>ENA-USYV01000012-USYV01000012.1-human-gut-metagenome-genome-assembly--contig:-NODE-12-length-156892-cov-8.749042_pt1 | contig 156892 bp, 128 predicted proteins | sample MGYA00250066_ERZ773514 | MGnify/ENA primary metagenome ERZ773514 (study PRJEB29103, sample SAMN06112049) | human gut metagenome | biome: human gut; feature: ankylosing spondylitis patient; material... | reverse complement strand
TGCTGATAACTAAATTGTTGTCCGGTGTACTTACCGGAGCAACTCCCAGTGGTGTCCGGATGTTTTTTACCGAATATCCGGCGGTCAGCAGCAGCGCGTCGCTATCGCCCGCGCGCTGGTGAAGATGCCCCGCGTGCTGCTGCTGGACGAGCCGCTGTCCAACCTTGACGCCCGCCTGCGCCTGCAGACGCGCGAGGAAATCCGCCGCATCCAGAAGGAAACGAAGATTACCACCGTTTTCGTCACGCACGACCAAGAAGAAGCCATGTCCATTTCCGACATGATTGTCGTTATGAAGTTCGGCGTGGTGCAGCAGATCGGCAAGCCGCAAGAGGTCTATGACAACCCGGCGAACCTGTTCGTTGCGAACTTTCTCGGCACGCCGCCTATCAACATCTTCACCGGCCATGTTAAGGGCGAGCGCCTGTACATCGGCACGGACAGTGTGATGGATGTACCCGGCGTGAAAGATCAGGACGTGTTCGTCGGCATCCGCCCCGAAGGCTTCATCCTCGACATGGCGAACGGCACGCTGTGCTGCAAGCCGCAGAATGTCGAGGTCATGGGGCGCGACGTGTCCGTCGTCTCCACGCACGAAGCCTCCCAGAAGCCGATGGTGCGCTCCATCATCGACGCGGACAACAAGGTAGATGCTTCCGCCGATGTCGTGCGCTACCGCATCAAGCCGCACAAGATCTTCCTGTTCACGCGGGATGACGAGGGCGTTCGCATTCCGTACGAGGTGAAGTAAGATGGTAGAAAGCAAGCATCAATGGAAAGCATGGCTCTATCTCGCCCCCGCCATCGTGCTGCTGCTGGTCTTTACGGTCTGGCCGATTATCAACACGGTGCGACTGGCATTCCTGAATGACTACAACAGCCTGAGCGAAGTCGGCGGTGCCACCTTCACCGTTGGCATCAAGAACTTCCAGACGGTTATCGGCGACAGCGGCTTCAAGACGGCGCTGAAAAACACGATGCTCCTGTGCCTGTTCACCGTGCCGATTTCGACGATTCTCGCGCTGCTGATCGCGGTTGCGCTGAACTCCATCAAGCCCCTGCAGAAGGTACTGCAAACCATCTTCTTCCTGCCCTATGTGACCAACTCCATTGCCATCGGCATGGTTTTCGCCGCGATGTTCAATATCATCGGTATGCCGCACATGGAGCGCCTGATTCAGACCAAGGGCATTGTCAATAATGTCATTGAGCTTTTCGGCGGGCACTACGTCAACTGGATTAACCAAGGCTCGGAATACTGGGCGAACATGTTCGTCATGATTGTCTACATCGTGTGGAACGCGCTGCCCTTCAAAATTCTGGTACTGCTGGGCGGTCTGCAGGGCATCAACAAGCAGTATTACGACGCGGCAAAGGTGGACTCTACTCCCCGCTGGCGCGTGTTCACCAAAATCACCGTGCCGCTCCTCTCTCCGATGATTGCCTACGTCGTCATCACCGGCTTCATCGGCGGCTTCAAGGAATACACCAGCATCGTCGGCATTTTCGGCGAGACCATGGGGCCTGCGGGCGACGCGGGACGCATGAACACCATCGTCGGCATGATTTACGATGCGCTGCCGAAGTCCAACTATGGCGTGGCCAGTGCCGCTGCGCTGATTCTGTTCGCGATCATCTTCGTCGTGACGATGATCAACATGCAGGTCAGCAAGAAGCGTGTGCATTATTGAGAGGTGCAGTATGTCCGAAAAAGATTTCACCATCATGCATTCGCGGAACATGCAGCAAGTCAGCGTCACCCAGCGCATCACGAAGGTGCTGACGCTGTTCATCACCTATGCTTTCCTCATTGTGATGGCGCTGATTGTGCTGTTCCCGTTCTACTGGATGATTATCTCTTCCCTGAAGTCGCTGGATGAATACCGCGCGTCCGTGCCGACGTTCTGGCCGCGCATGGTGCTCATCAGCAACTACGCCGATGCGTTCTCCACCGGCAATCTGGGCCGCCTGTTCCTCAACACCGCCTATGTCGGCATCGTCTCGACGATTCTGTCCCTGATTATCACCATCCTGACAGCGTTCGCGTTTGCCCGGCTGGAATTCAAGGGCAAGAACGCGCTGTTCGGCGCGCTGCTGGCGACGATGATGATTCCCGGCGAGCTGTTCACCATCACCAACTACCAGACGATTTTCATGCTCGGCTGGCAGAACACCTACACGGTGCTGATTGTGCCGTTCCTTGTCAGCGTGTTCTACATCTATCTGCTGCGCCAGAACTTCCTGCAGATTCCGAACGAACTGTATCTTGCGGCAAAGGTAGACGGCACGAGCGACTTCAAGTACCTGTGGAAGGTCATGGTGCCGCTCTCCCTGCCGACGCTGATTTCCATCACCATCCTGAAAATGATGGGCGCATGGAACTCCTACGTCTGGCCGCGTCTGGTGGCGAATGACGATGCACACAAGCTGATTACCAACGGTTTGCGCAACGCATTCAACAGCTCCACCGGCGAAACGAATTATCCCGTGCAGATGGCGGCGGTCGCGATGGTATCGTTCCCGCTGTTCCTTGTGTTCATCTTCCTGCGCAAGTACATCATGTCGGGTGTCAGCCGCAGCGGTATCAAAGGTTAATCGGCGGATTTCCGCCTTTAACAATTTTTTGTTTCCCTCGACCAGAAAGGAAGGAAAGACACATGAAGAAGTTCCTCTCTCTTCTCATGGCGCTGACCATGCTGATGGCCTGCACTGCTTGCTTCGGTTCTGCTGAATCCGCAAGCGATCCCGCTGCTTACGACGGCAGCGAGGTGAACATCACCTTCTACAACACGATGGGCTCCAACCTGACCCCCGTGCTGGATACGTACATCGAAGAGTTTAACAAGCGCTACCCGAACATCCATGTCAGCTACACCTCCGTTGGCGGCTACGATGATGTCCGCGACCAGATTTCCAAGGAAATCACCGTCGGCGGCCAGCCCAACATCGCTTACTGCTACCCGGACCACGTTGCGCTGTACAACCTCGCGCGTGCGGTGCAGCCGCTGGATGCTTACATTGACAGCACGGCGACCATCACCCGCGCCGACGGCACGACCGAAACCTTCGGCCTGACGCAGGAGCAGAAGGACGACTTCATTTCCGCGTACTACGAAGAAGGCCGTCAGTTCGGCGATGGCAAGATGTACACGCTGCCGATGAGCAAGTCCACCGAAGTGCTGTACTACAACAAGACGTTCTTCGATGCCAACGGCCTGACCCCGCCCACCACTTGGGACGAGATGGAAACGCTGTGCAACAAGATCGTCGAAATCGATCCGTACAGCATCCCGCTGGGCTATGACTCCGAGAACAACTGGTTCATCACCATGACGGAGCAGCTCAAGACCCCCTACACCAGCGCCACCGGCGAGCACTTCCTGTTCAACACGCCCGAAAACCGCGCGTTCGTGAAGCGTTTCGCGACATGGTACAATCAGGGACTTGTGACGACCCAGACCATCTACGGCAGCTACACCTCCGGTCTGTTCGTCTCTGACTCCGGCATCAAGAGCTACATGTCCATCGGCTCCTCCGCCGGCGCGACGCATCAGCGTCCGACCAAGGGTGCGGACGGCAACTATCCCTTTGAAGTGGGCATCACGACCATCCCGCAGGTGGATGCCAGCAGCGCGAAGGTCATTTCTCAGGGGCCGAGCCTGTGCATCTTCAAGAAGTCCAATGCGCAGGAAGTGGCCGCTTCCTGGCTGTTCGTCAAGTACCTGACCACCACTGTTGATTTCCAGGCTGAATTCTCCATGGCGTCCGGCTATGTGCCGGTCATCAAGTCCGTTGCGAACAACGAAGTCTATGCGGAATTCGTTGCGGGCGCGGACGGCGGCGACAACGTGGCGGCGCTGGCGGCGAAGGTCTGCCTGGAGCAGGTTGACGCTTACTACACCTCTCCTGCGTTCCCCGGCTCTTCCGAAGCACGCAGCCGCGTTGGCGAACTGATGGCAGGCTGCATGACGGATGCTGCGGCACTGGGCGACCTGACCAAGCCGGAAAACGATGCGAAGCTGGACGAGCTCATCCAGAAGCGCTTCGACGAAGCTATCACCAAGTGCGAACAGTCCATCGCGGGCTTTGGTATCTAAGGCGCGCAGATGAAAACACTCCGCAATCTACTTTCCCTGCTGCTGACCCTGACGCTGCTGCTCTGCACGGCGCCAGGCGCGGCGGCGGAAACCACCGACGGCGGCTTTGTGGATTATGTGGCGCAGCTGAAGCTGAACATGTCCTCCGCAACCGCCAAAACAAGTGCGACCGTCAGGACGCATGTGGACGGCGACACGGTGCATTTCGATGTGCCGGAAAGCGTCTGCGCGGACGGTGTGCTGAAAGCGCGCTTTCTGGCGCTGAACACCCCCGAATCCACCGGCAAGATTGAGGAATACGGCGTTGCCGCGTCGCATTTCACCCAGGAGAAGCTCGCTTCGGCAGTGTCCATCATCTTGGAATCGGATCCTGACCGCTGGGAACTTGACTCCACTGGCGGACGGATGCTGGTCTGGGTGTGGTATCAGCCGTCGGAAGGCGCGGAATACCGCAACCTGAATCTGGAGCTGCTGCAAAACGGCTATGCGCGCGCGTACTCCACCGCGAACAACCAGTACGGCAGCATCTGCTCAAGCGCGCTGGATCAGGCGCGGCAATTCAAGCTGAACCTCTACTCCGGTCAGCCTGACCCCGATTTCTACTACGGCGACGCCATTGAGCTGACCCTGCGCGAACTGCGCTGCCATCCGGAAGCGTACCAGAACAAGAAGGTCGCTTTCAACGGCATCGTCACGCTGGCGCACAACAATTCGGTGTATGTCGAAAGCCTTGACGCGGAGAGCGGCATTGTCTTTGGCATCTCCGTCTACTACGGCTTCAACCTCAGCGGCAAGGGGCTGTCGATTCTCACCCCCGGCAACGAAGTGCGCATCGTCGGTTCGGTGCAGTACTACGCGGCGGGTGACCAGTGGCAGATTTCCGACGTCTCCTACCGTATGATGAAGCCGAAAGACCCCGGCAACATTCAGCTGCTCAGCGAAGGGCACGAGCCGTACTATACCGAGACGACGCTGTCCCAGTTGATGGCACAGACGGTGCTGACGGACGAAAATGGTGAGGAAGCTGCCTATGCTCATGCGGATTTGGCGCAGAACACGAGCGCCGAGCTGCACAAACTGCATGTGCTGTCCATCAGCCGGGATGACGAAAACAGCCGCGCGTACCTGACCGTTGAACAGGACGGACAGCAGATGACCATAATTGCGCCGTCATCCTTCGTGACCGATGAGATGGTGGGACAATCCATCACCGTGCGCGGCTTTGTCGAGCATTCGAGCGGCAGCGTCGCTGTGCGTGTCTACGAAACCGGACTTCTTCTCGCAGAATAACACCCCTGACAATCAAGGAAAGGGAGAAAACAATCATGAAGAAATTCTTTGCGATGCTCATGCTGCTGGCGATGTGCTTCAGCTGCGCCGCGATGGCGGAAACCACGGATGAAGATCTGGCAGCTGCCAAGACGTACCTGTTCATGATGTACAAAGATCTGCCGGAAACGACGATGAGCGACTACGAAGTGGTCGGCGTCATCAACATCGGCGGCATCGAATTCCCGATTACATGGACGGCGGACAGCGACACCATCAAGATTGTTCCGCAGGACAACAAGATGGTCACCATCGACGTGGATGAAAAGAATCCCGAAGAAGTGACCTACACCCTGACGGCCACCCTGTCCAATGCAGCTGGCGAAACCGTGAGCGTGTCCTTCGCGCACAAGGTGCCTGCTGCGATGATTCTGGAAGGCATGAGCTACGAAGAAATCGTGGCGGCGGCGTACTCGCTGGAAGCGGGGCTGGCGCTGGAAGATACCCAGCGGCTCTACGGCACAGTGACGAAGATTGATACTCCGTGGAGCGACGAATACAAGAACATCACCGTCACCATTCAGGTGGGTGAGCTGGCGGATCAGCCCATCCAGTGCTACCGCCTGACCGGCGAAGGCGCGGAAAACCTGCAGGTGGGCGACGCGATTACCGTCGAAGGCATCCTGAAGAACTACAAGGGCACCATCGAGTTCGACAAGGGCTGCGTGCTGGTCGGCTACGGCGAAATCGTCAGTCAGAAGGCGATTGTAGACGCGGCTTACGCGCTGGAATCGGGCGTTGCCATGACGGCTCCGACCGCGCTGGTGGGCGAAGTGGTCTCCATTGACTCCGCATGGAGCGACGAATACCAGAACATCACCGTGACCATCGTCTGCGACGGTCTGACCGAGCAGCCCATTCAGTGCTATCGTCTCTCCGGCGAGGGCGCGCAGGCGCTGGAAGTCGGCAGCGTGGTCGGCGTGTACGGCACGATTAAGAACTACAAGGGCACGGTCGAGTTCGACAAGGGCTGCGTGACCGTTCCCGCGGACTCCGTGGCGAGCGTCCGTCTGGCGGTGAGCGCCTACGCGCTGGAAGCGGGTCTGTCCCTGAATGACGCTTCCACCATGACCGGCGTCATCACCAGCATCGACACCGCTTGGAGCGACGAGTACAAGAACATCACCGTGACCATCGTTCCCGGCGGTCTGACCGACTATGCGGTGCAGTGCTACCGTCTGTCCGGCGAAGGCGCGGAAACGCTGGCGGTCGGCGACACCATCACCGTGAGCGGCACGATTAAGAACTACAAGGGCACGATTGAATTCGACAAGGGCTGCACGCTGGACGCTGTGGTCAAGGCGGAGTAATCGTTTCCTAACAGGGGGAATCCTGCATTAGCGGGACTCCCCTTTTTCTGTACGCAAAACGCCGTGCTTCCGATCTTGGAAACACGGCGTTTGATATTATGCTTCGTAGCCCAGTGTCTTCATGAACCGCTGGAAGCCCGCCAATCCGGCTTCATCGCGCTTGTAGACGCCCGCGTCCGCCAGCACCTGCGCGCACACCAGCGCAACTTCCTGCCGCAGGATGGCTTCCGCTTCCGCCGACGTTTGGACAAGTCCGTGCCGCGCGACAACTTCCGTCAGCCAGTCGTAGTGCTTCGCGCACGGGTCGCTTTCCGCCGGACGCACCAGCGGCTTCTCGCCCGTCAGGTAGCCATTCAGTGCCGCTAACTCCGTCTTCAAGCGTCCCGGCAGGATGAACAGCCCCATCACCTCAATCAGCCCGATGTTCTCCTTCTTGATGTGATGCAGCGGCGCATGGGGATGGAAGATGCCCAGCGGATGCTCTTCGCTCGTACGGTTGTTGCGCAGAACAAGATTCAGGCAGTACTGCTCCCCCTCTTTGCGCAGAATCGGCGTAATGGTGTTATGGGGCGTTCCGTTCGTTTCCGCGAAAATACCGCACGCTTCGTCGCTGTACCCGCGCCACGCGTCCAGAATCCGGCTGGCTTCGGCAATCAGCGTCTGTTCGTCCGTGCCGCTGAGCTGAATGGTGGACATCGGCCAATCGAGCAGTGCCGCCGAAACGCCCGGCACCGGAGACTTCAGCTGGCAGCGAACTTTCGCATCGTCCATCGGGAAATGATAGCGCCCACCCTGAAAATGGTCGTGATTGAGGATTGACCCGCCGACTATCGGCAAATCCGCATTCGAGCCGAGCATATAATGCGGGAACTGCTGCACGAAGTCGAACAGGCGATCAAATGTGCCGCGGGAAATGCGCATCGGCACATGCTGGCTGTTCAGCACGATGCAATGCTCCGGGTAATACGCATACGGCGAATACTGCAGATACCACGTCTGCCCAGCGAGCGACAGCGGCACCATGCGGTGGTTCTGCCGCGCCGGGAAGTTGCTGCGACCGCGGTAACCGGGATTCTCCACGCACAGCATACACTTCGGATAGCCGACGCTGGGCGCATTCTTCAACTTTGCGATTTCCTTGGGATCTTTTTCCGGCTTGGAGAGATTGATGGTGATTTCCAGCCGTCCCGCCGGCGTATCGGCAAAATAACGAACGTTCTGCGCAATCGCATCAACCTTGATGTAATCGCACGCGCGACACATCTGGTAGAAATCCTCCGTCGCCTGCTCAGGATGATTCTGCGCAACGCACTGCTGGAAGTGCGCGCGTACTTCCTTTGGCGACGGCGTCAGCAGACCCATCAGGCGCGCACTGAAGAGGTCGCGCGCATACGTCATATCCTCGATGATGCCTTTTTCGACCGCCAAATCGCACAGCGTCCGCAGAAGCGCCGTCGCGGTCGGCGGCACGTCCGCCATCGGCACAATATCGCCGGCGGGGGCATCAAGTTGAAACGCATCGAGCAGCAGGTTGCGGAAGTACGGCATATCCACCGTTTCTATCAGCCCTTTTGCCGATGCGTAAATCAGCAGATTTTCAATTGCCTGTGTTGTATTTTCTTCCCAAGACATCATCAACATCCCTTTCTGTATTCATCGCTCCGGCTTGATTCACTCCTAATTATAACGGAAAACAGCTTTTCTGTCAATCAGCCCGGCAAAAGACTTGACAGAAAGGCAAAAAGACAGTAGGATAAATCATATGATTTCCCAATAATTTTCGGGAGGCGGCTTCATGAACGATCGCGAGGAAGGCAAGGGAATGCGGCTTCTGCGCAAGGGCAAACGTGGCCTGATTCAGGCGATTTTCAGTCGTCTTGGGCTGATTGTGCTGCTATTTTTGCTGCAGCTGGCGCTTCTGCTGGGGCTGTTCAGCGCGGCAGCAGAGTTTTTGCCGCACTTTTTCGGCGGAGCGATTGTGTTCAACGCCATTATCGTCATTTATCTGCTCAACAGCGAAGGCGACCCGACCGCGAAGCTGACATGGCTGGTATTTTTCAGCGTTGCGCCGGTGTTCGGGGCGCTATTCTATCTATACACCAAGAGTGATATAGGGCATCGGCTTTTGCGCGAACGGACGACACAGCTGATTCGCGAGGGGCGCAGTGACCTCCGCGCACATGCCAGCGCACAGCAGCATCTGGAAGAGCGCGACCCGCAGATTGCGCGCATGGCAAGCTACATCGCGAAAAGCGGCTGCTATCCTGTTTGGGAGCACACTGCTGTGACGTACTTTCCGCTGGGCGAGGACAAATTCGCCGCGTTGCTGCCCGCGCTTCGGCAGGCGAAGCATTTCATCTTTCTGGAATACTTTATCGTGGAAGAGGGCGAAATGTGGGGGCAGGTGCTGAGTATTCTGGTGGAAAAAGTGAAGCAGGGCGTGGAGGTGCGCGTGCTGGTGGACGGCACATGCGAGTTCACGCACCTGACGCACGATTATCCCCGCCGGATGCAGGAACTGGGCATCAAGTGCAAGATGTTCGCGCCCGTCCGTCCGTTCGTCTCGACGCACTACAACTACCGCGACCACCGCAAAATCGCCGTGGTTGACGGGCAGGTGGCGTTCACGGGCGGTGTGAATCTGGCGGACGAGTACATCAACCGCGTCGTACGCTTCGGGCACTGGAAGGACACCGCGGTGATGCTGCGCGGCGAGGCGGTGCGCAACTTTACGCTGATGTTCCTGAATATGTGGGCGATTGACGAGCACACGATGGAGTCGTCGCGCTTTCTGGCGTATCCGACAAAGCCCGCCATGGACGCGCCGGGGTTTGTGCTGCCCTACTCGGATTCTCCGGTGGACGGCAACAAGGTCGGCGAGCAGGTGTATATCGACATTCTCTCCCGCGCGCGGCGATACGTCCACATCATGACGCCCTACCTCATCATCGACCACAACATGGAGACGGCGCTGCAATACGCGGCGGAGCGCGGCGTGGACGTCCACCTGATTCTCCCCGGTATCCCCGACAAGAAGTACGCCTTCGCGCTGGCGCACACGCATTACGCTTCGCTGATGAAGGCAGGCGTCAAAATCAGCGAATATACCCCCGGGTTCGTCCACGCAAAAGTGTTCGTCGCGGATGACCGAGAGGCCGTCGTGGGCACGATTAACCTCGATTACCGCAGTTTGTACCACCACTTTGAGTGCGCGGCGTACATGCTGGATGTGCCGTGCATCGCGGACATTGAGGCAGATTTTCAGCATACACTGAAGCAGTGCCGCCGCATGACACCTGAGCGCCTGAAAAACGACAAGCTTTCGATGAAGGTTGCTGGTGCGCTTCTCAAGGCGATTGCGCCGCTGATGTGATTACAGCCGCGCCTCTTCCGCCTGACCGGAACGGCAGACGACCGACAGCGTCAGGCAGACCGTCCCCGGCATGGCGTACCATGCGCTGCCAGTGAGGATATAGAGTATCAGCATGAACAGCCCGTAGCCCCAGTAGCGTGGTGCTTTTTCCCGCTGCGTCATGATGGACAGCAGGCTGCCGCGCTGCGGCGTTCTCCGTTTTCGCTGTCCCAGCGCCACCAATTGTGCATCCGTCGCGGGGGAAAGCCGCCCCGCCAGCGCCAGCAGCGTCTCTCGGCGAATGACGCGGATGGGCGTCGGCATCTGCTCGGCGCGTGCTATCACCCGCGGCGGCGCTTTTCCCAGCACGCACAGGACGACTCGATTCGCCTGCTGCCTCCGCATCGCCCGGTGTGCCTCCACCAGCTGTCCGGTAGACAGCTCCCCTTCCGGCGGCATCCGAACGCACTGCACCAGCAGCGTTTCCGCGCCGCCCGACAGCTTTTCCTGTCTGCACAGCGCGCCGTCTGCCGTAATGCGCTGCATCCGGAGCGGCCACTTTTCCTCCAGCAGCAGCGCCGCCTGAAAGTGGGCTTCCTTCGCCTCCGAAAGCAGCATTTTCTCCAGCAGCAGTTCGCCACCGATGCGGCAGCGGAGTGCCGTTTCGCGCCGCACCAATGTCGTCTGACGATAAAGGCGGCGCAGCAGCAGCAGCAGCATGCCCAGTGCAATGCCCGCCAGCAGCGCAGGGAGGTTCAATCCCCAGAGGAACACAAACCAGCCGATGCCCAGCGCCATCAGCAGCACACCGCGCCCCACGCTGTCCAGCAGCTCCGCCAGCAGGTTGCGCTTGAATCCCGTTTCCATCGCTTCTCCGCCTTTACAATTCCCGAAATTTCGGGTATAATAGGAATGTACACTTGCACAAGCAGGAGGATTGCCATCACATGGCAAAAGAACGCATTGGTATTTTAGGCGGCACGTTCGACCCGATTCATGAGGGGCACATCCATATGGCGCTTTCCGCCATGCAAGGTGCGCATCTTGACCGCGTGCTGGTACTCCCGACGGGCAATCCGCCGCACAAGATAGGCATCACCCCTGCGGAAGACCGCTGGCGCATGGTTTGCTGCGCCTGTGCGCTGCATGACGGGCTGACGCCGTGCCGCGCGGAAATCGACCGCGAAGGCGTTATCTATACGGTAGATACGCTGTCCATTTTGCATCAGGATTATCCCAAGGCAGAGCTTTTTTACCTGATTGGTACGGACACGCTGATGGAGCTGCACACATGGCGGAATTTTGAGCAGGTATTGTCGCTGTGCACCTTCGTTATCTGCCCACGCCCGACCAGCGTGTCGCCCAAGGTGCTGGCGGACGAGCAGCGGCGGCTGATTGCGCTCGGCGGGCGCTTCGTGGCGCTTGACGCGGACGTGGTGGATGTGTCTTCCACAGAACTGCGGCAGGCGCTTCGGAATGGTCAGGCAACGCCGCATTGCAGCGTACCCGTGCGGGAATACTGCAAGGTGCGCGGGCTGTACGGGCTGTCGCCGCGCGTCCCGCAAGGCAACAAGTGGCTTGACCGCCTCTTCGCCGACCTGAATCAGCATCGGTTTATGCATTCGCTGGCGGTGGCGCACACGGCGCGTCAGCTGGCAATTGCACACCATCTTGACCCGGTCAAGGCGGAAGCCGCCGGACTTCTGCACGACTGCGCGAAGTGTCTGCCGCTCAGTGCCATGCAGCAGCTTTGCCGCGACCATCAGCTGACGGTTGATCCGGACATTCTCCAAAGCGGCGCATTGCTCCACTCCGTCGCTGGGGCGTGTCAGGCGCAGGATGTTTACGGCATCACCGACCCGGAGCTTCTCTCTGCCATCACCAACCACACCAGCGGCCGCCCCGGCATGAGCAAGCTGGACATGGTCATCTGGCTGGCGGACAAGATTGAGCCGACCCGCGCATCCTATCCGCTGCTTGACAAAGTGCGGATGCTGGCGGGCTTTTCGCTGGAAAAGGCGCTGCTAACCAGTCTGGAAGGATCAGCGAACTATCTGCGCAGCAGCGGGAAAGCCGTGCATCCGCTGACGCTGCAAACCATTGCGTGGCTGAAAACGCTTCCCGAAACCAAGTGAATTATCAGAAGGAGAAATATTATGCAGAATCTTCAGCTCGTGCAGGAAGCTGCACAGGAACTCTACAAGAACAAAGCCGGTCAGATTGTCGCGCTGGACGTGCAGGGCATGACCGTTATTTGCGACTATATGCTGATCGCGGCCGGGCGCACGGTCAATCAGGTGAAGGCGCTGGCAGACGATGTGGATGAGCGCATGGCGGAGCTGGGCGTGCCGATTCGCCGCCGCGAGGGGCAGAACGAAGGCCGCTGGATTATCCTCGACTACGGCTTCATGCTCGTGCACATCTTCCACACCGAGGAGTACGAGTATTACAACCTCGAACGCCTGTGGACGGATGGCAGCAACCGCCTTGTGCTGCCGTTTGACCAGACGGATTTGTAATCGAATACAGAAACATCGGGCAGTGCGCATGTGCATTCACTGCCCGATGTTGTTTTGTTACGGATAATTGCGGATTGTCCTTGCCTTTTCCATCGCATCCTCCTTCGCGGAAAGCGGCGACAGGATGTAGGCGTAGTCGTAATCCCGCGTCAGCGGCGTCAGGTACGGCTCATGCACGATGATGCGATACCATGAATTATCGCCGCCCAACCCAATCTGCACGGCGTTCAGTCGCAGAATGACGTTCTCCGTCGCCGTCAGCTGGTACGGGTGCTTCGCCTGCGTGAGCGCTTCTGGTGTGTAGTGCAGCGCACTCGCTTCCATCGGCGCATTATCCGCCGCAGCCAGCAGACCCTCGCCCGTCTCGTCCGTCAGCGCAATCCAGCGCACGCCCGTCCGATTGCCCGTTTCTGATGGCTCCATGTACGGGAAGAAATTGTCCGTTACAGTCGTTTCATAGCGTCCGACTTTCGTGCCGCTGTGCCGGTCGGTGTAGTTTTCTTCTGGTCCGCAGCCGAAATAGGTCATCCGCTCATACGCCTTGGGAAGCGTCATCTGCATCCCGACGACGGGGATGTAAATCAGCTGCTGATGCTCCGGGGCAGACAGGTGCATCTGCACGCGAATGCTGCCGTCGCCATAGAAACGGTATTCCAGCGAAACCAGCATGTTTTCCAGCGCCGGATAGCAGCCGTCGAATGTCACGCAAACCGGGTTTTCGTCCGCATACAGCACCCTGTTCGTGACGACATACGCTCCTGGCTCTTTCCATGCCGCATTCATATGCCCCAATCCGGATCCAAACGCGCGGTCATTATCCGTCGCGGCACGGTAGAAACTCCCCTTCGTTCCTTCCCCCGGTACAATCAGCGCATGGAACGTGCCGTCCGCACCCAAGGCTTCGTAGCGCGTCAACTGCGCCGTTTCCAGATTCAGCGCCGTGCGGAACTGCTCGCCGCTGATGGACAGCACATTGCCATCCTGCGTCACAGTCATGGCAGTGTCCGGCAGCATCGACGTTAGTTCATTGTCATTGCGCATGGCAAACTGCTCGTAAGCCACCACATGCCCCGCGTTCAGCAAGCCATCCTGCGCTTTCAGCGCAACCGTCAGATTCAGGAAGTACTCTTTGCCTGCCTCTTTCGCGATGGTCGGCAGATTCAGTGTGACTATGCGCTCACCCGGCTGATTCGTCCGCGCATCAACATTCGCCACGCACACCACGTCCGCCGGAAGCACACCTTCCGCCGCAACATCCCCATCTGCCGTGATGTTCCACCTGAATTCGTACTTTTCCGCCACATCAGTGAATAAGAAGTAGTTCTTCATTCGCACCGTCGCGTGGTCTTCGTCAAACGCATCGAATTTCAACTGACTGTACTGATAGCGAACTTCCGCCATTTCCGCCTGAAGCGTGCGGTCAGGCAGCAGAAGCCCATTCGCACAGAAATTGTCGTCATGCACGCGCTCGCCGAAATCGCCGCCGTAGCCGAAATAGCGCGTTCCATCCTCGGCGGTCTGGTAAATCGACTGGTCGATGAAATCCCAGATGAACCCGCCCTGCAAGCTGCGGTAGGTGTCAAACGCCGCCTGATATTCGTCCATGTTGCCCATTGCGTTACCCATCGCGTGTTCATATTCGCACTCGATGTAGGGCGTGTCGTGCCCCGCCTCAGCGTAGGCAATCATCTGCTCGACCGTTTCGTACATGCCGGAGTAAACGTCGATGCCCGTCGAAAAATTGTCGCGCGCCTGCTCGTAGTGCCACGGGCGCGTCGGGTCGTAGGCGTGGAGAATATGCGTTTCGCCCATCTGATTGACATACGGCTGCACCAGAATTGTCCGCAGAATCTCCGGGTTCTTGCACTCGTTGCCCAGCGACCACATGATGACGCTCGCATGATTGCGGTCGCGATTCACCATGTTGTACTCGCGGTCAATAATCGCGTTCGACATATACTCTGTGATGCGCGCGTTTTCATAAATCATGTTGGAATGGACTTCGAGATTCGCCTCATCGACAACGTAAATGCCGTATTTATCGCACAGATAATACCAGTACGGACTGTTCGGGTAATGCGACGTGCGCACGGCGTTGATGTTGTTCTCCTTCATGATGCGGATGTCTGTCTCCATGACCTCGCGCGTCACGGCGTACCCGTATTCGGGGTGCGTCTCGTGGCGGTTGACGCCGCGCAGGGAAATCGGCTGCCCGTTGATGCGGATGAGGTCGGCGTCGCCCGTGCTGCCCTCAAACCAGCCGCTTGCATTCGTCTTGTAGGTCATTTTGCGGAAACCTACCTGACAGCTTTCGTAGACCGTTTCCTCGCCGCTCTTCTCCGCCAGCACCAGCGTGTAGAGATACGGGTCTTCGGCGCTCCACTTGCGCGGGGTTTTGACAACACCGCTCAGGGTGACGCTCTGCGCTTCGCCTGCGGAAAGTATCGCGTGCGCTGCATCCGCCGTCCATGCGACCGGCTGCCCGTCCGCATCGTAAAGCTGCGCCGAGACGGAAATCTCGCCGTCTGCATCGCTGCGGTTTTCCAGCATCAGCGTTACAGAGAACGTGCTGTCCGCGAAATCCGCGTCAAAATCAGTCACAAGGCTGTAATCGCGCACGAACGTCTGCGGCGTTGCGTAAAGGTACACATCGCGGAAAATGCCGCTCAAATCGAAATAATCCTGATCTTCCAGCCATGAGCCGTCGCACCAGCGGTAGACCTTGACCGCCAGCGTGTTTTCTTCGCCATAACGGATGTAATCAGTCACGTCGAACGTATCCGCCGTGAAGGAATCCTCCGCGTAGCCGACCTGTGTACCATTCACCCAGAGGTAGAAAGCCGCATCGACGCCCTCGAACGTCAAGAAAATGCGTTCGCCTGACCAGCTCTCCGGCAGCGTGAACGTTCGGCGATACAGCCCGATGGGGTTATACGTCGTCGGTGCCATCGGCAAATCCGCCGGATAACCGATTTTGTTGCCGAAATTGCGCGCGAACTTCTGCGTTGTGTTGGTGTAAATTGGATGGTCGTAGCCCTGCGTCTGCCATACGCTCGGCACAAAGATATTCGCCCAGTCCGAAGCATCGAAATCCGGCTGATAGAAGTTCACACAGCCGCCACGGTCAAATTCTGACGGAGAGTCGAAAAGTCGGAACGTCCAGTTCGTCTGGCTGAGCAGCAGATAGCGCCCGCTGTTCTCCTTGCGATAGTTGACTGCGCTGTCTATCGCTTGTTCGGGCGTATCATAGGGAACGGAATCCGTGCGCGGCGCTTCCCGCCCAATCTGCACGATGTCGCAATTGCGATTCGGCGCGTCGCCATCAGTGTCGCCATTCCACTCCTTGCCTGTCCAGAAAACACCCGGCGTGCTCCATGCGCAATCGGTGAAAGTCGGCAGGGTGTGGGAAGCTGCTTTGAGCATATTCGCCCGACTGCCCGTAAAGGTACACTGCGTCACAAGCATGTCCGTCTGCGTCCCTTCGACTTCCAGATGCGCCTTCGTTTCGCCGGAGAAGCGGCAGTTCCGAATCGTCGCGCCGCGCCCATTGCCAAGGTACATGTTCGCGCTGGCGTTGTCCGAAAAATCGCAGTTCTCGATGGTCGTGTCGTGCGAATCGTAGTAGATGACGCCTGTCCAGCCGTCCGCCACCGTCGTATCGGTGCAGACGCAGCTGGATTTGAGGATGCGCAGACCCGTCACACGCGACTGCCGCACGTCGCAGGCAGTAATTGTCGCGTTCGGCTCGTTTTGCAGGTAGATGCCGTCGGCGTTATCAGAGAAAGTGCAGTTCTCGATGCGGTTGCCGTTCCCGACCGCGCCAAAATAGCCGAAGCCGCAGCCCTGCACATGCGAATCCTGCAAAGTGCAGTCCGTGCAGTGGGTAAAAAACACGCCTTGGTCGCAGTTCAGCGCAAGACTGTCCGTGACGACGACGTTCTGGCTGCCGCGGATGTCAATGCCGTGGTTCGTCTGCTCAACGTGAACATTGCGCAGCACCGCATCCTGCACGAAAACGAGGTATGTGCCGAAAATGCCGCAGCGGTCAGCCGAAACGTTCTCCAGCGTCACATTTCTGCTCCGCGCGATTTCCAGCCCCATGCTGCTGTCAGAGACGTCGATGTCCCGCACCGTCAGATTATCGCATTCCACGGCAATCAAACCGCCCGCATCCGTCGGGACTGTCAGGTTGTCCTGTCCGACGAAGTAGTAATACGGCCTTCCGTTGATGGTGCAGTCCGCAATCTCGTGCGTCGAGAAGTATTCGGGATCTTCCCCGGCTTCGCACATGCCCGTCAGCACCGTTTTGCCAGCGCTCTTGTCGCTCAGCGGGTCACCCGCGATGCAGATGCCGACCTGACGGAACGTGCAGCGGCGAATCGCGCAGTCCTTCATGCCGCGCAGCCAAATTGCCGTAGAGGACGTGCGGCATTCCTCGTCGCCCAGCACAAATTCGCAATCCTCAACCGTCATCGCCCGGCTCACATCAGCGACGATGCCCCACTTGCGCACCTGAAAGCGGATGTTCCGCAGCGTCACGCCGTCCGCCGTCACGCTGACCATCGTCTTGAAACGCGGCGAATCCAGCACAGCGCCGTCCTCGCCCTCGATAGTAACTGCATGGTCAAGGGCAATCGGGAACGTCTCCTGCTCGCCGTACACGCCCGCGCGCAAAAAAATCGTGTCGCCCGTGGAGGACGCTGCAGCTGCTTCCGTGAGCGTCTGGAAGTCCCCCGTGCCGTCTACGGCAACGACGTATGTTTCCGCCTGCGCAAAGCCCGCGCAGAGTCCGAGAATCAACAGCAGTCCGATGAGCCATTTTCGCACGATGGAATCCCCCTTATGGCGATAGAAAGCAATTGGTTGCTTACGGAGTGAAAAAAAGGCGGGACGCAGTGTGCGCCCCGTCTGTACCTCATGATGAGGCTTTTTGTTCTGCTTACTCGAACACCAGATTGCCCCACAGGCTCGGATTGGTGTTGATTTCAAGCGTACCCGTCCAAGCCATCTGCGGGATGTACTCCGTGCCGGGGCAGGGATAGGAAATGTCGGTGACCGCCACGTTGAACTTCACCACGTCGCCGGACTGCGGCTGATAGACCGCAATCTTGTTGTTCGCGAAATTCGCCCACGCAATCTTGACTTCAAAGATGAAGCCCGTGGAGGTTGCCTGCGTCGCGCGCTCGTAGCCTTCGGTCAGCACGTCTTCGCCGCCGTCGATACCCTTGCTGATGAAGCGCTGACGATATTCCTTGGCGACCATCGTGCGGTCAAACGCGGTATCGAAGTAGTTGTTGTCGCAGATGAGGAACAGCAGGAAGTCGTTGGTGTGGTATTCCGTGCGGTTCGGGTCATCCGTGGGATCGGTGGAGATGAAGACCTTCAGGTTGTCTTCGCCGTCCAGCGGAAGCATCTCGATAGCGCCGTAGGGCGTATCTTCGGTCACGTCGAAGGCAAGATACAGGTTCTCTTCGTCATACGCGGCGTAGACCTTCGCGGACAGGTCATTCGGCCCCTGCCAGAAGCTGAGGTCGCGGATAATCTGGGACGCATCTTCCAGCACCGCCGGAGAGGACAAGTTCCAATCGCTCAAGTCGCCGTCAATCGTGATGGCGTTCGCCTTGTGCGCCGTAATGGTGGGCTTCTCTTCTTCCGCCATCGCCGCGGAGGACATCGTCACCAGTGCCATCATCATGGCCAGGAAAGCAGCTAACTTCTTCTTCACGTTCACACAACTCCTTTGTCGGTTTGGTTGACACCTATTGCAAGCCTGTTTCAGCTTTCAATGGTATTGTACAACGATTTTTCTGCCTGTGCAATGGAATTTTCAGCATTTGAATTTGGAATATCCAGCACAAACCTATTTGCTGAACGAAAAAGTGGAGGCGAGCCGAAGCCCGCCCCCAGAGGAGGAATGAGGATGGATTACTCAGCAATGGTGATGGTACCAGACTGCGTGCCGACGGTGATGGTGTGTTCACCGGGCGTCGCGATGGTCACGGGGATTTCAACCACGCGCCAAGAACCGCCGCAGACCGTGTAGAGCTTTTCAGCCACCACTTCGTCGCCGTCCTTGACCTGAACGTAGGTCAGATCGTCCGCGCCATTGTTGCGCAGCAGGCAGTAGACCATGAATTCTTCGCCAGCCTTGGCGGACACAGTACCCACAACGCTCTTGACGGTCTGGCCGCGGCTGTTGGTGGTTTCCTGCTCTTCGTACACGGACGGGAGAATCAGGCAGGAGTACTGGAAGTCGCCCTTCTGGCCATAGCGCATGGAGTAGTTGTAGACCACCAGCGGATCACCGAAGTTGTTCGGGGAAGCGTGGTTCGGGTCGTCTTCCATCAGCGCCTGAACCAGCAGACGGACGTAGTTGGAAGCGCCCTGATCGCCCGCAAGATCCTTCCACTGAGCCGCGTCGCTCCAGCTGTTGCGAGCCTGTTCCTTCTGGATGATGCCTTCAGGCTGACGTTCGCCGAAGATGAGGTCAGCGTAAATCCAAGGCTCGGTGCCGTAGATGAAGCCCGCTTCGCCGGAGCCATGGTCAGGCTTCTGGCTATACGGAATGTACATCACAGCGTTCGCGTTCTTGAGTTCGTATTCCGTCACCTTGTTGACCATGGTCAGGATGATGGGCTTGCCAGCGTCCTGCGCGTCTTCCACGAACAGTTCGGCCGCGTCGTCAACAGAGTTGAAGTAGCCAATCGCAACATCCGCATCTTCGAGGTTTTCCACAACGGTGCCGAAGTTGTTCAGGTAGGTCTTATAGTGATCAAGCGTATCAGAAGCAGAGGCTTCGATATAAACCTTGGTACCCTTCGCCAGCGGCAGCAGGCCGTTGTCGTTCTTCACCAGCACAGCGGACTTCGCCTGCAGCTTTTCAGCCAGCTCGACTTCTTCCGCAGTACGCGCAGCGCGCAGGTCTTCGTTGGTGTGGATTGCAGTGCGGTTCGCGATCCATTCGGGGTTCGCGACGACAGCCAGCGCCTCGTCCATCACGCGATAGGGATTCTCGAACAGACCCTTTTCAAACTTGAACTTCAGGATGCGCGCGGCAGAGCGGTCAACCCACTGCTTCTCCACGTCGCCTTCCTTCAGGCCATTCACGATGCAGTCCGGCCAGTTCCACATGGTGTTTTCGCTGATTTCTTCGCCATGCTTGATGCCGCCAGCGCCGAACATGTCGGTGCCGTTCTTCAGGGCTTCGTTGTACAGCCAACGGCCCGTCTGCTCGGACAGTTCAACGCCCTCGTTGGTGACGCCGGAAACCTGCTGACGCATACCCAGCGCCCACCAGTCGGTCACGACGATGCCGTCGAAGCCAAGGGTGTCACGCAGGTAACTCATGGTCACGGAGTCCCACTTGACGTCAGTGGTATTGGTGATGCCCGTGCCGCCGCAGTTGGTCATGACCCATTCATTGCCGCCAGCCAGCGCAGCCTTCCAGCCAACCATCCAGTTGTCGAAGTTCTGCGCCACAGAGCGAGCTTTGCCGAAGTTGGAGTCGCCGCCGCGGCCGATCCAGTGCTTAACGCAAGACGCGAATCCGGCGTCTTCCATGCCCTTAACTTCCTGATAAACGATGTTCGCGATGTGTTCGGGATTCTCGCCATACTGCGCGCCGATTTCGTTCGCGTAGGGCTCGAAAGTGACGTGGATGCCGACCGCAACCATCGCCTTGCCGTAGATGTTGGAGAGCTTGTACGCCAGTTCGGGGTCATTGGCGGTGCCGTAGGCGATGTGCGCCTTGTCGATGTAGCCGCCCCAAGCGTTGAACTCACGGTCAGAGGTGAAAATCATCGGGACGCCCAGGCGTTCCTTTTCCGCCGCAGCCTGCAGGTTGTTCAGCGTGCTGACGACGTTGTCCGGCGTGCCGTTCAGGTTGAACAGCATACAGGTCAGGTTGAAATCCGGAATCAGGGAGCGCGCCGTTTCGAGATTCGCGCTGACGCAGAACAGCAGACCCGCTTCTTCTTCGGGGGTCATCTGGCTGATCAGGTCATTCACGCGGGTTTCGGTGTCCAGACGCCAGTCCTCGTAGGGATCAAGCTGTCCGTTCTTGTTCATGTCCTTGAACTTGTAGCCGTCCACTTCCAGAATCGGGGTGACACCCTCGATGTAAGTCAAGCGGGGCTGTTCGCCATTGGCTTCAATCAGGGAGAACTCGCACGGCTTCGCCAGCAGTTCCGCTTCTGTCGGGCCTTGCTGCGCTTCTTCTGCCAAGCCAGCCATTGAACCCAGCATCATCGTCAATGCGACCAACAGGGATAACTTTTTCTTCATGAAAATACTCCTTTCCTTTCCAAGAAACCTTTACGCTCTGTCGGCAAGATCCCTGCTTCTTGATTGCTGCCCTCCCTCTCTTTGTCAGGGTTCCTTGCGCCGACCTCTTGATTATCATTATAATCAGAACCACAAAAAGGGTAAAGGGAAAATCCAGTCCGTTCATTTGGAATATTCAGCACAGACACGTTTCTCCCCATTTTCTACGGATTCGGCAGTTTTTCTTCCGTATTATCAATGCAGAGAAAAAGCAATTGTCCTATTTGGTTATTCGCAGGATCATCGTCCGTTTTCCCAGCAAGCGAGGCGGATGCAAGTCAAGCAGGAAATCCAGTCTTTTTTCCTGCAATATTCAGCATACGTCAACCCTGTTCGGTCATCCGCTTCCGCAGCGTCTGGCGATCGATTTTCATGTTCGCCGTATGCGGCAGCTCCGGCAGCAGGACGATTTTGTCCGGCAGCATATAGCGCGCCAACTTCGTTTTCAGCGCATCCATGAGCGCCTTTTCCGTCAAATTGCCCGCAGCAAATGCCCACAGTACATCCTGTTCCTTATCAAGCAGACAGCACGCTTCCAGACAGCCGGGGATGCTCCGCAGCGCCGCTTCGACTTCTCCCAGCTCCATGCGGTAGCCATGATGCTTGACCATGCTGTCCTTGCGTCCCAGCACGTTCAGCTGTCCCTGCGCGTCAAGGAAGCCGTAGTCGCCCGAACGGAACCAGACACCCGGCTCCTGCCCCAGCGGGTCAGCAACATAGACCGCGCGGCTTCGCTCTTCGTCGCGGTAATACGCCTGCGACACCATCGGCGACGAGACGTACATCTCCCCTGCTTCGCCCGGTGCGGCAGCTTGCCCATCATCGGTCATGAAGCGGATTTTCACCGTCGGGAACGGCTTTCCGACCGGAATCAGCTGTCCCGCCTCGTAATTACCCTCGACTTTCCCGACGGACACGCTGAACATCTCCGTGCTGCCGTAGAAATTCCACGCATGACCCTTCGGCGCGGCGTTCATCCAGACGGCCAACTGCGCCCACGGCATCACTTCGCCGGACATAATCATGTATTCAAGCTCCGGCAGGCAGTTTTCCGTCAGCACGCCGCTGTTTGCCACCTGCACGAAGCTCGATGGCGTCATCGTCAACTCCGTGACACCCTTCTGCCGCAGGTAATTCACCAGCGTTTTCGGGAACGACAGCGCCGTCGCGGGAATCATGCACGCCTTGGCGCCAAGCAGCGCGGGCGGGAAAATGTCGATAATCGAATTGGCGTAGAAAAACGGCGACTGATTGCCGAAAACAGTGTTCTCGGTGAATTGATAGCGTTCAATCGTCTCTTCGGTGTACGCCATAAGCGACCCCTGCGTATGCGCGACGCCCTTCGGAATGCCCGTCGAGCCGCTGGTGTAGAGAATCGCGGCAAGGTGGTCCGGTGTCACGGTCTGCCGGATTTGTGCCAGCTTATCCGCGTCCACGGGCGACTGCGCCGCGTCCGACCATAGCACGCATTCGCACCCGTCCGGGCAGACAGCTTCCGCTTTCGCGTGGCTTTCTTCATCATAGACAATCGCCGTTGGCTGCAAATTCTGCATGATGAGCTTCAGGCGCTCCGGCGGCAGCATCGGGTCAAGCGGCGCATAGAAGCACCCCGCTGCCCACACGCCGAAGAATACCTTCACACATTCGGCGCTGCGCGGGTTCATCAGCACCGCAACCGGCGTATTCCGCGCGCACCGGCTGCTCAGCGACGATGCAATCCGCTGCGCTGCGTCCCACCACTGCCCGAACGTGAACGATGCCGAGGCATCCCATGACAAACGCTCCGGGCAGCGCTTTGCGGTGTTCTCCAAATAGTCAAGAACGCTTCGTTTCATCGTTATTTTTCCTCCGTTTCATTGCGAATCATGTTTGCCATCTCCGGATACGCCGCTTGCCATTCCTCCAGACAGCGCTGCCAGGAATCGTACTTCGGATCGCCGCGGTGGTCTGTCAAGTCGTAATTTTCTTCCAGATATTCGCCGATTCGCAGCGACAGCTTGATGCTGCCCTTCACATTGAGGTGCTGCCAATCCGCGAAATCGCTGCTGTACCGAATGCCGAAGCGCCCCTTCGGATTGTTGAAATTCAGCAGCGGGATGCCGCGTTCCTCTGCCATCTTCCGCAGCGTGCAGATATACATATGATCATTTTCGTAATCCGGGCTTGGATACGAAATCAGGATGATTTGAATGCCCTGTGCTTCGCAGAGATCGCAGATGCGCTCGAAGTATTCCGCCTCACGCCCGTTAATTTTCTTGCCCGTCTCCGTCCAGAAGAACGTTGGCTTCGTGTGATGCTCCATCTTGTCGCATTCGATGAAGCCTTTCCAGTCGACACTGCGTCCGCCCGTCCATCCGGGAAACGCGAAATTCTCCGCCGTCAGTGACTTCCAATTCTCATGCACCTGCGGATAGCCCAGCAGGAAGTCCAGCGGCTGCTGACCGCCTGCGGCAATCGCGTTTGCGCGGCGAATCGGGTTCAAAATGCCGGATGTGGAGAGAATCGTGCGTCCGCGTCGAGTCGTATCGTTGGGGTACGCTGCGGCTTTTGCATCCAGCAGAAGGATTTTCGGGTGCTGTGTTGTCAGCGCCTGCTCCAAGTAGTAGTAGGTATGCCAATACTGCTGTTCCGCGCTCGCAAGATCATACACGCTGAAGCCCCAGTTCGCCCACAGTACGTTCGTATTCACTGCAGCATACGTCGTGCTTGTGCCGACCGCCAACACGTCAATGGTGTTGCGCGGCTGAAGGGGCAGATTCATCATGCTGCCCGGCCCGTAGTCGTATTTCGGCGTCAGCACATACAGCACAGCGCACGAAATCAGCGTGAAAATCAGCCCAAACGCCAGTATTCGGAGGAAAAATGCTGCATTCTCGCGTCGGCGGCTGACCGCTTCATCTATCATTGCCTGTTCCTCCTTTTCAGAATCCCGCGTACAGGAATGCCGCGCGGTCGAATCCAGCGCCATAACAGCCGAAGATAAGCGTCAGGAAAATCAGCCCCATCAGCAGCGTCCAGCGCACATACAGCGGCGAAAGCGCCAGCTTCTTGCGCAAATCCGGCCGTTTTTCACAGAGGATGTCCACCAGGAGCATCAGCAGCACCGCGATAATTGCCACAGCGCCGTCCTGCATTCCAAGCGGGAAATTACGCGTCATACCCGCGCCGAAATCGGTGAAGATACGCCCCATCATGCCAAACGCCATGCCCGGCGACGTCGTGCAGGCAAAAAACTGCGCCAGCAGAACCGCTGCCATCGTCCGCAGCCAGCCGAACGCCTTCATAAGCGCCACACCGCCCCGATGCGCCGTCACGCGCTTGCGAATCTTCCGGAACTGCGGGTCAAGCAGCATTCCCGCCGCCGTCAGCAGTCCGAACCACAAGCCGTACAGCACCGCGTTCCAATAGAATCCGTGCCAGACGCCGATGAGCAGAAAAACCACCATCGACGCCGCCGCGCCCGGCATCGCGCGCCCTGCTTTTGCGCCGAACAGCCGCTTGCCGACCTTCGCCAGCCCGATTCCGGCGCGGCTCGCCACCAGCGGGTACAGCAAATAGGTGCGGAACCACACGCCAAGGCTGATGTGCCAGCGTCGCCAGTAATCCGCAATGCTTGCGGCAAAGAACGGTCGGCGGAAGTTCTCCGGCAGATCGATGCCCAGCAGCTCCGCCGCGCCGCGTATGATGTCGATGCCGCCGGAAAAGTCCGCATACAGCACGATGGCGTACATCGCCGCTGTCGCCAGCACAAGCCATCCGGGCAGCTCCTGCGCCGTCGCTACGAGCACGCTCACCGCCGGCATCAGACGGTCAGCGATGACAAGTTTCTTGAAAAAGCCCCACGCCATCAGGAACACACCGGACACAAAGCCATTCGGTGAAAGGCGGTGCGGGCTGTCCAGCTGCGGCATCAGCTGCTTCCACGTCGTAATCGGGCCCTGCGTCATCTGCGGGAAAAAGCCCGCAAACAGCAGGACTTTCGCATAGTTCTTTTCCGGCGTAACCTTCCCGCGATAAACGTCGACGAGGTAGCCTACGCTCTGGAACGTGAAGTACGACAAGCCGATGGGGACAAGCAGCCCGTCCGGCAGGGCTTGCAGCTGCGATAGCGCCTTCATCAGCACCATTGCGCCGAAAACCGTGACCATTCCGCCGACAAGCAGTGCGCGGCAAACGCCCCTGCGCTCCGAAAACCGCCCCATCAGGCGTGCGCAGCCCCAAATCAGCAGCGTTTCCGCCGTGAGGTACGCTGCCCCCTGCCAGCCGCAGAGCAGCCAGAACGCCGCACTGCCCGCCAGCAGCGCCCACTTGCGCACGCGCATCGGCAGGACGTAGTACACCACGGCCAGCGCAGCAAGAAACCCCAGAAATTCAAAGGATACGACGCTCACAATCCCAGCTCCTGTCTGAGCCGCACGCGGTCGATTTTTCCGTTCATCGTCTGCGGAAACTGCGGCAGATGGTAATACACATCCGGCAGCATGTATTTCGGCAGCCGCCGCTTGAGTTCGCCCCGAAGCGCCTTTTCGTCGTCCTCGCCGGAATAGCAGCAGACGATTTGCTGTGTCGCAGCCTGATAGAAGCAGCAGCCCTGCGTCACCGCCTGACACGCCTTGATTGCGCACTCGATTTCGCCCAGCTCAATTCGATAACCTTGCTTCTTGATTTGGCTGTCCTTGCGCCCAAGAAACATCAGTTCGCCGCGCTCGTTGTATGCGCCGAGGTCGCCCGTTTTGTACATCCGCTCTGGAATCCCCCGCGCGTCCGGATGCTGGACAAACGCTGCCGCCGTTTTTTCCGGCGCATTGTAGTATCCGGCGGACAAACACGTCCCGGAGACGCAGATTTCGCCGTCCACCAGCGTAATGCGCGTATTTTCGCACGGAAAGCCAATCGGCAGCGGCTCGCCATCCTCAAAAGCGCGGTCAACACGATACCACGAGCAGACATCCGTGATTTCCGTCGGGCCATACATATTCACAAAATCCGCATCCGGCAGGGAGCGCCGCCAGATATTCAGCTGACGGTTCGGCATCACCTCTCCGCAGAAGAACACCCGCTTGATCCCGCGCGGACGCCCGTCCTTCACCACGCCGAGATTCGCCGGGTGCATCAGCGCCGATGGAACCCAGAACAGCGTGTTAATCTGCCGCTGCTCCAATTCGTCCATCATCCGTGCCGGGAAGAGGAAGTCCTTCTGGGGCAGGAAGTAGACGTATGCGCCGCTTTTGAGCGTGCAGAAAATATCCAGCACCGAGTTGTCGAAATACAGCGGCGCCTGATTGCCGAAACGTGCGGTTTCATCGAGCCGCAGCGCAGGGACTGCCCATTCCACGAAATCCAGCACCGAGCGATGGCGAATCGCAACGCCCTTGGGACGCCCGGTCGAACCGCTGGTGAACAGCACATACTGCAAATCGGTATCAATGATGTCCCGCTGACGCGCCGCCAGCAGCGATTCATCAATATCGCAGGACACCGCTGTTTCCGCGGAGACGCATGGCAGTTTTCCCGCCGTATCCGCCCATATCGGCGCTTTGCCCGCATCAGTCAGCAGAAGCGCCGGATGCAGCACATCCAGAATCAGCTGGACACGCTGCTGCGGCATCTGCACATCAATGATGGTATAGAAGCACCCAGCTTCCAGCACACCGAGCATCGCCGCGACAGTCATCGGGCTTTTGTCCATGCACAGCGCAACGGGGACGCGAGGCAGGAGCTGCCGCGCCAGATAAGTGCCGATGCGCTTCGCCGCATCGTGCAGCTGCCGCCACGTCAGGCACGTTTTTTCGCCCTCAAACGCCGCCGCATCCGGTTTTTTTGCCGCCCAACTATCCAGCCATGGCAGCACACAGCGCATCATGCCTGCTTCCGGCAGCTGTTCACCAGCGCCAGAATCGCCTCCGCGCTGTTGAAGTTCTCCGGCTCCACCTCTCCTGCGTCAATGCGCACGTCATAGGCTTCTTCCAGCGCTACGATGATTTTCATCAGCTCCAGCGAGTCAATCAGCCCGTCATCGACCATATGCCGCTCATGCGCAAAGTCGATTTCGTCGTTCACATCCTGCAAAATCGTCAGCAGGCGCTCCATTTTCTCGTTCATCCTCCATCGTCCTCCTATCTTTCCGCGAAATTATAGATTTGTCTTATTTTCAAACTAACAGCACCAGAATATACATTTATGTTTATTATTCGACAAGCACCAGACGAATTCCTTCTCCGTCCTCTGCGCCTGCAAAGAATTTCGATTTTCCCGCAAATCTGAAAATAGTAGAAAAAAACTGCCGCGCAAATCAGAACTGCGCGGCAGCATGGAATGGATTTACGGATTCAGCCGTTCTTCCGTCTGGCTGTCGAAAATGTGGAATTTCCCCTTTTCAATGTTCAGCGAAATCGTCTTGCCGATGACCGTGCTGCCGCCCGCAATCTTTGCCACCAGCATCTGACCCGCCGCTTTCAGATATACGATGAAGCCATCGCCCAACGGCTCAACGCTGTCCACCGTACCCTCGATTTCGCCTTGACCTTCCGGCGCGAGCGTCAGTTCCGACGGGCGCAGACCGACGATAACCTCCTTGCCTTTGTACTGCTGCATCAGCGCGGTCAGGTCATCCGGCACGGACAGCAGCAGTTCGCCGCACTGGAACGCCAGCGAACCGCCTTTTTCCACAACCTTGCACGTCAGCTTGTTAATCTGCGGCGTGCCGACAAAGCTCGCAACGAACAGGCTGTTTGGATGCGCATAGAGGTCGTTCGGCGTCCCCTGCTGCATGATGTGACCATCCTTCATCAGCACGATGTGATCCGCCATCGTCATGGCTTCGGTCTGGTCATGCGTGACGTAGATGGTGGTAACACCAAGCTGCGTCTGAATCTTCTTCAGCTCATAGCGCACCTGATCGCGGAGCTTCGCATCGAGGTTGCCAAGCGGCTCGTCCAGCAGAAACACCTGCGGATCGCGCACCAGCGCACGTCCCAGTGCCACACGCTGACGCTGACCGCCGGAGAGCTGCGCCGGCTTGCGGTCAAGCAGTTCATCCAGACCCAGCATCGCGGACATCGAGTTCACGCGCTTCTCGATTTCTTCCTTCGGCGCTTTCTTCGTTTCCAGCGCAAACGACATGTTCTTGCGCACGGTCATGTTCGGATACAGCGCGTATTCCTGGAACACCATCGCAATGTTGCGCTCCTGCGGCGGCACGAATTTCTTTTCCTTGCCACGCTCGTCGAGCTGGTTCATCGCTTCATTCCCGAAACAGATTTCGCCGTGAACCGGATGGAGCAGACCCGCAATGCAGTACATTGCAGTAGACTTGCCGCAGCCGGACGGCCCCAGGAAAACGCAGAATTCGCCGTCCTTGATTTCCAGATTCATGTCCTTGATGACATAGGACTTGCCCTTGTTGTAGGTCACGTCCATGTTCTTAATCGTAATCGCTGCCATGGCGGACTTCCTTTCTTTCCCTCAGTGCTTATTGACCGAATGCGGCCACTTCAATGCCGAAACCGTAATCATACAGCGGATTTTCGATGTCCTTGGGCAGATCTTCGCGCTGGAGCATCACCTGATCCATCGTCGCAGGAATCTGCCACGGCAGTTTGCCGGAAATCGCGCAGTCACCGAAGAGCGCATGAGCCACCGCTTCCGCGCCCGCCGTCACGCCGGGACGGTAGACAATCATCACCGCGTCGGACGCGGCATCCACCGGCGTCATGACATATGCGCGATTCATCAGCACGACGGATACAACGTTCACGCCGGACGCATCGAGCTTTTTCAACAAGCTCTGCTGTTCTGCGGGGAATTCCAGCGTCGCCGTGCCCCACGCGGGTTCGTGCGTGCCGCTCGCTTCACCGACGACGACAATCGCGGTTGTGCCTGCCGGGTAGGAATCGGCAATCAGCGTTGCGTCATCGCCGATGTAGGTCACGTTGTCCGCACCCGCCCGCTTGCAGATGGCATCGTAGATGGACTTGCCTTCCGTCTTCAAGCCTGTCTCGAAGGAAATCTTCCAGCCGCTCGACAGCGCATCAACGTTCTTAGCCAGCGCGCCCACGACCAGAATCTGCTGACCTTCCAGCGGCTGCTGGTTCTCGTACTTTACCAGCGTGACCGCCTTTTCCGCGGCTTCCATTGCCTTCTGATAATGTTCTTCGCTGCCGACAACCTGCGCGATTTCGTCCGCGTCAGTGTAGGGGTTCTCGAACACGCCCAGCCGGAACTTTGCCAGCAGCAGACGGCGGCAACGATCCGTCAGCAGCGACGGGTCAACCTGATCCACCATGCGGGTGACGTCGCGCTGACCCATGCCGCCCATGACGTCCGCACCCGCCTGCATCGCGACGATGTGGTTCAGCCCCCAGTCGGTCTGGATAATGCCGTCGTAGCCCAGACGGCCGCGCAGAACATCGTTCATGACCACAGAGGATTCATGCGCGTAATTTTCCACCGCGTCGCCGCCCAGATACGGGACGGTCGAATAGCCGTAAGGCATGATAGACGCGGGATGCACCGTCAGCGCCGCCTCAAAGATGCTCAGGTGCAGCGCGAACGTTTCGTCATCGAACACCAGCGGAGAACCGTCCACGCCGCCAGTCTGCGGGCCGGAGCCGGGGAAATGCTTCACGCAGGACATGACGGAATCAACACCAATGCCATCCGTGCCGTTCTGCAAGCCCGTAATCGCCGCGACAACCATCGCCTTGGCGGTATCCGCGTCCTCGCCGTAAGTTTCCTGATTGCGCCCCCAGCGCGGGTCAGTCGCCAAGTCCGCGTTCGGGGAGAGGCTCATGCGGACACCGAGCGCCTTCATTTCCTGACGCTGAATGTCTGCCAGTTCCTGCACGAGTTCCGCGTCGCCCGTCGCGCCCAGCGTGATGGCGTCCGGCAGAATCGTCGTGTCGTTAATCCAGCTTGCACCAATGACCGAGTCCATGGAGAAGACGACCGGAATACCCAGTTCGCTTTCTTCGCACAGGGACTGGACGTAATTCATCTTCTCGCCCGCCGACTCCTTGCTTTCCGCAAAGTAGGTGTACGTCAGCGCAAAGCCGATGTCCAGATCACTGAACCAGCTTTCTTTGAGCGTGACCAGCGTCATGTGCGCCATCTGCGCCGCCTTGTTCTTGTCGCTCATGCGGCTCAGCAGGTCTTCCGTGCGCTCTTCAGGCGTCAGACGCCAGTCTTCATACGGGTCAAGCTCGCCGTTTTTGTTCAAGTCCTTGAACTTGTAGCCGTCCTGCTCCAGAATATCCAGTCCGGCAGTTTTCAGCACAATCTGCTTTCCTTCATATTCCTGCACGACCGTCGTCAATTCGACGACATTGCTTTCTTCCTCGTCCTCTTCCGCCAGCACACCGGGCGAAAGCAGCATCATCGCGGAAAGGGAGAGCGCCGCGACGCTTTTGAGCAGTTTTTTCATGAACCTTTCCTCCTTGTTGATTGCGCCGCGCATTACGACGCTGTGACCGCGCCTGACATCTGACCGCTGATGAGGTACTTGCCCATGAAGATGTACAGCACCAGCACCGGCAGCGCCAGAATCAGCGAACCAGCCATCTGCACGTTGAATTCCGCCGCCATCGTGCCCGCCAGCTCGTTCAGGGCAATGGTCGCGGGTTTGGAATCATAGCCGCCGAGCACCAGCGCGAACAGCATCTCATTCCAAATGGACGTGCACTGGAAGACAAAGACCGTAATCGTCGCGATTTTCGTGTTCGGCAGGACGATTTTGCGGTAAATCTGCCATACGCCGTTGCCGTCAATCATCGCCTGACGAATCAGCGCGTCCGGCACGTCGGCGTAGTACCCGCGCATCATGACCGTACACATTGGCATACCGAAGACGGCGTGAACCAGCACAAGACCCCAGAGGTTATCGTAGAGGTCAAGGGCGTTGATGGTCTGCAAAAGCGGAATCAGAATCGCTTGGAAGGGCAAGTATGTTGCCGCGACCAGCGCGATAAAGAACACGTTGTTGAACCGGAACTTCCATTTGCTCAGTGCGTAGGCGCAGATCGAGCCGAGGAATACCGATCCCGCCGCACCGAAGAGCGTCACCAGCAGGCTGGTCATCAGCGGCTGCGCAAGCTCTTCCATCGCGCTCTCGTAACCCTCCATTGTCCACTCTGACGGCGGTGTGATGGGTGTGGTCGTCATCACTTCACTGTTGGACTTGAAGGACGTCATCACCGTTCCCCAGAACGGCAGCATGTAGAAGACCAGAAACGCAATCATGATGAGGTAATACACCACATGCAGCACGGTCATGTGCCACTTGGGTTTTATTTTCGTCGTCTGTGCCGATTGTTCCTGCTTGCTGCGCTCAATACTCAGATTATTTTGCATTTCATGCTCACTTCCTTCTGTTCGTCCAGTAGGTCAGCGGCAGAATCAGCACCAGCACCAGCGCAAGCAGGAAGCAGCTGATTGCCGCGGAATACGCGAAGTTGTTGTTCTGGAACGCTTCATTGTACATCCAAATTGGCAGCGTCCACGCGGCGGAGGTGGTGTAACCCACCAGCGACACGATGAAGTCAAACGAGCGCAGGGCGTACATCGCCAGAATCGTGATGCAGGAACCCATCGCGCCCTTAAGCTGCGGAATGATGAGCTTGAAGTAGATGCGCGGCATATATGCGCCGTCCAGCTTCGCGGCGTTGATGACGTTGACCGGAACGTTCTTGATGGCGGCGAGGAAGATGACCGCAACGTAACCGGAGAACTGCCAGACCATCGCAATGATGATGGACAGCATGATGGTGGAGTTGCTCGACGCCCACATCAGGTGTCCAGCTTTCATCGCGGCGGATATATCCACGCCCAGAATCGAGAGGAAGGAATTCAACACGCCGCCCGTTGGACGATACATGTACGCCCAGACCGTGCCGGTCACGACGAAGGACAGCGCGAACGGCAGCAGAATCAGCGTGCGGAACAGCGCCGTGCCGCGAAGCCCCTGATCCATGATGAGCGCCAGCCCCAGACCCAGCAGGAGGCACAGCGGAATCAGGCAGAACAGCAGCAGCGTATTGCGCAGCGACGGCCAGAAGTCGGGGCTGGAGAACATCTTCGCGTAGTTGCCGAAGCCGCCCCAGCCGTAGCTTGCTTCCAGCTGCCCCGACTCCCAGTCGGACACGGAAACCCACAGGTTCCAGCCCAGCGAGACATACACGAAGTAAATCAGCAGCGCCGCCGGGATGCAGATCCAAATCAGCGGATGCCGCTGGAGAAAGTGGTGTACCGGGCCGACTGTTTTAGGCGCAAAGCGCAGCAGCAGCTGGTACACGAGAATCACCGCGACGATGATGGCGCAGAGAACCCAGAACCTGTCATGGGAAAAGGTCATGAACGCCAGATTCTCAAAAAATTCAGAAAATTGTTCCATGGGCAAATCCCCTTCTGTTGCATTCTGTTCGAGGTTTTGCTATCAGCTTTGAAGAAAGCCCATACAGGCTTGGAAAGCTCCGCTGCGCCTGTACGGGCTGATACATCATTCGCCGTAGCTCAGACCCCAGCCGTAGTCATACAGCGGGTTTTCAAGGTCGAAGGACACATCGCCTTCCTGATTGCGGACAGAATCCATATCCCGCGGGAACTGCAAGGGTGTCTTGCCCGTGGGGTTGTTCAGCCCGAAGAGCGTTTCCGCAATCGCGATGCCGCCCTGCGAGCCCGGATAGTACGCTTCCAGAATCGCGTTCGTATTCTCGTCGCACCACGTCAGGATGTAGGGACGTCCGCCCGTGACGACCGTCACCATCGGCTTGCCGCTGGCTTTCGCCGCTTCGAGAATTTCCTGCTGACTGCCGGTAATTTCCAGCGTGTCGTAGCCCCACGGCGGATCGTGCTGGTAGCTCGGTTCGCCGACGGACACGATGATGATGTCCGCATCCTTCGCCAGCTCTGCAATGCGCTCAACGTTGTCGGATTCATAGATGACCGTTGCATTTTCGCCTGCGTAAGCCGCCACTGCGTCCGCAATGGTCAAGCCCTCCTGCGCGGAAGACCAGCCGCCGACCAGCGAGTCCATGTCGCCGGCGCGCGGGCCGCAGACCAAAATCGTCTGCTTCTCATTCTGTTTGAGAGGCAGGATGCCATCGTTCTTGAGCAGCGTCATCGCCTTGCGCGCCGCCTCAAGGTTCACCGCCTGATGTTCCTCGTTGCCGACAAACTGCACGGCGTACTCCACGTCGCAATAGGGATTCTCGAACACGCCAAGCTCGAACTTCGCCTTGACGATGCGCGTCGCCGCCGCCGTCAGGATGTCTTCGCTAATCTTGCCCGCGTTTGTCAGTTCTTCCATCTGGTCAATCAGGCGGATGGATTCGCCGCCGATGCCGTCCACACGGCTCTCGGTGATGCCAATCAGGATGGCTTCTTCGTCGGACACTTCTTCACCCATCATCGTGCCGCGGCCTTCCTGAATCGCCCAAATCATGCCCCAGTCGGTCTGGATGATGCCCTCAAAGCCCATTTCGTCGCGCAGCAGGTCTTGCAGCGTCGCCTTCGAGCCGATGGCGGAGTTCTCCATGTCCAGCTCCAGCGGGACAGAGTAGTACGGCATGATGGAAGCGATGTTGACTTCCAGCGCCGCATAATACGGCTTCAGGTGAATTTGCAGCGTTTCCGCGCTGGAAATGATGGGCGAGGTGTCCTTGCCCTCCATCTGCGGCCCTGCGCCGGGGAAATGCTTCATGCAGGCCACGATTGCGCCGGTGTTCAGCCCGTCGCGCCCATTCTGGAACGCAACAACCTGCGCCGTGACCATCTTCGTCACAAGGTCAGGGTCTTCGCCGAACGTCTCCATGACGCGCCCCCAGCGGGGTTCAGAGGCAATGTCGGCTTCGGGAGACAGCGTCATGCGAACGCCGATGGCGATATGCTCATCGCGGGCAATTTCCGCCAGACGGGTGACAAGGTCTTCGTCGCGGGTTGCCGCCAGCGCCAGATTATGCCCGGTAACGGTCGCGCCGGAGACGTAAGACAGGCCATGCACGGAGTCCATCGACACCAGCACCGGCACGCCCAGACGAGACCCCTCAGCATACTCCTGAATCGTGTTCATGGACACCGCAGCCGCTTCCACGCTGTTCAGTTCGCGAATCAGCAGCATGCCGATGCCTTCCTTATTGCACCACTTGTTCAGGTAGGATGGAATCTTGCCATCGGCGCGCGGCAGGTACGTCGGGTGCTGCATCTGCGCAATTTTCTCGCGCACCGTCATCTGCCCGACCAAGTCCGCCGTGCGGGTGTCAGCGTCCAGACGCCAGTCCTCGTAGGGGTCAAGCGTGCCGTTGCTGTTCAGGTCGATAAACTGGTAGCCGTCAACTTCGATGATGCTCTTCACATGGGGATTGAGCGTCGGCTGGGTGTAGGTTTTTTCCTCCGCCATTGCAGGAGCAGCCCACAGTCCGGCTGTAAGCGTCAGCGCACCCAGCATCGCCAGCGAGCGCCGCATCCATTTCTTAGTCAACAAGGTTCCATTCTCCTTTCACGCCAGCTTCCTTGAGGATGTTGACGATCTTATTCGCGAAATATTCCGCGTCGTGGTCACTGGACGTAGCGAACTCCTGCACCTGCGTCTGAAGGCTCATAGACGCGCTCCAAGGCAGCGCCGTACCATGGGTGAAGCTGGGATAACTGCGGATCGTGTCGCTGATCAGTTCGTTCTTGAACTTAAGGGTCAGTTCGTTGTAGCAGTCATCCGGGGTATCGGTGTAGGGCGAAATGGATTCCTTCAAAGCGGAGAACCGCTGCTGAACCGGCGTGCTGGACACGTTGTACGCCCAGCGCAGACCCGCCTCGACATCCGCCGAGTCATTGCTGACGACGAAGCCGTCGATGTTCATGCCAAACCAGCCGTCCGTGCCGGGGAACGTGAAGATGCCGTAGTCCTTGCCGTATTCCTGCCCCATGCTGGTCATCAGCGGCTGCATCCAAGTACCCATAATCTGCATGGCATACGTCCCGGCGACAACCTGACCGCTCGCTTCGTACCAGTCGCGGCTGGAATGGTCGGGCGCGACGTAATCCATCAGCTTGGCGTAAGTCGTCAGCACCTTCGTCACGTCCTCGACGTTATAGATGCCGTTGATGAAGTCCTGATAGATTTTAGGGTCAGTGCCCATCATGATGTCCTCGAACACCTGGCACGCAGGCCAGCCCTTGCGGTCGCCGAGGTCAATCGGGTACTCGCCGTCGGGCATTTTCGCCGCCAGCTGGTCGCAGATGTCCCAGAACTCGTCCCATGTGATGTTCTCGTGATCCGGAATCGCAATCCCGTACTTCTCAAACACATGGATATTGTAGAAGATAACATTCGTCTTGTGGATGCCAATCGGCACGACGTAGTTCTTGCCGTCGGGCGCGGTCAGCAAGTCCTTGATGCCCGGCAGGATGCGCTCGTTGAGCTTCGCGTAGTCCCACAGCTTGGACAAATCCAGCAGCATGTTCGCATCGAGGTACGGCTGAATTTCCTGACCGGGATGCGCTTGGAATGTTTCAGGACTCTTGCCCGCCTGCTGAAGCACCTTGACCTTCATGACCATGGCGCCGCCAGCGCCGCCCGGAATGGCGTTCGACTTCGTTTTCACCTTGCCGTACGCGCCTTTGAATTCGTCGATGACGGATTCAATCGCATCCTTCTCGCCGCCAGCCGTCCACCAGTGGTAGACGTTGACCGTGCCTTTCGCAGAAACATCCTCCAGGACAGCGGCGAAATCAATGTCATCGGCGCTGCGCTTCTCGCGCTTGGCGGCAAAAGCACTGGTCGTCAGCGACGTAATCGCCAGCACACCCGTCAGCAGCAGCGCACCGAATTTTTTCAGCTTCATTGCTTGTTCCTCCTCTGAGAATACAGGGAATCTGTTACTCTTCCACGAACGTCATCGTCGCCCACAGGCTGGGGTTCTCGTCCACGTTGTGCATTGTGGGTTTGCGGTCGCGGCCATCCAGCTGCGCGGAGTACTGCATCCGCAGGCTGTGAATGCCGGGGCACGGCAGGTCAACGTCAAGGATGGAGAAGTCAAAGCCAACGGTCGTGCCCGCAGCGGGAACCAGCTGCGCGATCTTATCATTGGAGAGGTTGTGCAGCGGGATCTTGCTTTCAAGGATGTAGCCGCCCATTTCCTTGTCGCGGACGGTCACGGCTTCGTAGTCGTCAAACACCAGCTCGTCGCCGTATTCGCCCTGCGTCTCCCAGCCGAGATTGTCAGCGATCATGTCGCGGTCAATATAGTTGAAGAAGTCATATTCATCCGTGGACTGCACGATGCGCCAGTCGGTCGCTTCGTACGCTGTACGGTTCGGGTCGGCGTTGGGGTTGGTGCTGAAGAAGAGGATGATGGCATCCAGTTCATCCAGCGGGAAACCTTCGCGGTAGACAAACGGCGTGTCATCCCACACCTTCGCGGCGATGTAGAGGTTCTCTTCATCCCACATGGCGTAGATTTCCATCGAGCAGTCCGCTTCGCCGTCCCAGTGCTCAATCTGATCGACAATCTGCTTCTCACTGTCAATGCGCAGGCAGCGGCTCGTGTCCCACTCGCTCAGGTCGCCGTCAATGACGACGTTCTTAGCGCGCGGGGCTTCCAGATTCGCGTCGGAATACGCCAGTGCAGCGGGGGCTGCAGCAAACATAGCCAGTGCCAGCACGGATGCGGCTGCCTTGCGAAGCCATCCAAAGTGTTTCATGTCTCGTTCCTCCCTTTCAACATCGGAAACAAACTCAATTCGCACCATAGCGGTGCTTTCGTGATTCAGTATAATCCCAGCGCCTGTTTTGAACAAGGGAAAATCCAGCACTGCTATTGGGAAAATACAAAACACAACCAAACTTCTTTATGCGCTATTCGCTTTTTGTGCGCTTCAGTCAACACGGGGTACTTTTCTTTTGCATTTTCTCTGTGCATGTGCTATACTGCTTCCATCAGCACAATGCGAAATAGAAAGGACGGCATGTATGCGAAAACTGACGTGTATGCGAATGAGCGCGAAAATGACCATCCTGTTTTCTGTGATTGCCGCCTGCATGATTGCCGTCAACTCTGTTCTGGCGACGCTCTCCGAGATACGGAACATCCTGCTGTACGAGGAAGACAACCTGAACGCGATGGCGAGCAAAATTGTCGCGGCGTTCGAGCAGAACATCACCGTCATGGGCTATGCACTGGACGGCTTGAAACAGGATAATGACTTCATGGCTGCGCTCAATACCATCTACACATTAGGCGAAGACATGGAGACGACGTCCGAATACCATCAGGCACAGAACACGCTTTCCGCCGCGCTTTTCCATGAGCCGCTGAACGACTACTTCTATCGTATCAACGTGCTGACAATGGACGGTTTCTACCTGTCCAGCCGCTACGAAACGATTGGTCTGCTGGAAAACTACTCGGATGAGCTGCGCACCGTCATGCTCCGCCTACCCTACCTGAACGAGCGCAACCGGGGGCTGAGCCAGAAGACGCTTGTCCGCCCGCACATTGACCCGTGGTTCGTCGCGCGCCGGATTTCTATCTATACGCTGATGTCCCCTGCCGTTTATCACGGCAAACAGATCGGCTTTGTGGAGGTCAATGCGCTTTCAACCGACCTGTTCGACATTTTTTCCTCCAACGACATGGCAGGATTCCGCGCCACTGCCTACGACGCGGACGGCCGCCTGTTCCACCGCAGTTTCGATGACACCATCGACTACTCCGCCGCCGAATACGGCAGCATGACCGAGTGCAGCGACAAAAACGGCGACACCTACTACGTTGTCAAGGAACATTGCAGCTGGCTGGGCTTCGACATTTATGCCGCCCAGCGTACCGCGGTTTTCGAGTCGTCCATCCACTCCGTCATCCTCCACCATGTGCTGGTCAGTCTGCTGGTGCTGTTCATCGCTGAAGTGTTCATCATTCTATCGTCGCATCAGCTCAGCCGCTCGATTCTGCGCCTGACGCGCAAGGTTTCCCAGCTGTCCGACCCGGCGGCAATAGCCGAGCGTCCCCTGCTGCCCGAAGAAATGCCGAAGGTCACGAACCCGCGTGACGTGGAGATGCGCGAACTGGAGGACGTGTTTGACAAGCAGGTAATGGAGCTGAAAACTGCCATGCGCAACGACGCAGAACTGCGCGAGAGCAATCTCCGTTCACGGCTGAACGCGCTGCAGGCGCAGATTAACCCGCACTTCATTTACAACACGCTCAACATCATCTCCGCAAAGTCGATGGAAGCCGGGAACGAGGAGGTCATCGACATCTGCGGGAAATTCGCCCAGATGCTGCGCTACTCCACCGACCTGCGCAGCAAAACCGCGACGCTCCAGGAGGAAATCGCCCACGTTCGCAATTATCTGGCACTCGCGAAAGCTCGTTTGGAGGATCGGCTGGAATACACCATCGACATACCGGACGCTTTCTCGCATCTGACACTGCCGAAGCTCTCCCTTCAACCCATCGCGGAAAACGCCATTTCCCACGGCTATCAGGGGTCAAGCGGCACAATTCACATCACCATCTCCGGCACGGTCGATGAGGACGGCTGCCTGCATCTGCTGATTTGCGACGATGGCTGCGGCTTCGGGGAGGAAATTCTGTCGCATCTGCGGGAAGAATTCAGCCGCATTGAAGCGGATGAACTGACCGAGCCGGAAAACACGTCCGCCCATATCGGGCTTGTCAACACCTATCGCCGCCTGTTCTATTTCAGCCGCGGCGCAATTCGGATGCGCGTCCGCAATGACGGCGGCGCAGTGGTCGAACTGATTGAGACGCACACCAGTGAGGAGGAAGACGATGTACACCATTCTGATCGTAGATGATGAACGTCCCGCGCAGACGTTCCTCAAAGCCATCTGCCAGAAATACTGCCCTGCGTTTGACACCATTCTGCTCTCCGGCAGCGCCGACGATGCCCTCCGGCTGATGGCGCAGCAGCACGTCCATGTGCTGGTAACGGACATCAGTATGCCGGGCATCAATGGCATTGAATTGGCGCAGCGCGTCCGGCAGCTGTATCCGCGGACGCATACAGTGATTGTCTCCGGCTACGCGGAATTTGAGTTCGCGCGCGGGGCAATTCAGGCTGGCGTGGATGATTATCTGCTCAAGCCCGTGGAAATCCAGAGTTTCCGGCAAATTCTCGACCGAATCCGCGAAACGCTCGATGCAGAAGCAAACAACCTGATGGAGGAAACGCTGACTCGCCTGCTCTGCGGTGAAGCAGTCGATGAGCCGCTGCTCTGCTCTCTGTTTTCCAGCCGTATGATGCGCTTTGCCCTTGTCCGTCAGGGCAATTTGTTCACCGTACGCTTCGCAAAATTCCGCACCGCGCAGCTTCGTCAGGTGCATCAGGCGGGCTGGATTGCGTTTTATGGGCGCGATGAGCAGGAAACAATTCTCCTGCGCAGCAGTGCCGATCGGCAGAAGCGTTTTCCCGACGAGCTGTCCGACCTGCTTAAAGCCGACTTCCCGGATCTGCCCTGTACGGCGATTTACGCGCCGGAAGATGCCGACATTCTCACCTTGCCGCAGTTTTTGAGCCGCGCTGCAGGGCGCATGGTGAATACCGTCGTCATCGGCAAGGGGCAGCTTGTTCCGCTGAACGCACCGCAAAGTGCCTTACAGCCGTCCGTCCTGTCCGCTGCGACAAAAAAGCGCATTGCGTCATTCGTCGAAACAGGCAATACCCGAATGCTGAAAGAGCTGTTTGTGTCCCTTGCAATCGAGTGGAATCAGAATGCCCTGCCGCAGATTCAGGCGGAAGACTTATGCTATCAGCTGATTCTGTACACGGCGGACTTGGGCGTTCCCGGCCCCAAAAGGAAGCGCGAGCAGATTCTGCGCGAGGCAAACGAACTATACGGCAGCGCCTCCTCCTACGGCGACCTGCTGGCGAGCCTGTACTCCCTGATTTTTGAGGAAGGGTTCATCCGCGACAAGAACGTCAGCGCAAACGAGCTGTGCGAATACACACTGAATTACATTCGCGAAAACTACGCCCAGCCGCTGAGCATCCCGCGTATCTGCACCGATGTTGGCATCAGCCAGACGTACCTGTCGCGCCTGCTGCGCAAGTATGCCGGAACGACGTTCAACACCTTCCTGACACAGTGCCGCATGGACGCCGCGAAGCAGATGCTGCGCGAACATCCGGATATTCTGCTGCATGAAGTGGCGGCGTGCGTCGGGTATGACGACCAATCGTATTTCAGCAAGATTTTCCGCAATGAAACAGGCATGACGCCATCGCAGTATGCTGCGACGTTTGCGGCAGATGCGCCGACTCAGCCGCCGAAAACGTGATTTTTCCTTTTTGCCGCCAATCAACTGGCGGCTTTTTTGCTTCTCATCCGTTTTTCATTGCGGAAAAAAGCGTCACTTTTGCCCGTTCCCCTTGCAAATCAAGCAAAAATCGGCTATGATAAGATTGTGGTATTTTGAGCCTGTGATAAGGCTTTTGACGGAGGGATTTCAGCGTGTCCGATAGATTATCGAAGATTCGCAATTTCTGCATTATCGCCCATATTGACCATGGCAAGTCTACGCTGGCTGACCGCATTCTGGAAACGACGGGCGTTTTCCAGAAGCGCGAGATGGTGGAGCAGATTTTGGACAGCATGGAGCTGGAACGCGAGCGCGGCATCACCATCAAGTCCAAGGCAGTGCATATGCACTATACCGCCAAGGACGGCAAAACCTACACGCTCAACCTGATTGACACGCCCGGTCATGTGGACTTCACCTACGAAGTCAGCCGTGCGCTGGCGGCGTGCGAAGGCGCGCTGCTGGTGGTGGACGCGACGCAGGGCATCGAGGCGCAGACGCTGGCGAACTGCTATATGGCGCTCGACCATGACCTCGAAATCATCCCGGTCATCAACAAAATTGACCTGCCCAGCGCACAGCCGGAAGAAGTCCGGCAGGAAATTGAGGACGTTATCGGGCTGGATGCGTCCTATGCGCCGTGCGTGAGCGCGAAAACTGGCCTGAACATCGATCAAGTGCTGGAAGCAGTTGTGAATTACGTTCCCGCGCCGCAGGGCGACGAGAATGCGCCGCTGCAGGCACTGATTTTCGATGCGTTCTACGACAACTACCGCGGGGCAATCTGCTTCATCCGCGTCAAGCAGGGCACAATCCGCACGGGAATGCGGATGCGCATGATGGCGACGGGCGGCGAGTTCGACATTGTGGAAGTCGGCACGTTCGCGCCGAGCTATCAGCCGTGCGACGAATTGAAAGCGGGCGACGTGGGCTATGTCGCGGCCTCCATCAAGGATGTGCGCGAAACCCGCGTCGGCGACACAATTACCGACGCCATGAATCCGGCGGATTGCCCCCTGCCCGGCTATCGGCAGGTGACGCCGATGGTCTACTGCGGCGTGTATCCGGCGGACGGCGCGGACTATCCGGCGCTCAAAGATGCGCTGGAGAAGCTGCGCATGAACGACGCTTCCCTCTCCTTTGACCCGGAAACGTCCGTCGCACTGGGCTACGGCTTCCGCTGCGGCTTCCTGGGGCTGCTGCACATGGACATCATCACCGAGCGGCTGGAGCGCGAATGGGATTTGAACCTCGTCACCACCGCGCCGAGCGTCATCTACCGCATTACGAAAACCGATGGCACGGTGCTGATGTGCGACAACCCGATGGCGCTGCCGCCCATTGGCGAAATTGCCATGATGGAAGAGCCGTTCGTCCACGCGGAAATCTTCACGCCGCAGGACAGCGTCGGCACGATTATGGACTTGTGCCAAGACCGGCGTGGCATCTTCCTTGACATGCAGTACGAGGGTACGCGCGTCAAGCTGAATTACGACATTCCGCTCAACGAAATCATCTTCGACTTTTTTGACCAGATTAAGAGCCGCAGCCGCGGATACGCCTCGTTCGACTACGAATTCAAGGACTACCGCGAGAGCCAATTGGTCAAGCTGGATATTCTGCTCAACGGCGAAATCTGCGACGCGTTCTCCATCATCGTCCATCGCGACAAGGCGTACGGGCGCGGGCGCTCCATCTGCGAGAAGCTCAAAGACGTCATCCCGCGGCAGATGTTCGAGATTCCGATTCAGGCGGCCATCGGCGGCAAGGTCATCGCGCGTGAAACCGTCAAGGCGATGCGCAAGGACGTGCTGGCAAAGTGCTACGGCGGCGACATCAGCCGAAAGAAAAAGCTGCTGGAAAAGCAGAAAGAGGGCAAGAAGCGAATGCGGCAGTTCGGCACGGTGCAAGTGCCCAGCGAGGCATTCCTTGCCGTGCTGAAGATGGACAGCAACTGACGCTGTCAGGAGGAAAAAACATGCTGTACCGCAAGGCTCAGGTCAGCGACCGTTGGCTTCGTGCGCCGCTCCAAGCGCCCACTGCGCTGCATCAGCCGCTTTCCTACATTTCCCGCAGCCATATTGCCGACGTGTTTGCGTCGCAGGAGAACGGGCGAAAGGACATTTCCGTCTGCTTCACGGGGCATCGGGCGATTCCGCCGCAGGAGCTTCCTGCGCTGACGGAGCGGCTTGACCGGGTGCTGGAAGCACTGTATCAGCACGGGTTTCGGGATTTTATCTGCGGCGGCGCGCTGGGATTTGACACGCTGGCAGCGCAGCGCATTCTGCTGATGCGGACGCACCATGCGGATGTTCGGCTTCGGCTGGCGATTCCATGCAGCACGCAGTCCGCGCGATGGAAAGCGTCGGATTGCCTGATTTACGAGCAGCTGCTGTATGCCGCCGACGAGACAGTTGTCCTCTCCAGTCACTACTATGAGGGCTGCATGTACATGCGGAATCGGTACATGGTGGACAACAGCGCATTTTGCGTCTGCTACCTGAATCGGCAGAAGGGCGGCACGATGTACACCGCGCTCTACGCCATGCAGGAGGGGCTTCCGCTGCTGAATTTGGCAATCGCCAGCGACTGCGAGCGCCTGATTCAGAAAACAAAGGTATGAAAAAAGCAGGGGAATGCTTGTTTCCCCTGCTTTTTATACTAATTCGATTCTAAAACATGGCATCGAGCATAGCAGATTTTTCGTTCCGGCAAAGCTGAGTGAAGCGAGGCGTACTGGAGGTACGCGCGAGCGGAACGAAGCAAAGCCGGGGCGGAAAAGATGCTGTGCGAATGACATGCTTTAGATGAGAATTAGTATTATCACGGTTTTGATGCCTCTGCCGTTTTTTCGGCTTTCTCCATCGCTTTGAGCTTCAGCAGGCGCTCGTCATGCTCTTCTTCCACCTTGATTTCCCAGTGCAGCAGCAGCGTCAGCACACCGCGCAGCGCAATGACTGCACCCAGAATCAGCAGTTCCGTCCATTCGCGGACGATGACCGTGCGCAGCACTTCGCCGCCGAGCTTGAATTCCAGCGCAAGCGCAATGCCCTGCGCCAGCTCAAGCCGGAGATGCTCATTGTGCTTGAAGTAGCTGACGACGCCCTTCACCGCCGTGATAATCAGAATAGCGATGCCCGCCAGCTCCGCCAGCACAATGCCCAATTCTGCTGAATAATGTACCAGTTTTTCCAGAAAACTGATGATGGTATCCATTTTCGTACACCTCCTTTGCCACTTTTTCTATTGTAGCGGATTTTTCCGCATTTGAACAGTCCTTTACAGGTGATTTGAATGGAAATTTACTTGCACGTTCCCTATTGTCGCCAAAAATGCCGCTACTGCGACTTCGCTTCCTTCCCCCATGCGGAATCTACACAGCGTGCCTATGTGGATGCGGTGCTGAGCGAAGCCGCGTCGCAGGCGGCGAAAATCCCGCATGGCGCGATGGAAACCGCGTATTTAGGCGGAGGCACACCGTCGATTCTGCCGCCGGAACTGCTGACGCGGCTATTGGAAGGCGTTGCAGCGCATTTTCCCCTTGCGCCCGGTGCGGAATTTACGTCCGAGGCGAACCCCGGCACGCTGACCCACGAGTGGCTTGATGCGGCGCTGAACTGCGGTATCAATCGCCTGTCAATGGGGATGCAGGCGGCCCAGCCTGCACTGCTGAAGATGCTGGGGCGCATCCACGACTTTACGCAGGTGCAGCAGAGCGTCGAACTCGCGCGGCACGCTGGATTCCAGCACATCAGCCTTGACCTCATGTTTGGGCTGCCCGGTCAGACAGTCAGCATGTGGCGTGAGACGCTGGAGAAGGCGCTGTCGCTGAATCCGGAGCATTTGTCCTGCTACGGGCTGATTCCTGAAGAAGGTACGCCGCTGTACCGCGACTTGCAGACCGGGCAGTTGACCCTGCCGGACGAGGACGACGAGCGCCGCATGTACGACCTGACGCTTGATCTGCTGGCGCAATCAGGCTTTCGGCAGTACGAAATCAGCAATTTCGCGCGCCCCGGCTGCGAATGCCGCCACAACATCGGTTATTGGCAGCAAGTGCCGTATATCGGGCTGGGCGTGTCGGCGGCGTCGTATCTGCCCGCGAAGAACGGGATGATTCGCCTGACGAACCCGCGCACGCTGCCCGCATATCTGCGGATGGTGCAGTCGCAGGACGATTCGCTGCGAGAGCGGGAGTTCGTCTCAAAAACCGACGGTCGGTTTGAAACGCTGATGCTGGGGCTGCGGATGACCTGCGGCGTCAGCGAATCGGAATTTCAGGAGCGGCACGGCGTTTCGCTGGACGCGCTGTACGGCGGGAAGCTGCGGAAATTCGAGCATGAAGGACTGCTTCAGCACAAAACCGACCGATGGTCGCTGACGCGTCGCGGGATGGACGTGCAGAACGCGATTCTTGTAGAACTGATGGATGACTGACCGGCGACCTCCGGCGGGTGTTTTCCCGACCGGAGGTCTTTTTTTTGTTTGCCTCTTTTTCAAAGAAACCGACGGTCGGTTTTTATTGTTCTTTGATGCCCTTTGCCATGCGGTAGGCTTCGTCATACAGCACGTTCTGGCTCGCCAGCGGCGTTTGCGTGCCGGGATAGCGGCGGGTGTAGCTGCCGTCGGGCTGCTGGTCGCGTGCCTGTACGTTGTCGTGCCACATGACGTCGAAAATGTGGTCAATGCGGCGCTTCACGTCGTCCTGCAGAATCGGGGTTGCCACCTCGACGCGGCGCAGGGTGTTGCGGGTCATCCAGTCCGCCGAAGCAATGTAGTAGCGGGCTGCGTCGCCATCGCCGAAAATGTAGATGCGGCTGTGTTCGAGGAAGCGCCCGACGATGCTGATGATGTGCACGTTGTCCGTCAAGCCGGGCACGCCCCCGCGCAGGCAGCAGATGCCGCGCACAATCATCTCCACCCGCACACCGGCCTGACTGGCCTCAACCAGCTTGTCAATCAGCATCTTGTCCGTCAGGCTGTTCATCTTCAGGCGGATCAGGCCCTTCTGCCCCGCCTTCGCCTTGCTGATTTCGCCGTCAATCATGTCAATCAGCTTATCTTGCAGGCAGTGCGGCGCGACCAGCAGCACGGACATGTGGTCTACCGTTTCGCCCAGCATCAGCGCTTGGAAAACCTGCAATGCCTCTTCGCCGATTTCGTCGCGCGCGGTGATGTAGCTCAGGTCGGTATACAAGCGGCTGGTCTTCTCGTTGTAGTTGCCCGTGCCGATCTGCGTGATGTACTGGATGCCCTCATCCGTTTTGCGCGTAATCAGGCAGAGTTTGGAATGAACCTTGAGTTTATCAACACCATAGATGACGTGGCAGCCCGCGCGTTCCAATCGGCGGCTCCACTCAATGTTGTTTTCTTCGTCAAAGCGGGCTTTCAACTCCACCAGCACGTCCACCTGCTTGCCGTTTTCGGCGGCTTCCACCAGCGCTTCCACAACCTTCGAGTCGCGCGCGAGGCGGTAGAGCGTCATGCGGATAGAGACGACCTGCGGGTCATTCGCCGCTTCGGACAGCATTCGCAGGAACGGACGGATACTCTGGTAAGGGTAGTGTAGCAGCACATCCTTTTCCAGAATCTGCTCCATCACCGGGCGATTGTCCACGATATCCGGCGTTGCCTGCGGATGACGCGGCGCGTAGAACAGTTCCGCGTGGCTGCGCAGTTTGTCCTGAATATTAAACAGGAAGCTAATATCCAGCGGCGTATCGTACTCGTAGACGCGCGCGGTGTCCAGTTTCAGCTGGTCGCACAGCTTCTCGATAATGTCGTGCCCGATTTTTCGGCTGAGTTCCAAGCGCACCGGGCAGAGTTTCTGGCGCAGGCGCACGACTTCCGCCATGTGGTCGCGATAGTTGAGGTCTTCGTCGTATACGCTGTCCGCATCAATGTCGGCGCTGCGGGTAATGCGCGCAAGCGTCTTGCTTGCGATGCGGTAGCTGCCAAAAAGCAGCGGCAGATAGTGCAGAATCAGCTCCTCCGAGAGGATATAGCAGCCCGTACGCTCCGGCACCTCAATCAGGCGCGGGAACATGTTCTCCCCGCACGGAACGATGCCGATTTTTTCCTTCTCGCTGCCCGTGCGCAGGACGGCGACGGCATAAATCTCCTTGTTTTTGAGGAACGGGAACGTCTGCTTTTTGCCCACGACATAGGTCGAAAGCAATGGCAGATAGTCTTCACGGAAGATTTTCGCCAGATACTGCTCGCTTTCCGGGCTGATTTGGCGGAAGTTGACGATGCTGATGCCCTCGTCCTCCAGCTTCTTCAGCACATCGGCATACGTCCGGTCGCGGCGGTCGCACAGCGTGCGGATGCGGCTGACGGCAGCGTCAATCTGCTCGCCGGGGGTCATGTTCGTCTTGTTCTCGCGTGCCTCCTTATCCAGCAGCATCTGGTCATGCAGGCTACCGATGCGCACCATGAAAAACTCGTCCAGATTGCTCTGGAAAATCGAGAGGAACGACAGGCGTTCGCACAGCGGTACGCGCTCATCCTCCGCTTCTTCCAGCACTCGCTCGTTGAACCGCAGCCACGAAAGCTCGCGGTTTTCCGTGCAAGTCAGCATGTTGTCCATCCTGTTTTGCCCCTTTCCATCAGTTCATTGCAATATCTGCCAATTTATCGCGATAATTGCGCAGCGCTTCCGCTTCCACTTGCTGACGCTCCGCCGCCAATTTTGGGTTTTCCCGCAGTCGCTTCATGCACTTCGCAGCTTCATCCAGCAGCTTCACGTCACCGTCAAGCAGGAAATCCGCCATCATTTCGCCAGATTGCCGCGTACCCATCAGGTCGCCCGGCCCGCGAAGCTCCAAGTCTTTCTGCGCGACGATGAAACCGTCATTCGTCTGCGTCAGGATGCGCAATCGCTCATTTTCCGCTGCCAGCAGGAAGCACCAGCTTTCCGCTGATCCGCGCCCGACGCGCCCGCGCAGCTGATGCAATTGGCTGAGCCCGAAGCGCTCGGCATTCTCAATCACCATGACGCTCGCGTTCGGCACGTTCACACCGACTTCGATAACCGTCGTGGACACGAGGACATCGAGATTCCCGGCGGAAAACTCGCTGAGCACCTGCGCTTTTTCGTCCGCGGGCTGTGCGCCCCACGTCAATCCGACACGAAGTCCCGACAATTCGCCGTTTTTCAGTGCGTCGAACGTCGCCTGTGCGCTGCGAACGTCCTCCATCATCTCGCTGTCCTCAACCAGCGGACAGACCACATACGCCTGATGCCCTTTCAGCACCTCCTGCCGCAGGAAGCCGTACATCCCGGCGCGCTTCTCTTCCGGCACGACTCGCGTCTTGACCGGCGTGCGCCCCGGCGGCAGCTCATCGACAATGGACACGTCAAGGTCGCCATAGAGAATCAGCGCAAGCGTGCGCGGAATCGGCGTTGCGGACATGACGAGCACATGCGGCGCTTTCGTGCCGTCCGCGCCCTTCTGCTGCAAGGTCGAGCGCTGCATCACACCGAAACGGTGCTGCTCATCCGTCACGACCAGTCCGAGCTTTTGATACGCCACCTTTTCGCTGATCAGCGCGTGCGTCCCGAACACTGCCTGATATTCCCCGTTTGCGCAAGCCTCCTGCGCCTCCCGCTTCGCCTTCGGGCGCATCGAGCCAATCAGCAGGCCGCAGTGGATGCCCAGCGGTTCCAGCATTGCCTTGGCGGATTCGTAGTGCTGGCGCGCGAGAATTTCCGTCGGCGCCATCATCGCCGCCTGGTATCCGCAGGCGCATGTCATGGCAATCGCCCCGAATGCCAGCGCGGTTTTGCCGCAGCCGACATCGCCCTGCACGAGGCGGCTCATCGCCCGGTCGCACCGCAAATCCGCCGCGATTTCCTCCAAGACGCGCTTCTGCGCCCCGGTCGGCGGGAACGGCAGCGTCTGCCAGAATTTATCCGGCGCATCCGGCGGAATCGGCAGTGCCGTGCCATCCGCCTTGTGTCCGCGCAGCAGCCCCAGCGCCGCCTGATACATCAGCATCTGCTCAAACGCCAGCCGCCGCCGCGCCAGCCGCAGATTCTCCACATTCAGTGGGAAATGCGCCTGCCGGATGGCGAAATTCAGCTCACACAGCTGATGGCGGATGCGCAGGTCGTTCGGCAGCGTCTCCGGACAGCAGTCATCGACCTGCTCCAGCGCCTGCTGCATCATTTCGCGGAAGGACTTCGCCGGAATTCCCTTCACGGCGCGGTACACCGGCAGGATGCACGGTTCCGTCACCCGCTGCGCGTTTTGCAGGACGGGTTTCCCCCGGCTCTGCCCCATACGCCCGAAGAGCATGATGGTCTGCCCGACCGGTAGGTTCTGCATCATCCACGGCTGATTATACCACACCAGCGGCAGTTTTCCGCTCTCATCCCAGAGATACGCCGTCACTCGCGTCAAGCCGTTGAAGCGGCTGAGCTTCGGTGCGTCCTGCACAACACCCATCACCAGTACCTCGCCGCCGTTTGCGTCCGCGCAGGGAATCGGATGTGTTCTGTCCTCGTAGCGCTGCGGAAGAAAATACAACAAATCGCGCAATGAGCAGACGCCCACTGCGCGAAGGGATTCCAGCCGGGTTGGGCCAATGCCCTTGATGGCGGAAAGCTCCATTTGCTTTTTACTCCACAGAAATCAGATAGTAATACAGCGGCTGACCGCCCAGCAGGCAGTCCACGTCGCAGTTCGGATACTGCTCGGCGATTTCCGCCGCCACCTGCTCCGCGTCTTCCTTCGTCGTATCCGCGCCGTAGTAGACGGTAATCAGCTCCGCATCGTCCGTCACAACCGCCTTCATCATGTCCAGCACAACGTCATGCACGGAATTGCCGCAATACTCAATCTTGCCGTTGTGCATCCCGATGATGTCACCCTTGTGAATCTGCACGCCGTTGTACTCGCTGTCGCGCACCGCATACGTTACCGTACCGGTCTTGACGTGCTCCGCCGCTTCCGCCATGCGCTTGGCGTTCTCCTCGCCGGACACGTCGTCTTGGAACGCGACCGCCGCGGCAATGCCCATCGCCACGTTCTTCGTGGGGATGACGTGCACTTCCTTCTCCGCCAGTTCCGCCGCCTGATTCGCCGCGAAAATGACGTTGCCGTTGTTCGGGAACACGAACACGCACTTGGCGTTGACCTGATTGATGGCGTTCAGAATGTCATCCACCGACGGGTTCATCGTCTGACCGCCCTCGACCACCACATCCACCGTCAAATCACGGAAGATGCTGGAGAAACCGTCGCCCAGCGACACTGCCACCATGCCAAATTCCTTCGCGGGTTCAGCAGGGGCTTCCACCGCTGCGGGCGCCTTCTCCGCCTCCAGCGCACGCTTGCGCGCCAGCATGTTGTCCACCTTCACATTCACCAGTTCGCCCAGCTCAATGCCATACTGGATAGCGTTGCCAGGGTCGTTGGTGTGCACATGCACCTTCGTCTCGGTCAGGTCGCCCGTCACCTTGACGCAGTTGCCAATGCGGTTCAGGCGGCGGCGGAAGGAATCCACGTCGCCCTCGGTGCAGTCCTCGCGGAAGTTCACGATGTCGTACTCCGTGCAGTAGGCATAAGGCAGATCGCCGGACAGGTCGTGAATATCCTCTTCCACCTGACTATCGCCCGCCAGCAGCGCCGCCGGGTCAGCAATTTCCTCGCCGCGCATGACCGCCGCATAGCCGGTGTAAATCAGCATGAGACCGCGTCCGCCGGAGTCGACCACGCCCGCCGCTTTCAGGGGCGGCAGCATGTCGGGCGTGCGCTTCAAAATCGCCTCGCCGCTGGTCAGAATGACGTTCATCAGCCCATCGTAATCATCGGGATTGCTCTCGGTGTATTTGATGGCATCCTCCGCAATAACGCGCGCGACGGTCAGAATCGTGCCCTCCTTGGGCTTCATGACCGCCTTGTACGCCTTGTCAGAACCCGCCTTCAATGCCTGTGCGAACTGCACGGGGGTAATCTTCTCCACGCCCTTCAAGGACGTCGCGAAGCCGCGCAGCAGCTGGGACGTGATAACGCCAGAGTTGCCGCGCGCGCCTTTGAGCGCACCCTTCGAGATGGCAGCCGCCGCCTCATCCGCGCGCAGGTACTCCTGCGCATTGACCTCACGGGTCGCGCTCTGCATGGTCAGGGACATATTCGTCCCCGTATCGCCGTCCGGGACAGGGAAAACGTTCAGCGCGTCCACCGCTTCCCGGTTCTTTTCGAGCAGTGCCGCACCCGCGACGACCATGTCGCGCAGCAGCAGCCCGTCAATGGTTTTATGCTGTATCAAAGGTAAATTCCTCCTACCTGCTTTCGGCGCCAGCTCCTTGGAACTGCTGCCGTGTGGCTTTCCTGCATTACACGCGGATACCTTCCACGGAGATGTTGACCTTGCGAACCTTTACGCCCGTCATGCTTTCCAGCTTGTAGCGCACGGTATCGACAATGGTCTTGCACACCTCGGCAATGGAGATGCCGTATTCCACGATGATGAACAGATCGACGTCCAGCATATCGCCAACACTGCGAATCTGCACGCCCTTGGAGAGGTTTTCCCTTCCCAGCCATTCGACGATGCCATCCTTGGCACGCTTGGAGGACATGGCAACGATGCCGTAGCATTCCAGCGCCGCGTATCCCACGACTTTGAGCAGGACATCCTCCGTAATATAGATTGTTCCGATGTCGTTCTTGATTTTGCAATCCATAGTAGTCGACCTCCTTCATCCAGGGGCTTCCCAGCTTTTGTCCTCGCGGACACGATAAATGCACCCATAGCTGGGTCAGAGTATAGTATACAGGATTTTATCGGAAATGGCAAGACTTTTTCGGCCCGTTTCACAAAAATGCCGCCAGAAATTCCAGAAAAAGCGCCGACATGTGTCGATTTCGTGAACATCTCTTGCAGATTGTGTGATTTTTCCGCCTTTGCGATACCGCCTGACCAAAAATTTTCCCCTTGACAAGCGGGAAAAACCGTGCTATCATGCACCCATCAGGGCAATGAGGAGACGGGTCATCCGCTTCTGCGGCGCAGGCAGAGAGCTTCCGGGCGGTGTGAGGAAGCAGGCGGCGCATAGGGTGACGTACAGCTCCGAGCCATCCGCTGAAACCGCGTCTGCGCGGCGGGTAGGCGGCATCCGGTGCGCCGGTTACAGCGTGCGAGGAATGACTGTTCCTCCTTGAGGGCTGTTCGCAGCCAGACGGAAGTGGTACCGTGGCGTTTTGTCACCTTCCCCGGATTTTGTCCGGAGAAGGTGTTTTTTATTCTTATTCTCTGAAAGTAGTAAGGAGTGATTGGATTATGGCGCTTGATTCCCTGCGTTTCGCGCACCGCTTCGACCAGATCAGCGGCAGCGCCATTCGCGAAATCTTCAAGATGATTGCCAAGCCCGGCATGATTTCCTTCGCGGGCGGCAATCCGGCGGCATCAGCGCTGCCCGATGCGGAATGCGCCGAAATCGCCCGCGACGTGCTGCAAAAGGACGGCAAGCGCATCCTACAATATGGCGCGACAGAGGGGTACCCGCCGCTGCTGGAAAGCCTGCACGCCTATGTGGAGCAGCAGCTTGGGTGCGCCGTGCCTGCGGTGCTGCCCGTCACTGGCTCCACGCAGGCGATGGATTTGCTCTGCAAAGCGCTGATTGACCCCGGCGACGTGATTCTGGTGGAGAACCCGTCGTTTCTGGGCAACATGCAGTGTATGCGGCTGTATCAGGCAACGCTGGTGCCGGTAGAGAGCGACGAGAACGGGATTATCCCGGAAAAGCTCGAAGAAGCGATGCGCCAGTATCACCCGAAGCTGCTTTACACCATCCCGACGTTCCAGAATCCGACGGGCATCACGCTGTCCGCCGACCGCCGCAAGCCCATTGCGGAACTCGCCGCGAAGTACCACGTCGTCGTGGCGGAGGATGACCCGTACCGCGACCTGCGATATGCCGGAGAAGCGTGCCCCTCCATCAAATCCTTCGACAAGGATGGCTGGGTCGTTTTCCTCGGCTCGTTCAGCAAGATTATCAGCCCCGGTCTGCGTGTCGGATTCATGGCGGGCGACGCGGGCATCCTGCGCAAATGCACCGTCGGCAAGCAGTCCACCGACGTCCACACGTCGAACCTTACACAGGCGATCGTGGATCAGTACCTGCGGCGCGGTCTGCTGCCCGACCACATCAAGCGCATCTGCCGCAGCTACAAGGCGCAGCTGGATGCTATGCTGAGTGAACTTTCGACCTTTCCCGAAGGCACGACGTACACGCGCCCGGACGGCGGCCTGTTCATCTTCGTGACGCTGCCGGAGGGCATCGACGCAAAGGAGCTGCTGGAACAAGCGGTAGAGCGCCACGTCGCCTACGTCCCCGGTACGCACTTCTTCTGCGACGGCAGACATGAGAATACGCTGCGCCTGAACTTCTCCAACTCCAGCATCGCGCAAATTCACGAGGGCATGAGCACCTTGCGGGAGATTTTCGCGCAGGCGCTGGCGAAATGACACTGTTTCCCCTACTACTTAATATATAGGAGGTTCCCCATGCACATTCTTGACGTTTTGAAAGAGCGCGGCTTCATCGCCCAGACCACCTTTGAGGACGAACTGTACAAGCAGCTCGAAGAACCGACCACCTTCTACGTCGGCTTCGATCCGACCGCTGATTCCCTCCACATCGGGCATTACATCCCGATTATGGCGATGGCGCACATGCAGCGCGCGGGACATCGTCCGATTGCGCTGATGGGCGGCGGCACGGCGATGATCGGCGACCCGTCCGGCAAGACCGACATGCGCAAGATGATGACCGTCGAGACGATTGACCACAACGTCGAGTGCATCAAGCAGCAGATGAGCCGTTTCCTTGATTTCTCCGACGACAAGGCAATTATCGTCAACAACGCGGACTGGCTGCGCAACCTGAACTTCATCGAATTCATGCGCGACATCGGCGCGATGTTCTCCGTCAACAAGATGCTGACTGCCGACTGCTACAAAACGCGCATGGCGACCGACAACGGTCTGTCCTTCCTCGAATTCACCTATATGCTCATGCAGTCCTACGACTTCCTGGAGCTGTTCCACCGCTACGGCTGCCGGCTGGAAATGGGCGGCAATGACCAGTGGAGCAACATGCTTGGCGGCGCGGACCTGGTTCGCCGCAAGGACAGCGAAAAGGCGTTCGCCTGCACGTTCCAGCTGCTGCTGACCCACGACGGCAAGAAGATGGGCAAGACTGAAAAGGGCGCGCTGTGGCTTGACCCGAACAAGACCTCCCCGTTCGACTTCTACCAGTACTGGCGCAACGTTGATGACGCGGACGTGGAAAAGTGCCTTGGCTTGCTGACCTTCCTGCCGATGGACGAAGTGCGCCGTCTGGGCGCGCTGCAAGGCAGCGAAATCAACGAGGCGAAGAAGGTGCTGGCATTCGAAGTGACGAAGCTGGTGCACGGCGAAGAAGAGGCACTGAAGGCCGCCGATGCCGCTGCCGCACTGTTCGCGGGCGGCGCGTCTGCCGCGAATGTCCCCTCCTTCACGCTGACGAAGGACGAATTCGCCGCCGACAGCCGCGTGACGACCATGCTGGTCAAGTCCGGGCTGTGCAAGAGCCAGAGCGACGCGCGCAATCAGGTGAAGGCGGGCGCGGTACTGGTGGCGGACAAGAAGGTGGATGACCTGAACGCCACGCTGGCGGAGAGCGACGTCCCCGCAGATGGTCTGCTGATTCAGAAAGGCAAGAAGAACTTCCGCCGCCTGTTCCTCGCATGAGTGCCATGAACCCCTATCGGACGCTCCGGCAGTTCGCCAGCGACGAGTTCATCATCAACAAAAGCCGCTTCATCGGCTATGCCGCACCGTGCGAAACGGAAGCGGAGGCGCTTGCCTTCCTGCAAACCATCCGCACAAAGCACAAGGACGCCACGCACAACTGTTATGCCTACATCATCGGGCAGAACGCGGGCATCATGCGCTATTCAGACGACGGCGAACCGGGCGGCACGGCGGGCTTGCCGATGATGGAGGTATTGAAGCATCAGGGCGTAGTCAACTGCTGCTGCGTGGTCACACGCTATTTCGGCGGCGTGCTGCTGGGCGCGGGCGGGCTGGTGCGCGCGTACACGCAGGGGGCAGTCGTCGCGCTCAAGGCGGCGCAGGTCGTCGAGATGCTCCCCTCCTGCCAATACCTGTGCGAAGTCGCCTATCCGCTGTGGGACAAGGTGCAGTACGCGCTGAAAAGCCTGCCCGTGCAATTGCTGAACAGCGAATTCACGACCGCCGTCGGCTTCACGCTGCTGATTCGCCAGACGGACGCGCAATCTGTCCTGGACACGCTGATCCGCGTCACCGACGGGCGCATTGAGACGCTGCTGGAGGAAGAATCCTACCGTGCGTGGGACAGCGAAAGTAAATAACCGATTTTACCCGGAAATCGTTCTGATTCAGAACAGTTTTCGGGTTTTTGCTTGACCTTTATCAGCTTTCCTGCTATGATGTTTTCATAAATACTGGGACAAGGAGAAAGGCATATGACAAGGAAGCGTCCCGCGCAGGAGCTTCAGAAGGATGTGCTGGTTCGCGCAAGCGACATGGGGCAAGGGCGCTCGGATTATGAAGCGTTTCACACGCTGTCGCCCGCCATCCACCTGCGCGAAATCCATACGCATGATTTCTTTGAGCTGTATATTCACCTAAACGGCTTTCCCCGCCTGTATGTGGACAACAAAATCGTCACGCTCCAGCGCGGCAGCCTGATGATTTTCCCGCCATTCGTCATGCACGGCATAATCTCGCAGGACGCCATCCGCAACTACGAGCGAGTGGTGCTGTTCATCTCCTCCGGGATGCTGCACCAGCTGGGGCAGGGGCTTCTGCCGCTGGAGCAGCGCCTTTTGGACTGCACGCGCCGCACCGGGTATCATTATCAGCTGGATGAAGCGGCGCTTTCGCTGTGTACAACGTGCATTGACCGTGTGGCGCAGAACACAGGCGATGAGCGTCCCGAATCGCGCTTGGCGGATTATGCCGCGATGACCGAGTTTCTGCTGCAAATCCTCCGCGTGACGCAGGAAGCGCCAATGCTGCAGAGTGCCCAGCCCTCGCCAGACACCATCCAGCGCGTGATGGCGTACATCAACGAGCATTACGCCCAGCCGCTGACGCTGGAGGAAATTGCGGACGCGTTCTTCATCAGCAAATCGTACCTGTCACACGAGTTTGTCCGTTACACGAACACGTCGGTGTACGAGTACATCCAGTTCCGGCGCATCTGCGGCGCGAAGCTGCTGATTGCCTCCGGCGTATCGCTGACGGATGCTGCATTCCAGAGCGGGTTCAATTCGTACTCCTCCTTTCTGCGCACTTTTCGCAAAACAGCAGGCATTTCGCCGACGGATTTCCAGCGAAATCTTGGCAAATAGCTTTTGCATTGTCGAATACGGATAATTTTTTCCCAGATATATCTGCACGATTTGCATAGTAGTGTGGACAATTTGCATAGACGCGCCGCCCTTTCTCCGCTATAATGAGGGTAACTTCCGGATGAGGTAATGCAGCCGTCGCCTCCCGGACAATGTACAAAGGTTCGGCTGAAAGAGAAAAGGAGGATCTCTATGAAACGGTTTTTCCTGCTGCTGCTCGCTGCTATCATCGGGCTGCTGCCGCTGATGAGCGCCTGCGCTGAAGCGCCGCTGGACGGGTATCCCGGCATTGATGAGCTGCCCGCCATCGACACAATCAACAATCCATTTGAGTTTTTCGACGTGAAGAATGACCCGAACGGCGACGGCATTGTGACCGACATCACCGAATGGGAAGCGCGCCGCACTGAAATCCGCGATTTGATCCAGCACTACTGGCTGGGCTACCGCTGGGAAACCGCGGCGGAGGACGTGTCTGGCAAGTACGAGATTGTCTACGAGGACAACACCGCGTCCTACGGCGGCTTCTATGGAATTTGGGGCGCTTGCGTCTTCAACCTCGGCGACGAGTTCCGCAAGTTGTCCGCTGCGCTGCTGGAAGGTGAAGTGACGGTTGGCGACAAGACGTTCGGCCCTGCATCCACCAAGGCGGAAGCCAAGCAGCTTGCCATCGAAGCGTGGAACGCGGGCTACTCCGTCCACTACATTGGCGAACCGCCGTGGGGCACGGAAGGCGACGCGGTGTTCGTGAACACCACCGGCGCAATTACCGAGGAAACCATCCCCGCCCGTGTGCGCCCCGTGTATCAAGCGGTCATTACCATCACGAATCCGGAAACGGGCGCAAAGGCGAGCTTCGCCGCGAAGCTGAATGTGCCCACGGATGCGCAGATTCTGGCGGCTTGGGGCGAAGAGAAGGAGCAAGTGCCGTTCGTGATTGATATCGGCGGTACCTCCGCTTTCTCTGCTGCGAACCTGAACGGACAGGGCTACGGTCTGGTGACGTTCAAAGCCACTGACATTTACCCCGATGACTCCAATGCGGATGACGGCATTGACCGTGCTGGCGTGTACACCACGCTCTACCCCTACGACGCGAACGACTACAAGCACGCATCCGGCGCGCTGATGGCGTGGAGCTGGGCGGCCAGTCAGATTGTGACCGCCTTGGAAAACACGGCAGAGGGCACGAGCCTGACGCTGGGCGAGCTGGTTCGCCTTGACCCGGCTAAGACCGTCATCACGGGTCATTCCCGCTACGGCAAGGCCGCCATGTTCACTGCGGCGTTTGACGACCGCATCAGCATCTGCGTGCCGAGCGAATGCGGCGGTTCGGGCATCCAGAGCTACCGCTACAAGGTGGAAGGCAAGATTTTCAACTTCAACACCTCCGCCTACGCCAAGGCTGACCGTGTATACGGCAAGACCGAAGTGCCGACCGTGTCCTACGGCAAGGGCAACAGCTGGTTCCCGGAGACGGCTGCTATGTTCGTCGCCCGTGATAACCAGATTCCGTTTGACCCGGTGGAAATCATCGCGCTGGTTGCGCCGCGCCCCTTCTTCACCGTGTCAGGCATTGACACCCACTGGCTGGGCAATGAAGGCGCTGTCGCCAGCATGGTTGCAGCAGAAGAGGTTTACGATTTCGTCGGCACGACGGAAATCGAGAAAAACAACATTGCTGTTCGTGCCCGCCAGAGTGACCACGTCTTCTACCCGCGTGACTTCTGCTTTGCGCTGGCGATTATGGATCGCGAATTCAAGCAGACGGACGACAAGCTGCTGCATGTGAAGGATCTGTTCCCGGAAGGCACTGGCATTTCCGGCATGTCCTACCCGGCGGCGGATTACGCAACCATCAGCGAACTGAACGACTACCCGTTTGACATCAATTCTTCCTACATCCCGTGGTCTGCCGAAAGCAAGTACACGCTGTGGACGGCGCAGGAGACCTTCCTGACGAACCACAATGTTACCATTACCGCGCATTCCGACGCGCCCGACGTGGTGCTGGTGCTGCCGGACGGCAGGGAAGTCGCCGCCGCTGCGCACGAGGGTGACGTGTTCACCTTCCAACTGACTGCCGAACAGTCCGTCTACGGGCGCTACGAACTGCGCACCGTCGGCACGGACAAGGCGGCGCACAGCGTCTACTTCTCCGCCGTTTCGCTGGCAGACGCGCTCCGTCACGGCACGACGAAGGGCGACGAGGGCGAAGAGAACCGCGTGCTGGGCTTCGCGTCCCGTCTGGCGAACACGAAGGAGAATCCCCCGCTGGTCTACATCGGCAGCGAAACCGAACCCGCTTCCATGATTTTCACACCCGAACGTGTGGTGCCGGAAGACACGAGCCTGCTGGAATACGGCATTCTGTTCCACGACGCGCTGTTTATCCGCATTGCAAACGCTGGTTGGGATGCTTCGCAGACCTTCAAGGTGAAGAACTTGCGGTTTGTCTCCATGCCGGAATACACCTTCGAGTTCTCGATGGCGGACATTGCCGCTTCCGCTGAAAACAACGGCAAGCAGGATGCTGCGCTGTTCACCAAGCCGATTTCTTGGAACGCTGAGCGCTACAACAACGGTTTCTCGCAGGTGTGGCCCGCGATTCCGGATACGCTGGAAGAGCGGCAGGCGCTTGAACGCGGCGAGACCATCACCCGCCCCGAAGCGCCCGAAAAGACCGTGACCGCCTTTGACGCGACCGTCTCCGGCGAAGCGGCACTGTCGGACACCGCGCTGACCATCACGCTGACCTTCTCCGAAGCGCTGCGCACGGGTGAATACGCCGTCGGCATGGACATTGCCGAAGCGTGGGAAACCGCGTGGAATGCGGACGGCACGCAGATGACGCTGACCGTCCCCGCGGACGCGCTGAATGGACAGCACACCGTGAACCTCATCATCTTCCGCCTGATGGATACCGATGGCAACCTCATCGGCGGTCCGGTGGAACTGCATTTGGACTTCTAATCCTCGAATCCCCTGCCCGTGGCGACGTAAAATCGTCACGGGCTTTTTTTGTTCCCGGCAAACTTCATTTTCGCTTCCTCGTAACTTCACATTGGATTCATCCAATTGTGGCATAATTGCTTCCGGAACATTCATGAGCTGGAAGGAGTCAGAGGAACTATGAAGAAGACCGGGAAAATCATTGCCATCATCGTCGTGCTTGCGCTCGTTGCGGGCGGCATTTACCTCTTTGCGGGCAGACAGAAAAATGCAGCTCACCGCGAGGAAATCGCCCGCACGCAGGACATCAGCACCTATTACACCTTTTCCGGCAACCTGTCGACAAAGGACAGCCAAATCGTCACCTCCACCGCAAAAACAACCGTCAAAGAGTGCCTGTTCTCCGAGGGCGACGCGGTGAAGAAGAACGACATTATCCTCAAATTTTCAAGCGGCGGCACGGCACGCGCGCCGATGGACGGAACGCTCTCGAACCTCTACGTCGAGGAAGGCGACGAGGTGACCATAGGCCAGCAGCTGCTGCGTGTCGCAGATTACAGCAATCCGCAGATTGTGTTCAACGTGGATGAATACGACCGTCCGGCGCTCTCCGTCGGGCAGGCGGCGGATGTGACCGTGCTGTCCACTGGCAAGATGCTCACCGGCACCATCACCCGCATTGCGCAGGAAGCAACCGTATCCGGCGACATGGCATACTACGAGGTGACGATGACCGTGCCGCAGGACGGAACGCTCGCCATGGGCTTGAGCTGCGAAATCCGCGTGCTGTACCAGAGCGTGAAAAACGTTACGACCGTGTCGATTGACGCGATTCAGTACGATTCGGACGGCAAGCCGTTCGTCTACTGCTACGACCGCAAGGACGATATTGTACAGCAGCGCGTGACACTGGGCGTCAACAACGGCTCGATTGTCGAAATCGTTGATGGCATCCGCACGGGCGAAGCGGTGCTGATTCCTGTGAAGAACACAATGGAAATGCCCATGATGCATTATTGACGGAAAGGGGCATTCACCATGGCGGAAAATATTCTGACGATGGAGAACATCGTCAAAACATACAAAATGGGTGATGAACAGCAGACGGTTTTGAAGGGCATTGACCTACAAGTGGACAAGGGCGAATTTGTCGCCATTCTTGGCCCCAGCGGGTCGGGCAAATCAACGCTGATGAACATCATCGGCTGTCTGGACACGGCAACATCCGGCACATACCACCTACATGGGCGGGACGTATCCGCGCTGAGTGAATCGGAGCTGGCGCGCGTGCGGTCGAAGGAAATCGGGTTCATCTTCCAGTCGTTCCAGCTGCTTCAGCGTCAGGACGCGCTGCAAAACGTGGAGCTTCCGCTGATTTACGCGGGCATGAGCGGCCACGAGCGCGCTGCGCGGGCGCAGCAAATGCTGGAGCGCGTCGGTTTGAAGGACAAGATGCACCACTTTCCGAACCAGCTTTCCGGCGGACAGCAGCAGCGCGTCGCGATTGCCCGCGCGCTGGCGAACAACCCGACCATCCTGCTGGCGGACGAGCCGACGGGTGCGCTTGACCGGGCGACGGGACGGCAGGTGATGAGCCTTTTCCATGACCTGAACGACGAGGGCCGCACGATTATCATGATTACGCACGACATTGAGATTGCCCGCCACGCGCGGCGCATTGTGCGCATCCTTGATGGGGAAATCAGTGAAGGAGTGGTGGAAGATGCTTAAAGAGAGCATTCGCATGTCGTGGCAGAACATCCGCGGCAACAAAATGCGCACCTTCCTGACGATGCTGGGCATCATCATCGGCGTGACAGCGATTATCGCGTTGATTACGACGGTCGGTAGCGCAACGGGCGAAATCACGAGTCAATTCTCCGCCTTGGGCGCAGGTAAAGTGAGCGTAAGCATCAGCGGCACAGCCATCAAGCATGGGCTGAACGAAAGCGACCTCGCGCACATTGCTGCGCTGGACAATGTGGCGGGTGTTGACCCAAATGTCTCCCTGCGCACCTATGCCGCGCAGGACGGTCAGCTTGTGGAGGATGTGACGCTGGAGGGGCGCAGCAGCGACTATTTTTCCGCGCAGGATGACCTGATTGGGCGCGGGCGAGCGCTGAAGGCGATTGACATGGATCGTTCGAGCCATGTTTGCATCATCGACCAGACCTTGGCGTCCGCTGCCTTCCCGAACGAAGACCCACTGGGGCAGGCGCTGATTCTGCACGGGCAGCAGTTCACCGTCGTCGGCGTGCTGAGCGAGGACAGCGGAAGCGACCTGATGGCTGCCATGTCTGCCAGCAGCGACGGCGGTAAGGCGATTGTCCCCTATCCGGCGGCGATGCGGCTGAGCGGCTCAAACACCGTGCGGTCGCTGACGCTGTACTTGAAGGACTCGTCGTTATCCTCCGAAACCGTCGACAATGTGAAGCAGCTGCTGGACAGCGCGTTTAACTACCGCGACAGCGCGTACTCCATCATCAATCTGGACAGCCTGCTGGATACGATGAACAGCATCACCGGTATGATGACGACGATGCTGGCGGGCATTGCGTCCATCGCCCTGCTGGTCGGCGGCATCGGCATTATGAACATGATGCTCGTCTCCGTCAGCGAGCGGACGACGGAAATCGGCCTGCGCAAGGCGCTCGGCGCACGTCCGGGGCTGATTCAAATGCAGTTTCTGATGGAATCGGTCATGCTGTCGCTCATGGGCGGGTTCATCGGCATATTGGTGGGCAATCTCGTCTCGTGGATGATTGCGATGGCGCTGGATATTACCTTCCAGATCAACGCAGGCGCAATCACGCTGGCGTTCGTGTTTTCCGCCTCGGTCGGCATTCTGTTCGGCTGGGCACCCGCGCGCAAGGCTTCACGGCTGAATCCTATTGATGCTTTGCGGTCGATGTGATATAATAGAAGCATCAGTACAAGGAGGTTTCCGCCATGTTTACGATTCTGGTGGTTGAGGATGACGCGCCGCTGCAGCGGATGATGAGCGCGTTTCTGGGGTTGAACGGCTTTTCGGTCGTCGGAGCTGCCAACGGCGAGGAAGCGCTGAACGCCATCGACAGGGTGATGCCCGATCTGGTCATTGCCGACGTGATGATGCCGGTGATGGACGGCTGGGAGCTGACGCGCGAACTGCGCCGCTGCTATCCGCGCCTGCCCATCATGCTGGTGACGGCGCGCGACACCATTGAGGACAAGCGGACGGGCTTCACCTCCGGCGCGGATGACTACCTGACCAAGCCGGTCGATTTGGACGAGCTGCTGCTGCATGTGCAAGCGCTGCTGCGGCGGTCGCAGGCAATGACGAGCCACCAATTGACCATCGGGCAGACGCACTTGGATTACGATTCGCTGACCGTGCAGCGCGGTGACACGCTGCTGACGCTGCCGAAGAAGGAGTTTTTCCTGCTTTTCAAGCTCCTGTCCAGCCCGATGCAGATTTTCACGCGCCGGCAGCTGATGGACGAAATCTGGGGCATGGATGCGCAGAGCGACGAACGCACGGTGGACGTACACATCAAGCGTCTGCGCGAAAAGTGCGAGATTTTCCCTGATTTCAGCATCGTAACAGTGCGCGGTTTGGGCTACAAGGCGGTCAAGAATGGATAAGCGCCGTATCATCCGCAAACCATACTCCTTCCGCGGGCGCATGATTGCGGCGCTGATGGTTGGCTCGCTGCTGGCCACCGTCATCAGCCTGTTTCTCGCCTTCTGCGTGACGCACATCAACCTTTTGCAGGAACTGAAAGTGCGTGAGCGCGCCGTCGCCATCTACCTGATGGAACTGGAACAGCGCACGGAGCTGAAAACAGACGAATTAGCCCGCCTGATGGAGCAGAACGGCATCGAAGTTGCTATGCTGTCCGACGAGGATGTCGCTGCCCTGTCCGCGGGCACGCAGCGGGAGCTGAAACGCGCGGGCATTGCCTACGAATCGACGACGTGGAAATCGCAGCGAAATCCGGTAACGTATGTGCAGATGCGCACAGGCGTCCTTGCAATTACCGCTGGCGGCGACGGCAGCAGCTACGGCATCGCGTTTGCGCGCATTATCTTCGGCTCAACCAGCTTTCTGGCAGTCTTTGCGCTGATGGTGACGCTGGCATCCTACTGGATTTCCAAGCCCGTTCATGAAATCACGAATGCGACTCGCAAGGTTGAAGAGGGCGACTTCACCGTCAAACTGGATGCCGCCCACGCGCCGGGCGAAATAGGGGAACTCATGCGTTCCTTTAACGCCATGACCGACGCGCTCAGCCGAACGTCCTACCTGCAGAAAGACTTCATCAGCTCCATCAGCCACGAATTCAAAACGCCGATTGCGTCCATCCGAGGCTTTGCGCGGCTGCTGCAAATGCCCGGCTTGACAGAGGCGCAGCGGCAGGAATATGTGGACTTAATTGCGCAGGAAAGCGACCGCTTGTCGCGCCTGTCGCAGACACTGCTGCGCCTGTCCGCGCTGGAGCAGCAGTCCGCGCCCGCATCGCTGACGGAGTTTTCGCTGGATGAGCAGCTTCGTCAGGTCATCCTGCGCTTAGAACCGACATGGAGCGCGCGCGGCATCAGCTGGCAGCTGGATTTGAACAGCGTTACCGTCGTGTCGGACGAAGAGCTGCTCAGCCACGTCTGGATGAACATCATCCAAAACGCCATCAAATTCTCACCGGAGAATGCAGTTATCGAGGTGCGCGTGTTCGCCACAGATACGGCAACCGTTGAGATTACCGACCACGGCATCGGCATGGACGACGCGACCGTGAAGCGCATTTTCGACCGTTTCTATCAGGCAGACCGATCCCGCAAGCAGGAGGGTGTCGGCTTAGGGCTATGCCTCGTCAAGCGGATTTTGGATATGCTTGGCGGCACAGTATCGGTTGACTCGCGCCCCGGCGAAGGCTCCACCTTCCGCATCCACGTCCCCTTCCGGCCCAAATATGATGAGGCCGCACACACTGGCGAAAGAGAGGGTAAAAGCCCATGAACACCGATTCGCAGCATCTTCAGCAGGTCAGCGAGGAATTTCAGCGCATGGTGGAGGAATTTTTTCTGGTGCAGTCGCGCTACTCCGCCGCAATCAAGGAGATTCAGACGAAGCTCGAAATCCTTGATGACGAGTTCCAAATGCGTCATCGCCGCAACCCCATCCACCACATGCAGAGCCGGCTGAAAACCATCCAGTCGATGCTGGAGAAGCTAAAGCGCAAGAACTACGAAGTCAGCATCAACAGCGCCGTCAAAAACTTGCAGGATATTGCCGGCATCCGCGTTATCTGCTCGTATGTGCAGGACGTGTACACCATTGCGAACCTGCTGGTCAGCCAAGACGACGTGCATTTGGTGCGCATGGCGGATTACATCCGCGAGCCGAAACCGAACGGCTACCGCAGTCTTCATTTGATTGTCGAAATTCCTGTTTTTCTCTCCGAAGGTCGGATTCTTGTACCCGTCGAGGTGCAGATTCGCACGATTGCCATGGACTTCTGGGCTTCGCTGGAGCATTCGCTCCGCTACAAGGCGCAGGAGTACATTCCGCAGCACATTTCCGACGAATTGCAGCGCGTCGCGACGGACATTGCATCCCTTGACCAGCGGATGCAGGCGATTCACGATCAGGTGGACGAGCTGAGCGACGCGCACGGCGACAGCGCCACATAATATGATTTCCCGAGGTGAAGGCATGGAACAGTACCCGAAGAAACTGCCACCACAGGTGGACAGCCGTTTGCGGCACAGTATCCTTGAAATGCCCGTAGAAATCCGCAAGGCAAGCGGCATCGTGATTTACGGGCGCCGCATCAAGAGCCTCGTTTTTACGACCGATTTGGCGATTATCAAGAACTGCGACGCGGACGCGGTGTTCGCCGTCTATCCGTTCACGCCGCAGCAGTCTATCAGCGATGCGATTATCAAGGCGTCTTATATTCCCGTTTTCTGCGGCGTGGGCGGCGGCACGACGCAGGGGCTTCGCACCGTTTCGCTCGCGAAGGATGCCGAAGCGCAGGGGGCAATGGGCGTTGTGCTGAATGCGCCCGTATCGAACCTGAATCTGCTCGCGGTCTCGAAGGCGGTGGACATTCCTGTCATCATCACCGTGATTGACGAAGCGACCGACATTGGACAGCGGATTGCATCCGGTGCGTCGATTCTCAACGTCGCGGGCGGGGCGAATACCCCGGCGATTGTGCGAAAGATTCGCACAGAGTACCCGGATTTTCCGATTATCGCCACCGGCGGCAATAAGCCGGATACCATCGCCGCGACGGTTGCGGCAGGCGCAAACGCGATTACGTTTACGCCGCCATCCGCACAGGAGCTGTTCAAAGCGATGATGACCCGTTATCGGGACGAATAAAAAGTGCATAAAAGCCCGGCAATCAACCATACTATCCGTATCAACAGGAGGTGTCGTTTGATGCTGGGCTTTCTTTCTGCAATTCTGGCAGGCGCGGCGATGAGCGTGCAGGGCGTAATGAACACGCGGCTTGGCGAAAAGGTGGGGACGCTGGAGACGAACGCATTCGTGCAGCTGATCGGTTTTTTGCTGGCGCTGCTCATCGCGGTTTTCTTCGGCAAAGGCAACATCCGACTATTGCCGCAAGCGCCGTGGTATGCGTGGCTGGGCGGTGTACTCGCGCCGGTCATCACGCTGACGGTGATGTGGGCGATTGGCAGCCTGACACCGACGGTCGCGATTTCCGCAATTTTGCTCTCACAATTGACCGTTGCCGCGCTGATTGACGTATTCGGCTGGCTGGGCGCGGAGAAGATGCCGTTCTCGTGGGAGAAGTGGGTCGGCGTGGCGCTGATGGTGGGCGGTGTCATCCTGATGAAAATCAAGACGTGATACGGCAAACGCGCGGAAATCAGCAGGATTCCGGACGATTTTCCGCGAACGCTTCTGACCCCTGCGACAAACACAGCCATTTTTCTTCGCAGGAGACAGGCAATCAAATGGCGAAACCTCCTGCGCAGAAAAACAGGAGGTACTTTTTATGCTGCAATCCATCCGCGATGGCGATCGGCTGATTGTGCGCATCGACGGCGAACTCGACCACTTCTGCGCACAGAGCGTTCGCCGCGATTTAGACGCGCTGCTGCTTGACCGCTCCATCCGCACGCTGATTCTGGACTTCTCGTCGCTGACGTTCATGGACTCCTCCGGCATCGGGGTTGTCCTGGGGCGCTATCGGCTGCTGCGCGACCGGGGCGGGCACGTCGCGATTGTGGGCATGAACCCGCACATCGCTCGGCTATTCCACATGTCCGGGCTTGACCGGATTATCCGCCAGCTGGACAAGCATCAGGAGGCGCAAGCATGAGCCATCACAACGAAATGGAAGTCCGATTCCTTTCCCTGCCCGAAAACGAAGCCTTCGCGCGCGTCGTGATTGCCGCCTTTGCCGTCCAGCTCTCCCCGACTGTCAGCGAAATTGCCGACATCAAGACCGCCGTCTCCGAAGCTGTCACGAACGCCATCGTCCACGGCTACGAGGGCACGCGCGGCACGGTTATCCTGCGCGCAAGCATTGACGGCACGCTGCTGACCATTGAAATCACCGACAAGGGACGCGGCATCGCCGACATTCCGCAGGCGATGGAGCCGTTTTTTACCACGCACCCCGAACAGGAACGCAGCGGCATGGGTTTTGCCGTCATGCAGACGTTCATGGACGACCTGCGCGTCACGTCCACGCCCGGTCAGGGCACGACCGTGCGGATGAAGAAGCGGATTCTGACGACGCCGATTATGTAAAAGAAATGGACTGCTCCGCATTTGAGAGCAGTCCATTTTCTTATGCTTTTTTCTGCTTGCGAATGTCAAGCACCGCGTCGAGGATGTCCTCAGCGAGCTGCTTTTTCGTCCGCAGCGGATACTCGGTCTGGCTGTCCGGCGTGATGAGCGTGGCAATGTTCGTATCAACATTGAATCCTGCGCCGGGCTGGCTGACGTCGTTCAGAACAATCAGGTCAAGATGCTTGCTTTCCAGCTTCCGATGCGCGTTTTGGAGCAGGTTCTCCGTTTCCGCCGCGAAGCCGACAAGCACCTGCCCCGGCTTTTTCGCCGCACCGACCGCCGCGGCAATATCCGGGTTCTCCACCAGTTCGACGACAAGCGGCTGCCCGTCGTGCGCTTTCTTATGCTTCTGCGGATACGTCACAGCAAAGCGGTAATCCGCTGGAGCCGCCGCTTGAATCACAACGTCCATGTCAGGCGCAGTCGTCGTAACCGCGTCGAACAAATCCCGCGTGCTTTCCACGCGGCGGATGTCAATGCCGTCCGGCACGGGCGCAGTTGTGCTGCCCGCAATCACCGTCACCTGCGCGCCGCGGTTTCTCGCCGCCTCGGCAAGGGCAAAGCCCATTTTGCCGGAGGAATCATTGGTCATGTAGCGCACAGGGTCAAGGCGTTCGCGCGTTGCCCCTGCTGTCACCAGCACACGCAGACCCGCGAAATCGCGCTTCGGGCAGAGCAGGGAGACAATCGCGCGCACAATGGTTTCCGGCTCACTCATGCGGCCCGCGCCCGTATCGCCGCACGCCAAAAAGCCCGCTTCCGGCCCTGCAAAATGCACGCCGCGGGCTTTCAAGGTCTGCACGTTCTGCTGCGTCACCGCTGCCGTCCACATGCCGGTATTCATGGCAGGTGCAAGCAGAATTGGCGCTTTCGTCGCCAAGACGGTGGTGGAGAGCATATCATCGGCAATGCCGCACGCCATCTTCGCCATGATATTCGCCGTCGCGGGCGCAATGGCAAAAACATCCGCGCGTTTCGCCAGCGCGATATGCTCCACCTCCCACGTCTCCGGGCGCGCAAACGTGTCCGTGACGACGGGATGGTTGCTCAGCGTTTCAAACGTCAGCGGCTGCACAAACTGCGCCGCGTTTTTCGTCATGATGACGTGCGTCTCCACGCCGAGCTTGCGCAGACGGGAGACAATTTCGCAGCTCTTGTAAACCGCGATGCCGCCCGTCACGCCCAGCACCACATGCCGTCCGCGCACGTCGGGAAGGTCACAGCACATCGACGTCCTGATCCTCGTTTTCGTCGTTCGGTTCGTCGTAGGTAATCAGACCGCGGTTGATTTCCTCCACCGCCGTCTTAAGCGGCTTCATGCCTTCATTGTCCAGCAGGGGCTTGCTGCCGCCGATAATCTGACGGCCGCGCTTGCTCGCCTCCACCACGAGGGTATAGCGGGAATCAGCGTGCTTGAGCAGCTCCAGAACGCAGGGTTCGACAATCGACATAAGGGTGTTCCTCCTTTTATGTTCAGCCGCAATTGCGGCAGGAAACGCTTTTATCTTACTCCGGGATTTCGACGGTATAGCGCGCCGTGTTGTAGCGCTCCGCCTCGATGATGCCGGCAATCCGCGCGGCACAGGCGGCTACATCATCGTTGATGACATTGTAGCGGTAGTGATTTTTGAGGGCGATTTCGCGCACGGCGATTTCCTGTCGCATGGCGATCTGCTCCGGGGATTCCGTGCCGCGCCCTTCCAGACGGCGGTGCAGCTCTGACATGCTCGGCGGCAGGATGAAGATGCTCACGCAGTCCTTCTCGCGCGCAATCACCTGCTCCGCGCCCTGCACGTCAATATCCAGTACGACATTCTGTCCCTGCGCCAAGCGGCGGCTGACCTCGCTGCGGAGCGTGCCGTAGTGGTGGGCGAACACCGGCGCATACTCGATGAACTCATCGTTTTCGACGCGGCGCGCAAATTCCTCTTCGCTGATGAAGTAGTATTCGCGCCCGTTTTCCTCGCCCGGACGGGGCGAACGGGTCGTCGCGCTGACGGAGAAAACCAGCGAATCGTCATGCGCCATCAATTCCTTGATGACGGTGCCCTTCCCGGTGCCGGACGCGCCAGAAATGACCAGCAGCATACCCTTTCGTGCTTCACTCATGTTGCCATTCCCCTTCATGCTGGTATCACACCGCATTTTGAATCTGTTCGCGCATCTTTTCAATCTCGCTTTTGAGATTGACGACGTTCTGCGCCATCTGCGCATCAGAGCATTTGCTGCCAATGGTGTTGGCTTCGCGGTTCATTTCCTGAATCAGGAAATCCATCTTCTTGCCCGTTTCGCCGGATACGTCCAGATACACATGCATCTGCGCGATGTGGCTTTCAAGGCGCGACAGCTCCTCGTCGATGGCGCATTTGTCCGCCATCAGCGCAACCTCCTGTGCCAGCCGCGCCGGATCAACGGGTTCAATCGGCAGACGCGCCAGCCGTTCGGTCAGGCGCAGCCGGTATTCCTCCACCACCTGCGGGGCACGCGACGCAATCTGCTCCCGCAGCACCGCCGCCGCGTCCAGGTGCACCTGCAAATCATCCTGCAGATGTGCCCCTTCGCGGATGCGCATGTCCGTAAGGTGCTGCATCGCCAGCGCCGTCACTTCGCGGCACTGCGCGGTGAGTGCTTCTTCATCCAGCGCACGTTCCGTCACAGTCGTCACGCCATCGAGCTGCATCAGGCGGCTGACGGTCAGGTCATTCGCCGCGCCCGTCGCTGCGTGCAGCGTATTTGCCGCCTGCATATACGCCGCGGCAAGCGTCGCATCCACCGTCACGTCGCTGTCAGAACCGCTGATGCGCCGGAGTGTCAGCTGCACGTCCACATGTCCGCGGCAAAGCGGCGCAAGCGTCTTGCGAATCGTTTCCTCCAGAAAGGTCAGACCGCGGCCGAGCCGCATGGACAAGTCCAGAAAGCGATGGTTCACCGCCCGAAGCTCCACGGTCATCTCCCAGTCGCCCTGGCGAGATGTCTCCTTGCCATATCCGGTCATGCTCTGCATCCGGCAATCCCTCCCCTTCAGAAAATTCATTATACCACGTCCCGCCGCACTTTGCAAGTAGTTTCCCGTATTTGCGCGACTTCAGCTTTTTCGCATTGCAATCTTGACACGCAGTCGGCACGGTGTTATACTTTGGAACATCCGCGTGTGTTTTTTCTTTGTTTTTCGCTAATTTGTCATGCGCAGGGAGGATGCAGCCCATGAAACTCGACCGGAAGAAAATGCTGCTCATCAGCTTCATGCTCTTTTCACTCTTTTTCGGCGCGGGAAATTTGATTTTCCCGCCTTTTTTAGGGCAGAACGCGGGCAGCAGCACTGTCAGCGCCATGCTGGGTTTCCTCGCGACGGCGGTGATTCTGCCAGTGCTGGGTGTCATCGTTGTGGCGCGGTTCGACGGGCTGGAACAGCTCGCGCAGCACGCTGGGAAGAAGTTCTCCCTGATTTTCACTATCCTCATCTACCTGTCGATTGGGCCGGGGCTGGGCATTCCGCGCGCGGCATCCGTGCCGTTTGAGATGGCGGTCGCGCCGTATCTGCCGCAGAGCGCGAACATCCGCGTGTGGATGGCAGTATACTCGCTGGTATTCTTTCTCATTGCGCTGTGGCTGTGCATGACACCGGGCAAGCTCGTCAGCCGCATTGGAAATTTTCTCACGCCGTCGCTGCTGATTCTGCTCGTGTTTCTCTTCATCAGCTTTCTGTTCCGCGGGCAGGTCAACATTGCCGCGCCGCAGACAGAATACAGCGCCGCCCCGTTCCTCAAGGGCTTCTCCGAAGGCTACCAGACGATGGACACGATTGCCGCGCTGAATTTCGGCTTAGTGATTGCCACGACGCTGGGCAGCTTCGGGCTGACGCAGCGCAAGGATGTACTGCACCACACGGTCAAGGCTGGGATTTTCGCCGGATTGATTCTCTCCGCCGTCTACATGATGCTCAGCTACATGGGCATGTGCTCCTCCGGCGTGTACGACATTCAGGAGAACGGCGCGTGGACGCTGCGGTGCATCGTTTTCCAGCTCTTCGGCGAACCCGGCGCATATCTGCTCGCCGCCATCTTCACGCTCGCCTGCCTGACGACGTGTGTCGGGCTGATTAACTCCATCTCGCAGTATTTCTCGCACCTTTTCTCCCGCATCAGCTACCGCAAGTGGGTCTTTCTCATTATTGGCTTTTCCTTCCTGATTTGCAATCTGGGTCTGACGGTCATTTTGAGCATTTCCATCCCGATTTTGAACGCCATCTATCCGATTGCGATTGTGCTGATTCTGCTGGGCATAACGCACCGCGTGTGGGCGAAAAACCGCTATGTCTACCCGATTGTTGTCGCCGGGACGGGCGTCGTCAGCGTGCTGTACGCGCTGGACACACTGCACCTGCCGCTGGGCATCCTCGGCACCCTCTGTCACGCGCTGCCGCTGTATGAGCACGGCTTCGGCTGGGTGAGCGTGGCGCTGGCAATGCTGCTGATTGCCCTGCCGATGCCGCGAATCTTCGCGAAGCAGAAGCGCGCTTGACAATTTCAACGGCTTCCTATACAATAGAAGCGTATGATATAAGGGAGCGAGTGACCCATGACTACTCTCAACAAGACTTTTCTGCCCGTGACGCTGGACGAATGCCACGCGCGCGGCTGGGATGCGCCCGACTTTGTGTATGTCTGCGGCGACGCGTATGTCGATCACCCGTCGTTCGGGCTGGCAATTATCAGCCGCATTCTGGAGAATGCGGGCTATCGCGTGGCAATGCTCTGTCTGCCGCCGTGGCAGGATGCTTCCGCGTTCAAGCAGTTCGGCAAGCCCCGGCTTGGCTTTCTGGTGTCCGCGGGCGTGATTGACAGCATGGTCAACCACTATACCGTCGCGAAAAAGCGCCGCCACGACGATGCCTACGCCCCCGGCGGCAAAGGCTTCATGCGCCCCGACCGCGCGACCATCGTCTACTGCAACCGAATCCGGCAGGCGTACCGCGATGTGCCGATTCTCATCGGCGGCGTGGAAGCAAGCCTTCGCCGTTTCTCCCACTATGACTACTGGGACGACAAGGTGCGCCACAGCATTCTGGTGGACTCCGGTGCGACGCTGCTGATGTACGGCATGGGCGAAACGAGCATCATCGAATGCGCAAACTGGGTGGCGGACGGCATGAATCCGGCGGAACTGCCGAAAATGCGCGGCATCTGCTACATGAGCAAGACGCCTGACCCGACGTGCGTTCAGCTGCCAAGCCATCAGGAGGTCAGCACCGACAAGCGCAAGTACGCCGAGGCGTTCGTCATCCAGTACGACGAGCAGGACCCGATTCGCGGCAAGCGCATGTGTCAGCAGCAGGACACGGATCGGTATCTGATACAGAATCAGCCGTGCCTGCCGCTGAGCCGTGAAGCCCTCGACGCAGTGTACGACCTGCCCTACACGCGCACTTATCACCCGATGTACAAGGCGGAAGGCGGCATCCCAGCGCTGCAGGAGGTTGAATTTTCGATTGCCTCCACGCGCGGATGCTTCGGCTCGTGCAATTTCTGTGCCATCACGTTCCATCAGGGGCGCATCATTCAGAGCCGCAGCCCTGAAAGCATCCTCCGCGAAGGGAAGCTGCTGACACAGCTGCCGAATTTCAAGGGCTACATTCACGATGTCGGCGGCCCGACGGCGAATTTCCGCAAGCCTGCGTGTCCAAATCAGCTGAAAGTCGGCGCGTGCAAGCATCGGCAGTGTCTGTTCCCGCAGCCGTGCAAGAACTTGCAGGTTGATCACGAGGAATTTCTGTCCATCCTCAAGCAGCTCCGCGAACTGCCGAAGGTGAAGAAGGTGTTCGTCCGCAGCGGCCTGCGCTACGACTACATCATGTCCGACAAGAACCCGACGCGCTTCCTGCGCGAGTTCTGCAAATACAACGTGTCGGGGCAGCTGAAAGTCGCGCCGGAACATGTCTGCCCGTATGTACTTGACCGCATGGGCAAGCCGCGCCGCGAGCTGTACGACGCATTCGTCGCGCGGTATCAGCAGGTGAACGAGCAGTTGGGCTTGAAGCAGTACTTAATCCCCTACCTGATGAGCAGCCACCCCGGCAGCGACCTGAACGCCGCGATTGAGCTGGCGTGCTACCTGCGCGACACGGGGTTCTACCCGGAGCAGGTGCAGGACTTCTACCCGACGCCCGGCACGCTTTCGACGTGCATGTTCTATACCGGGCTTGACCCGCGCACCATGCAGCCCGTTTTCGTCGCGCGGTCGCCGGAGGAAAAGGCGATGCAGCGCGCGCTGATGCAGTACAAGAATCCGCAGAATCAGCCGCTGGTGCGCAAGGCGCTTCGGCTTGCGGGGCGCGAAGACCTGATTGGCTACGGCAAGCAATGCCTTGTGCCGCCGGAGCGCGATATGCGGGACGACCGCCGTCCCACGCGTCCGGGCGACAATCCGGCACACGCGCGCAAGGCGATTCGCCACCCCGACAAGCGGCAGCAAAACAGTGAAAAGCCGCAGAACCGCCGTCAACGGAGAGGATACTAATTGCATAAAGACCGCCCTCGGATGCAGTCAAATTCGACTGTCCGAGGGCGGTTTTTTCAATTATTGCAACAGCCGCTGCGCCATGCTTTCTACGTCTTCCAGCGTCAGGAGCGTGACCGAGCCGAACGGCGCGTTGAGCAGCACTTCAACCGCGCGGCGGTAGCGCGTCAGCAAATCCACCAAAGCGGGCAAATCGCACGGCAGCTTGTCGTTTTTCGCCTGCATGAGCTGCGCCGCCAAATCGAAAAAGCAGTCACCCAGCAGGTGCAGGACGATGCCTGCCACGCCGCGAATCTCCGTGAACAGTGTGCCGCTCTGGACACCCTGTGCAATCGTTTGTTCCATCAGCGGGTGGAAGCGGTCTGACAATGCGTCCAAGTACGTCAAAGCCATCGCGCGCCCTTCCGGCGAAGTGGCCATCGGCAGGAGCATCGCCGTGAACGCCGCGTTCTCATCGCGCATCGGCAGACACGCCGACAGCAGCAGATTCAGCCGCGCAAGGTCATCCGGTGCATCCGCCAATTGGGCTTCGGAACGTTCCGCCGATTCCTGCGCGTGCTGGTGACTGAGCAGCGTCATGATTTCTTCCTTGCTGGCGAAATGGTGGTAGATGCCGCCCTTGCTGACGCCCGCCGCACGGACGATTTCCTGCATACTGGCGGCTTCGTAGCCCTTTTGGCAGAAAAGCTGCTCTGCCGCCCGCAGAATCTCCCGCTTCGTTTCGTCACCCTTGCGCATGTGATGCTTCCTCCCGTTACTCCGCGTTTTCGCGGTGCATGGAGCGCTCCGACGAAAAGCCGTTCGGATAGCGCCCATGCAGTTTGTTAAGATTCCCCTGCAAAATTTCGCTCAGCGGCACATTCAGCCCCTGCGCCGCCTCCGCCAAGTACCACGCGACGTCGCCAAGCTCCTTTTTCAGCTTCTCCGTATCCAGCGGATGCCCCTGAAAGCGGTGCTTTTTAAGCAAATCAATCGCTTCGCCGCTCTCGCCGCAAAGCCCCATCAGCGCGTTTTCCAGCACGTCCTGCGGATTCAGCGCTGGATTAAGCAGGGACATGGCTTCCTGCTGATAATCATCGACATTCATTGCGCCTGCTCCTTCCGCTGCATGAGTTCCAGCCCCATTTTGCCCGTGATTTGCTCCGGCGTCAGCACCATCAGGCACAGGCGGCTGGCGAACTGCGCGTATTCCACTTCGGCGGCGGATTCATCCGGATAGAAGCGCTTCGCCAGCGCGATGCACAGGTCATGCTTCTGCTTTTCGTCCGTCACGATGGCGATTCGCCCCTTGACGATGACGCTGCGGTACGCGGTCGTGTACTTCTCCGGAATCACGTCGTCCGCGTCAACCACGCAGAAGGACGCGCGGTTATCGCGGCGGATGCAGTCGATTTTCTGCCCTTCGAGCGCGCCGTGAAAGACAATCACGCCATCCACCAGCGCATAGGACAGCGGCACGCCGTACGGGAAGCCATCAAGGGAAATCAGCGACAAAACACCGCTGGTCGCCCGGCAAAGCACCTGTTCGCATTCTTCTTGGCACAATGCCTGTTTGTTCCTGCGCATGGTCATGCCTCTTCCACTGCCTTTTTCAGCGGCGTGAGGTCGATGCCTTCCGCGTCATTGAGCACCTTCAGCAGGCTCCCCAGCATCTGCTGCACGCCGCCGGGCACGTCGCTTTCCACATTCAGCGGCAGCACGGGGTCATGCACGGACAGGCGGAGCAGGAACCAGCCGTTGTCCATGCCGCCGTCAAGGTCGAAGGAAATGCGCACGCCCTCGCGGTTATCCGGCGCGATATGCCAGTTCTCCGCCGCGTTCGCATAATCCAGCACGCGCTGAATGACTACCTTGCCCGCGTCGCGGAAGTCATCGGCGGTGATGCTCAGGCGGATTTCGCGGCTCTCGACCGGCTCTTTCAGGTCGGCAATCAGGCTGCCGAGCGTCTTGCCCTCCTGCTTGAGCTTCATAGCGCGGACAATCAGCACCGTGACGAGATACATGCCGTCATCAAGGAAGTGATTCTCGCGCAGGGCGGCGTGTCCGCTCGTTTCAATCGCCAGCGGGCAGGAAATGCCCTCTTTGTTCAGGCGGATGGCTTCGTCGATGACGTTGCGGTAGCCGCGCTTGTAGCGGTAGTGCTCGCCGCCCCAGTCGTTGATGAACTTCTTGAGGCCTGAGGACGTCACCGAGTCCGTCACAATCGTTTCGCCGGGCTTTTCGTCCAGCAGGATTGCGGAAATCAGAGCAATCAGGCGGTTGCGGTTGATTTCGCGGCCGTCGGCATCCACCACGGCGGCACGGTCGCAGTCGGTATCGAAAATCACGCCGAGATCAGCGCCAACGCGCTTCACCGCCGCGGAAATCGACGCCATCGCCGCTTCATTCTCCGGGTTCGGGATATGGTTGGGGAACATGCCGTCCGGCTCCAAGAACTGACTGCCTTCAATCCACGCGCCCAGTTCTTCCATCAGCTGCGCATAGAATCCACCTGCGCCATTGCCCGCGTCCACCACGACGTGCAGCCCCAGCAGCGGCTTCGGCACGTCCGTACCCAGTCCGCGGCGAATGCGGTCGGCAAGCTGCTCCTTGTACGTCGGCAGGAACGGCTTCTTAACAATCGTGCCTGCCAGCGGCGTGTCTTCGGGTTCGAGCGTGCTCGCCGTTTTGAGCAGTTCCTCCACCACGTCGCCTTCCACGCCGCCTTCCGCCAAGAAGAACTTCAGGCCATTCTTGTCATACGGGTGATGGCTTGCGGTAATCATAATCGAGCCATCCGGCTGGAAACCGGGCGTGATGATGCACATGTACATTGCCGGGGTCGTGCACATGCCAAAATCCAGCACGGACGCGCCCGCTTTGCTCACACCCTCCGCCGCCGCGTGCAGCAGCGCCGGGCCGGAAATGCGGCTGTCACGCCCAATGGCAATCGTCACCTGCGTCACCGGCTTGCCGACATGCTTCGCCACATAGCGCGCGAACGCCATGCCAAGACACATGGCCACATGTTCCGTCAGCGGGGCATTCTCGCCCACCGCCACGCCGCGTACGTCCGAGCCGCTCTTGAGCTTCATCCAATCCATCTTCTCTTCCTCCTCTGTCCGTTTATCTGCGCATTTTCTGAACCATCTTGTCCACTTCTTCCGGCGGAACCGCCTCATACGCGCCGCGCAGCAGGTGATACAGCGGCGACAGGCTCAGGAAATCCTCCTGCACGCGCTTCGTCAGCTGCGGGCTGTGCACATCCACCGAGGCAGTGCTTTCCGGCGAAATGTACACCTCGCGCAGGGCATACCAGCCCTTGAGGTCATCCGGCACACCCGCCGGCACTTCCAGCCGCTTGAAGGAGCTGCCGCCGACGAGCATGTGATGCTCCGTCAGGTGACACTGCTTGATGACGTTCCGCACTCCGTCCGGGTCGGCGACAATCCTCCGCCGCAAGATGTCCATCATCTGCCGATTTTCGCCCCATGTGCCGGCACCCCAGTTCATACCCGACGGCGCGAGTTCAAACCAATACATCACGCTGCCCTCGCGCGGTTCGCCCGCATGGCGGAACAGTACCCACAAATGGTCGCGGAAGGGGCTTTTGTCCTTCGTGAAACGAACATCACGCCGCAGCCGCGCCATGCAGCGGTATGGGCGGAGTTCCATCTGCGGGTCAATGGAGAGCATTGCGGGCGCGAGTTCCTGAATGAACGCCTCAAACGGTGCTTTCACGTCCCGCTCATAGCGCGCGCGGTTTTCCTCGAAATAGGCGATATTGTTGTGGAAGCGAATGTCCAGAAAGAACTGAACGGTCGCCTCCGGAAATCCGGTAAACATCATGCAGCCTCCTTGGGAATCTCCCTTCTATTATACCTGCTGAAAAGGGATTTTTCAACCGTTCCGGCAGCGCAAATCGCAAAAAAACAGAGGAATGCCCGCGCATTCCCCTGCTTTTCTATGAATCACTCGAAGCGAATCGTCATCTTGACAGGCGTCTGCCCGGTCAGTTCCGCCGAACGCTCGTCCGGCTGATACAGCCCGCAGTACACGTCGAACACCTTGCCGTCCGCCACGCGCTCGCCCGCATCGTTGACGACGGTGAAGGCATTCTTATCCAGCGGAACAGCAATCTGCCGCTTCTCGCCTACCTTCAGCGCCACGCGCGCGAAGCCCGCCAGATGCGGATGCAGCGTTTCCCACTTCGTGTCCACGTCCTGCACATACACCTGCACAACCGTTTCGCCGTCGCGGTCGCCCGTGTTCTCGACCGTCGCCGTCACCCAGCCCATTTCGGCATCCACCGCTTCGTTATCCAGCGCGAAGGTGGTGTAGGACAGCCCGTAGCCGAACGGATAGAGCGGCTTGCCCTCGAAGTAGCGGTAGGTGCGGTTTTTCATCGAATAATCAGTGAATTCCGGCAGTTCAGACAGATCATGATAGAACGTCACCGGCAGACGGCCGGACGGGTTGACCTCGCCGAAGAGGATTTCCGCCAGCGCCGTGCCGCCCGCCTGACCCGGATACCACGCCATAATCTCCGCATTGCCCTGCGGCACATTCAGCGCAGAGCCTGCCGCGACGACCGTGACCAACGGCTTGCCGGTCTTGACCAGCGCATCCAGCAGCTTCTGCTGGCTTTCGGGCAGATTCAGCGAAATCTTATCGCCGGACGCAAACGCATTGCCCGTGTCGCCCTCTTCGCCCTCCAGCGTCGCATCCAGACCGACGCACGCAATCACAGCATCCGCATTTTCCGCAACCAGTTCGGCTTCCGCCAAGCGGTCGTTCGGCTGACCCAGATTCTGCACGCGGTCTTTGAACAGGTGGCAGCCTTCGCTGAACAGCACGCGGATTCCGTGCTCCTCCGCATAAGCGCGGATGCCTTCGAGGAACGTCACATAGCGGCTGGAACGGCCGTTGTAGTTGCCTTCCAAAGCAGGCACGCTGTCCGCGTTCGGGCCGACGACAGCAATCGTGCGGATTTTGCCCGCATCCAGCGGCAGCACGCCATCATTGCGCAGCAGCACCATGCACTTTTCCGCTGCTTCCAGCGCCAGCGCGTCGTTCTCGTCGGTATCGTTGGCGGTATAGGGGATTTTGTCGTACTCACAGTCGTCCGCGAAGCAGCCCAGCAGATAGCGGGAGGTATACATGCGCTCGCAGGCGGTCGTGATGTCCTCCTCCGTCACCAGGCCCTCCTGATACGCGGTCAACATATGCAGGTAGGTGTTGCCGCAGTTGACGTCGCAGCCGTTTTTGAGCGCCAGCGCCGCCGATTCCGGCGCGGTGTCGGTCACATGGTGATGCTCGTGGAAGTCACGAATCGCCCAGCAGTCGGACGTCACATGCCCCTCAAACTGCCACTTATTGCGCAGAATGTCCACCAGCAGCGTCTTCGACCCGCAGGCGGGTTCGCCGTTGACGCGGTTGTACGCGCCCATGACGCTCTCCACCTTCGCTTCCTTCACCGCCGCCTCGAACGCGGGCAGATACGTCTCGTTCATGTCCTTCGGGTTCGCCACGGCATCGAAGGAATGGCGGATGGCTTCCGGGCCGGAGTGCACCGCGAAATGCTTGGCGCACGCGGCGACCTTGAGGTACTTGCCATTGCCCTGCAAGCCCTTGATGAACCGTACGCCCAGCCGGCTGGTAAGATACGGATCTTCACCATATGTCTCATGACCGCGGCCCCAGCGCGGGTCACGGAAGATGTTGATGTTCGGGCTCCACATGGACAAGCCCTTGTAAATATCGCGGTCGCCATGCGCAGACTGCCCGTTGTATTTCGCGCGCGCCTCGGTGCTGATGACGCTTGCCACCATTTCGTGGAAGTCCTCGTCGAAAATCGCCGCCAGGCCAATCGCCTGCGGGAACACCGTCGCCGTGCCCGCACGCGCCACGCCGTGCAGGGATTCATTCCACCAGTTATACGCCGGAATGCCCAGCCGCGGAATGGCAGGCGAGTCAAAACGGAGCTGGGAGGCCTTCTCCTCCAGCGTCATCTGCGCAACCAGCTCGTGCGCCAGTCGGCGTGCTTCATCACGATTCATCATCGGAACGTTTCTCCTTTCCTTTTCCAAGGGGATTCTCATGTACATTTCCACCAAAAAGCAAAAATTCCTGCTGATTTCGCACAAAAATTTTCACGAAATCCGACCTTTTTCTGCAAAACGCTATGGCGCAACCTCGAATTCTTTGCTATAATAGAACGTGAGAGTGATTTCTGCTGTGAGGTGAGAGAGTTGAAGCCGGTCATTCGCGCCATCGCGTTTGATTTGGATGACACGCTGCTGCGGGACGACCGCACGATTTCGGACGAAACAGTATCCGTCCTGCGCCGCGCAAGTAAAGCGGGCATCCTGATTCTGCCCGCCAGCGGACGCACCTATTGCAGCATGGCGGGGTTTGCAAAACGCATCGGGTGCGCGAGCCGGGTCATCTGCGCCAACGGAGCGGTAATCGCCCAGCCGGACGGAACGACACTGCATGAACTGACGATTCCCGCGGACATCGCACGGCAGGTCGCCCGGTTCGCCAAGGAGCGCGGATGCTACTGCCAGACGTACGCAGGCGATTGCTTCTACTATAATCAGCAGGGGGATTATGCCCGCGCGTATGCGGAAAGCTCGTCCCTGCGCGGCGTGTACGTCGGCGATTTGGAGCAGCATCTATCTGCGCCGACGACGAAGCTGCTGATGATGGCGCCGCCGGAGCAAGTTGTGCAGATGCTGGCGGAGGCACAAGCGCAGTTCGGCGAGTCCGTCGCGCTGACCTGCTCGAAGCCGTACTTTCTGGAGGTCAATCCCCCGCTGGCGACGAAAGGACACGCATTAACCGTCTGTGCGGAGGAAATGGGCTTCCCACTTTCGCAGTGCATGGCGTTCGGCGACAGCCTGAACGACGTGTCGATGCTGCGCGCCGCCGGACACGGCGTGTGCATGGGCAACGGGCGCGAGGACGTGAAGCGCATGGGCTTTGCCGTCTGCGGGACGAATCAGGAGGACGGCGTGGCGCGGTATATCCAGCGGATTCTTTTTGACTGATTTTGCATAGTATTTAGGAGGTTTCCTATGGTACAGGCAGCCGACTTTGCCAAGACGCTTCAATTGACGGTGCTGTCCCCTTCCACGCAGACGGAATGGGATATCCGCACCACCGACCTGAACCGTCCGGGTATGCAGTTCTGCGGCTTCTATGAATATTTCCCATTTGAGCGTCCACAGGTCATCGGCAAGGTCGAAATGACGTATTTGGAGAACCTTGAACCGGAAGTACGCCGTCAAATGCTCAAAAAGTACTTCTCCTTCGACATTCCCTGCGTCATCATCTGCCGCGGGATGCATCCGCCGGAAGAGCTGCTGGAAGCCGCCGCCGCGCGCAATATCGCCGTCTATCAGACCGGAATGGTGACAACGAAGTTCTTCTTCACCGCCATCAACTACCTGAACCGCTGCCTCGCTCCGCGCGTAACGCGCCACGGCGTTCTGGTATCGGTATACGGCATGGGCGTGCTGATCACGGGCGACAGCGGCGTGGGCAAGAGTGAAGCCGCACTGGAGCTGATTCGCCGCGGGCATCAGCTGGTGGCGGATGACGTGGTGGACATCTGCCGCGTGTCGGACAACCGTCTGACCGGCGAATGCCCGGAGATGGTGCGCCACTTCATGGAGATTCGCGGCATCGGCATCATCGACATCCGCGCGATGTACGGCATCGGCGCCGTCGCGCAGAGCAAGTCCATCGACCTTGTGATTCACATGGAGAAGTGGGTCGAGGGCAAGGAGTACGATCGGCTTGGGCTGAATGACGAGTACATCACGATTCTTGGCGTGAAAGTACCCAGCCAGACCATGCCGGTGCGACCGGGGCGCAACCTCGCCATCATCATCGAAGTGGCGGCGCGCAACCTGTCCATGAAGAAGCTCGGTTTCAGCGCCGCGCGGGAGCTTGACCGCCGCATGAACGAAATGATCATGAAGCGTTCCAATCCCGACGCGCAGAATCAGGACTAACGTATTTTCACAATTACAATATACAGGAGGCTTTTTCCCATGATTTATGTTGGTATTGACGTTGGCGGCACGGGCATTCAGGTCGGTCTGGTGGACGAAAGCGGCAAGATTCTGTGCAAGGGCGGCATCGTCACCCGCACGGATATCCCCTTCGACATGCAGGTGAAAGCGATGGCGGACTGCGTGCTGGACACCATCGACAAGGGCGGCTACACGCTGGGTGACGTGAAGGCCATCGGCGCGGGCGTTCCCGGCGTAACCGACCCCCGCACGGGCAATATTGCGTTCTGCACCAACCTCGGCTGGGTGGACGTGCCGTTTGTGCAGGAGTTCAACAAGCACATTGCCAAGCCCGTTTTCGTCGGCAATGACGCGACGGTCGCGGGGCTGGCAGAGAGCGTCGCGGGCGTGAGCGCTGGTTCGGACAGCAGCGTGTTCATCACCCTCGGCACAGGTGTCGGCGGCGGCATCGTTTTTAATGGCAAGGTCTGGAACGGCTTCCACGGCGTCGGCAGCGAAATCGGCCACATGATTCTCGAACTTGACGGCGAGCCGTGCACCTGCGGCAACTACGGCTGCGTCGAGCGCTACTGCTCCGCGACCGCCATCATCCGCATGGCGCGCGAGCTCTGCGCAGTGCACCCGGAAAGCGAAATCGTGAAGGTGTGCGAGGGCGACCTGAACCGCGTGAACGCGAAGGTTGTTTTCGACGCGGCGAAGAACGGCGACGAAATTGCGCTCAAGGTGTTCCACCGCTATGTGAAGTATCTGGGTCAGCTGGTTGCCAGCCTGGTTAACTGCATCGACCCGGAGGTTATCGTGCTGGGCGGCGGCGTGAGCAAGGCGGGCGACTTCCTGCTGGACGCTGTTCGTGCGGAAACGCGTCGCTATGTGCTGTACAAGACGCTCCCGTCAGCGCGCATTGAGCTGGCGAAGCTCGGCCCGGATGCGGGTATCATCGGCGCGGCGATGCTGGGCAAGTAATTCATCCACCCAAAAAATAAATTTATCCCCGGAGGCATGACGCTTCCGGGGATGTTTTGTGTCCTTATACTATTTCCAAATTCACCTGCGCCATCTGCTTGCGCCTTTTCCGCTCTGTCGTCCGGTCATTCCATTTAGCGTAGCGCTGCTACGCTGCATTCCACTCCCGTTAGCCAGAGCGAAAAATTCGCGGCGCATCTTGGCGCATTCTCATTTGGAAATAGTATTATTTATTCAGGCTGAAGCGGAACGTGTAGCCTTCTTCGCCGTAATGTTCATTGCCAACCCACAGCACCGTCTTGTCCGTGAGGTTATAGACGGCAGAGTGAATCGTCAGCGAGTTGGAATCGCCGGGATTGCCCCAGTCGCGGCGGCTAACCGCATCGAGCAGACCCATCGCCGCTTCTTCGTCCGCCACGACGCCGTTCAGTTCCGCCAGACGGTCGCGCAGAAGCTCATAGCGGTCAAGACCCGGTTTGTTCGCGTCCGCCGTGTAGTAATCCGGCGTGATAATGAAGTTGGTAATCATCTGCCAGTCCGTCGCGCCGGAGAGCGGGTCAGCGTCGTTCCAGATGACGTTCAAGTGGCGGTTCGCGCCGTCCGCATCGTCGTCGCTGCTGTCGGACACCCACTCCAGAATCGCGCTCTTGCCCGTGGAATCCGCAATCATATAATGGAAGCTCGTCTTCGCGGAGTCGTGCAGGTCGTACTTTTCCACCAGTTCGACTGCTTCTTCAACGGAGTCGGCGTAGTCCAGAATCATGCGGAGCATCGTGGTCGAGGTCAAATCCGGCTTGTCGGTCTGCTGATTCGTCGCGGCGACCTTCTCCCCGCCCTGATAGGACATGAAGATGCCGCACGCCACGCCCGCGTCATTCACGCCATCCAACGGCGCAAAAGGAGCGGCAAGCGTGAGAATCTTCTGCCCGAAGGTGGTCACGTCCTTCGTGCTGTCTAAGCCGAGAAACTGCAAGTCCACCGTGGAATAGGAAGCATGACGTCCGTTGCCCGGATTCGTGTAGACGATGACGGTGTTCGTCTCGTGGAAATCGTAGTTGCGGCCGAAAACGCGGTCGCCGTCCGCCGTATCCGCGGTGAAAGCGGAGCAGGCGATTTCCGAGGTTTTGATGTTCATGGGGATGATGCCCTTGGTGATGCTGTTCGTGATAAAGGAGATAAGCTCCGTGTCATTGGACGCGCCGCCCTGCGCCAGGAACTCGTCGAAATGGTAGCCGCCGGAGACATTCAGCACATACACCGAGCCATCCTTATGGCTTTCATCGCGCTGTGTCACCTGCTGAAAGGACAGCAGCGTTGTGATTTCGTCGTGCCAGACGGCGTACACCGTACCCACCAGCACGATCACCAGCGCCAGCAGGACGCCGAGGATGGTCAGCAATACTTTCTTCGCGGTTGATTTCTTCTTCATGGGGTCAGTTTTCCTCCCGTTGCGAATTTGTTGATACATTCAAGTATCATAGCATAAAAACGCAGATTTGTAAAGTGTGAATTTTTCGCGTCAAATTTGTGATTTCGCAAGGATTTTTGCCCCTCGATGTTGTAATTATAATGCAAAGAGAGGAGGGAAACGACGATGACCATCAGGGAGCGATTGGAACAGGAGGAGGCACAGCGTCTATCACCGCGGGCAGTCTGCGCGAAAGACACGCGCGGGCGCGAAAAGCCGATTGTCCCCTGCCCGATGCGCACGGACTTCCAGCGCGACCGCGACCGCATCATCCACTGCAAAGCGTTTCGCCGCCTGAAATACAAAACGCAGGTGTTCCTCGCGCCTGAAGGCGACCACTACCGCACGCGGCTGACGCACACGCTGGAAGTGGCGCAGATTGCCCGGACGCTGGCGCGTTGTCTTCAGCTGAACGAGGACTTGACGGAAGCAATTGCGCTGGGGCACGATTTGGGGCATACGCCGTTCGGGCACATCGGCGAGCACGCGCTGGACAGGCTAATGCCTGAAGGTTTCCGGCACAACGAGCAGTCGAGGCGCTACGTCGAGGCGCTGGAGAACGACGGAAACGGGCTGAACCTGACGTGGGAGGTGCGCGACGGCATCCTCTGTCACTCCGGCAAGCAGTTTCCCGCAACGCTGGAGGGGCAGTGCGTCCGCCGTGCCGATCGGATTGCGTATTTGAATCACGATTTGGACGACGCCTTGCGTGCCGGGGTCTTGCAGCCCTTTGAACTGCCTGCGGACTGCTTGAAGGTGCTGGGGCAGACGCACGGTGAGCGCATCAACACCATGATTTGCGACATTGTGGCGTGCAGCGCGGACAAACCGACGCTGACCATGTCGCCGCTGGTGCAGGAAACCATGGACGGCCTGCGGGAGTTCATGTTTGCGCGCGTATACCGCGACCAGTGGCGGCAGGCGGAGGAAGAGCGCTGCAAACACGTTGTGGAAGCGCTGTTCAGCTATTACAGCGAGCATCCGGGCGAAATGCCGGAGGAGTTCGTGCTCATCGGCTACAAGGAAGGCACAGCACGCGCTGTGTGCGACTTTGTATCGTGCATGACCGACCGCTACGCCATCCGCACCTATCAGCAGCTGTTCGTGCCGAGCGGGTTTTCGGCAATATAACAAGTGTTCTTCGCATTTTCCCGCTTTTTTTCCGAAGATTCCAAAAACACAAGGCTGAAACAAGCAGGAAATTTCGATTTCTTGGCGAATTAAACTGATGGATGAGCAGAGACAGCCCTGCAAGCCATCCAAATAACACAATGCGTTCCCCGTTTCCTGTTGGTTCCGGGTGTGCTTTTTGTGTTCCTTGACAGAACGCTTTTTGAGGGAGGTGAGCGGTGCCGTGCGTTTTCCGCCTTCTTGGCTGGATGAGCTCCGCGCGCGTGCGGACATCGTTCAGATCGTTGGGCAGTACGTCCAGCTCAAAAAGAATGGGCGCAAATACTGGGGGCTATGCCCCTTCCATGGAGAGAAAACCGCATCTTTCTCTGTGGATCCGGAAAAGCAGCTGTTCTACTGCTTCGGCTGCAAGGCGGGCGGCAGCGTCATCCATTTTGTGATGGAGATTGAACATCTGCCGTTTCCCGAAGCGGTGAAGCATCTGGCGGATCAGCTGCACATGCCGCTGCCGCAGATGGAGGCCGACCCGGATTATCAGCGGCGGCAGACGCAGCGCGAGCGATTGCTGGCGTGCAATCGGGATGCGGCGCACTTCTTCTACGAAACGCTCTTCACCCCCGCGGGGCAGCCGATGCTGGATTATTTGAAGCGCCGCGGCGTATCCGACGGCGTCATCCGCAAATTCGGTCTGGGCGCAGCGCCGAACAGCTGGGACGCTTTAACCCGCGCGATGCAGGCAAAGGGCTACACCACCGAAGAGCTGCAAATGGCTGGGCTGATTGTCATCAAGGATGCGGAGGAAGCGACAGCGGATCGCCCTGCGCGCCCGCGCCGCGCTTTTGACATGTTCCGCAACCGCGCGATTTTCCCCATCATCGACCAGTACGGCAACGTCTTGGCGTTTGGCGGGCGCGCAATTGAGAACGTGCAGCCGAAGTACCTTAACACGTCCGACACCCCCATTTTCAACAAGCGTTTGGGCGTGTACGCAGCAAATCTTCTGCGCAAAGAGCGGCACTTGGAGCGTGTGGTGCTGGTCGAGGGGTACATGGACGTCGTTTCGCTGACGCAGTTCGGCGTGACCGGCGTCTGCGCGACACTCGGCACGGCGCTGACGAATGAACAGGCAAAGCTGCTCAAACGCTTTGCGCCGATGGTATACTTGTCCTACGATGGCGACAGCGCGGGGCAGCACGCCATCCTGCGCGGTCTGGACATACTGGAAGCGGAAGGCATTCCGGCGCGTGTGCTGGATTTCCCCGACGGGCTTGACCCGGACGAATTCATCCGCCGCGACGGAAAAGAAGGCTTCGACAAGCTGCCTGCCCTGACGCCGCAAGCCTACCGGATGCGTCGGCTTCGCGCGGAACACGACCTGACCACGCAGGAAGGGCGAACCGCCTACGCGAAGGCGTGCGCCGCGATTCTGCGGAACTTGGAGCCGGTGGAGATGGAGAACGCCCTGCAGGAGCTCATCGTGCAGACAGGCTTCAGCCGCGATGTGCTGATTGCGCAAATCGGCATGACGCCGCCGAAGGACATCGCCTCTGCGCCTCCCCTGCCCGCGCGAATCGCTCGTCCGCCCGCGACGCCTGTCCCGGAGCCGGAAAATGCCGACGAGGATGTGCGCGCGGAGGAACTGCTGCTTTCGCTGATTGCCTCGTCGCGTCTGCCGGAAGATTTAGCGCAGGAGGACGACTTCCGCGACCCGCTGCTCAAGGAGCTGTTTCTGCAGCTGCAAAGCGGTGTGTCCGCTGCGTCGCTGGTGGAAAGCCAGAGCGACGAGGTGGTGCGCGCCCGCGTCAGTCATCTGCTGATGGCGCAGAGCGGCGAAAGCACGGATCAAATGCTGCAAATGGCGCACGACTGCCTATCGCGGATGCGCCTGAAACGAGCGCGCGCGCAGTACGACGAGATTATGAAGCGCATCAAAACGCTCTCCGGCGCAGAAAAAATGCAGGCGCTGGATGAAGCAAAGCAGCTGACTGCCACCATCAACCGACTGAAATAATGCAGTCGTTATGGAAATTGCAATTTGTTTATCGCTACCGAGCCGGAAAACCCGGCTGTATCACAAGAAGGAGAGTTCAACTTGACGCTTTCGCAGAATGGCCGTCCGTCACCGCTTGACGAACTGTACGAATACGCAAAAAACAAAGGCACGATCACTTATCAGGAAGTGACCGATCGTCTGGGCAATACCTTTTTTGAGGCCGATCAGCTGGACAAGGTGCTGGACAAGCTGGAGAGTCTGGGCGTGACCGTGGTGGATTCCGCGGAAATCCCGGATGCATCCCCTGCTGCCATGGAAGTGCCCGATCCCGCACTGAACGACGACCTGAGCGAAGCTGATGTCATTTCTGCCGACGACCCGGTGCGCATGTATCTGAAGGAAATCGGGCGCATTCCGCTGCTGACGAGCGAAGCGGAAATTGAAGTTGCCAAGCAGCTGGAAAGCGACGACCCCGCCATCCGCAACGAGGCGAAACGCCGCCTGAGCGAAGCGAACCTGCGCCTTGTCGTGTCAATTGCCAAGAAGTACGTCGGGCGCAGCAAGAACTCCATGAGTCTGCTCGACCTGATTCAGGAGGGCAATCTCGGTCTGATGAAGGCAGTGGAGAAGTTCGACTACACCAAGGGCTTCAAGTTCTCCACCTACGCGACGTGGTGGATTCGGCAGGCTATCACCCGCTCGATTGCCGATCAGGCGCGTACCATCCGCATTCCCGTGCACATGGTGGAAACAATTAACCGCATCGTGCGCGTGAACCGCCAGCTTCAGCAGAAGCTGGGGCGTGAGCCGCGTCCGGAGGAAATCGCGAAGGAACTGGGCATCAGCGTGAGCAAGGTGCAGGAAATCATCAAGATTGCGCAGGAGCCGGTGTCGCTCGAATCCCCGATTGGCGAGGAGGAGGACAGCCACCTTGGCGACTTCCTCGAAGACGACAAGACGCCGCCGCCCTCCCAGATTGTGGCGGAAAGCATGATGAAGCAGACGCTTTCCGACGTGCTGCACATGCTGACGCCGCGCGAAGAGCAGGTCATCCGGATGCGCTACGGGCTGGATGACGGTCAGCAGCGTACGCTGGAGGAAGTTGGCAAGGCGTTCAACGTCACCCGCGAACGCATCCGCCAAATTGAGGTGAAGGCGCTGCGCAAGATTAAGCGCCCGAACATGTCCAAGAATCTGGTGGACTACATGGATTGATGATTCCCTGTTGGGCTGAAGGGAGTGGATTCCGCTTGACACAAACCCCGGATGGCCGCCAAAAGCGGCTTGATGACCTCTATGAATACGGCAAGAAGAAGGGCACGCTGACCTACAAGGAGATTATGGAACGCCTGATGGATCTCTACATCGAGCCGGATCAGCTGGACAAGGTGCTGGAGAATCTCGAAGCGCTCGGCGTGACCGTCATCAATGAAAACGACCCGCAGCCCGCGCAGTCCAGCGAGGACACCCCCCTTGACACGATTAACCTGTCCGTCCCCGACGGCGTGAGTTCCGACGACCCTGTCCGCCTGTATTTGAAAGAAATCGGCAAATATCCCCTGTTGACCACCGAAGAAGAAATTGCGCTGGCAAAGCAGATTGCGGAAGGCACGCCAGAGGAGCAAGCAGCGGCAAAAAAGAAGCTCAGTGAAGCGAACCTGCGCCTTGTGGTGTCCATCGCCAAGCGCTATGTTGGGCGCGGAATGCAGTTTCTTGACCTAATTCAGGAGGGCAACCTCGGCTTAATCAAAGCGGCAGAAAAATTCGACTACACCAAGGGTTACAAGTTTTCTACCTACGCGACGTGGTGGGTTCGGCAGGCGATTACCCGCGCCATCGCCGATCAGGCGCGCACGATTCGCATTCCCGTGCACATGGTGGAGACCATCAACAAACTGATTCGCGTCAATCGTCAGCTGGCGCAGGAACTGGGGCGCGACCCCACGCCCGCGGAAATCGCGAAGGAAATGGGCATCAGCGAGAGCAAAGTGCGCGAAATCATCAAGATTGCGCAGGAGCCGGTGTCGCTGGAAACCCCGATTGGCGAGGAAGAGGACAGCCATTTGGGCGACTTCATCGAGGATGAGAACGCGCCCGCGCCGGCGGAGGTGGCGTCCAACGCCATGATGCGCGAACAATTGCAGGAAGTGCTGCACACACTGACCCCGCGCGAGGAGAAGGTCATCCGCCTTCGTTTCGGGCTGGAGGATGGACAGGCGCACACGCTGGAGGAAGTTGGCAAGGAGTTCAACGTCACCCGCGAACGCATCCGGCAGATTGAAGCAAAGGCACTGCGCAAGATTCGCCACCCTGGCCGTTCCAAGAAACTGCGCGACTACTATACGGAATAACATTTGCGGCTCTGTCCACTAATTGGCGGCAGGGCCGTTTTTGGGAGGCGTTATGCTCGACGAAAGACTATCCCTCGCCGCGCAGCTGTACGAGCCGTGTGCGCTGGGCGCGGATATCGGCACAGATCACGCGCTGCTCCCCTGTTATCTGCTGACGCACAACATTTGCCAAGAGATGATTCTGGCAGATGTCAGCCCGAAGGCGCTTCTCCACGCGGAAGAAAGTGTCCGCCGCCATCATTTGGAGAAGCGTGCGCATGTGCGGCTCGCCGACGGGCTGGATGCGCTAACCGAACCTTGCGGGTGTGTGTCAATGATGGGCATGGGCGGCGAAACCATCCGCACGGTGCTGCTTAGCGGCGCAGAGAAGCTCTGCGGAGCGGTACTGGTGCTTTCCTCGCATACGGAGCAGCCGCTCGTCCGCCGGACATTGCCTGAAATCGGCTACCACATCGTGCAGGAGAAACTCTGCCAAGCGGCGGGGCGCTTTTACATCTTCTGGCGTGCCGAACCAGGTCAGGCGGACGACTGGACGGCGGAGGAAATGCACTACGGGCGCTTGCTGTGGGTGCAGAATCCGCCGAAAATGCTGCTGGACTACTGCCGCTATCGCATCAAGGTGATGGCTGACCGTCTGACCGGGCTGGCATCCGCAGCGGGTGACGTAAGCCGGATTCGCGGCGAAATTGCGGCGGAAATCGACTTTTATCAGCGGAAAATCACGGAATTGGAGGGTGCATTATGCTGACGGTACAGCGGGTTTACGAGCTGATTGACGCGCTTGCGCCGTTTGATACGCAGGCGGATTTCGACAATTCCGGCTTGCTGGTAGGCAATCCACAGGCGGAAGTGACGGGCATCCACCTTGCGCTGGATGTGACCGACCGCGTGATTGACGATGCGCTGGCAGCGGGCGCGAACCTGATTGTGACGCATCATCCCCTGATGTTTTCCGCCCGGAAGCGCCTGACTGAGGCGGATTACGAGGGGCATCTGCTGATTCGGCTGATTGCAAACGGCTTATCGCTGATTGCCGCGCACACGAACCTCGACCAAGCGCCCGGCGGCATGAACGACACGCTGGCAGGACTGCTGGGGCTGGAGAACATCGTCGGCGAGGGCTTCCTGCGCGTGGGAGATTTATCCGCACCGATGACGGCGGAAGCGTTCGCGGATTTTGCCGCGCGGCAGTTGGGCGACACAGTGCGCGTGATGGGGCATCGGGAGGCACTCATCCACCGCGTCGGTCTCTGCTCCGGCGGCGGGTGCGACGAGTGGGCGGATGCGCACGCCATGGGCGCGGATGCTTTCCTCACGGGCGAGGTGAAGCACCACATTGCGCTGGATGCATCCTACCACGGCGTGGTGCTGTTGGAGGCGGGACACTTTGCCACGGAAAGTCCCGGTATTTTTGCGCTCATGAAGGCTTTACAAAACGCGCCGGATATAGTACAATGGAAAATGCACATTTCGCGCTCCGAACGCAGCGCGTATGAGTGACCGTCCGTGCCCTCCGGCACGCTGTTTATCAAGGAGGTACTTATGGACCAGCTTGCTATGTTATGGCAGTATCAAGTGGAAGACCGCAAGGCTGACAAACTCGAACAAGAGCTGAGCCGCAGTCCGCTGCGCCAGAAGATGAATACCTGCCGCACGCAGTTCAACGCCAAGCAGAAGCAGTACAAGCAGATGGAGGAACAGGTGGCGATTCTCTCTGACCGCAAGGATGCCATCCGCGATGCCATCACCCGCTGCGAAGAACAGCTGCGCCACCTGCAAAGCCGCTTCGAGCAGAATCCTCCGACCGAATTGGATGATACGAAAGCGCTGCTGAGCGAAGTGAACCGCTTTCTGGAGACGATTGGCAGCTATGAGCAGGAAATGAAGCGCATGGCAAAGGATGCCAACGATTACGATCAGAAAGAACGCAGCCTGCGCCGCGATGCCATTAAGCTGAAGGAAGAATTTGATAATCTCAAGAAGCAGTACGACAAGGAATCACCGGAAAAGGAAGCTGCCCTGAAGGCACAGAAGGCCATTGTCGCAAAGAAGGGCGAGGGCATTTCGCCGGAGCTGCTGGCACGCTATCACGAGATTAAGAAGCGCATCACGCCGCCGCTCGCTCGGCTGATTAACAACCAGTGCAGCGGTTGCAATATGTCGCTGCCGTCGGCAGTGCTGAGCCGCGTCACGTCCGCCAACGGCGAGATTGTGGAGTGCGAAAGCTGCGGGCGTCTGCTGATTCCCTGATTCTGCCGCATAAGAAAAAGACCACGCATGACCGATTCGGCGCGTGGTCTTTTTCGTGTGCGATTTTATACTATTTCCAGATGAAAATGCGCCAAGATGCTCCGCGAATTTTGGTTCTTCACAGAATCTTGGGGGAAGAGCAGCTTGGGGGCGCGTCTGCGAACGGGCAGACGCCGCCGACGGCATGGCCAATTTTCTCCGGCACTTCCTCCGCTGCGAGCATCTTTGCCTTCACGCCGAAGCGCTCCTTGAAGCGGTGATTGTCGATTTTGCCATCCCCCGCCGCGACAATCAGAATCGGCTGCTCCTTGCCCTAAAACGAGAGCGTTTTCGCGATGCGCCCCGGCTCACAGCCCAGCGCCTGTGCCGCCAAAGCGACCGTTGCGCTGGATTCATCGAGTTCGCGGATGCGGTCGGCAATCCCCTGCGCGGCAAATGCTGCGCGTACCTTTTCGATTGACATGAATTGCGTAATTCCTTCCTGCCATTATGCGTCCAGCGCCGCGTCCATCAGCTTTTGCAGCACCACCGGGTTCGCCTTGCCGCCGGAAAGCCCCATTGCCACGCCCATCAGCGCGTTTTTCAGCGTCAGCTTGCCCTTGCGGTAGCCCGCGACCATCTCCGGGTGCGTGTCGATGGCTTTGCGGACGTACTCTGCCAACACCGCTTCATCGCTGATTTGCATCAGTCCCATGCGGGTGACGTATTCCTCCGGGTCTTCGGGCGTGTCCCAGAGCGCGTCTATCGTCTTTTTCGCTGTACCGACGCTGATAAGGCTCTGCTCCGTCATGTCCGCAATCTTCGCCAAGGACGCCGGGTTCAGCGGGATTTTCGCATCCTCGCCGTCCAGCAGGCGGAACACTTCGCTGATCATCAGGTTCGCCAGCATTTTGACCGCCGTGGTGGACTGCGCCGCCGTCTCGAAGTAGTCCGCCAGATATTTGCTGGAGACCAGCTGCTCCGCCGCGTACGCCGTCAGCCCGTAATCCGCCATGTACGCCGCCTTGCGCACATCCGGCAGCTGCGGCAGTTCCTTGCGCCACCCGGCAATGACTTCGTCGCTCAGCACAATGGGCGCTAAGTCCGGGTCGGGGAAATAGCGGTAGTCGTTGGCGTTCTCCTTGCGGCGCATGGAGGATGTTTTGCCCGTGGTCTGGTCGAAGCGGCGCGTCTCCTGCACAATCGCTTCGCCCTTCTTGACTGCCTCCACCTGCCGGCGGTATTCCTCCTCAATCGCGCGCTGAACGGACGTGAACGAGTTCAGGTTTTTCATTTCCGTGCGCGTGCCGAACGGTTCATCCTTTTTGTGGATGGATAAGTTCACGTCACAGCGGAGCGAACCCTCCTGCATCCGGCAGTCACTCACACCCGTGTACTCGATGACCGCCTTCAGCTTGTGCAGGTACGCGACAGCCTCCTGCGGCGTGCGAATATCCGGCTCAGACACGATTTCAATCAGCGGAACGCCGCAGCGGTTGCAGTCGATGAGCGTCCCCTTCTCCGGGTCATGCACGAGCTTGCCCGCGTCCTCCTCGATGTGGATGCGCGTGATGCCAATGCGCTTCTCGCCCGCTTCCGTCTCCACCATCAAGTGACCGCCGACGCACAGCGGCAGGTCGTACTGGCTGATTTGGTACGCTTTGGGCAAATCAGGATAGAAATAATTCTTTCTGTCCTGCTTGGAGTAACGCGCAATCGTGCAGCCCGTCGCCAGCCCCGCCAGTACCGCGTAATGCACCACCTGCCGATTGAGCACCGGCAGCGTGCCGGGAAAGCCCATACAGACCGGGCAGCACTGCGTGTTCGGCGCTGCGCCGAAGGTCGTCGGACAGGCGCAGAAGATTTTGGTCTTCGTTTTCAGCTCCACATGAACCTCCAAGCCGATGACCATTTCGTATCCGTCCATCATCTTCCAAGCCATTACAGCGTCGCCTCCTTGCAGATTTCGCCCAGCGCCTCTTCCAGCGCATAGCCGACTCGGTAGAGCAGCGGTTCGGAGAAGGTCGCGCCCATTAGCTGCACGCCGACAGGCAGCCCCGCGCGGTCAAGCCCGCAAGGCAGCGACAAGCCCGGAATGCCCGCGATATTCACCGGGACGGTATCAATATCGCCGAGGTACATTTCCAGCGGCGACATCGTCTTTTCGCCGATTTTGTAGGCAGTCGTCGGCGCGACGGGCGAAAGCAGACAGTCAACGTCTTTCAGCACCGCGTTCAGTTCGCGGATGACGAGCGTGCGCACCTGCAGCGCCTTCTTGTAGTACGCATCGAAGTACCCAGCGGACAGCGTGTAAGTGCCCAGCAGAATCCGCCGCTTGACCTCCGCGCCGAAGCCCTCGCTGCGGCTCTTCAGGTACAATTCCTCCAAATCTGCGTATTCTGCCGCGCGGTGCCCATAGCGGACACCGTCAAAACGCGCAAGGTTCGAGCTGGCTTCCGCCGAGGACAGGACGTAATACGCCGGAAGCGCGACTTTCAGCGACGGAATGCTGACTTCCTTCACCGTTGCGCCAAGGCGTTCGAGCGTTTTGGCAGCGTTCATGACGGCTTTTCGGACATCAGCGGACAAGCCCTCGCCGAACATTTCCTTTGGCAGACCGATGCGCAGGCCCTTCACGCCTGCTTTCATCTCACGGTTCATGGGCGTATAGCCGCGTTTGATGGAGGTCGTGTCGCGGCAATCGTAGCCGGCAATCGCGTCCAGCACAAGCGCGTTGTCCGCCACAGTCTTCGTCATCGGGCCGATTTGATCCAGCGACGAGGCAAACGCGACCAATCCATAGCGGCTGACCATGCCATACGTCGGCTTCATGCCGACAACGCCGCAGAACGCCGCGGGCTGGCGAATGGAGCCGCCGGTGTCGCTGCCGAGAGAAAAGGGGGCTTCATCCGCCGCGACGCACGACGCCGAGCCGCCGGACGACCCGCCCGGCACGCGCGACAAATCACGCGGGTTATGCGTGGGGTGAAACGCGCTGTTTTCGGTGGACGAGCCCATGGCAAATTCATCCAGATTCGTCTTGCCGAGCAGGACGCAGCCCGCCGCCTGCAATTTCTCCCAGACCGTGGCAGAGTACGGCGATACGAAATCCGCCAGCATTTTGGATGCACAGGTGGTTTTGCCGCTCTTGACGCAGATGTTGTCCTTCACGGCGACGGGAATGCCGCAAAGCGGCGACACCTTTTCGCCCTGCTGCCGCTTCTTGTCGCATTCGTCCGCCTGACGGAGCGCTACTTCCTCGTTCAGGCTGATATACGCCTGCACCTTGCCCTCCACCTGATGGATGCGGTCGAGATACGCCTGCGTGACCTCGCGGGAGGTCAAATCGCCGCGCTGCATGGCATCGGACAGCGCCAGCAGCGTCATTCGGGTAATTTTCATGACTGATTCCTCCCTTAATCGAATGTCTGCGGCACATTCACGCAGTCTTCGGTGTGCGTCGGCGCGTTGGAGAGCAGCAAATCGCGGTCAAAGGGCGCCGCCGGAATGTCCTCGCGCAGCACATTTTCCGTTGGAATGACGTGTGCCGTCTGCGGAACGTCGGTCGTGTCCACTTCCTGCAAGGCTTCGGCAAAGCCAAGAATTGTGTTCAGCTCCTCGCCCATTGTCACTTCTTCTTCTGCCGTCAGGGACAGCTTTGCCAGCTCCGCGACGGTCTTAATCGCCATCGTCGGACGCTTTTCCTGCGGATGCTTCTCTGCCTCCGCCGCCGTCGAAACGCCCAATTGCAGCACTTCCAGCTGCTCGGCATCGACAAAATCCGGTGCGCTCGTCATCAAATCGGATGCGTCGCGCACTTTCGGGAAGGCAATCACGTCACGCAGGGAATCCGCGCCAAGCAGCTGCATCACAAGGCGATCAAGCCCGAAAGCGAATCCCCCGTGCGGCGGCGTGCCGTACTTGAAGGCATCAATCATGAAGCCGAAGCGGGCGCGGGCGGTTTCCTCGGTGAAGCCCAAGGCGCGGAACATCAGCGCCTGCACGTCCGGGCGGTGGATACGAATCGAGCCGGAACCCAGCTCAATGCCGTTCAGCACCACGTCATACGCCTGTGAGCGCACCCGTGCGGGATCGGTCATCAGGTAAGGCAAATCCTCCTCGTACGGCATGGTGAAGGGGTGGTGCATCGCCATATAGCGCTGCTCTTCGTCCGACCACTCGAACTCTGGGAAGTCGGTGACGAAGCAGAAGCGGTAATCCTGCTTGTCGCGCAGGCCCAGCATATCGCCGACTTCGAGGCGCAAGCCGCACAGCGTTCGGCAGACGGTTTGGAACTTATCGGCGCAGAAGAGGATGAAATCGCCATTTTGGGCATCCAGCGCGGTCAGCAGCGCTTGCCACTGCGCCTTGGTGAAGTACTTTTGCAAAATGGAGTTGACCTCGCCGCTGTCGTGAATGAGAATCCACGCCATGCCCTTCGCGCCGTAACCAAGCGCGTGGTCGGTCAGCGTTTCGATGGTTGTGCGGGTGAATTTCTCTGCGCAGCCCTTGCAATTGAGCGCGCGCACCTTGCCGCCCTCGTCCGCCACACGCCGGAAAACGGAGAAGGAGCATTCCGCCGCCAAGTCCGTCACGTCGCGGATCTCCATGCCGAAGCGCAAGTCCGGCTTGTCGCAGCCGTAGCGATCCATGGACTCCTGCCACGTCAGGCGCGGGAAATCATAGCCGATTTCGCGTCCCATCACGTCACGGAAGATGCTCTTGAACAGGCGCTCCAAGTGCTGGAGGATATCCTCCTGCTCCACAAACGACATCTCCATATCGACCTGCGTGAACTCCGGCTGGCGATCGGCGCGGAGATCCTCGTCGCGGAAGCAACGGGCAACCTGATAATACTTGTCCATGCCGCCGACCATCAGCATCTGCTTGAAAATTTGCGGCGACTGCGGCAGAGCGTAGAACTTGCCGGGATGCACGCGGCTGGGCACGAGGTAATCGCGCGCGCCTTCGGGGGTGGATTTGCAGAGCATCGGCGTTTCAATGCAGGTGAAGCCGTCGCCGTTCAGGTACTTTTCCGCCGCCATCTGCACCTGATGGCGGAAGCGGAGTGCTTTCTGCAACTGCGGACGGCGCAAATCCAGATAGCGGTACTTGAGCCGCAGTTCTTCGCGCACCTTCGCATCCTCGTCCATCGAGTACGGCAGGGGCTGCGCTTCGCTGAGGACAACAAGGCGCTTTGCCAGCAGCTCCACCTCGCCCGTCGCCAGACGCGGGTTATACGTTTCTTCGTCGCGGTGACGGATTTCACCCTCCACCTGAATCACGCTCTGCATATGCAGCGTTTCCGCATGGTGGAAGTCCTCCGGCGGCAGGTACTGCATATTGCAGACGACCTGCGCAACGCCCTCGCGATCCTTCACATCCAGAAAAATCACGCCGCCCATATCGCGCCGATTCTGCACCCAGCCGCACAGCGTCGCCGTCTGTCCCATATGCTCTTTGCGGATTGCGCCGCAGTAATGTGTCCGCTTCATGGTCATCCTCCTTGCTAATTTCATACTATTTCCGGATTCACCTGCACCATCTGCTTGCGCCTTTTTCCATCTGCCGTCCGCTCATTCCATTTAGCGTAGCGCTGCTACGCTGCCTTTCATTCGCGTTAGGCAGAAGAAAAAATTTGCGGCGCATCTTGGTGCATTTTCATCCGGAAATAGTATCAGATATAAAAAAACGCCTTTCTACCCCAACACATGGGGCGAAAGACTTCTCGCGGTACCACCCAATTTTCCCCGGCGCGCGCCGGAGCATCTCTGCCGCAACGGTCAAAAATGACGATTGCGCGAAGCTGTCACGGGCTTCCCCCGTCCGTGCCTACTAAGCAAACGCTTTTCGGGCGGCGGCTCTGAGCTGTTTCTTCCCCGGTGTCCGCCTGCCGCACTCGCACCTGTTCGCGGCTCTCTGCAAAAGCGACTTCCCGGCTACTGCTGCTCTTCATAGCCTTGTGGAGACTTGCGTCTCTGTTGAATTGCGGTTATCATACCATCTTTTCCGTCGCTTGTCAAGCGAAAAACAGTGAGAAAACAATTGCCGGACACAAAAAAGGGGCTGATGACCCCTGCAAACGCAGAAATCACCAGCCGAAGAATTGCTTTATTCCACCGCCACAATGCGGCCGTCGCCGTAGGGGTTGGCGTACTGTTCGCCCACCACGCCGCCGAGGGTGGTCGTGATGTAGGTAATCAGCACCTGATTGTCAACCATCATGTCCTCGCCCAGCACTTCGCAGCCGTCGAACATGGTGTAGCCGTCGCCATGGCCAAGCAGCATGTAATTGTGGGATGCCAGCGTGTAGGTCTTGTCCAGTTCAAGGGGCTGACCGCCGACCATCACGTTCTTGACGCGGTATTCGCCCGAAACGCGCGTGAACATGCCGTTCTCGTCCTTTTCAGCGGAGGACGCGACGCCCGTGTGAATCTCGTAAGTCAGACCGGAGACCTGCAGGAAGCCGCCGTTTTCGCTCGGCACAGCGCGCGCGCCCCATTCCAGCGCGTCCAGCACCTGCTGACCCGTCACGCGGATGACGCACATGGTGTTGCCGAAGGGATGGACGCTGTAAATGTCGTCAAGCGTGATGTCGCCCGCTTCAATCTGCTTGCGGATGCCGCCGCCGTTGACAAACGCAATGTCCGCGTTGGACAGCGCGCGGTACGCATCAGCGCACAGGTCACCCAGATTCGTTTCGGCGTTGCGGACGATGCGGACGGGAGTGCCTTCCGCCGTCACCGCGACGGGGTCATTGACGTAGAGCGGAACCTGAGATGTCGCAACGACGGTTTGACGGATTTCGTCGAGCTTGGCGACCTGCGCCGCCACTGCGTCCGCCGCGTCGCCTGTCAGGTTCAGCAGCTTCGGCGCGGCAATGTCCACCGTCCAAGTGTACAGACCAGTCGTCAGCTTGCCATCCTTAGCAATGCGCAGATAGCCGACGGAGGACAGCTTCGTGCCGCAAGCCGCGCGCAGCACCGTCTTGCCCTCGGCGTTCTTGACTTCGTTGCAAGCCATCGTTTCGTGCGCGTGGCCGTCAAGGAACGCATCAATACCCGTGGTATGCGTAATGACCTCGGTGCTCATGTAGGGCGAGCAGCTTTCCTCAATGCCCATATGCCCCATGGCAATGACGTACGTTGCGCCTTCCGCGCGCGCCGCATCCACCGCGGACTGCACCGCCGCGTAGAGCTTATCGCCCGTTTCATCCTGCATGAAGCCGTAGATGAAGTTGCCTTCCTCGTCTTGGAAGTAGACGGGCGTGGAGGAGGTAATCGTGTTCGGGGTAGTCATGCCGACAAAGGCGATTTTCACGCCGTCAAATTCCTTGATGACGTAGGGCGCGAAAACCAGCTCATCGCGGCAGGTGAAGTTTGCGGAGATGTAGGGGAAATTCGCCTGCTTGGTCAGTTCGAGGAAGTTCTCCATGCCGTAATCAAATTCATGATTGCCGGGGATGGCGATGTCGTAGCCGACCGCGTTCATCAGCTCGATGATGGCGCTTCCCTTGGTCAGCGTGCCGATGGTTTCGCCCTGAATCGCGTCGCCGTCATCGACAAGCACCACATGGTTGTCCGCCTGCAGGCTGTTGCGCATATTCGCCACGCCCGCGTAGCCCCAACCCTGGTCAATGCCGCAGTGAACGTCACTGGTAAAGAGCACCACAACGTCCTTGGTCAGCGCGGGGGCTGTGTCTTCCGCGAAAGCAGCGCCGCACAGCAGCATGGCGAGCATCAGCAGAACCGCAAGAAACTTCTTCATTCGGTTTTCCTCCTAATCGTATTGTCCAGACAGACCTCCCTGTCTTTATCTTCATTATAACGCATGTGATGTGTTAAAATCAAGCAGTTATTCATCATTTTTGCGTAAAAACTTTGCGTTCTATCTGTCCGCTGCGCTCCATATGCTCTTTCTGCAAGCGCAGATGCGCCCGAAAGGAGGCTGTTCACCCTTGCGCAGACTCCTTTTGCTGCTGATTCTGCTGATTGTTCTGATTTTTCCGCTCTTTGCCGTGCGTGTGCGGAGCGCCTCCACCGTCTGCGCCATCCACGTTGATGTGGAGCAGAAGATGCTGACGCTGTTCTGCGGAAGTGAAATCGCCGCGCGATACCCGATTGCCACCGGCGCGCGGGATACGCCGACGCCGCTGGGCGTGTTCCGCATCAACCGGCGCTTTTCGGGCGAGATGGGCGGTTTCGGCACCTGCTTTCTGGGCTTGAACGTCCCGTGGGGCGACTATGGCATTCACGGCACGAACCGCCCGGAATCCATCGGCACAAACGCCAGCCACGGGTGCATCCGAATGCGCGTCGCCGACGCGGAATCCCTCTATGCGCGCGTACCCAACGGGACGGTTGTCGTCATTGAATGCGGCGCGTACGGCGAACTCGGCGGCAGTCTGCGGACGCTGAAAAACGGCGACCGCTCCAGCATGGTTCGCGCCGTGCAGCGGAAGCTCCGCGCGCTGGGCTTCTATTTCGGAACACTGGACGGCATTTTCGGCTCGGCGACGCAGCGCGCGGTGGATAAAGCGCGCGAAACATTCAACCTTTCAGCGAACGGGCTGGTAGATTGGTCGCTGTACCAGAAATTAGGGCTGACGCTGTTTGAATAGGAGGGATACCATGAATTGGGATGAAACACGCGATTTTCTCTCCCCCTGCTTTCCGGAGTGCATCCGGGATGAATTGGCGATGCTGCTGCCGGGCGAACTGCGCGAAATCCGCATCCGCGCCGAGCGCCCCGCCGTGTTCGTAACGGCGACGCGGACGGCGAAGCTCGACTGGATTCCCGGTCAAATGCAGGTAGAGGCGCTGACGGAGGCGCTTTCAGGGCACAGCCTGTTCGCGCGCGCAGACGAAACCCGGCGCGGCTACCTGACGCTGCGCGGCGGCCACCGCATGGGGCTGTGCGGGCACATCACGCGCAAAAACGGGCAGAGCACGCTGCGGGACATTGCGTCCGTGTGCATCCGCATTGCGGGCGAATGGCGCGGCTGTGCCGATGGTCTCATCAGCCGCTTCCCCGCCCTGTTTCCGGGAAAAACGCCGTCGGTGCTCATCATCGGCGCACCCGGCAGCGGCAAGACAACGCTCCTGCGCGACCTGACGCGGCAAATGGCGGATACGATGTCGGTTCAAGCGGCGCTGATTGACGAGCGCGGCGAACTGGCGGCGTGCGTGGACGGTGTGCCGCAATTGGACGTGGGCGCATCCACCGACGTATTGGACGGGCTTCCGAAAACAGAAGGCGTGCCATGGTTAATCCGCTCAATGGCGCCAAACGTGATTGCTATGGACGAACTCTCCGGCGCGGAGGACGCGGCGTGCGTGATGGACGCGTGGGCGTGCGGCGCGTCGGTGCTGGCGACGGTGCACGGCACGGCGCTGGCGGAAACGGCGAATCGCCCGGCATTATCGCCCCTGTTCTCCCGGCGGTGCTTCGACCTGTATGTGCTGCTTTCCAGCGAGGGCGGCGGGAAAATCACCGCGCTGCACGACCGCTGCGGCAGCCCGATTCCCTTGTCATGACGCGCCTGCTGTTTCCGATTTGCGCGGCGCTGCTGTCCACCTTGGCGGGGCTGCACCTGTCCACGCACCTGCGGCAGGAGGAGCAGCGGCTGGCGCGCTGGGGCGAAGTGCTGCCGCATTTGCACCTGCTGATGGCATCGTGCGCATACTCGCTGCCGGAAGCGTTTCGCCTGTGCGCGGACGGGAATCATCCGCCGGATACGCTATTGCGTCAGCTTGCGGACGCGCTGGAACGTGCGCCGCTGTCCTCGCCGGGCGCGCTGACGGACAGGCTGTGTCCGGCAATCAGCGAAAAGGACATCATCAGCCGAATGATGCACCTGCTCAGCCGCGGCAGCCTCGAAAGCCGACTGCTCGCCGTGGAAAACGCGCGGCAGGAGGTGGCGCTGATGCACGAGAAAGCGGCACGCAAGGCGGACAAGGACGCACGGCTGTATCAGACGCTGGGCTGGATTGGCGGGCTGTGCCTATTGCTTATCCTGATGTAAGGGGGAAAGTTCCATGCAGCTTGACCTGCTCTTTCAGATTGCCGGGGTCGGCATCCTCACGACGGTCGTGGCGTCGGTGCTGAACAGCTCCGGGCGCAGTGAGCTGGCGAATCTGGCGACAGTCGCCGGGCTGGCGATTGTGCTGCTGATGGTCGTGTCGCTTCTGTCGCAATTGTTCACCAACGTGCGAACGATTTTCCAGCTTGGATGAGGGCGCGGGATGGAGACGGCGGGAAAACTGGCGGGTTTTGCGGTCTGCGCGGCATTGGTGGCGCTGATTCTGCGTCGTCTGCGGCCGGAAGCCGGGTGGGGCGTATCGCTGGGCGCGGGCGCAATCGTGCTGCTGGCGGCGCTTCCGGCGCTCTCGGCGCTGGTGCGCGGGATTGCGTCTTTATCCGCCATGAGCGGGCTGGACGACAGCTTCATGCAGCAGCTGCTCAAAATCGCCGGGCTGTCGCTCCTGCTGGACTTTGCGGCGCAGACGTGCCGGGACGCGCAGGAGGAAGCCCTTGCGTTGAAAGTGGAGTTCGCCGGGCGGGTGCTGCTGCTCTCCAGCGCATTGCCCGTCTTGCAGGCGCTGTTGTCGCAGCTTGTGTCCTTGCCGCTGTCTTGACGGCAGGCGCATCCGCAGAATCGGGCGAATCAAGCGATAAGGCGGAATCACTTTCCAGCGGCATCGACACCATCGTATCCGCCTTGGACAGCGCCGCGCTGGAATCCGCTCTCTCCGACGACGACCCCTTCGCGCAAACCGGCGGTTTCCGGCAGACGCTGACCGCCATTGCGCGCGGCGAAATGACCATCGACTTTCAGCAGACCGCCGATTTGCTCTCGCGGCAATTCTTTTCTGCCGTGCGGCAAAGTCTCTGGCGGCTGACGCGGCTGATTGCCCCCGCGCTGCTCTGGGCGCTGCTGAAACAGTTCAGCGGCAAAAGCAGCGAATGCGGGCGCATCGTCGTGCAGCTGTTCGTGTGTGTGTTTCTCACGCAGGATTTGAGCGACCACATCACGCTGGCGGTTACGACGGTGCAGCAGATTTCCGCGGGGATGCAGGGGCTGCTGCCGATGCTGCTGACGATGATGGCGGCAGTCGGCGGGAGCGCGGGTTCGGCGCTGATGCAGCCGGCGGTGGTGGCGTCGGCAAGCGCGATGACAAGCCTGATTTCCGGCATAACCGTGCCTCTGGCGGTCGCGTCGGGGGTATTGTGTATGCTCTGCCATTTGGGCGATGGAATCCGCGTGCAGCGGCTGGCGGAATTTACGCAGCAATGCGCGGTGTGGTCGCTGGGCATCGGGTTCACGGTGTTCATCGGCGTGCTGACGACGCGCTCAGTGACGGCGGCGGCAATTGACGGCGTGACGCTCCGCACGGCGAAATACGCGCTGAACAACCTTGTCCCGTTCGTCGGCGGGCTGTTCGCGGACACGGTGGACACGCTGGTCGGCTCCGGGATGCTGGTGCAAAGCGCCTTGGGCGTGACGGGGCTGATCGTCATTGCGTCCCGCGCGGTGCTGCCGCTGTGCCAGACGCTGGCCGCCGCAATGCTCTACAAGCTCGCGTCCGCGCTGATGCAGCCGGTATCCGACGGTTCGCTCGCCGGGTGCATCCACGATTTCGCGAAGGTGCTGATGCTGCTGTTCGTGCTGCAATTATCCGCAGCTGCCATGTATTTGATGCTGATTGCGCAGCTGATTGCCGTCAGCGGGTTCACGATGATGCTGCGATAATGAGGTGAATGACGATGGAAGCGCTGACCGGGTTTGCGGTGCTGTCGCTGCTTTCTTCGCTCCTGCTGTCTCTGCTGCCGGAAACGAGGCTGAAAAGCACGGTGCATCTGGTGGCAAGTCTGCTGCTGCTGCTCTCGTGGCTGACGGCGCTGCAAACGCTGTGTACACGGTTTTCGCAGCCGGAAAGCAGCGCTTCCGCCGCGTCTCCCCTGTCTGAAACGGCTGATTTTTCCTTTGCTGATGCGGTGGATGCCCTGTCGCGCCAGCCATCCGCGCAGGAGGACGCCCCATGAACATGACCCGCTTCCGGGAGCTGCTTCGGCGGGACGGCTGGCTGTATGCAGCAATCGCGCTGTGCGTGGTGCTGGCGCTGTCCGTGAGTGCAATCAGCGGCAGCAGCCCCGACGAGGAAACCCGTATTGCCCGCGTGCTGTCCGAAATCGCGGGGGCGGGCAGCGTCAGCGTAACCATCTACACAGAGGACAGTCACCCCTGCGGCGCGGTGGTGGTGGCGTCCGGCGCGGAGGACATTGCCGTCCGCCTGCGCTTGCAGGAAGCCGTGACGACGCTTCTTGGGCTGGACAGCAGCCGCGTCGCCGTGTATCCGCGAAAAGGAGGAAACGCCCCATGAAGCTGCAATCCCTGCCGACATTTCTTGTCCGCCGAAAGAACTGGCTGCTGATGGCGGCACTGGCGCTTTCGCTCACCGCGGCGCTTCTGCTGCGCCCGTCATCCCCGCAGGCGCAGCGTGTGACGCTGCCTATGACATCCGCTGAATCAAGCGCATCGCCCTTGGAGGCGTTCCGCATCAGCCGAGACAGCGCCTATCAGCGCGACATGGCGGCGCTGGAAACCCTCATCAGCAGCGAAAACACCGACCGCGCTGCGCGGCAAAGCGCGGCGGAAGAACTGCAAGCCTACGTTGCGCTGCATCAGGCGCAGTTAGCGCTGGAAGGGGCGCTGCTGACCTCGGAGCTCGCGCCGTGCTGCGCTGTGGTGACGGACGGAAGCGTCACCATCGTGACGGAAAAACAGGAAATCACGGAGCAGGACACCGCGCTGGTGCTGACACTCGTGCAGGTGCATACAGGCGTTCCCGCGTCAGGCGTGCGCATCATGACGGCGCAATGAATTTCGTAAAAAGCCGGTTTCACTTTGCAAAAAGCGGGGTATACTGTCTTTGTCAGGAAAGCGCGGATTGACGCGGCAGCATTCCTGTGCTATAATGAAGCATCTCTTGCAAGGAGGGATAACTTCATGGAAAGAACAGGAACAATTACCGCGGTTTCCGGCGACACGCTGGAAGTCACCTTCTGCCGCCCCGGCGACTGCGAAAAATGCCACGCCTGCATCGGCGGCGAAAAGAAGCATGTACTGCTGGTGAAGGGCGAAGGGCATGTGGGCGACGTGGCAGTGGTGTCACTGCCCGAACAGACGGTTGTCAAGGCATCCGCGCTGGCGTATCTTTTGCCGCTGGCAGGGCTGTTCATCGGCATATTGCTGGGCGCGCTGGTTGCGCCGCAGAGCGAGACGGCGGGCAGTGCCATCGGCGGTGTGATCGGGCTGGCGGCGGCGCTCATCGGCTTGACGGCGACGGAAAAGAAGCGCAGCCAGTCCGGAGAATATGCGCCGAAGCTGCTGCGCGTGATTTCTGCCGCAGACGCGCTCAAAAACTGACATTACCATTGAGAGAGGATGTGTTTTTATGGCCAAGGAACTTATGAGCAGTGAATTTTCTTCTTTTGTGAAGCAGGACAAGCCCGTTTTGGTGGACTTCTGGGCAACGTGGTGCGGCCCGTGCCGGATGCTCGCGCCGGTGGTGGAGGAGGTTTCCGCTGCGCACGCGGATGACGTCGTCGTCGGCAAGGTGGACGTGGACAAGTGTCCCGAACTCGCCCAGCAGTTCGGCGTGATGAGCATTCCGACGCTGATTCTGTTCAAGGACGGTCAGGTGGTGGACACGCTGGTGGGCTATCACCCGAAGGCGGCGCTGGAGGATCTCATCAAGAAGGCGCTGTGAGTTTCTCTTATCCAGAAAAGCTTTCTGTCGCAAGGGCAGAGAGCTTTTTTCGCGTAACAGCGCGCAGCGGAAATGTAAAAATCCGCGGGAGGGCGGTTTGTCCCTTCCTTTTCGCGCAAAGGAATGCTATAATGAAGAAGCTGCATATGGGGACCAATATGTCTTGCAGCATTCAATGCTCTAACAAAGGAGAGAAATCACGATGAAACGCCTGATGAGTCTGCTGCTGATGCTCTGTCTGCTCATCCCCTGTCTGACCGCACCCGCGCTGGCGGACACCCCCAAGCCGATTCCGACGATTGATTATGACAGCATCCCCGAACCACGCGAAGGGCTGCACCACTATCTGCTGCTCTGCTCCGACCAATGGACGAACAAACTCGTGAACACCGACGGCATCGTGATTGTCACACTGGACACGGTGACGCACCGCATCATGCTCACGTCGATTATCCGCGACGCGCTGGTGGAGCGCCCCGACGGTGTGATTGGGCGCATCAACTACATCGCGCGCAATTCCGGGCCGGAAGCGCTGTGCAAGGTTATCAGCCAGCACCTGGGCATCAAAATTGAAAAGTACATTCTGCTGAATTTCCAGATGATTGCCAACATTATTGATTATCTGGGCGGCGTGGATATCACAGTCAACGCGTCGGAGGCGGCGTATCTGCGGCGCTATCCGCTTGACCCCGGTCAGACCGAGCCGACGATGGCGCAGGCGGGCACTTACTGCTTCACGGGGCGCGCGGCAGTCATTTACATGCGCATCCGCAAGGCGGGCGGCGGCGGCGATTTCATGCGTACACAGCGCGCCCGCACGGTCATGTCCACCTTGGCAGACCAGTGCCGCACCTTTACCTACGATCAGGCGCGCGACCTTGTGGACGTCATCATGAAGAACAATCTTCAGACGAACATGACGCTCGACGACATGATTGCCGCCATGGAGCAGGCGCTGAAGCTGCGCACCTGCGTGATTGAGGAACTGCGCATCCCGCAGAATGACGCGGTGCACCCCATCAGCTACGCGGGCATGGCGGTGCAGGAAGTGGACTGGGTGATGAGCCGCGAGGATATGTCGAACTTCCTCTCCAGCGGCTGGCTCGTCATTGACGACAACGACGAGGACGACCCAATTGATTTCTAATCCCTCAAAGTTTTGACATAAGAAGGAGTTTCCGCCATGAAGTGTCCCCAATGCGGTCAATGGAACCGTGCTTCCCTGCCCAACTGCATCCGCTGCGGCGCGCCGCTGAATCCGGAAAGCGCCGAAACGCCCACATGGCAGGAGCAGTTCCGCAAGGAAGACAAAGAACCGAAGAAGTACATCCACGTTGACGAGGACGGCGCAGTTGACGAATCCAGCGACCAACGGGATGAACTCGCCACGGACATGACGGAGCTGAAAGAGCGCAAAGTACGCGGCGCACGCCGTCTGGAGCGGATGAAGGAAGAAGCCTCGATGCGCTCCGCCCCTTCCGGCGCGACCACCATCCACATGCATTCCTCGCGTGAATCGCTGATGAATGCGCACGTTGGGCGCGTCCGCATGGTCGGGCACGAAGACGAGCGCAACGCCTCTGCGCAGAGCGCGGCAATGGCGGACAACGTCGTCCCCCAGCCGAAAATCTGGCAGGACACCCGTGGATACGACCCGCTCGTTACCATGCTGCAGGAGAACACGATTCCATCCGCCCCGCCGCGCATGAACGAAATGAAATCCTACCGCACGCGCGGCAAGGGCTTCCGGGTGACGCTGCGGGTGCTGATTATCCTGCTGGTTGTGGGTCTGGTCGGCGTCGGCGGTTTCTTCGCGCTGTCCCATCTGGGGCTGCTGAACACCTCCAGCGGGTCGAACGCATCCATCACGTCCAGCATTGTGGATGATTTGGCGGCGCACACGGTGCTCATCCCCGGCGAGGACGGGCAGCAGATTTACGTCGGCGCGCCGATGCAGGCAACGTACCCCGTGGTGGACGGCTTCGCGACGGTTGAGATTCCGGATTACCTCTGGTATCGCGACTTGCCGAGCGTCGGTGTGGAAAACGAGACGATGCATGTGACGCTCAAGGCGTTCCTGAAAACCGCGAACGGCCGTCAGAAGGCGCTCGACCCCATCGAGTACGACATTTCCATTCCGCTCAGCCCAATTGCGCTGGTTTCACCGGAATCCATGCGGCAGGAAGTAACGACCGCTATGTACTCCGTGCAGCTGCAAGTGCGTCCCGGCTCAACAGTGACGGTCAACGAGGTGGACATTTCCGACACGGTCAGCGAGGACGGTCTGCTGATTTACAACGCAACCGTTCAGCCCATTGGCGACAATGTGTTCAAATTCCGCGTCCGTGCGCCGTACTGCCGCGAAAACGCGCTCGACCTCACCCTCTACCGCGAAGTGCAGGAGATTCCGCTGGACTTGGCGGTGACGACATACGCATCAACGAGCAAATCCACCCTCGAAATCTCCGCGACGACCAAACCCGGCGCAACGGTGGACGTGCTGACGAATCACTCCGACCTTGACATTACGAATCTGGATAAGACGGGCGAGTTCAAGTTTGTTGCCATCTTCGATAAAATCGGCGACAACACGATTACCATCACGTCCTCCTATCCGGGCAGCAAGACTTCGCGCGTGGACTACACCATCTATTACGTTCCGAATCAGGACGTGTACACCCGCAAAGCGTGGCCGCTGAACAACTCCGCCGAATACTCCGAGCTGATGTCAAACATCACCTACCGTTCCGAGCATTCGCAGGTGTATCTGGTCGTCGGCACGATTGCCGAAATCATCTCCACCAAGCCGCAGACAGCCATCGTCTACACGGGCGAGGACGGTCAGAGCCGCCCCGTGGTCATTGAGAACAAGTCGAAAACCGACTGGGCGGTGGGCGACTACCTGCGCATCTACTGCGACGCATACGGCACATACAGCGCCATGCCGTGGCTGATTGCGCGCTATACCTATCAATAACCCTGGGGAGGAAACAGTATGGCTTCCTATGACCTTCTGATTATCGGCGCGGGGCCCGCCGCGTGGAGCTGCGCCATGACCGCCCGTCAGCGCGGATTGACGACGGCGGTCGCGTGCGCGCAGTCCGCCACCAGCTGGCTTCAGCGCGCAGAGCGCATCGACAACTACCCCGGTCTGCCGCAAATCAGCGGCAAAGAGCTGCTTTCACGCTTCCGGGCGCAGGCGGCGGACATGGGCGTTGTCATCATCGAGCAATTGGCGCGGCAGATTATGCCAAGCGGCGACATCTACATGACGCTGGTCGGCAACGACATCATCGAAAGCCGCGCAATTGTGCTGGCGATGGGCGCGGCGCGTCCAAAGCTGCTGCCGGGCGAAGAAGAGCTGCTGGGGCGCGGCGTAAGCTGGTGCGGCACATGCGACGGCATGTTCTACCGCGGCAAGAAAGTGGCGGTGCTGTCGGCATGGACGGGCGGCATCGAAGAAGCGGAATTTCTCGCCGGACTGGCATCCGAGGTGGATTACTACCTGCTGGCGCAGCACGCGCAGCCGGAAAATCCGCCGTACCGCCTGTGCGCGGGCAAGCCGCAGTCCATCCGGCGCGAAGAAAATCAGCTGGTGCTGGTGACGGATGCGGGCGAATACCGCTACGACGGCATCTTCATCTTCCGCCCTGCCGTATCGCCGGACACGCTGCTGCCGGGGCTGAAAACCGAAGGCGCGTTCATCCCCGTTGACCGGCGGATGGCGACGAATCTGCCGCGCGTCTACGCCTGCGGGGACTGCACGGGTCAGCCGCTGCAAATCGCCAAGGCAGTCGGCGAGGGTAACGTTGCCGCCATCAGCGCATCCGCCGATTTGAGCAAGGGGGTACGCGCATGAAGAGAGCATTCCGGTATCTGCTGCCGCTTCTCCTGCTGATGCTGCTGACGCTGCCCGCGCTGGCGGAAAAGTACGAATTTGCCGACGACCTGACGGGCGAATACCTCTATCCGGCTGGCTCGGACGAATCCACCGCGACGTACATCTACCGCTACCGCTATCCGCAATTGTCCGGCGACGACGAAATCGCTGCGATGTTCAACACAACCTATGCCTACACCGCTGATGACACCCTTGCCTTTGAAGCGCCGATGAACGCGGGGCTGACCGACGGCGCGGCGCAGGCGACCATCATCGACGTGACCTATGAAGTCACCTGCCAGACAGCGGATTACCTCTCGATTCTCATCACGAAGCACACAAAGCGCCCGGACAGCGAGTCCACCACCATCAGCGGGCATGTGTTCGCGCTGACCGGCAGCCGTGCGGGTGAAATCATCAGCCTGCCCTACCTGCTGGGGATTCTGACGCAGGACGGCAAGGTGGACACTTGGCTGCAAGACCGGCAGACGGCGAAAGCGGACAACTGCGTGCGCGAGCTGGTGTGGGCGGAAATCGAGCGGATGATGAAATCCGGCGACGTGCCGTTCTATGACGGCTTGACGTTCGAGGAGCTGGAAGCCGCGTTCTATCCGGAAGAGGATTTCTATCTGGATGAAAACGGCGACCCGGTGTTCTATCTGCTGGAAAACACGGTTGCCCTGCCCGAAGCGGGCATTCTGCTTGTCCCCATCTCGCTGGAAACGCTGCTGGATGAGCTGTAATACTATTTCCAGATGAAAATGCGCCAAGATGCGCCGCGAATTTTTCGTTCTGGCTAACGTGAATGAAACGCAGCGTAGCAACGCTACGCTAAGTGGAATGAACGGACGCCAGAAGGGAAAAGGCGCAAGCAGATGGCGCGGATGAATCTGGAAATAGTATACGCAGCAATTGCTGCATTATTTGTGTATCAGGAGGCTTCATGCTCCGCGAATTTGATTTGCAAAAGGTGCACTGGGCGGACAAAACGCAGTCCATGCTCCACCAAAGGCAGATGGAAGCGTGCGAGGCGCGTCTGCTGAGCTACCCGACCGAGTCGATTTTCACACTGCAAGACGAGCGGGAGACCGAATATTGGTGGCAATGCTCTTACGATGCGGAGGAATCGCCAAAATCGCCCGTACTGCACACGCTGCGGGAGATGCGGGCGAACGTTCTTGCGCGTCTGCCCGTGGAAGCCGCGCTGCTGACAGAGACGGAACATGCGCTGATTGTCCGGCTGATTCTCTGCGAGGGTCAGGCGCGCATCGACGGCTGGCAGGAGCTGTCCGCCGCTGAATCACTGCTGCGCCGCCTTTGGTGTACGCTGGAGGTGGACGAGCAGGACGTTCTGCTGCACCTGCCACGGGAACTGATGACCCCGCTTTCGCTGATTCTGCGCGAGCAGCGGCATCAGGAGCTGCGCAGCCGCCTGCTGTTCTTCGACACGGACACGAAGGCGGCGCTCTACCTGTCCGGGATGCTGAGCGCGAAGCAGGCGCTTTCCCGCCTCTACGAAAGCGTGCTGCACGATTCATACGCGAACGACGAAGCGTTGGCGCTGCGCTACTTGAAGGCGGGCAACGATTTCTACTACAACCGCGCTGGGGAGCTGTTTCTGCTGCATCCGGGGCTGGCTGACCCGGAGAAAATCCTGCGGGAAGGCGGCTTTCCGATGGGGTATCAGCCGGATTTGCCGAGCGAACGGGCGCTGATGGCGTCGCGTGACCTACTGCCGGAAGAATTTGAGACAGACGCACAGCTTTCGGCGCTGCTGGACAGCTGCATGGGGCTGGAAACGGCGGAGGAAAGCAGCGCGCACGATTTGCGGATACTGGTCAAGCAGCATGTAACGTGGTCAGAGCTGATGGAAGTTGTGCGGGCAATGCTGCCGATTCCGCCGACGAAGGAACTGACGGCGTGCCTGCATCGGCTGTACGCCTTCACACCGCGCTGGGGTACCTACCGCGCCGCGCTGGTGCAATAACAGGAGCTATCATGAAATACACATTTCAAACCGATTCTGCGGCGGAGGGGCTGCGCATAGACGCCTGCATCCGCCGTTTTTTGCCGGAACTGCCCTCCCGCGCGGCGCAGGAGGCGTTCTCCCATCGCGACGTGAAACTCGACGGCAAGCGCGTCAAGCCGGATGTGCGCGTGCACGCTGGGCAATGCGTGGAAGTATTCTGCATGGAGCAGGCCGCGCCGCTGCCGGATGTCGTGTACGAGGATGCGGATGTGCTGCTGGTCAACAAGCGGGCGGGCATCAGCGTGGAGGCGGACGAAAGGGGCGGTGTGACGCTGACCGAATTAGCCGCGCGGCACGTTCGTCAGCAAACTCCCGACGCGCGCGCACCCAAGGCGTGCCACCGGCTGGACAACCAGACGTGCGGGCTGCTGATGTTCGCCAAGACGGAGAAAGCCGAGGGCATTTTGGAGCGTGCCTTCCGCGACCGCACAATGGACAAGCGCTACATCTGCCTTGTGCGCGGAATGATGAAGCCGCCGAAAGCCACCTGCCGCGCCTACCTGCTCAAGGACGCGAAAGCCGCGCATGTCACCATCCACGACAGCGCCGTCCCCGGCGCGCGCCCGATTGTGACGGCGTATGAAACACTGGAACAGGGCGCGGTCAGCCGCGTGGAAGTCCACCTGATTACAGGGCGGACGCACCAAATCCGCGCGCATATGGCGGCGCTTGGGCATCCGCTGCTGGGCGACGACGTGTACGGCGACCGCGCGTTCAATCGGCAAATGAAAATGCAGGGGAAGCTCTGCCTGTGCGCGGCGCAGTTGACGCTGGACACGGGCGGCGCGCTGCCGCAGCTGGACGGGCGGACGTTCCGCGTAAAGTGCCCGTTCTGACAGGAGAGGAATTTTATGAATTTACAAATGCCGATTCGCCTGATTGCCACCGACATGGACGGCACGCTGCTGACGGATGAACCGCTGATTCTGCCGGAAACGGCGGATGTACTGCGCCGCGCGGCGGAAAAGGGCATCGTGCTGTCACTGGCATCGGGGCGTTTGCCGGACGACGCGAGCTTTTTTGCCGTGGACGCGAAGCTGCCAATGCACGTCATTGCGCTCAACGGCGCGGTGACGCTTGTGAAGCCGCTGGGCGACGTGCAGGAGGCGCACCACCTGCCGCAGCCGACTGTCCATCGCATCACGGCGCGGCTGGACGAAGCAAACGTGCAGTACGCGGTGTTCGGCGTTCACGAGGTGGTTGCGTCGGACGACATGCCGCTTTCCCGCGCGCAGGTGGTCATCGGCACATTCCTGAACCGCGCGGGCGGGCGCACCGCTTTCCGTAACCGGAAACAGGGCATCGACGCGGTGATTCAGGACTGCGTGAAGGTGGTCGTTTTCTCGCAGAATCTGCCGCTGCTGGATGATTTGCGAGCGTTCGTGCGGGATACCTGCCCCGATGCGGACGTGACGAGCAGCTGGTGGGACAACATTGAGATTGTACCGCGCAGCGCCAGCAAGGGCAGCGCGCTTCAGGCGCTCGCGAAGTCGCTGAATATCCCGATGGACGAAGTGATGGTATTCGGCGACAGCGACAACGATTTGAGTATGCTCAAAGCGGCGGGCGTTTCCGTCGCGATGGGCAACGCAAACGAGCGCGTGAGGGCATCCGCACGATTTGAGACGCTAACGAACGATGCGCAAGGCGTGGCTGCCGCCATCCGCGCCATCGTTTTTGGCGAGGACGTGCCGGGTGTCATCCGCAAGCGGTAACTATGCGCCCATCCCCTGCCGAAGCGCAATCATCCGCCCGAACAGCCCGATTCCCTCCAGTTTCAGCTGGGCGGACAGGGCTGTTTTGCTGTCCTGATTCTCCAGATTGCCCCTGATCGGCGCCCACGCGTCCGACAGCGCCAGCAGCTCCTTGATCGGCGACGGCGGATTGCGCCCGAAGCGCTCCTGCGCCGTCTGCCGCCATAGCGTCATCTGACCGTCGAGCGCTGTTATCTGCTCCTGCGCTTCCGTCAGCGTCAGTTCGCCCGCATCCAGCAGGGACGCGGTGTCCCGCAGCGTACGCGCGGCTTGCAGCAGCAGCGTGAACCCTGCCTCGGCAACATCCACCTGACCTGCCATGCCTTTGAGCCGGAGCTGCAATTCCGGGCATGTCCAGCGGTAGAGGTACGTCTCGATACGCTGATTTTCGCCCAGCCGCTGCCGCACGGACGCGGCATCCGTCTCCGTGCCGTAGCAGGCAATGAACACGCGCCACTTTTCGCCGTCCTTGACAACCGCGCCCGGTGCGCCGCGGTCAGTGAGCAGCCCCGCTTTCTCCTGCGCCGCGTCCTCGGTGGAAAACACGCCGGTCTGGATGGCGTACCATGTTTCCGCCGCGAGCATGATTTCCCGCGAGACGACTGTCTGGTCATAGGCGGCGGCAATCGGCGTGGCGGTCGGCTGCGCAATCGTCTCCGCTGTCAGGTGCGACGCGGCGTTGCGCGTGATGGTCAGCGCACCCGCCGCAAAAATCAGCAGCGTCAGTACAATCATGCGCCCCAGCCGCCTGCGCGCCATCTGCTGCCGGTAAAGCCGCTGTTCCACGCGTCCCATGTTCTTCGCCTCCACTTCCTTGGGTCTGGCAGACGATATGCCCGCGCGGAAGCGAAAATGACTTGCGCTTTTCGGCAAAATGTGCTACCATAGGAGCAAGAATCGAAGCAAGAATCCACAGGAGGACAGCACATGCGATACCACATCGACACCATTCCGGTTTGGGACGCGGCGAAAATTGACGGCGAGTGCCTGCTCTGCGCCCTGCAGCGCCGGGTGGAACTGCAGCAGATTGAATATTCGCTCGGCGCGTCGGTCATGGAGCCGGACGTGCGTATTCAGGTGAACAAAAAGGGCTTCTGCCAGCACCACCAGCGGATGTTGTTCAAGGGCGACAATCGGCTCGGTCACGCGCTGATGCTCGAATCGCACCTGACGGAGACGCGCGGCAAATTAAGCAAAGCGTTCAACGACATCCGCAAAGCCGCCAGCGGCAATTCGTCCTTTCTCGACCGTCTGTCCGGCAAAGCGCCGTCACCCGCCAAGGCGATGGAAGCCGCCGTGCAGGAGCTTGACGCGCTGTGCAGCACCTGCATCGTCTGCAACGCGATTGAGGACAACATGAACCGCTATCTGCACACATTTTTCCATCTCTACCAGAACGATTCGGAATTCCGCAAGCATTTTGCGCAGAGCAAGGGGGTCTGCCTCCCCCACGCGGTGCAGCTGCTCAAACTCGCGCCGCAGGAGCTGCCAAGCCGCGAATTATCCGCCTTTGCCGACCTCATCTGCAATCTGGAAACCGAAGCATTCGACCGCATTCAGGGCGACGTGAGCTGGTTCATCAAAAAATTCGACTACCGCTTTCAAGCCGAGCCGTGGAAGGACAGCCGCGACGCGGTGGAGCGCAGCGTCAACAAGCTGCGTGGCTGGTGCGTCGGGAAAGAGCCGAATCCGGAAGAGAAGTGATATTGAAGCACTTCCGATTTTGTTAAAACAAGAGAGGAGGATTTCTATGCCTGTTCCTAAATATGACGAGTTAATGAAGCCTTTGCTGATGGCAGTAAAAGACGGTCAGGTCTACAAAATCAAAGATGCCAATGCCGCATTAGCGCAGCAGTTAAATTTATCGGCAGAAGACCTCGCGGAAATGCTGCCCAGTGGCAGACAAACCGTGTATAAAAACAGGGTCGGATGGGCAAAGACCTATCTAAAAAAAGCCGGACTTCTTGACAGCCCGGCGCGCGCAACCATTGTCATTACAGAGGCTGGCAAGAAGGTTATCGCCGAGAACCCCGACAAAATCGACTCTAAATATCTGGAGAAGTTTCCATCATTTGCTCACTTTATTTCACTTTCCAATTCAGCAAATGATAGTGATTTGACACCAATGATTTCAAGGTCGCCTGATCTTACGCCAGATGACCAGCTCGAAAATGCATATAAGCAGATAAATACGACCCTTGCTTCCGATTTATTGAGTGAAATTCTAATGATTTCGCCATATAAATTTGAGAAGTTCGTGATTGACCTTCTGTCAAAAATGGGATACGGAACTGTTGCTTACGGGAGTCCGCAACTGCCGCTTCCGGCGATGACGGCATTGATGGCGTTATCATGGAAGACAAACTCGGCTTCTCCCTGATTTATATGCAGGCGAAAGAATGGGCACCGGACAGGGTTGTTGGTCAGCCGGAAATTCAGAACTTTGTAGGTGCGATTGCAGGAAAACATGGCGATGGACTTTTCGTAACAACAGCTACGTTCTCAAAAAAAGCGAAGGATTACGCCAATACACATCACATTATTCTGATAGACGGTGAAAAACTTGCTAATTTGATGATTGAGCACAATTTCTGCGTATCAACCCGAAAAACGTTTGAAATTAAAGAAATGGACACGGATGCCCTGAATGAATATCAAGGGGATTAACCCGCTGCAGAAAGTAAAAACTGATTAATATGCATCTTTGCATTAACAAAAAGCATCCCGCCTGATTTTCTCCAGACGGGATGCTTTTGTTACGGATTGATTTCCGGCGCGTTTTCCGGGTCGAAGCGCTCCAATTGAACCTTCGCTTCCTCAAAAATATCCAGCGAGAAGGAGTCCGGGTAGCCCTCCTGATACACGACGCGGCGGATACCGGCGTTGATAATCATCTTTGCGCAGACGCTGCACGGCTGGTGCGTGCAGTAAAGCGTCGCGCCGTCGATGGAAACGCCAAGTTTCGCCGCCTGAATGATGGCGTTCTGCTCCGCGTGGATGGCGTAGCAGAGTTCGGCGCGCGTGCCAGACTGAATGCCGAGCCGGTCGCGCATACACTCGCCGCGCTCGCGGCAGGTTTTGAGGCCCGCCGGCGCGCCGTTGTAGCCCGTCGTCATGATGCGCTTGTCCTTCACAATGACGCAGCCAATGCTCCGCCCCGGACGGTAGCAGCTTGTCCATCCGGCGATGACGTGCGCCATTTCCATAAATCGGCTGTCCCACTTGTCCATACTTGTGTCCTCCTGTATGTTTGTTCCCCATTATATCGGCTTTCGCGGGTTCTGTCAAGTTTTTCAGCGGCGGCGCATAAGTTTGCGGGCAAAGGAGGCGTTTTTATGCCCCAGACCCTCAAAAAACAGGCGCTTACGCTGACCATTGCGAACGGCTTCACGCGTGGGCTTGGATTCCTCTTCCGCCTGATGACGGCGCGGCTGATGGGTGCGGAGGCCATCGGCGTGATGGAGCTTTCCGCATCCGCCGCGATGCTGGCGCTGACACCCGCAACCGCTGGACTGCCGACCGCCATGAGCCGCATGACCGCGCGCCCGAACGCCGATCAAAGTGCCGTCCTGCGCGCGGGGCTTTCACTCAATCGGCGGATTGCGCTGGTGATGATGCCGCTGCTGTTCCTGCTTGCGCCGGGGATGGCGTGGCTGCTCAGCGACTTTCGGACGCTGCCCGCGATTCTCATCAGCATCCCCGCCGTGTTTTTGCTGGGCTGCTGCGCCGTATACAGCGGGTGGTTCTATGGCCGCGGCGATATGCTCACGCCCGCGCAGTGCGAATGCAGCGAGCAAATTGTGCGATTCGTCGGAAGCCTTGTGCTGTTGCTGATTTTCACGCGGTCGCCGCTGTCCGTCCGTGCCGCGCTGCCGGGTTTTGCCGGAATTCTGGCGGGTATCTGCGTTTGGATGATGTTCCGCCGCCGTGCGCCGCTGCCGCCGGGTGTGCCATCCGCCGATTTGCGCCGTGAGCTGCTGGCGTTATCCGCCCCAACTGCCGTTTCGCGCCTCTGCCAGACGTGCCTGCGGATGCTGACGGCAGTGCTGCTGCCGCTGTGCCTGCGGCAATCCGGGCTGACCGCGTCCGCCGCGACTGCGCAGTTCGGGCTGCTGAGCGGGATGGCAATGCCGCTCATCATGGCGCCCGGCGTCATCACCAGCGCCATGTGCATGGTCGCCGCGCCCGCCGTGTCCCGGCAGGAAAGCAACCGCGTCCGCCTGAAACGCACCATGCGGCAGTTGCTGCTGCTGGCGGGGCTGATTGGCTGCCTGTCCTCGTGCGTGCTGTTTCTCTTCGCGCAGCCGATTTCGATGCTGCTCTATGGCGAACCGGCGCTGACGGGTGTGCTGATGGCGCTCTCCCCGCTGTCGATGCTGTTTGCTATCCAGCAGGTGCAGTTCGGGCTGGTGACAGGCTTGGGCGTTCAGCGGCGCGCGATGCCGGGTACCATTGTTTCCTCCGCGCTGACGCTGGTGGTGATGAGTATCTTCTGTCCGATGCCGAGCGTGCGGATTTTCGGCGCGGTGCTGGCGATGCTGGCAGGCAGCCTTGTGCGCGTGATTTGGAACGCCGCCGTGCTGCAATCAGCGAAGCGGGCGGCGTAATCCCTTGGGATAGTGGTTCTTCATCTGCCCGTCGGAGATTTTGCCCCAGCCGAGCGGAATGCCGTCGCAGCACGCAAGTGCCCAGCCTTTTCCATCCGCCGGGAGCGTCTCACCCGCCTGATAGCGGCGCGCATCCTCCCGTGTGAGTTCCACACGCGGCACATCCGGCGGAAAGATACTCATTGCCCACGCGTGGTCGGGCACAAACAGCTTCTTCTGCACTGTGCCAAGCTGCAAGCCGCAGCGGACGACCTGAATACCGTCGCAGACCGGACGGTCAGGCAGAAAGCTAAGCGTCACTGATTCGTCGCGGCTGCGTCCGGGCTTGCCGCTGCCGGTGCGCATCACATTCGCGCTCGCCGTCGGGCAGAACGTATGCAAGGCTTGCAATGCGTCCTTGCTCGGCGCATCCTTCTCTGGCGCTTTCTGCCAATTACAGGGTGCGTCGCCGTGCTTGCGCAGGAGGGCGACGAAGTGCCCCTCACCTTTCATGCGGTGCGGATAGCACGTCAGCATCCCGTCCGGCGCATCCGCTCCGGGCAGGGAGAACGCTTCCGCCGAGAAATCCGCGTGGCGCGACAGGAACGCATCCACCGTATCCTCGTTTTCCGTGCGGTTCATTGTGCAGGTGGAATAGACTATGCGTCCGCCGGGACGAAGCATTTCCGCCGCGCGGTCGAGGATTTCCGCCTGCCGCTTGGCGCATCCGGCGGGGCTTTCGGGCGACCATTCCGCGCGTGTTTCCGGATGACGGCGGAACATGCCTTCGCCAGAACAGGGGGCATCCACCTGAATCGCGTCGAATGCCTCCGGCCAGCGCTGCGCCAATTGGTCGGGATAGGCGCTGACGACGAGGGCGTTCGGGATGCCCATGCGCTCGATATTCTGAGAGAGGATTTTCGCGCGCTCCCAGACGGGCTCATTGCACACCAGCACGCCCTGTCCGCCCATACGCAAGCCGCTCTGCGTTGATTTTCCACCCGGCGCGGCGCACAAGTCCAGTACATGCTCCCCCGGCTGCGCGTTCAGCACGGCGGCGGGCAGCATCGCGCTCGGCTCCTGCAAGTACCACGCGCCCGCTTCATGCAGCACGTCCGCGCCGGCGGTCGAGGTCAGTGCGAGGTAATGCCCGTTTTCCTCCCACGGGACTCTTTCGCCGCAGTCCTCCGGCAGCAGCGTCGGGCGCTTCCACGGATTCACGCGCAGACCGCGCTGATACGGCTCGTCATATGTACGCAAAAAGGCGGCCATTTCGCCTTTCAGCTGTGCCGCCATTTGGGATAAAAACGCCTGTGGAAGCTCGGTCATGCCTGTCCCCCCGGTATATTGTCATGATATTGATTTTTGTCCTGCGCAATTGTCAGCGGCGGCGGGGTCAGTTCCGTCTGCGTTGTGCCGAAATGTGCGCGACGCGCCGGAATCACCCGCTTGCGGTGCGTCGCCGCGGTGCCTTCCCGCTTGGGCGCAGGCTTCGGCTTGTGCTGCACCACCTGCTCCTCTTCGATCATTGTGCCGTCAGCATAAATCAGGTGGCGGCCCGTCGGCGTGCGGCGCGCGCGCTTAGGCAGAAAGCGTGTCCAGAAGTTTCCCCAGACACGGTACGGCTGCCAGCGGATCAGGTAGACCAGAAAGTCCATCACGACGCCGAAAATGCACAGGAGGATGACCAGCGGCAGCCAGTTGCGCATCGCCCAGCCAAGCAGACCGCCGTGGCTGTCGCTCGTCACCATGTTCCAGAGCCACTGCGCTGTCCCGCGAATCCACCCCAGCAGGAAATTGAACAGCGCGTTGATGAAACTGCCCACAATGGTCATCCTCCTCCACTATTTCCTGCCTTCGCCTGCGCATCTTAGCGCATTCTCATTTGGAAATAGTGTTACTCTACGGTTATCGTAACGCTCACATTTCCCGGCACGACCTCGACCGAGATTTCCTCGTCCTCGTCCGCGTCAATGCGGCAGAGCACGGGCAGACTGTACGTCCCCGGCGCAAGCCCGGACGCATCGCATACCAGCCGAATATCGCGGCTTTGCAGCGCGTTCAGCCAGTTTTGCGGCGCGGTAATCATCACCGAGGCATTCACGCGGCTCATGGAGGCGTTGTAGCCCGCTTCCAAGCCTTCAATCTGAATCGGCAGGTTCGTGAAACTCTTCGACTTCAGCACCGGTCCGATTTCAATCGTCACGTTGACGTAGGTGGCGCTGACATATTTCAGTTCTGGCACGCTGCTCAATCGGACGCGCTGCTTGACCGAATCGGACAAGCCGGACACGTCGATGGTTGCATCCGTAAACAGCGCGTCGATTTCCGCCATCTCGCTTGACCAGCCCGCCACCGTGATGTTCTCCGGCGTCATGCTGATTTTTTTGATTTCGTAGCCTTCCTTCGGCGTGCCTTGAATCAGCCCGGTCTGGGAAAGTTCGAGCGTTTTCATGGCGTACATGGTCTGCTCCACAATCACGCTGTCCAGCAGCACCGATTCGCTCGTCACTTCGAGCAGGTCGCTTTCAATCGCGTTGTTGTTCTCGTCCAGCAGCGTATACGCCAGCGCCTTGCGAATCATGCCCTCGCGCTGGGGCAGGTTGTTCAGTTCCAGCACGACTTCGGCGCGGACAATTTTATCCACCATCGACTTCGGGCCGCTGATCGTCACCGTCGGCGGGTCGAGCGTCGCCGCACCCGCGTAGTAGCCCTCCGGCGCGCTCCCGACCGTCTGCACGGACACGGGGATGCGGAAGCGGGTGATGTACTCTTCCACATCAATTGTCACGGTAGACGGCTGAATCGAAGAAACCGTGCCGTAAGTGCTGGAATTGGTGGACAGAATGCGGATTTCCTGCTCCCCCGCCGACGAAATGCGGGAGAGGTCAATGCGGACGTTGTAGTTCGTCGCCTTAGCGTTGGCGTACTGCATCTGCGGCACGTCGGCGGTAAGGGAGACGTCACCAAGGAGGCTGGTCAAATCGCTGGTGACAATGAAGCCGTTGCGCTTGACGGATTCTTCGCCCGAAACAGACACGCTGACACTGGAGAAGTGCTTTTCGCGCGTGAGCGTCGGGTCTTGGGTAATCAGCCCGCCCCAGAGGATGATGGCCAGCAGGAGCGCGAGCAGCTTTGTCGGCCAATTGTGGATGAAAATCCGCTTGAGACCGTCCAGCAGCATCGTCAGGCGTGGATCACGCTTCTTCTGCGGCTTTGCGGAAGGGGTCTGCGTCATTTGGCACCCTCCTTTCCCTTGCGGCGCACGAGCATGGACAGCAGACGCTGATGCGGCTTGCGAACATAGATGCCCTCCAGAATCGTCCGCAGCGACTTCGCGTCAAGGTGGCGGGTGAGCTTGCCGCCCTTCGCCATCGAAATGATGCCCGTTTCCTCGGAGACAATCAGCACAATCGCGTCCGTCGTTTCGGACACGCCGATAGCGGCGCGGTGGCGCGTGCCGAGGTCATGGCTGATGCCGCTGGCTTCCGTCAGCGTGAGGATGCTCGCTGCGCTCATCACACGTTCGCCGCGGATGACGACGGCGCCGTCATGCAGGGGCGTGTTCGGCTCGAAGATGTTTTCCAGCAGGCCGGAGGTAATCCGCGCGTCGATGCCGATGCCGTTCTCGATGATGTCCTGCAGACCCGTTTTCTGCTCAAAGACAATCAGCGCCCCCACATGGCGGCGGCTCAAATCCTGCAGGCAGCGGATGATTTCGTCGATAATGCGCGTCGCCTCATCTTTATCGGTGTCGCGCCGCTTCGTCTCAATGCGCGCGCCGCGGCCAATCTGCTCCAATGCCTTGCGCAGTTCCGGCTGAAAGAGGATGACCAGCACCAGCGCGCCGTTGTTCACCACGCTCATCAGCAGCCAGTTCAGCGCCGTCAGCCCGAAGAGGTTGCTGATGCCGACGATGAGCAGCAGCATGGCAAGCCCCTTCAAAACAGCGCTGCCCCGCGTGTCGCGGGTGAGCATCAGCAGTTCATAGATAATAATGGCAACGATGAGAATATCCGCAATATCGGAAAGACCGGGGCGGTTCAGCACGTTCCAGAAAAAGGTCTCCAGCGTCTGCAAGAACGTTGTCACGCCAGCTCCGCCTCCTTTAGCATCTTGAATGATTTCATGCGTTCTGCTTCTCCATTATACAACAAGTTGCCGCGAATATGAATGCCTTTTCACAAATTTTCCGTGAAGCATCCGTGAACATTCAGAACACCCCACAGTGCAGATAACGAATGAAGCAGCCACTTTCTTCCCGATGGGCGGAAAAAACATGAAAAAAGGGAAACGCAGCCGCTTTGACGGCATACTTTCCCCTTTCCCCAAATTACCGTGCCCTCTTCAGGGCGGAAATGATTACAGATTGCCGCCGTTCCAGCCCCAGAAGCCGATTTCTTCATACGTCACATAGATGCGGTCGCTGTCAATGTCCAGTTCTTCGCGCAGGATGTCCGTCAGCGCCTCGGTCAGCGCGGCGTAATCCTCCTCCGTCGCAGATCCGCCGAAGAGCTTCACTTGGCAGATGGCGCAGGGGGCGTCCGTGCCCTTGAAGTACATTGCGGCATTGTCGCGGAAAGACAGCATCAGCCAACTTTCCGTCTTGCCGGGGATTTTCTCAATGGCATCGCCCATGCGATCCTTGATGACCTGCTCTTTTCGTCCGGGAATGGACACGTTGGAGGTCGTTTCTATGTAAGGCATAACAGTTCCTTTCATTCATATCGGCGTTATCGCCGTTTCCGCCCCGCAAGCAGGGCTTCGGATGAAATATTCGATGCTCAGACGCTCAATTCCTGCTTTTCGCCCAGCAAATCTGCATTTTCCGCCAGCAGCGGACGAATCACGTCGCGCAGGTACTCTTCCACCTGCTCGCAGCTTCGGCCCGTGAACTGCTCCGGCCGCAGAATCGCTTCCACTTCCTCGCGGGTAATCATAAACGCCGGGTCAGCGCAGATACGATCGATGAGGTCGTTCTTGCCGCCCTCTTCCTTGACCACGCGCGCCGCCGCCTGCGAATGCACGCGCAGCTTCTCGTGCAGTTCCTGCCGGTTTCCGCCCTTCTTCACCGCGTCCATCATGATGTTTTCCGTCGCCATAAACGGCAGCTCGTTCATCACGCGCGCGCGCACCACCTTGTCGTACACCACCAGCCCGTCGCACACGTTCATCATGATGTTCAGGATAGCATCCACACCGAGGAACGCCTCCGCGACGGCAATGCGCTTGTTCGCGGAGTCATCCAGCGTGCGCTCGAAGAATTGCAGGGAGGACGTCATTGCCGTGTTCAGCGTATCGACGCAGACGTAGCGCGCCAAGGCGTTGATGCGCTCACAGCGCATGGGGTTGCGCTTGTAGGGCATGGCAGACGAGCCGATTTGGCTCTTCTCGAACGGCTCCTCCATCTCCTTGAAATTTGCCAGCAGGCGCAGGTCATAGGCGAACTTGCTTGCGGACTGCGCAATGCCGCTCAGCACGGAAACCACCTGATAGTCCATCTTGCGGGAGTACGTCTGCCCGGACACCGGCACGACCTTGTCAAAGCCCATCGACGCGGCAATATCCTGCTCGACCGCCTTGATTTTCGCGCTGTCGCCGCCAAACAGCTCCATGAAGGACGCCTGTGTGCCCGTCGTGCCCTTGCTGCCCAGCAGCGCCAGGGAGGACAGGCGGTGTTCCAACTCGCAATAGTCCATGTACAATTCATTCAGCCACAGCGTCGCGCGCTTGCCGACCGTCGTCAATTGGGCGGGCTGCAGATGCGTGTACGCCAGCGCGGGCATGTTCTTGTACTTATCCGCGAAATTCGCCAGCAGGTTCATGACATTGAGCAGCTTGCGCCGCACGACCTGCAGGCCCTCGCGCATGATAATCACATCGGTGTTGTCACCCACATAGCAGGACGTCGCGCCCAGATGGATGATGCCCGCCGCCTTCGGGCACTGCAGACCGTAAGCGTAGACGTGGCTCATCACGTCGTGGCGGCACTCCTTCTCGCGGCGCTGCGCATCATCGTAGTTGATGTCGTCCGCATGGGCTTCCAGCTCGGCAATCTGCTCGTCAGTGATGTCCAGCCCCTGCTTCTTTTCCGCCTTCGCCAGCGCAATCCACAGCTTCCGCCAAGTGCGGAACTTGTTGTCCTCGGAGAAGATGAACTGCATCTCCTTGCTGGCATAGCGGGTCGAAAATGGGCTGATATAGCTGTCATGAGGCATAATGCTTTCCTCCGATTTCATTTCAAAGGGTGATTTTCCGCGCCAATTCCAGCGCCAGATACGCCGCACGGTCTTTTTCATCCAGCTTGGCATGGGTGGACAGGCTGCGTGGATCCCACTGCTCGCGGTCAAGGTTATCGCCCGCGTAGAAAAACTCGAACACGTCGATTCCACGGAACTGCGCCAGCGCCATCAGCGCCGAGCACTCCATATCCACGCAGACGCACCCCTGTGCCTTGCGCAGTGCCACCTTCGCGCGGGTTTCGCGGTAGAAGGCGTCCGTCGTCCACACTTTGCCTTCGGTGAAGTCCACGCCCGCTTCGCGCAGAATCGCCTCGAACTCGCCGCGGTATTTCGGATTCGCCGGAATCTCGTCCGACGGCGGCGCGTAGTGGAAGCTCGTGCCTTCGTCGCGCACGGCGGCGGTCGGGATGATGATGCCGCAGTCGCAAATCTGCTGATTCAGCACGCCGCAGTTGCCGAATACGACGAACCGCTTTGCGCCCAGCGCGTGCAGCTCTTCCAGCATCGCCACGCAGGACGGCGCGCCGACCATTGCCAGCGCAAATGTCAGCGGCGTCCCCTGCCACACGCCGCGGTAAATGGGGTATTTCGCGTTTGCGTCGCCAAGTTCGGCAAGCGCGCGCACATCCGCCGCCATGCTCAGCATCCGCTCAAACGTGACGTGCGAAAAGCAGCTGACGACCGTCTCCGGCAAATCCGGCACAGGTGAAAAGAGCATATCGGGGTTGATGACTGCTTGGCGCGACGCATCAAAATCCGTCAAAAGCATGGTGATTCCCTCCTGCCGCCGTTTGCCCTCTATCATAGCAGATTTTGCGGCAAAAGGCAACAGGAGGGCTGCAGTTTATACTATTTCCAAATGAGAATGCGCCGAGATGCGAAGTGAATTTTTCATTCTGGCTAACGGGAGCGAAACGCAGCGTAGCAGCGCTACGCTAAGTGGAACGAGCGGACGACAGAATGGAAAAGGCACGAGCAGACGACGCAGGCGAATGCAGGAAATAGTATCACAGGCGGAAGTAGTCCACGCCGCCCTCAAACAGCGGCTGATACTTGTCGCCGGGTACATTCTTGTAGAGATTTTCGCCGCTGCGCTCGGTGTGCCCCATCTTGCCCAGCACGCGGCCGTCGGGGCTGGTGATGCCCTCGATGGCGAAATAGCTGGCGTTGGGGTTGAAACGCATATCCATCGACGGCGCGCCGGACAAATCCACATACTGCGTGGCAATCTGCCCGTTCGCTGCAAGCTGGCGAATCAGCGCTTCCGGGCCGACAAAACGGCCTTCGCCGTGGCTGATGGCGACCGTGTGAATGTCATCCACCTTGCAGCGGGACAGCCACGGGGATTTATTCGACGCAATGCGCGTGCGGACGAGCATCGACTGGTGACGGCCGATTTCGTTGAACGTCAGCGTCGGGCACTGATCGGACGTGTCGATGATTTCGCCATACGGCACAAGCCCCAGCTTAATCAGCGCCTGGAAGCCGTTGCAAATGCCCAGCATCAGGCCGTCGCGGCGCTGGAGCAAATCATGCACCGCGTCCTTCATGGCAGGATTGCGGAAGAACGCCGTGATGAACTTCGCCGAGCCATCGGGTTCGTCGCCGCCGGAGAAGCCGCCAGGCAGGACAATCATCTGGCTGCGCGCAATCATGCGGCTGGCCTCGGCAATCGACTGGGTAATGGCTTCAGGCGTCAGGTTGTTGATAACGAGGATTTCCGCCGCGCCGCCTGCGCGCTCGACCGCCCGCGCGGTGTCGTACTCGCAGTTCGTGCCGGGGAAAACCGGGATGAACGCCAGCGGCTTGACCGTCTTGACGGCGGGCACGGGGTAGGTTTCCGCCGAATAGGAGAACTTCTCCGTCGTTTCGCCGGTGTGACCGCGGTAGGAGAACACCTTGTCCAGCTTGCCCTCGTAGATTTCCTGCATGGCGGTCAAATCAATGCGCTCGCCCTCGTATTCCAGCACCCACTCCGGCACGGTGTCGCCCACCTTCACGCCGAGGTCGATATCTTCGGTGCATTCCAGCAGCATCGCGCCGATCTGCTGCGCGAAGAGATTGCCGTCGTAATCATCGTCGATGCGCGTGCCAATCTGATTGCCAATTCCCATCTTGAACAGGCCTTCCGCCACACCGCCCAGACCCAGCGCCCACGCGGAAACCACTTTGCCCGCGCGAATGGCGGACAGAACGGCATCATAATTCGCGGTCAGCGCGGCGGTGTCATGCGGATCGCAGGAGACAAGGCGGATGGCGTGCCCCGCTTCCTTGAATTCGGGCGAAATGACCTCGCTCGCCTTGCCGGGGGCAATCGCGAAGGAGCAGAGCGTCGGCGGAACGTCCATCTTCTCGAACGTGCCGGACATGGAGTCCTTGCCGCCAATCGCCGCGATGTTCAAATCCAGCTGCGCATCCAGCGCGCCCAGCAGCGCCGCGAACGGCTTGCCCCAGCGCGTGGGGTCAGCGCCCATGCGCTCGAAATATTCCTGAAAGGTCAAATACGCCTGCTTGTAGTCAAAGCCCGCGCAGACCAGCTTCGTCACGCTTTCGATGACCGCCAGATAGCTGCCCTCATACGGCGACTGCGACAGGATTTCCGGGTGCATCCCGTACGCCATGCCGGACACGGTGTCCGTCACACCATGACGAACCGGCAGCTTTGCGACCATCGTCTGGTTCGGGGTCAGCTGATATTTGCCGCCGAAAGGCATCAAGACCGTCGCCGCGCCGATGGTAGAATCGAACCGCTCGCTCAAGCCCTGCTTTGAGCAGATATTGAGGTTGCCAAGCATGTCCGCCAGCTTCTCCGTCACCGTATCGCCCGCAAACTCGTAGGGCTTGACATCATCATCCGGGACAGACGCGGTCGTATGCTTCTCCGCGCCGTTGGAATTGAGGAACTCGCGGGACAAATCGACAATCGTCACGCCCTTCCACGTCATGCGCAGACGGGGGTCGGCGGTCACTTCCGCCACGACGGTCGCTTCAAGGTTCTCGCGGTTTGCCGCTGCGAGGAACGCGTCAACATCCTCCGGCGCAAGCACAACCGCCATCCGTTCCTGCGATTCGGAAATCGCCAGCTCCGTGCCGTCCAGACCGTCGTACTTCTTCGGCACTTTGTCCAAGTCAATCATCAAGCCGTCCGCCAGTTCGCCGATTGCCACGGACACGCCGCCCGCGCCGAAGTCGTTGCAGCGCTTGATGAGCCGGGTGACTTCGCCGTTGCGGAAGAGGCGCTGGAGCTTGCGTTCGGTCGGGGCATTGCCCTTCTGCACCTCCGCGCCGCACGTTTCGATGGATTCCAGCTTATGGGACTTGGACGAACCCGTTGCGCCGCCGCAGCCGTCGCGCCCGGTGCGCCCGCCGAGCAGGACAATCTTGTCGCCGGGGGCAGGCACTTCGCGGCGGACGTTCTTCTCCGGCGCAGCGCCGACCACCGCACCAATCTCCAGACGCTTGGCGGCATAGCCCGGATGGTACATTTCATCCACCAGCCCCGTCGCCAGTCCAATCTGGTTGCCATAGGAGGAATAGCCCGCCGCCGCCGTGGTGACGAGCTTGCGCTGGGGCAATTTCCCCGGCATGGTCTGGCTGACCGGAACGAGCGGGTCAGCCGCGCCGGTCACGCGCATCGCCTGATAGACATAGGTGCGCCCGGACAGCGGGTCGCGAATCGCGCCGCCGATGCAGGTCGCCGCGCCGCCGAAGGGCTCAATCTCCGTGGGGTGGTTGTGCGTCTCGTTCTTGAACATGAGCAGCCACGGCTCTTTCACGCCGTCCACATCCACATCAATCTTGATGGAGCAGGCGTTGATTTCCTCGCTCACGTCAATGTTGGGGGTCTGCCCGATTTTCTTCAGGTACTTGCCGCCGATGGTCGCGATGTCCATCAGGTTCATGGGGCGCTCGCGGTCACCGTAGACGGTTTTGCGCGCCGCCAAATAGCGCTGGAACGCCTTTTCGACCGCCGCTTTGCGCACATCCACCGCATCAAGGGTCGTCAGGAACGTCGTGTGACGGCAGTGATCCGACCAGTAGGTGTCAATCATGCGGATTTCGGTCAGCGTCGGGTCACGGTGCTCGGACGCGAAATAATCCCGGCAGAACGCAAGGTCGTCGTCATCCATCGCCAAGCCATACTTCTTGACGAACGCATCCACCTCATCGGCATTCATCGCCGTGAAGCCCGTCAGCGTCTCCACATGGTCAGGCGTGTCGTACTGCTGCTGGAGCGTCGTCTTTTCGCCCAAGTCGGCTTCGCGCGCCTCCACAGGGTTGATGACGTGCTTCTTCACGCGCGCCAGCTCATCCGCCGTGAAATCGCCGTCCAGCAGATACACGCGCGCACTGCGAACCGTCGGGCGGGCGCACTGCCCCACCAGCTGGATGCACTCCTCGCAGGACGCCGCGCGCTGGTCATACTGACCCGGCAGGTACTCCACCGCAAAAACCGCCTTCGCGCTATGCGGAAGTTCCGTGTACGTCACATCCACCTGCGGCTCGGAGAACACGACCGGCAGGCACTTCTGGTACAGCGCGTCGTCGACACCCTCGACATCATAGCGGTTCAGCAGGCGCAGACCCGTGACCGTCTTGATTTGCAGGATATGGCGAATTTCCCACAGGAGCTGCTTCGCCTCCACCGCGTAGGGGGCTTTCTTTTCCACATAAATGCGTTTGACGCTCATGAATGGCTCTCCTTTCGTGATGCCAAGGCGCGCTGACCGATGTCGCGGCGCATGTGCATGTCGGTGAAGGTGATTTTGTCCGCCGCCTGATACGCTTTGTCAATCGCAGCTTCGAGCGTATCCGCCGTCGCGGTGACGCCCAGAACGCGTCCGCCCGCGGTGACAATCTGCCCATCGACCAGCTTCGTACCCGCGTGGAAGACGGTCGCGGTTTTGCCCGCTTCATCCAAGCCGGAAATCAGGTAGCCGCTCTTGTAGCTGACCGGGTAGCCGCCGGATGCCAGTACGACGCAGCACGCCGCGCCAGACGCGAATTCCACGGGTGTATCCGCCAGCGTGCCGTCCACCGTCGCGCGCATAATGGTCAGCAGGTCGCTTTTCAGCAGCGGCAGCACCACCTGCGTCTCCGGATCGCCGAAGCGGCAGTTGTATTCGATAACCTTCGGGCCTTTGGGCGTCATCATCAGACCGAAATACAGGCAGCCCGTGAAAGTGCGCCCCTCGGCGTTCATGGCGGCAATCGTCGGCAGGAAGATTTCGTCCATGCAGCGCTGCGCCAGTTCGGGCGTGTAGCAGGGGTTGGGGGCAATGGTGCCCATGCCGCCGGTGTTGAGGCCCTCGTCGTGGTCAAGCGCGCGCTTGTGATCCATGCTGGACACCATCGGCTTGACCGTTTTGCCGTCGGTGAACGCCAGCACGCTGACTTCCGGGCCGGTCAGGAACTCCTCGATGACGACCCGCGCGCCGGACGCGCCGAACTTCGCTTCCTTCATCATGGACGCGACGGCTTCCACGGCGCTTTCGCGGTCGGGGCAGATGAGCACGCCCTTGCCAAGCGCCAGACCATCCGCCTTGACGACGATGGGCATATCCGCCGTCTGCAAATACTTGACCGCCGCGTCATAATCGTCGAACGTCTCATACGCCGCCGTCGGAATGCCGTACTTCTTCATCAGGTTCTTCGAGAACACTTTGCTGCCCTCGATAATCGCGGCATTCTTGCGCGGGCCGAACGCGGGAATCCCCTGCGCCGCCAGCGCATCCACCATGCCGAGGCACAGCGGGTCGTCCGGCGCGACGATGACGAAATCCACCTTGTTCTCCGCCGCCCAGCGGACGATACCGTCCACGTCCGTCGCCTTGAAGGGCAGGCAGGTCGCAATCTGCGCGATGCCGCCGTTGCCGGGCGCGGCGTACAGCGCCGTCACTTCCGGGTTTTCCTTGATTTTCAGCGCGATGGCGTGTTCGCGTCCGCCGCCGCCGACGATGAGTACCTTCATCTTGCTTCCCTGACCTTTCTGAATGCAATCAATGGTGGAACAGGCGCATATGCGTGAAGCACATGACCATATTGTACAGGTTGCAAGCGTCAATCACGTTATCATCGCGAATCGAACCGCCGGGCTGGGCGACGTAGGTCACGCCGGAGCGGTGCGCGCGCTCGATGTTGTCGCCAAACGGGAAGAACGCGTCGCTGCCCAGCGCAACGCCTGTCTGCTGATTCAGCCACGCGCGCTTTTCTTCCTTCGTCAGCGGTTCAGGGCGCTCGGTGAAGAAGCGCTGCCAGCGGCCGTCCGCCAGCACCTCGTCCGGCTCGTCGGAGATGAACACGTCAATCGTGTTGTCGCGGTCGGCACGGGCGATTTTCTCCACGAACGGCAATGCCAGCACACGCGGATGCTGCCGCAGCAGCCAGTTATCCGCCTTCTGCCCTGCCAGACGCGTGCAGTGAATGCGGCTCTGCTGACCCGCGCCGATGCCAATCGCCTGACCATCCTTGGCGTAGCAGACGGAATTCGATTGCGTGTATTTGAGCACAATCAGCGCCACAATCAGGTCGCGCTTGGCGTCCGCCGGCAGATCGTGATTCGTGGTCACGATGTCGTTCAGCAGATTTTCATCAATCACAAATTCATTGCGCCCCTGCTCGAACGTGATGCCGAACACCTGCTTGTGCTCAATGGGCGCGGGACGGTATGCCGGGTCAATCGTAACAATATTGTAATTGCCCTTCTTCTTCATTTTCAGCAGCGCCAGCGCCTCGTCGGTGTAGCCGGGAGCGATGATGCCGTCGGACACTTCGGGCTTAATCAGCCGCGCGGTGCTTTCGTCACACACATCGCTCAGGGCAATCCAGTCGCCGAAGGAGGACATGCGGTCTGCGCCGCGCGCACGGGCATAGGCGCACGCCAAGGGCGACAGTTCCTGTTCACCCACGAAATAAATCTTGCGCAGGGTATCATTCAGCGGCAGACCCACCGCCGCGCCCGCCGGGCTGACATGCTTGAACGACGTCGCCGCGGGCAGTCCCGTCGCGCGCTTGAGTTCGCTGACCAGCTGCCAGCCGTTGAGCGCGTCAAGGAAGTTGATGTAGCCGGGTTTGCCGTTCAGCACGGTCAGGGGCAGTTCGCCCTCTTCCATATAAATCCGCGACGGCTTCTGATTCGGGTTGCAGCCGTACTTCAATTCCAGCTCTTTCATGCCTCTTCCTCCTGATCATGCTTGTTGATGATGATGGTATCGCTGCTGCCGTCCGCCAAGCTGATATAGGAAACGTACAGCGACACCTTGTTGTCCTCATTCAGATTCATCCATGTATCCAGCGCCAGCTGCTCAATGTCGCCGTGCAGCGCCACCTTCTCCGGCTCACCCGCGAAGGACGGAATCGGATTGCCGTCGCACTGGTAGGTGTGGATGAAATGTCCCTCGCCCGCCTTGGGCTGCGCGTACTCATAGAAATAGCGCAGGACGCTGCTTTCGTCGCCGTCGTCGGACTTGATGATGGACAGCTTGTAGGATGCTTTGCCGTCCGCGACGCGCACCAAGCCGCTGATGCGGGGCGTCCAGTTCGGGCGGTCGTCCTCGAACGTGCGGGTACGCAGCGCGTCCTCGAACGTCTGCCCATTCTGCATGAAGTCGTAGACCGTGTCGGTCTGGTCGCCGTTGGTGACGATGGTGTATTCGCCGCCCGGCAGCGCACGGACAGGCGCGTAGATAATCAGATGCGGGTCGGTCATCAGGCTTTCGTCGTGCGCCTTGGTGATGATGCCGTCGTCCGTCTCCTCGAAAATGCGGTTGCGGCTGTTGACGCTGCGACCCATGATAAAGTAGACAATCACGGCATATTCGCCGCTTTCGTCCACGCCGAGACAGATGCCGCGCCCCGGATAGGTGTTATTGCTCAGCACGTCGTTCAATTCCTGCTTTTTCATTGCTCTTCCTCCCGCTTTTTTGCGATTTCGCCTGCCACCTGCTCCAGCGCCTGCGGCAGCAGAATCCACTCCGCCTGTTCCATCACGCGCCGCTGCAAAGTTTCCGGCGTGTCGCCCGGCAGCACTTCAACGGCTTTCTGCGCGATAATATCGCCGCCGTCGGTAATTTCGTTGACAAAATGCACCGTCGCGCCCGTGACCTTCACGCCGCGCTGGAGCGCCGCTTCGTGCACATGGAGTCCATAGAAGCCGTCGCCGCAGAAGGACGGAATCAGGCTCGGATGGATGTTCAAAATCCGGTGGTCATACGCACGGATGACATTCTCCGGCAGAATCGTCAGGAAGCCCGCCAGCACAACGACATCAATCGCGTTTTCACGCAGCAGGGTCAGCAGACGCTCGCCGTAATTCTCCGGTGCTTCGCCCTTCTCCTTGCGCAGGACGGCATGGGCGATTCCAGCGGTTTCCGCGCGGGTGAGCGCATAGGCGGATGCGTTTGACGCCACGACGAGTGCCAGTTCCGCGGACGGAATTTTGCCCGCCCGTTTCGCGTCGATGATGGCTTGCAGGTTCGTGCCGCCGCCGGAAACGAGAACAGCTGCTCTTACCACAGTTCCACGCCCTTTTCCCCCGCCACGATTTCGCCCAGCACATACGCGCCGGGTTCGCCGTTCTGGTGCAGGATAGCAAGCGCCTTGTCGGCATCCTCGCGGGCGACGGTAATCGTCATGCCCACACCCATGTTGAAGGTGTTGAACATGTCGCGCTCCGGGACGCTGCCTTCGCGGGCAATGAGGTCAAAAATCGGCAGCACGCGCACGTCGCTCTTCTTGATTTTCGCGCAGCAGCCTTCGGGCAGGGAGCGCGGAATGTTCTCATAGAAGCCGCCGCCGGTGATGTGGCTGATTGCCTTGGGCTGGATTTCCTTCAGCAGCGCCAGCACGGGCTTGACGTAAATCTTCGTGGGGGTCAGCAGCGTTTCCCAGAGGGACTTGTCCAGCTCCGGATAATTGCGGTTTTCGCCGCCGTTGCCAATAGCGAACACCTTGCGCACGAGCGAGAAGCCGTTGGAATGCACACCCGTGGAGGGCAGCGCCAGCATCACGTCGCCCGGACGAACCGTTTCGCGGTTGATGATGCGCTTCTTGTCCACAATGCCGACGGAGAAGCCCGCGAGGTCGTAATCATCCTCCGGCATCATGCCGGGATGCTCCGCCGTTTCGCCGCCGATGAGCGCTGATTCCGCCTGCACGCAGCCTTCCGCCACGCCCGCGACGATGGACGCGATTTTCTCCGGCACATTCTTGCCGCAGGCGATATAATCAAGGAAGAACAACGGCTTCGCGCCGCAGCAAATGACGTCGTTGACGCACATCGCCACGCAGTCAATGCCGATGGTATCATGTTTGTCCAGCAGCATGGCGATTTTCAGCTTCGTGCCGACGCCATCCGTGCCGGAAACGAGCACCGGCTCTTCCATGCCCGCCGCGTCCAGCGCAAACAGGCCGCCGAAGCCGCCGATGCCCTCGACGCAGCCCGCCGTCATCGTCCGCGCGACGTGCTTCTTCATCAGTTCCACCGACGCGTAACCGGCGGTAATGTCAACACCCGCTGCCTTGTAGCTTTCGCTCTCGCTCTTCATCATGGTTGTCTGCTCCTTTGTCGCATTCGTCGCGTTAGTCGTCGTCCTGCACCTTGCCGCCGTGAATGGGCTGGTCGAATTTGTTCTTCTCCGTCACCAGCGGCGGGTCAACCGGGTATTTGCCGCAGAAGCAGCCCTTGCAGAATCCGCAGTGGCTGTCCGCCGCCAGCTTGTCGCACGCCTCCAGGGACAAAAAGCCGATGGAGTCCGCGCCGATGATTTTGCCGATTTCCTCCACCGAATGGTGTGCGGCAATCAGGTTCTCCTTGCTGTCCACGTCCGTGCCGAAGAAGCAGGGGTCGGTGAACGGCGGGGCGGACAGGCGCACATGCACTTCCGTCGCGCCCGCTTCGCGCAGAAGGCGGACGATGCGCGCGCAGGTTGTGCCGCGAACGATAGAATCATCCACCATGACGACGCGCTTGCCCTTGACGGTGGCGGAAATGGCGTTCAGCTTGATGCGCACGGCATCCTGCCGCTGCTTCTGCCCCGGCTGGATGAATGTGCGCCCGATGTACTTGTTCTTGATGAAGCCGATGCCGTAGGGAATCCCGCTGGTACGGCTGTACCCAATGGCGGCATCCAGCCCGGAATCCGGCACGCCGATGACCACATCCGCCTGAACCGGATGGTCAAGCGCGAGGAAGCTGCCCGCCCGGATGCGCGCCTCGTGGACGCTGCTGCCGTCAATGACGGAATCGGGCCGCGCGAAATAAATGAACTCGAAGATGCACATGCCGTCGTGGCACGCGCCGGGCATCTTATAGGAATGAATCCCCTCTTCGTTGACGACGACGACTTCGCCCGCCTCAATATCGCGCACGAATGTCGCGCCGATGGCATCCAGCGCGCAGCTCTCCGACGCAAACACCACGTCGTCGCCGATTCTGCCCATGCACAGCGGGCGGAAGCCATGCGGGTCGCGGCAGGCAATCAGCTTCGTCGGACTCATGACGACGAGCGAATACGCGCCCTTGATGACCTGCATCGCATTCAAAACCGCCTGTTCAATCGAACCGCACTTCAGGCGCTCCTGCGTGATAATGTAGGCAATCACCTCGGTATCCGACGTGCAGTGGAAAATCGCGCCGTTCTTCTCCAGCTGTTCGCGAAGCTCCGCCGCGTTGGTCAGATTTCCGTTGTGCGCCAGCGCCATCGCGCCTTTTTGATGGTTAATCAGCAGCGGCTGGGCATTGGAACGGCTGTGCATCCCCGTTGTGCCATAGCGGCAGTGGCCGACCGCCATCGTGCCCTCGTGGATTTTGCTCAGCGCGTCGCGCGTGAACACCTCCGTCACCAGTCCGTTGTCCTTGTGCGCCTTCATCACGCCATCATCGTTGACGACAATGCCGCAGCTCTCCTGACCCCGGTGCTGTAAGGCATACAGCGCATGATACGTCTCCGCGACGACGCTCTTGTTGGCGGAATCCGCGCGGTAAATGCCGAACACGCCGCACTCCTCGTGCAGCTTGTCAAACGGCGCTTCGTCCCCCTCAGCAAGATAGCAGGCTGACTCCAGCTTGTTCATCTTCATTGCTCCTTCATGCTGACCAGTGTTTGATTACCACACAAGCGCCCCGGACGTCGATTGCCATCCGGGGTGCAGATATTCTTATTCGCCCATCAGGCGCTTGCGGATTTCGATGTAAGCGTCTTCCACGTTGCCCAAATCGCGGCGGAAACGGTCTTTATCCAGCTTTTCGCCCGTGCGGGTATCCCAGAAGCGGCAGGTGTCCGGGCTGATTTCGTCCGCCAGCACCAGCTGACCGTCATTCGTGATGCCGAATTCCAGCTTGAAGTCAATCAGCTCAATGTTGACTTCCTTCAAATACGCCGTCAGCAGCTCGTTGATGCGCAGGGCATAGGCGGCAATCTGGTCAAGCACCGGCTTGGAGACCCAGCCCATCGCCATAATATGGTACTCGTTGACCATCGGGTCGCCCAGCTCGTCGTCCTTGTAGCAGTACTCCAGCACAGTCTGCTTGAGCTTCGTGCCTTCGGGCAGACCGAGGCGCTTGGACAGCGAACCGGCGGCGATATTGCGCACAATGACCTCCAGCGGCACGATGTGAACCTTCTTCACCAGCGTCTCGCGGTCGGAAATCTCTTCAATGTAATGCGTCGGGATGCCGTTCTTCTCCAGCATCTTCATCAGGAAATTCGTCACGCGGTTGTTGATGACGCCCTTGCCCATAATCGTGCCCTTCTTGAGGCCGTTGAACGCGGTCGCGTCGTCCTTGTAGTCCACCAGCACAACGTTCGGATCATCCGTCGCAAAAACCTTCTTCGCCTTGCCTTCATAGAGCTGTTCAAGCTTCTTCATTGCTGTTTCCTCCTATTATATCACGGTTGTCTGCCGCAACAGTTGATGCTTGCAGATTTAGAATGTTCGTGTTTTGTGTTATTCAACAATCAGCGCCGCGTCCTTGGCGATGACCGCGTCATGCTGCGCCTTTCGCATCGCCAGCAGCTTTTCCGCCAGGGTCTCGTCTTCGACCGCAAGAATTTGCGCCGCGAGCAACGCCGCATTCGCCGCACCGTCGATGGCAACCGTCGCCACAGGCATCCCGCTGGGCATCTGCACGGTGGATAGCAGCGCGTCCAGCCCGTCGAGCGTCGAGGACTTAACCGGAATACCAATCACCGGCAGCGTTGTCTGCGCCGCGAGTGCCCCCGCGAGGTGCGCCGCCTTGCCCGCCGCCGCAATCAGCACGCCGAAACCATTTTCCCGCGCGGATGTGGCAAACGCCGCCGCCTCCGCAGGTGTCCGATGCGCCGAATAAACATGCGCCTCAAAGGGAATGCCCAGCTTTTTCAGCTGCTCAAACGCCCCTTTCAGCACCGGCAGGTCACTGTCGCTGCCCATGATGACTGCAACTTTCTTCATGAAAGTCGAAACCTCCTTCGCCGTCAGGCAAACAAAAGAGCGCCGCCTGTCCAGTCCCCTGAACGGTGCGCTCCTGCAACTGCTTGTCCCCGGAAAGAAAGAGAACCCATCATAACAGCACCCTTGCACTTCGTCATGACGCTTCCTCCCCCTTCGCCGATTTCCCAGACTGCACATCTCGCGCCGTTTGGGTACGCTTTATTGTACCGTATTCTTCCGCCGCTGTCAAGCGTTTTTCCGAACATTTTATGCAAAGTTTTGCTTTCCGTTTGGGATTTGTGTTTTTTCCGCACGCTGATGGCCGATTTTTCCCGCTGCCGCAAAATAAAAAGGAGGAAGTGCCCGTTTGCCACAGCTTCCTCCTACGATAATATTCGTCTTAAAACTTAAAGGTATCTTTCAGCCCCAGCCACTGCTGATCTTTCTCGCTCAAATTCAGCGGCGTGCCGTCCGCCAGCGTGCAGCCATCCGCACTTGCGCTGCCGCGATATTCGCCCCGCACATGCCAGTCGATGCCAATTGTCGGGTCATTCCACGCCAAGCCACCCTCATCGTTCGGGTGCCAGAAGTCACTAACCTTATAGCAGAATTCCGCTTCGTCGCTCAGCACGAGGAAACCATGTGCAAAGCCTTCTGGAATCAGGAATTGCTTCTTATTATCCGCTGACAGCGTGACGCCGTACCATTTCCCATAAGTTTCGGAATCGGCGCGCAAATCCACCGCCACGTCGAACACCGTGCCCCGCACAACCCGCACCAGCTTGCACTGCGGATACTTTTTCTGGAAGTGCAGTCCGCGCAGAACACCCTTCGTTGACATCGACTGGTTGTCCTGCACGAAATGAACGTCGATGCCCGCCTCCCGCATATCGCGCTCGTTGTACGTCTCCATGAAGTAGCCGCGTGCATCTCCATGAACCGCTGGTTCAATCACGCAAAGCCCCGTTATGCCGTTCATATTCTTTTCGACTCGAATCTGTCCCATTTTGGCGTTCTCCTTACTGCCCAATTTCCCGAAGATAACGGTGCAGCGCATCCTGCCACGTCGGCAGCGGCGTAAACCCAGCTTCCACCAGCTTGCTCTTGTCCAGCCGACTGTTGAACGGCCGCGCCGCCTTGCTCAGCCCGTATTCAGCGGTTGTCACGGGCACAACTTGCGTCGTATACCCCGCCTGACGATAGATTTCCTTCGTGAAATCGTACCAGCTGATGTAACCGCCCTCGTTGGTCGCATGATAGTATCCGTACTTGTCGGTTTCGTTCATGTCAATCAGCAAGCGTGCCAAGTCCAGCGTGTACGTCGGCGTGCCGATCTGGTCGTTGACGACGCGGACGGTATCGTGCGTTTTGCCCACGTTCAGCATCGTCTTGATGAAGTTTTTCCCATTCAAGCCGAACACCCACGCAATGCGGACGATGAAGTATTTCTCCAGCGTCCGGCTGACTGCCAATTCACCCTCCAGTTTCGTTTGACCGTAGACATTCAGCGGCTTATAATCCTTGCAATCCGGCTTCCACGGCGCAGTTCCCTGCCCATCAAACACATAATCCGTGCTGATGTAGGTCATCTTGCAATTTAACTTTTTGCATACATTTGCGATGTTCTGCGTTCCGCCCGCGTTGATGGCGCGAACCTTTTCCTGATTTTCCGCGTTCTCCGCCAAGTCAACTGCCGTCCATGCTGCGCAGTGAATCACTGCGTCGGGATTGACTGCCGTGATGACCCTTTCCACCGCGTCAGCATCTGTGATATCCAGCGGTATATACGGCGCTTTTGACACCGGCGAATTGTCTATGATACCGTTGTAAGCAGTCTGAATGTCCGAGCCGACACCTTCATGCCCGCGTTTGAGCAGCTCATTCATCACGTCATGCCCCAGCTGTCCGCCAACGCCCGTTACAAAAAACTTCACGTTCATTTCCTCCGGTTCAGCGGTTGCCGTACATCTTCGCGTAGTAATGCTGATACTCGCCGCTGATGATTGTCTCCCACCATTCACGGTTGTTGATATACCATTGAATCGTCTTTTTGATACCGTCCTCGAACTTCGTTTCCGGCAGCCAGCCCAACTCATTGTGGATTTTCGTCGGATCGATGGCGTAGCGCATATCATGCCCTTTGCGGTCGCCGACATGCGTGATTAAACTTTCGGGTTTGCCAAGCTCTTTGCAGATGAATTTCACAATCTCGATATTCTGCTTCTCGTTGTGCCCGCCGACGTTGTAAACCTCGCCCACGCGGCCCTTGTGGATAATCAGGTCAATCGCCTTGCAGTGATCTTCCACATACAGCCAGTCGCGGACGTTCAAGCCTTCGCCGTAGACCGGCAGCGGCTTATCCGCCAGCGCGTTGACAATCATCAGCGGAATCAGTTTTTCCGGAAAATGATACGGCCCATAGTTGTTGGAGCAGCGGGAAATTGTCACCGGCAGACCGTAGGTGCGGTAATACGATTGAACCAGAAGGTCAGCGCCCGCCTTGGAACTGCTGTACGGCGAACTGGTGTGAATCGGCGTTTCTTCGGTAAAAAACAGATCGGGGCGGTCCAGTGGCAGGTCGCCATACACCTCGTCTGTCGAAACCTGATGGTAACGCTGGATGCCATACTTGCGGCAGGCGTCCATGAGCGTCGCTGTACCAATAATATTGGTTTTCAGGAAGATTTCCGGGTTCTCAATCGAGCGGTCAACATGCGATTCCGCCGCAAAATTGACAACAATATCAGGATGTTCTTCCTCAAACAGCTTGTAGACCGCTTCCCGGTCGCAAATGTCTGCCTTCACGAAACGGAAATTCGGGTTATCCATAATGGGCGCAAGCGTGGACAGATTGCCCGCATACGTCAGCTTGTCAAGGCAGATAATCCGATCGTCCGGGTACTTCTTGAGCATATGGAAAATGAAGTTGCTGCCAATAAAACCCGCGCCGCCAGTAACAATAATCGTCATTGTGCTTCTCCTCTTAGTACAAACGTTCCTGATATTTCCCATCCATGACATCTTTCAGGTACTGCCCGTACTGATTCTTCTTCATCACTTCATAGACCTCCATCAGCTCCTCTTTGCTGATCCAGCCGTTGAGATACGCAATTTCTTCCAGACAGCCGATTTTACGGTGCTGATGCTGTTCTACCGTCTTCACGAAGTTCGTCGCATCCACCAGGCTCTCGTGCGTGCCCGTGTCCAGCCAAGTGAATCCTTGACCTAAAAGTTCAACGTTCAGCGAACCATCCTCCAGATAAATGCGGTTCAAATCCGTAATTTCCAGTTCACCACGGGCGGACGGCTTGAGGTTTTTGGCGAACTCAACCACGCGGTTGTCGTAAAAATACAAGCCTGTCACACAATAATTGCTTTTCGGATGTGCCGGCTTTTCTTCAATGGAAATCGCCTTTCCGGCCTTGTCGAACTCAACAACGCCGAAGCGTTCCGGGTCATCCACATAGTAGCCGAAGACGGTGGCGCCCCTGCCGTTTTCCGCGTTCCGTACCGCCGCATGTAACCGCTTGTTTAGTCCATGTCCGCTGAAAATGTTGTCGCCAAGCACCATCGCCACGGAGTCACTGCCGATGAAATCCTCACCGATGATGAACGCCTGCGCCAGCCCGTCCGGCGACGGCTGAACCGCGTACGTCAGGTGCACGCCAAACTGCCGGCCATCCCCCAGCAGATTCTCAAAGCGCGGCGTGTCCTGCGGGGTGGAGATAATCAGGATATCGCGAATTCCCGCATTCATCAGCACGGACATCGGATAATAAATCATCGGTTTATCGTAAACCGGTAGAAGTTGCTTTGACGTTACTTTCGTCAGCGGGTAAAGGCGCGTGCCGGAGCCGCCCGCAAGGATAATCCCCTTCATATAGCGTATTACCTCCCATATTTTGTGGCGGCAGCTATGAAACATGACGTTTGCCCGCCACTTTCTACCATCATCGCTCTAAGCATGCTTACGTTTGAATAGCTTATTTTTCAGCTGCTTGATTTCGGGAACGCGGAACAGCATGCACAGCAGAAGGTAGACAGCCACGCCAGTTGCAATTCCTGCAACAAGGCTTACAAATGCGCCATTCAAAAGCTGAGTAACGCACTTGACGCAAGCCGCCATCACTGCCGAAAACAGGGTGGCCGGGAGAATGTCTATCAATTGCTGCTTAACCGTATAGTTTAGAATTCTTTTGGCCGCGAACATATTCAGCAGATGAGAAATCACACTGCAAATCAGCAAGGAAGACGCGAAAATCAGCACGCCTTGCCGAATCGTAACAATCAGGAAAAAGACTTCCACACATTTTTTGATGATTTCCAGCTTTAGCGGTGTGCCGCTGTCGCCAATCGCCTTGATCGCTTGAATAATCGCCAGCTGTATCGCCTGAAAGAGGTATCCAATAGCGAAAATCTGCAAGTACGGGACGCATTCCAGCCACTTGTCCGTCAACAGCAGTGAAACCAACGGTTCAGCGACCGCTGCCAATCCAACCATCATAGGAAACAGCAGGAGACTGGATATTCTCACCGTTTTGGAAACCATTTTCGCAACACTGCTAACAGAATCCTGTTTCTTTGAATAAACGGGAAGTAAAACCGTCTGAATCGTACCATTCACACTTTCCATAACGGCTTGCGGGAACTGCTTGCCGCGATTGAAAAATCCAAGAGCTTCTGATGAATAAATCTGGCCAATCAGCAAACTTCTTATGTCGAGGAACAGGGCGATAATGAAATTGGATGCGAACACTTTTGCGCCAAACGGCAAAAGTCGCCGCAGGCTCTGGACTGAAAATCTTCCTTTAGGAATCCACCGAACAATACAATATGTGACAAAGCAGGTCGCGGTTTGGTTCACCAGCTGCTGTATCACCAGTGCCCATGCGCCAAATCCTGCGACTGCCAAGCCAATTCCGACAGCCGCCGCCAGCAAAGCGGACACAAAGCTTGAAATGGTCAGCACTTTGAAACGCAAATCTCTTGTTACATAGGCAACCTGCACCGCATTAAACGCCCCCGGAAATAGAACGATTGCCATAACGCGCAGGAGACTGCTTAGCTCCGGTGTATGATAAATATTGCTAATAAAAGGTGCAGTGAAAAAAATCACAGCATACAGTCCCGCTGCGACAATCTCAGAGAACATGAGAATCGTGAGATAATCATTGCCATCAACGTCTTTCTTCTGAATTAACGCTGTGTTAAATCCGCCCTGAACAAATGTCGTTGCTAACGCAATAAAAATTGTCACAACTGACACTGTTCCATAGTCGGACGGTGTAAGCAGTCTGGCAAGCAATAACGTAACCAGAAAGTTAGTTCCTTGCACGGATATTCTTTCAAAAAACTTCCAGCCAAATGCGGAAGTTACTCTCTTCTCCATATTAATTTCCCTTCACGACGCGCATCCCGTCTCAGCACTTAGATTTTTCTACTATAAATAGTTGTTTTTCCGCGCGCCGTCAACATGTGCTGCGGAGAGTTTCCCCCATTTCCTTTCTTCTGCCTTCCCTGCAATGGAGCGCCGCAGCAATGAGATACAGCGGAATCGCATAACCGCCCGTGGCAGAGAGCGATTCCACCTGCGCAGCGCTCAGCAGAGCAATGAAGGCAGCCATCATAATTCTGCCTTCACGCACCCTATGCGGGTTGATTGTGCCTTTGTTTGCATAGTAAACAATCAGAAGGAATAAAGCCAGCCCAATGATGCCGAAGCAAAGGGTGACATACAAGTATCGATTGTGCGGATGTGACACGCCATAGCCGAGAATAGCTTCCATCTGCGCTGCGTCGAGTCGTCCAACCCCTGTTAGTAAATTCTGCTGGATGGCTGCAAGTGCGTTATCCCAGATGCGCGTTCTGAACGTCAGCGTCACGTCCTTGTGCAGAATGTTCACCAGAAGGAACGAAAACATGTCCATCAGGCGGGCAATGACGATTGCCCAGAACGCCGCCGCTTCCGTGAGCATCACCGTCGAAATCTTGAACGGATTCCTTTTTTTCCATGTGCAGTAGAGCAGCACGAGACCGCCGATGCTAATGCAGAGCAGCCCCGTTGCCGTCCACTGCAAGATCATCGACAGAGTCGCCGCGACAGCCACGGCAATCGCAAACCGTTTTGTGAAGTGCGAACCAACGTTTGCATTCCAAAGCAGCGTGGTTGTCAACGCCAGTAGGTAAATGACGAACCACGCTGTCCGGTAACTCAGGAAGAAGTTTTGTGAATACTTCGTTGTTGCATACATCCCTGCCGGGAACAAAATCACGGTCAGGCAGTTGATGAGCACATATGCGCCCGAAACTTTTGCGACACCTTCGATGAAGGAATCGTATCCCGCGCGCAGCCCAATATAGCACACCAGTGCGATGCCCAAGTCATTCATCAGCGCGCCGAAATCCGCAATGCTGCCGCCACCAATGAGCGTGGAGGTTGGCTCCCAGAGAATCGACGCAACCACCAGCATTGTTACGCCAAATAGCCGATTAACCGGAAGCAATTGCGCGTTTTTGAACAATACGATGAGTGTAAATAGCACCAGCATGATGCGAATCATGTTCAGCAGCGTGTCAAGTATTCCCAGCGCGGGGATAGCGCTGATGCAGCCGGGCTTAATCAGGATTAAAAAACAGAACGAAATAAAATTTGGATTTCTGAAGTACCTCATTTTTCCCCTTCTGCCTTACCTTTCAGGTAAAGGGCTCTCAGTTTTTCAGCTTCCTGATGGATGTCATAGCCGTGGCTTTGAATCACCTCAATCTTGTTCTCCCGCTGGGTGGTATCCGCCGCCAGCATCGCATCTGCCCACTGCTGCGCGGTTGCCTCTCGCGGCAGATAGGTGAACAGCGATTCATCAACGCATGCCTCCTGCGGAACAACCTCCGCTGTCGCAAAAGTTTTCAAGCCTGCGGCTTGCGCTTCAATATAGACAATGCCCAATCCCTCAAAGCGCGATGGCAGCACGAACGCATCCATCGCCTGCAACAAATCCGGTACATCGGTTCGCAGGCCGAGGAACAGCACGCTATCCGTCAGCTTCTTCGCCTGCACCAAGCGGCGGATTTCCTCCTCCAATTCGCCCTGCCCGACGAACATCAGCACCGCGTTCGGTCTTTTTTCTTTAACTTTCGCGAAAATTTCCACGGTGAACTGCGGATTTTTCTGATACGTCAGCCGCCCGACCACGCCCACCACAAACTTGTCCGTCAGCCCCATTTGCGTCCGGATCTGTCGGCGCGTTTCCGGATGATAGACGTATTTCTCTGCCTCAATCGCGTTTTTTAGCACGGTATACGGATGCTTGCCGTACAGGTGGTCACCTGCATCCTTGGAGCACGCCAGGCGGAGCGTCGCAAAGCGATTCAGCAGCACGCGGAACAGCCGATAGTGCGGTTTGGCCGAAGCGCCGGTCATATACGCCATGTGTGCGTGGCAAACGCGCACTTTCACGCCGCACAGCTTGGCAATCCACAGGTACAAAAACGACCATTCTTCAAAATGAACATGCACCGCGTCGTAGTGTCCCTGTTGAATCACCCGGCGCATTTCCTTGATATTTTTCAGCAGGCTTTGCTTTTTGGGCGTGACATAAAACGTGTGAAAGCCCGCTTTTTCAAACCGTTCCTGCAAAAGATGCGGCTTGCCGATGCTCTCGCCAACAATGTCAAATGCTATTCCCGGCATCGGCTGGTTTGCGCAATAGTTTGCAATCACGAATCCAACACCGCCGCCGTTAAACCCATAGGTAATATGCAGAATCTTCATAAGCTGCTTCACATTCCATCTTGATTTTTGTCAATTCGCCGAATTGCCCGCGCCTTCACACGACTGCAGCGCTTGTTCAAGCCACTGCCGGGAATCTGCTGCCTGTGCCGCCATCCGCGCATCCGCGGTTTGGAAACAGCCGTCGCTGATGATTTCCGTTGTGGCATCCTCGCCCGGCACAACCAGCCGATTCTGCATATTTGCCGTTTGCAGGAGCGTATGAATGCGGCTGTTCTGCCCGCGTTTGTCACCCTCCTTGAACCGCTGGAGGACGTTGAACTGCTTATGGAAGCGAATCGAAAACAGCGTGCAGTGGAACGAATCGGTTAATACATAATCTGCATTTTCCACAAGTCCGAGCCATTCGCGCGGGCCGACGGGCTCCTTGACGGTTCCCGGCTTCTTGAAGTCCGCAGCGACCATTGGCAGCATCCGAATCGTCAGATGCTTTTCCCGTGCGATTTTCTCTGCGGTTTCCAAATATCGCGCATTTTCACTGAGAAAATAACAGAACAGGTACTTTTGTTCGCTGTCAATCGGCTTCGCAAGCGTTTGCCAATGCGCCATGCTTACCAACAGCGTGGGGTCAACCGCCACCATCACCTGTTTGCCTGTCAATTCACGCACGATTTCCGCCCCGCGCTTTTCCCGCACAGAGACGTAGCGGAACGGAGCAATCGCCTTGCGGAGCCGCTGCTGGCATCTGTGCGGGATTTCCATCACGCCGAAGCTGGGCGCGTACGCGATTTTGCGGCGGCTATCCTGCACAAACTCCAGAAAATAGTAAGGATCATAGAGATATGGATTCCAAATCTGGTCGCTTCCGCAGACGAATACGGCATCATCACCGCAAATCCGAGCAATTTCTGGCGCAGTGGAACACGGCGGCGTAATCTGCATATGCTGCGCACGAAAATCATCAAACAGGGAGAGGTTGTTGACAGCTTCGGACGCGCCGTTTTTCTTCATCAGATATTCGTTGATTTTATACTGTATGGTTTCTTTTAGGCTGTGATTGATGAACTTCAGCTTCCACATATCCGCCTTTGTGGGCTTATAATTCAGGACGCTGCACGCATACCCCATGTCGCTGATGGTATGTTGAAGCGCGTAGGCCTGCAGTACGCTGCCGTAATTATTGCCCCGATACCACGTTTGTGTGTATACTTTCATCATCAATTTCCTCTTCTTTTCAGGTTCGCGTATAAAACCAGCAGTTTCGCCACATAGCCGGACGCATCGAAGAGCTTTTTCGCGTTGGCGACGGATTTTTCTGCCATCCGCTGATATTCCTCGTCGCTCAAGCGCATCACGCGCCCGATAGCATCCGCCAGTGCGGCTTCGTCCTTCATCGGGCTGATAAAACCTGTTTCGCCATCGACAATATTCTCCGGCAGACCACCGGCGTTTGTCGCAACAACGGGCTTCCCCATCGCCTGCGCTTCACACGCGGTATATCCACTGGCTTCGTACCACTCGGACGGCACGACCACGCAGGCGCAGTTGCGCACATACTGCCAGAGGTTTTCGCCGGACTGGAAGCCGACCATCGTTACCCGCTGGTTTAGATGATGCGCTTCGATTTCCGCGCGGATGGCATCTTCCTCCGGGCCAGTGCCGACAATGATAAGCGGAACATTTTCCAGCTTCTCCATTGCCCGAACCAGCGTCAGGATACCCTTTTCCGCCGAAAGCCGCCCGTAATACAGCACATAATCGCCGCGTTTGCCCTGCACGGCGTAGCGCGTATCCGCCGGAAGGAAGTTTTTCATGTGCACAATGGGCGATTTTGTCAGTCCAGACGCTTCCAGCTTGTTCTTGTAACACTCGGACGGCGTGATAAACAGGTCAATTTTCCTGTACAGCCCACTGCGCTTGTTGAAATCGCTCTCGATGGCGGCCATCAGGCACTTCGCCCGCGAATCCTTGAAGCACACACGCTTGACGCAGTTCCAGTAATTCCCGTGCAGACACGCTTCGCAGATTTTCCCGTGGTCGAGCATGACATGATTCGGGCAGACGCAGTTGAGGTCGTGCATGGTGAAGACGACCGGGATGCCGTGCTTTTTCGCCGCATCAACGATGGAAGCAGTCAGCACGCGGTGGAAGAGGTTGATGTGGATGATATCCGGCTTTTCCTTTTCAATCAGCGCAGAGATTTTTTTCTTTGCTTCAAAGGAATACACCATGCGGAAGGCGGCTTTCAGCTTCTGTGCGGCGGTTAACTCCCCGTTAAACTCCACATTGCTGACGAAATACGCGCTTTGTTCGCAGGGCAGGTTTTTTTCATCCTGCATGGCGAAAAAGATGACTTCGTGCCCCGCCTGCCGCAGCAAATCCGCCAAACCGAAAAAGTAGGTTTCCGACCCGCCGTGCATATTAAAGTATTTGTTTACAAGCAGTATCTTCATGCCGCGCCTCCTTATCTCCGGCGCAGCTTACGCACCGCGTTCCGCAGCGGCTTGTACAGCCCAACGGCAACCAGCACTTGCGTTACGCGCAGCTTTATGCCATTTTCATGCACAATATACTGATTCAGGTTCGTCTCAATCGGCGTAGCATCCAGCTGCGAAAAAAACTGCGCCCGATGCGCATTTTCCTTGCCCGCGCGCACCAGCATCGAATTGTTGGCGCACACCCGCTCCAGCGGATATTCCTCCATGAACCACGCGCTTGCGGCTTTATCCACCCAATCTTTGCCTTTTTGAGTGTTGATAATCAGCGCGGAAATTCCCTGATTTTCGCTTTGCTGGATAAGCCGTTCCCCTGCCTTCCAGAGGTCACCGACGACGATATCCGCGCTGCCGTTGTCGCCCTTAAACTCGCAATGATAGCAGCTTTGGCGGTACGTCAGACCTTGGAGCATCGCCAGCACATACGGATTCTGCCGATAGCTCATCTCCTGATGCCGCTTGCCCGATTTTGTCGTCAGCACAAAATACGGCATCGTCCAGCCGACCGGCGTTTTACTGCGGAAGTTCACATTGCGGATTTTCTCGCCGTACTGCGCCGCTTTCGCATCCCGGTAGCGCTGCCAGACGCCTGCCGTGGGTGTGCCCTCGCAAATCAGCGCAACCAGCAGCAGATTTTCCGGCTTGCCCGTCACTGCCGCGCACGCCGCGCACTGGCAGGGCGTGCCGCAGAACATGACAGGCGTCCCCGCCTTCAGCAGGTCACGAACCGTCGCCAAGCAATTGCCGATGTCGCTCTGCACATACTTGGAACTGCGCATCCGCTCAACATCTTCCAGCTTATTGGAGACGATGTGCACCGCGTCCATCTGCTCATCCCACACGCAGCCGCACACATAGCCGCCCTGCCGCAGCATTTCCTGCGCCAGCGGGATGAACATGCCGCCGGACGCCGACGCTTTGCGCGCCTGCGTATCAAGCTGATACGCCGCATAGCAGCCTTCCTTGCCCAGCGGTGTATGATTTTTGTCCGCGTGCTGATGGATGCACACGCGGTCGCACCTGCCGCAGCCGATGCAGCGCGCCTCGTCAATTTCGGGGATGTAGCTGCCATCCGCCGCCTGCGTCATATGCACTGCCCCGCGCGGGCAGACGTTGACGCACGCGCCGCAGCCATAGCAGTCTTTCAGCAAATCAAAATCAAGCATTGTGTTCTCCTATCGGCTCATTTTTTGTTCATCCTCTGTTTCAAATTCCTCGCCAGCGGGTAAATCTTGGTGTGCACAAAAGAGATGCAGTCCACCATCAGCCTCTCCGGCATGGCGCTCGTGACGGCACTGAGCACCTTCTGCGGCGCTGTGCGGTCGTCAGGCTTCATCGGCGTATCCTTCCACGGGCTTTTCGCCTTGTATGCCAGATACGTCTTGGCGTACGGGTGCTTGCAGCCCGCCACCCACGGGCGGATGCTCATGCGAAAGCACGACTGGAAGTGGACAATCGCCGGATTCTCCACCGCTTCCCGGTACTGCGCGGGGTCGCCCGGCACAGGCGGCTTGCGCAGCTTGATGAGGTTCTTGTAATCAAACGCGAAAAAGACCGTCATGCAGTTATATTTGGGGTGCAGGATGCCCGAACGCCCCAGCTTGCTCAGCACACCGTTCTGCACGCCCTGATCCACAAAGGTGATATCGCCCTGATTCTCCCGGATGTAGCGCAGGAACATGTCCTCGACGTTGTTTTTGCGCCATGCGTCCAAATCCACCAGCAGAACGCCGTTGTTGATGTAGTTGTCCGTCGGCTGAAGTCCCAGATTGGTGCGGTAGGCGGCACCGCGGCAGTCATCCACGCCATAGAGCCACTTGTCGCCCATGTCCATTTCCCACAGGGGCGTTAAGTCCTGCATAACCAGCGTATCGCAGTCAATAAACAGCACCTTTTTCACCGTTTCAGGCAGCATGGAGGGCAGGAACAGGCGGTAGAACGTGCTGATGTTCCAGCGGCCGACGTTGATTTCAGTGGCGGAGCGCTTCTCAATGTCCGGATGCGCCAGATACGTCAGCGTGCGGCCGAACGAGGCAATCATGTTCTCCAGCTTCTGCTTGTTCTCTGCTGAAATCTGGTTGTCTATCAGGTAGAGGTTGAGTTCCTTGACGTTTCGGTTATGCTCCAAGAGCGACAGTATGGAAATTCCTGCAATCTCGCAGTAGCTGTCGCTGGAAGAATAGACGATATCCATCCTCGACTCCCCTTACAGTTTCTTGTAGTCCGCAAAACTCATCAGGTGCAAGTCCTTTTCGCTGATAATGAGGTTCTCCTTGCCGCCAATCAACTCAAAAGGCCATTCAATGCCGATATCCGGGTCGTTGTACATGATGCCGGAATCGCCCTCGCCATAGAACACCTCGGCGCACTTGTAGCTGACTACCGAATCCTCAATGACCAGATAGCCATGCCCGAAATACTGCGGCACAAGCAGCATCTCCGTGTTTTCGCCCGTGAGGTGGAAGCCGCGCCATTGCCCGAACGTTGGCGAATCCGGGCGCAAATCCACAATCACGTCATACACGTGGCCGGAGATGCAGCGCACCAGCTTCGCCTGCTGTTTAACCAGCTGGAAGTGCGTCGCGCGAATCACCCCGCGCTTGGAAATGGTGTAGAACACTTCCTTCAAATCGTGGTCAATGCCATTCGCGCGGAAGGTGTCAACATTGTAATCCTTAATCAAGCCGCCGCGGTTGTCCGTCGCATAAAAAGGCTTGATGCGGTACGCACCCTGCAAATCCAGCGGCTGAAAATCAAACTTCTGCACCATTTTATGCTTCCTCCCGAATATAATCCGCCGTCATCTTGATGCCCTGCGCAAACGGAATCTGATTGACATAGCCCGTGTCCCGTTCAACCTTCTTCAAATCGAACTGGTCGTAGGAGACGTTCACACCCTTGAAGGGCAAATCCCCCAGCCCAATTTCAGCCGCCGGGTCAACCAAATCCCGCATTTCCAGCAGGAACTCCCGCAGCGGCTTAGGCTCACCAGAACCGATGTAGTAGCGGTTGAACGGCTTGCCTTTTTCCGCCACGGCGATGATGGCGTTGATGGCATCGGTGATATAAATGAAGTCGTACGTCTGATACCCCGCCGTGAAGGAGCAATGCTCTTTGTGGATGAGCTTGCGGATGGCGGTGTAAATCATCCGCGCGGATTTTTCACCCACGCCATAGATGTTGGTGATGATGACCGGGATGAATTCCACACCGGTCATTTTGGCGACCGTTTCGCCCATCAGGTGCGCCGCCAGCTTGCCCGTGCCGTAGATGTAGCCGCCCGCCGGGTCAATATCATCCGACTGAAGATACTCGTAGGTTTCCATCTCGTTGATGCTGGATGCATACACCACACGCTTGCAGCCCACCTCGGCGCACAGCTTGATGTAGTCGCACGTCAGCTTGACGTTCGACAGCTGCACATCATAATCCGCGCGCGCAGGCCCGGATGTGCCCGCCCACGCCAAGTGGAAGAAGCAGTGATAATCCGCTGCGGGAATCTCCTTCGCAAGGGCAGGCACGTCCTTGTTCAGCACGCTGATGCAGGTGACGCGCGGGTCATCCGCCAGCACATCATCAAAGCGGACATCCAGTGCCGTGACACAGCAGCCCTTTGCCAGCAGCGCATTCACCAGCGTTTTGCCGATAAAACCGTTTGCACCGGTAACGATTACATTCTCCATCTTATTCTCCTGCCGACAAAAATGCCGTGATTTCTTCGTCCATGCACGCGCGAACATCGCCGCCGGACAGATAGCACTTGCTCCATTCGGCAACTTTCTCAATCGCCGTGTCCAGATTCCAGTGGGGCTTCCAGCCAAACGTCGTCTTGAGCTTGGCGCAGTCCAGCTTCAGGAAGTTCGCCTCGTGCGGGCCGCCGTCATAGCGGTTGACCCACTTCATGCCCTCGCCCCACTTGCGCACGAACAAATCCACCAATGCGCCGGTCTGGAAGCAGTCCACATCATCCGGGCCAACGTTATAATAGCCAGCGTACTTGCCGTCCTCGTACTGCATGGCGGCAATCATCAGGTAGGCATACAGCGGCTCCAGCACATGCTGATACGGGCGGGTGGAGAACGGGTTGCGCACCACAATATCCTCTTGCTTCATCGCCGCGCGGATGCAGTCCGGGATGATGCGGTCGTTGGCGAAGTCGCCGCCGCCGATGACATTGCCTGCGCGCGCTGTGGAGATTGCTACGCGCCCATCAGCAAAAAAGCTGTTCTTGTAGCTGTGCGTCACCAGCTCCGAGCAGGACTTGGAATTGGAGTACGGGTCGAAGCCGTCCAGCTCCTCGTTCTCGCGGTAGCCCCACACCCACTCCTTGTTCAGGTACACCTTGTCGGTCGTCACATTCAGGAAGGACTTGACGCAATGGCTGTTTCGCACACATTCCAGAATATTCACCGTGCCCATGACGTTCGTTTCATAGGTGTAAGCGGGATTTTTGTAGCTGTCGCGAACGATAGGCTGCGCCGCCAGATGCAGCACAATCTCCGGCTGTGCAGCGTCAAACGCGGCCTTCAGCGCCGCATAATCGCGGATATCGCCGATAACCGAGTGCACATCCTGCGCAATATCAGCGATTTCAAACAAGGACGGCGACGTAGGGGGATTCAGTGAATACCCCGTAACAATCGCCCCGGCATTAGCGAGCACCTTGCACAGCCACGAGCCCTTGAAGCCGGTATGTCCCGTCACGAACACTTTCTTGCCCTGATAAAACGACAAATCGAACTGCTTCATTTCTCCCACACCTTCCACGGCGCATTGCCCGACGCCCACAGCTGCTCCAGCTTCTGTTTCTCCCGCAGCGTGTCCATGCACTGCCAGAAGCCTTGGTGGATGTACCCCACCAGCTGTTTCTGTGCGACAAGTTTGGTCAGCGGGCCTTTCTCAAACACGGTTTCATCGCCCTCAATCAGGTCAAACAGCTCCGGCTGGAATACCATGAAGCCGATGTTGATGAGGTCGCCGTCCATGTCCGACTTCTCGCGGAAAGCGTCAATCACGCTGTTCGCGCCGACCTCCACCACGCCCTTGTTCTGCCCGAAGTTGTACATCGACATGGTGCCGATTTTCCCGTGCGCCTGATGGAATGCCACCAGTTCCGCAATGTTCACGTCGCCCACCGCGTCGCCATAGGTCAGCATGAACGGCTCATTGCCGATATACTCGCGGATACGCTTGACGCGCCCCCCTGTCTGGGTATTTAAGCCAGTGTCGACAACCGTCACGCGCCACGGCTCGGCGTGCTTGTTGTGCACAATCATCTCGTTCGTGCCGTGCGTGTAATCGAACGTGATGTCGGAGGTGTGCAGGAAGTAATCCGCAAACCACTCCTTGATGACGTGCTGCTTGTAGCCCGCGCAAATCACAAATTCGTTGTAGCCATAGGCAGAATATGTCTTCATGATATGCCACAGGATGGGCATACCGCCAATCTCAATCATGGGCTTGGGCTTGAATGCGGATTCCTCGGAAATTCGTGTGCCGAAGCCGCCGGCAAGAATGACAACTTTCATCGTTTTCCTCCTCATTGCGTCGGATGCTCAATACAAGCCTTGTTTGCCGCAGTCCTCGAACCAGTCGCGGAAGGTGTCCTCCAGCCCCGCGTGGAACGCATAGCCGCTCTTCGCCAGCTTTTGGCCGCTGATGTTCGTGCTCACCATCAGTTTCTTCACACGCGCCGGGTGAATGCCGACTTTCTTGCCGCCGATGGGGCCAAGAATCGTCGCCGCGGTCATCAGCAGGCCGCCCGGAATCAGCGGAATATGGCGCTTCATCCCGGTCGCCGCCTGCATGGCGCTGCAAATCTGCTCGATGGTGTACGCCGGCTCGAACGTGCAGTTGTACACATCCACACCCGGAAAATCATGGTCAATCATCCGATATTGGAAGAAACGCACCAGTTCCTTCACATAAATGCACGCCTTCACCGTGTCCTTGCGCCCGGCATAGAAGAAATAGTGCTTCTTCTGGCTGTTGTACAGGCGGGTCATATTGCCATGCTCACCCTTGCCATACACAATGCCCGGCCGTACAATCGTCAGTTCGCGGTTCGCTTCCTTTGCCTGCCAAATCTGGTGGATTTTCTCCGCCACCAGCTTGCTGATGCCGTATGGCGTGTTTGGCGTGGGCAGCGTGTCCTCCGTTTTCAGCTCCTCCGCCGCACCATAGGGCGCAATGGAACTGGTGAAGAGGATTTTGCGGATGCCGTGCTGTTCCGCAAAGGCGGTCACATTCTCCGCGCCGCGAATATTCGTCTCGAAGTAGGCGTAATCCGGATGCCCCGGCGTCCTGTGCACCGCCGCAAGGTTGAAAATCACATCATCCGGCGTGGGCGTGAAATCAAGGGCAATCGGCTTGCGCACATCCACGCGGCGATAGATGACCCCCTCGTTTTTCTCCACGACGCCGGGCACAACGCCTTCTTCGCCGGGCATGACCAAATCCAAATCGTAAATGCAGTCGCCGGGCTTTACGCACGCATCCTTCAAGCGGTGAATCAGGTGTGTGCCGATGAAGCCGGAGCCGCCGAAAATCAGGCAATTCATTGCTTCGCCCTCACTTCGCGCCGTCCCTGCGGAGGACAGCAACCACGGTTTTCAGCAGAATCTTGCAGTCCAGCCATATCGACGCCTGGCGGATGTATGTCATCTCCATCTGCTGCCGATGCCCGCTCTGGTAGGTTGCATTGTTGCGCGCGTATGCCTGCCAATAGCCCGTCACGCCCGGCTTGACGGACAGCAGCACATCCGCCGAATCCGCATAATACTGCTGGATTTCCGATTTCAGCAGCGGCCGCGGTCCGACGAGGCTCATTTCGCCCGCAAGAACATTGAACAGCTGCGGCAGCTCGTCCAAACTCGTTTTGCGCAGGAAATTGCCTACCGGCGTGATGCGCGGATCATTGTCGATTTTGAACTCCGTATGATACTGGCGCTTCTGCTCCTCGCTCAGCTGATCAATCATCTGATCAGCATTGCGGTACATGCTCCTGAATTTCCACATTTTGAACGGTTTGCCATTCTTGCCGATACGCACCTGCCCGTAGATGACAGCGCCGGGATCACCCAGATAGACAATGACGGAAAGAATCAGGAACAGCGGCGAAAGTGCGATAACCGCCATTGCCGTCACCGTCAGGTCGAACGCCCGCTTGACGGCACGATAGCCAAGTTTATTCGCGCCCGTGCGGGATGCTGTCGGTTCTATCGCCTGTTCTGGCAGTCCATGCTGCATATGATTACACGCTCCCTTATTCAGTCGTACTTAGTCGCGCTGGAAAATATCGCGCGTATACACCCTGTCCTGCACATCATCAAGCGCCTTGTCGTAGCGGTTCGCCACGATGATACGGCTCATTGCCTTGAATTGCGCCAAGTCGTTGACCACCCTGCTGCCGGAAAACGTTTCACCATCCGGCAGTGTCGGCTCGTAAATCACGATGGATGCGCCTTTCGCCTTCAGGCGCTGCATCACGCCCTGTATGCTGCTTTGGCGGAAGTTGTCGCTGCCGTGCTTCATCGTCAGGCGATAGATGCCAATAACGGGATGCTCTTCCTTCGCCAGCGCCATCACGCGGTCGGCAATAAAGTCCTTGCGCGTCTTGTTGCTCTCGACAATGGCGGAAATCATGTTCTGCGGCACATCAGCGTAGTTCGTCAGCAGCTGCTTGGTGTCCTTCGGCAGGCAGTAGCCGCCGTAGCCGAACGATGGGTTGTTGTAATGGCTGCCGATGCGCGGGTCGAGGCACACGCCATCCAGAATCTGCCGTGTGTTCAAGCCTTTGCTCTCCGCGTAGGTGTCCAGCTCATTGAAGTATGCCACGCGCAGCGCCAGATAGGTGTTGGCGAACAGCTTGACCGCCTCTGCCTCGCTGAAGCCCATCAGCAGCGTGTCAACGTTCGGCTTTTCCGCGCCTTCCTGCAATAGCGCAGCGAACGCGCGGGCGGATGCGGTCAGGCGCGTATCCTGCATGTCCGTGCCGACAATGATGCGGCTTGGGTACAGGCTGTCCTCCATTGCGTGCGATTCGCGCAGGAACTCCGGGCTGAAGAGGATGTTCCTGTTATGGAATTTCTCGCGCACCGACGCGGTGTACCCGACCGGGACGGTGGATTTGATGACCACCGCCGCATCCGGATTGCACTGCGTGACCAGCCCGATAACCTCCTCCACCGCCGCCGTCTGGAAGCGCTGGGTAACATCATCGTAATTCGTCGGGACGGCAATGACGACGAAGTCCGCATCGACATAGGCGGCCTGAGCGTCGAGCGTTGCGCTCAGTTGCAGGGGCGTGTGCGACAAAACCTGCTGCATCACGTCATCCCGCACGGGCGATTGGCGGCGATTGATCATGCTGATTTTTTCCGGCACAACATCCACCACTGTCACCTGATGATGCTGGGACAGCAGCACCGCCATCGCCATGCCGACGTAGCCTGCGCCAGCAACCGCAATCTTGTAGGCTCTCATGCTGTCCCCCCATCGTCTCGTTTTTGAAAAAAAGTTCGTCATGCAAACATTGCGGCGAACCAGCTGCCGACAGGTACATACCTATCAAGCATTTTCCATTATACCATGCAAACCGTTATTTGGCAAGTAAATCTCGATTAATTTTGTGGAAAATGCAGTTTTATCAGCTTTTCTTCCTAATATATATTTCCGAGTGTGGCAACGTTCGTCGCCTTTTCCATACAAACGTTCCCTCAAAAGTTACGTCATCCACACGACCGTTTTCGGAGAATTTTGTGCGATTTCCAAATGAGAATGCACCCAGTTGCGCCGCGAATTTGAAAACAGGATAATATGGAACGCGAAAAAAGCGTGGTGACGTCCTTGGCACACACACGCTTTCCGATGATTTCTTTGCATTTCCCGTCCAGTGGCATATTTATGCACGCTTTTATTCGCCCGTGCCCGCAAAAACCGTCCATACCGTGCCGAAAATCAGCTTCCAGTCCAGCAGGAAGCTGCGATCGCGGATGTAGCGCATATCCATGTCCATCCACTCGTCAAACGTCACGTCATTGCGGTTCGGCTGAATCTGCCAAATGCAGGTCAGACCGGGACGGACATACAGGCGCTGGCGCTCGTAATCCGTATACGCCGCCACTTCGCACGGCAGCGGCGGACGCGGGCCGACGATGCTCATGCTGCCAACCAGAATATCCCACAACTGGGGCAGCTCGTCGATGCCGCACTTGCGGATGAAATGCCCCACACGGGTGATGCGCGGGTCATACTTTTGCTTGAAAATCGGGCCGTTCATCTCTGTGCGGCGCTTCAAATCCGCCAGCTTCGCCTCAGCGTCCACGCACATGGAGCGGAATTTGTGGATGCGGAACTCCTTGCCGTCAATGCCGCTGCGCACCTGCGTAAAAATCGGCGAGCCTTTCGGGTCATCAATGACAATCGCGAGCGCTACAATCAGCATCAGCGGCAAAAGCACAATCAGCGCCAGCAGGGAGAAGAAAATATCCTGCGCGCGTTTCAGCGCCCGATAGACCACCTTTGCCTTGCGCACCTGCTCCCGATTAAGCCAAATCTGTTCGCGCGTGGTCGTCGCCGGCTGCTGTACCGTTGCTTCCGTCATCGCCGCCATCCTCCCATCTGCCGCCGCTGCTTTTGCGGTCGGCAATTTTTAAGCATCTGGGAAATTCGCCATCTTCTGTCCGACTTATCGTACACAAAAATTACCTAAAATCACCTTGTTTATTTTATCACACATGTTTCGGCATGTCAATTGCCTTCCAGGAAAATCCGAGCCGTCTGTATTTTTCCTGCTTTTTTGCTTTTTCTTCCGAAAACGCAGGAAAACTTGCTGATTTTGTTGTATAATAAGGAAAGGGCATGACTAACATCGTCGGTTTTGCGTGGGAATCCGCGCTTTTTGCCTTCGTAATCACATCATGCAGCCACGGAAGGAGATGACGCTCATGCAGCCCAAACTACCGCAAGACGAACGCTACGAGCAGCGTCCGGACGGCACAATCCGCCGTTTCCGGCAGCAGACGCCGCCCGCGCAGAGCACCTATATTCCCCAGCCGCCGCCCGATGAGCCGCCGCGCCGCCGCAAGCGGGAAAAGCACCGCCATCGCCGCGTCTGGCTGTACGTTTTCGCGCTGATTGGCGTGGCGTTCGTCGCCGTGGAAATCTTCCGCTATCTGATTGTGCCGCTGCTCGTTCAGCTGCACATCTGGACAGGAGGTCGCCTGTGAAACGCATCGGAAAGTGGCTATTGGGGCTGATTACCTCCGCGCTGACGCTCGTGCTGGTGATTGTGCTGCTGCCGTACGCCGCGAAGTGGGTCGCGCGCATCATGCCGGATGAGTCCGCCGCGGCGATTCGCGCGTCCGTCGTGCTGTCGCAGAAGCTGGAGCAGAGCGCGAAGCTGGAAACGCTGCACGTCACCGAAGAGGGCGCGCTGAACTACGAAGTCAAGGCGGCATTCCTCGGCACAGTGGCAAGCATCAACGCCGATTACACCTATGAGGGCAGTTTCGGCATTGATTTGCAGCAGGTGACCATGACGCGCGACGGGTCTGTGCTGACGCTGACGCTGCCCGCGCCGGAGCTGCTGCTGGACTCCCTCACACCAGCGGACATCACGCGCGATTCGGCGCTGTACCCGTATCTGGACGACAACGACTTGCAGCGTGTTTTGGAGGATGAACGTGTTTCCTGCCGCGAACGGTATCTCTCCGGCGAGCGCGCAGCGGAACTCTGGGACGCGACCGTCGCGGCGATGGAGGCGACCGTTGCGCAATGGATGGCGGACGCGGGCGGGTTCACTGTCCGCTGCGAGCGCGCGGAATGATTTTTGGTTCTTCACGGAAAGTTTGGGGAGCAAACAAGGGCTTAGGCGAAGCACCAAAAAGCTGCACGCGGAAGGAGCATGAAAGCGCGACCAACTCAATC
>ENA-USYV01000008-USYV01000008.1-human-gut-metagenome-genome-assembly--contig:-NODE-8-length-164676-cov-12.705266_pt1 | contig 164676 bp, 134 predicted proteins | sample MGYA00250066_ERZ773514 | MGnify/ENA primary metagenome ERZ773514 (study PRJEB29103, sample SAMN06112049) | human gut metagenome | biome: human gut; feature: ankylosing spondylitis patient; material... | reverse complement strand
CAATTATGACGCAATATACGAGGAATATAGCCGCGTATTACCAAATTAGTGAAAAAAGAGTCGCATAGAGAAAAAAAACATTTAAATATAAAAAAAGGAGATGTGCCTTAGTTTTGACACATCTCCCCGAGGCTATTTCATATCCGTCGGTTTCGGGAGCGAAATCGAATGCCAGCGGCACCGTCACCAGTTTCTCATTATCCACCGGGATTTCCCCCTCGGTTATCTTATCCTCACATCCTGCCAGCCCACTCATAAGTGCAACCAGCCCTAAAAACATAGTAAAAATACTTCCAAATTTCATTCGTTTCATATTTATATTAATTTTATAAAATAGTTCATTATCTCCAAAACAGACGGTCTATTCACGACAAACAGACCATCCGTTTCACTGTTACAGATAGTCTGTTCTGCATAAACAGACCATCTGTTTTTATTCTTCATTCCTGCATACAGCGCAGGCGATCCGGAATATCAGAAAACAAACCATCCCGCCTCATGCAGCATTCACTGCATAAAGCGGGACGGAAAACTTAATGACAAATATCTTTTTTCGGATATATCCTCCTAAATCAACTTTGCTTCTCTACAATCCACTTCTCAATGTTTCGCGTCTTGTTACTGAAGTTCACGCCAATCTTGAACAGTTGCCGGCCGTCCTTCTCGAAAGGCTGTGCATAGCCTTTCTCGTTAATTTGCGCCATGGCCTCCTCGGCGGTACCGTTCAGCTTGAATTCCATCACATAGATGAAACGGTCCGTCTGCAACACCAGGTCAATGCGTCCGTCCGAGGTGTGACGTTCTGCATTGACATAGAAACCCAGGAGCTTGTAAATGATGAAAAGCACATTCTGATAATGAAGTTCAAGATCGCTCACCAACTCGTAAGGGGTATCTGCAAAGAAACTACGAAGACGTTTGAAGAAAGCATCAACGTCTCCGGCACGCAATTCCATCACGAACTTTTGTATCTCAAAAGGAGCCTCCACTTTACTGAGCCGGGTATAGAAAGGTACCAAAAACTTAATGAACCCCTCTTCTACCTCCCTATTCGGGAAACCGAGACGATAGAGGCCGAATTCCTTGTCGTACCCTTTTATGGTGAGATACCCACTCTGAAAAATCACAGGAATGAGATCTTCGTCACCATAGATACTATTCAGAACATCGGCATCAGTCTGTACGTGTGCCATACGTTCTAAATCGTAATGGCTACGCTTTAACAATTCCACGAGATAGGTAGGCGTACCTGTCTCAAACCAGTAGCTGCCGAACTTCATCTTATAGAAAGTGTTCAGCACGCTGAAAGGATTATAGATGCCTTCCGTATTCTCAACGAAATGATAGCCATCGTAGCACTCTTTCAGTTCGGCAGCGGCTTGCTCGTAAGTCATCTTTTGCGCGGCGGCCAGCTCATGCAATTCGGCTTTCAGATTCTCATGTATTTCCCGCTCCGTCATTCCACAGATAGAGACAAACGGTTCGTACATAGAAATATCATTCAGATTATTCAAGTCACTAAACACACTTATCTTACCAAACTTCGTAACTCCCGTCAGCAAAGCGAACTTGATGCAGCCGTCCAAGGTCTTCAATACCCCGTAAAAGGGTTTCAGCATGTTGCGGAACTCACGTTGCAAGGCTTCATTGCCGATAGCTTGCAACATAGGTTTACCATACTCGTCCACAAGGATTACGACACGCTGTCCCGTTTGTTCATAAGCCAAACGAATGACATGGTAAAACCGTTCTTCAGGCGCACGATCGGAATAGGGGCTGCTATAGGTCCGCTCCCAGATTTCAAGATTTTTATTCAGTTCCTCAAGCAGAGAATCGGCATCTTCATAGTTACGGGCATTCAGATCAAGATGTAGCACTGGATAATTTATCCAGTCCTTTTCCTGCTTCTCCATCGCCAACCCGGTGAACAGTTCCTTCTTCCCCAGGAAATAGGCTTCGAGGGTAGAAACCAGCAAACTCTTTCCGAAACGGCGCGGACGGCTCAGGAAATAATAACGTCCCGTCTTCACCATTTGATAAATCAAGGCCGTTTTATCTATATAGAAATAGTTATCTCTACGAAGACTTTCGAAATTCTGAATACCAATAGGATAAATCTTGCTGCTCATACACATTGCTTTTTACATTGTTTACGTAATGCAAAGATAGCAATTGTTTTCCGTTATTCCAGCATGTCAAAGAGCGAATGTATTCAAATTACTTTGAATCATTCCTTACCGTTAATCAGCCTTTTCCTGCACGCAACGAAGCGGATGGGCGTCAGACTGGTACTTAGTTATGATAGTAAACAATTCACTGGAGGTTCCTCCTGAATTAAACCATCCTGCATAGGAATTATAGCCATTATCAGTTCCCTTATTTCGAGTCCATATCGTACACAAGTCTCCAATAAACTCGAATGTATCCATGTATCTGCCATAACCTGTAAACCGGAAATAAGAGGCATGCCCGCCATTCAACTGTTCGAAATAAAGCAGATAGCCGCCATCGTCATTTCTCGTATTATAATTCTTTATATTATTGTTAGGCAGACTGCTTCCATTCTGATTCACAGCAGCCAGATCAACCCGGGATATAACTTTCCACCCGGCAGAACATGGTTCCCAAACAGGTTTATCCGTTTCATCCCACCCTTTGAATGACGCTGCTGCGATATTTGTCCAGGCAGGACCTTTGCTACTGGCTGCATAAAATACAAGCGGCTACCGGCAAGATGTCTGGTAACTGATTGTCCTCCATTCACCACGTATGTAATCCCATCCTCTGCATAGCGGTTCAACATACCTTCGGGAGGCGTAGATGAATTCTTATTATTAATTACGCTGATCTTTTTAGTCGTATAGCTACTTGGGAACGGGTCTTTGCGCCCCCACTGATAATGGAAACCATTGGTCTTGGACATTTCGACAAATGAAGTCGGAGCTTCATCTACATATCCCGCCATTGCTCCCAAATTACGGTCCATCATCGGAAGTACACTTGCATTGTTCAGCGAAAAGAGCAGCTTCCGCTTATTAACCGGCTCCAAGACTTGTTCACCTCCACGGGTATCCGGCTTATAATCCGTCACCCAAACATGCCAGCTCCAGACAATGTTTCCCGTACCATCCGGACCGTCGTATGCAGCAATCGCTCCGTTACCTCCGGTGGTGTTAGCAGCTACACGGCAATAGATGCGGCATTGCCCTTTATCATTGGCTGGCACCGTATTGGTATCACTATTATCTATCGTTCGTTTTATGTCTACAATATTGGTATGGTCATCATCACTATTAGCAATTCCCATTACAGGATCACCCACATCACCGTTTTCACGGGTTTGCCAAAGCAGCTTTACCGACTTGATGCCTGTACTGGCAGTACCATACCAGCCCGTCATTTGTGAATTGGTGATCTCTGTTCCGTTTTGCTGGCATGCGAAAGGGTCGAAGCAGAATGAACCGCCCGGCTCCACCATAAAGCAATTGGCGGTGGGCACCAGATTATCGTTATTTTCCGAAGCAGGAATAGGGGCGATATAGGTCACACGATTATCACCCGTAGGGATGCCGACGTGCGCAAAGTTCACGGTATAAGAGTAATCCTTATTGCGATACATATTAAAATCCGTAGAAGAACCGGAACCGATATAAACACGGTAGTCGAGCTTCTTCTTTCCGTCAGTCGTGTTCACGGCTACGAAATTGAAAAAGGTACTGCCTACAGGAGCATTCGCTTTCGTGCGCTGCGTTTCCGTGGTAGCGGCAGCACTTTCGCCACGCACATTGGCGGGTATCCAGCAGGAATAAGAACCATGTGCGGCATTGGCATCCGCAACAGGTATTTCAAGCATGGTGAACTGCGAAACGATGGAGGGATAGGTGTCGTCAGTCTCCGGTCTATCCACGATGGTATAGTTCAACGGTACACTCTGAATCAGGAGTTGTTTCAATTTATAATCTGTAACACTATAATCCCATGTTACAGTCAGACGCGTAGCCAGACGTTTCAGCATCAGGCGCATGTCGTAGCTGCCGTCCGGACTCTGAGTGATAGCTTTACCATTTACCTTTACATGCTTCAAATGAAGCACGTAAGGCATAGCGTTCATACTCCCCGTAGCCGAGGGGTCAATCGCATTTATCACGGAAGAATTTACTATCATACTTTGTACTTGTTCTAATGTTTTTGTTCCTAAAGCCGTCACTGCAGGGCCGTTACCACGGGCTACCAATACTAACTGGCAGTTGTCAGACGCCTGCAAAGTGACGTCCAGACTTGTGCCGATGTTGACGGTACCGTAATCATTTCCCGTCAGGTGGTTTCCGTTGACGTCGTACTGACGGATTTCCAGGTTGTAAAGCTGATCCGGAACGTCAGTCGAAGCACGCGTTATCACACCGGGCAACAGGCTCGCGTTGAAGGCGGTAGAACCGCCTTCAACGCGAGCCGTTGCGGTATAACTCACCAAATGATTCTTCGGCGAAGCCGAAACTCAAAGGTACTGTGACCAACTCTTGTCCTGATACCGGAGACACCGAATCATCTATCCGGTCATCACACCCGATAATACCGCTACACAGGGCTGTAAGCCCAAAAAGCAAATAAATATTTCTTTTAAATATCCGTTTCATATATTCTTTGTTTTAATTATCTATTCAAAGCCGGAACGCTGGAAAACAAACCGTCCCACCTCGCGGACCTTGCGGCACACGGGGCGGGACGGAAAACAATGTTATTTCATCAGATTTACTACAACCTTTCTTTTGCTAACTTTATTGATTTCTTCAATTGAACCTCTAAAACCTTCTTATCAGGTAATTCCGTCAAATACTGGGCGATATGTATTCCTGAGTTACCCAACTCCAACAGTTCTACCAGACTATCACTTTTCTCAGCGCAAAGCAAAATTCCCATAGGAGAGTTTTCACCTTCTGCTCTTTCATGTTTATCCAGCCAGCGTAGATATAATTCAATCTGGCTCTTATGCTCTACCTTAAATTTACCTAACTTCAACTCGATAGCAATGAGTCGTTTCAGCTTTCTATGATAGAACAATAAGTCAATATAATAATCCACATTATCAATAGTTATCCGTTTTTGGCGAGCAAGAAACGCAAAGTCGCTTCCAAGTTCCATGATGAAATTTTGTAAATGAGCCAAAATTGCAGATTCAAGGTCTTTTTCCGAATAAGTATCATTCAAACCTAAAAAATCCAATATAACAGGATCCCGAAATGCCATTTCAGGAGTCAGTTGCTTCTCTTTACGCAGTAATTCGATATCATGAGCTATGGTTTGCTCCGGTTTCTTACTGATAGCGGTACGTTCATACAACATAGAATCAATGCGTTTATTCAACTGACGCACACTCCAATGTTCCATTTTGCACATTTCAATATAAAAATCCCGTTTCAAAGGCTCATCAATAAACATTAGTGTACGAATATGCGACCAACTCAATTCTATACACAGTGTGTATAAAATCTCCCCATCAACAAAAACTTCGGCACAACGTATGCAATGCCTTAACTGTTGTTCACCCCATCCTTTCCCAAAAGCCACTGTCAACTCTTTACTCAGATTGGATAATATCTGTTTACCGTATTCAGCACGTTGATCTTTCAGAACTTCTTGCTTTATACGCTTCCCTATATTCCAGTAAAGCAATGTAATAGCACTATTTACCTGAGTAGCCACCTGCCGCCGACTCCTTGCTATAAGTTGTTTTATCTCTGTGGCAAGAGGATTGGACGCACTGTTCTCCAATATTATATTTTCGGATTCATTCATTATAGTTATTCTTTTGTTAATCAACATTCTACTGATTAAATAGATAATATACACATTGTCTTACAAAGGTACTAATTATTTTCCGTTATTCCAGCATGTCAAAGAGCGAATCATAAAAGAAACCCAAGGCTTCTTTTGAATATTATTCCTGTACACAACGAACAGAGAAACCAAAACCGGGACTCGGTGAATGCCCACAAGCTATATGTATATATTTAGTAACCATTCATTCAGGTTTTAAAAATCCACCACTTTATCAATCGTCTCCACCTTATCGAACACCACCACATTACCATTCGTAATGATTACCCGCACATCACCACTGTTGGCACCGCTGATCTGCACAGTAATTGTATAGTGGTAGCCGCGGCGAACATTGTAATCATTCACCAGATTGCCGCCCAGATACAAACGATAACGAACAGAGATAGGGTTCGTGGCATCCGGAGCGGAAGTACTATAATTGTACCAATACGACCCGACCAGATCAATATAGGTACATTTCGACAAGTCACCACCCGATTCAGGTTTGCCGTCACCACCCAATGCGGGTGCCTTGCCATCGGCTTTAGGACCATAGGCATTGAGGTTTTTCTCTTGGAAAGATTTGCCGCAACCTACTCCGCGAAGATTTTCGGGCATATAGAAAGTATAGGTACTGTTTGAATTAAGACCAGCATCGGCAGAATTAGAGCCAACACTACAAGTTCCGGTTATTTCCGTTGTTACCGGCGGATAAACACCAGCAGTTGTTCCGGCACGGCTTTCAATTGCTAATGATTTAGGTAGATTGCAAGCAGTTATGGATTGGAGAGTGAATCGTGCAGGGGAGCTGACTTTATTCGTCCATTTCACATCTATCCAGCTATAGGCATAGCTCAAACCTGCCAGAAGAACAACTTTGTCCTGCGTAGTATCATACACACCAGCAAATTCTATTGCATCCGATACCAGATAATTCGGCTGATTCTTATAATCTGTATAGTCGATTATAATGCCTTCCAAATCTGATTTTGTAGCATTAAAATTGTTAGAGAATGCAGTCAACTTAGAATTATCAACACCAAAATTCACAAGAATACGAAAAGTTCCTTTAAGATTTGAGAAACCGCTTGTAGTTACTTCTACAAGTGCTTTATTCTCACTACCATCCGAATTTTAACATTCTTAATTGCATCACCACTATAACATACAGCCTTTATCTTCTTATCATCTGCACCGAACTGCACTACCCATACATCGCTGAGACTAACGTCACCGATAGATCCGGCACGGGTATCTACCGACAAGGCCGGAGGCAGACTCAAATAAATACTGAGTCCCCCACTCTCATTCTCAACTGGTTCCGAAGATTCGCAAGCCACAAACAGGAAGGTGGCAGCAACACAAAGAAGGGTTATTATCTTATTCATAAGCATACACTGTATTTTAATCAATCTTTTCCCAAATCCTCACCGGTCAGATTGGTGGTTGTCCATTCACGGATGGCAAGCGTAAGATCGGAAGGAACAATCGCACCGTAAAATGTCAATGAGAAATCGAACTGATACGTCATTCCCGGCAACAAGGCTTTTTCAATAGTGGCAAAATAGGAATCGGTAGAAGTTTTCGTCTCACTGCCGGATTTATATTGCACTGTCAGATTCACATCAAACTTCATCTTTTGTGTTCCACCTACAGGCAATAGTACAGCGAGATCGCTGGTACGTGGAGCTTGAGGATTATAATCCAACGTATTATTTGCATCGAACTTTTCAAAAGAATAGGATGCATCGGCAGCAGTAGTCGGCGTCTCCCAGGAAGTATTATTCAGTTTATAAGCCAAACTTCCATAGAGGCCGCTCACCTTGATGAAATTTACGACTAACGCCGTAGGAAGTACCGGCTGCATGGAGTTTCTTGCCTTCACAGTGGTTATCACCTGCGCCCCCATACGAGTAAAAGGTTTGGGCAGAGACACCAGCATGGCATTGTCTCCTGTTTTATCCGGTTGCACCACAATGCCTTCCAACTTCGTGTACATGAAGTCCTTTCCGTTACTTACGGTGAATGCTCCGCTGCTATCCAACTCCGGCACTTCGGTAGAAGAATTGTAAGATACCAGATAGAGGTCGTACGTTCCACGATACAGGGTCAGACTGCCTGTAGCTTGCCGGGTTTTGAAGGAGTCGCTTCATCAGGTTGAACAGTGTAGTTTTTACTATCCAGCGGAGTTCCCAGATTCGTGCTTCCTGCCGGGAAGGCGTAGATGCGGAATATCTTACCGATTGCCATATCTTCTGATGTAGAAGCAGCATCGGCACGCGTCACCGAGGCACTATACATATCGAACGTCAATGTCACAGGTTCCCCCGGCTCCGGATCGGGGTCAGCATCCGGCAGTACTGCATCACCGGCACTACATCCTGCCAGCAATATTCCCAAAACAAGGCCGGAAAATACCGGAAAGCGGGAGGCTAAATTTAAAGATTTGTATTTCATAAGTCACTTATATTCCAATTCCCGTATTCTGATTTGCATCACTCTTCCATACGTCAATCTTTACATTGGTCAGACTGCCGCCCATCTTGTCTACCGTAATGGCGTAGACATAATGATAGCCTGCTTTCCATTGCACCGCACTCACAACCGCCGTTTCAAAAGAACGGGGAGTGACATTGCCGTCAGCTTCGGTGACATTCACCGTAAGGCGAAATGAAAGGCGCGTTTCGGCAGCACTCATAGGGGCTACCAAAGAACTGACATTAGGGTCTTTTTGCAAGGTGCTCAGCACTGTCGATCCTTCCAAAGCGATGGAATTGGTAGATGCCAGACCGTTCAGGGTTCCAGTACTCAGATTCATAGTATCACTCGACCCCATTTGCAAACGGCTGGTGCTACTTAGCAGTTCTATCTTTGTCAAAGTCAGCGTTTCCTGTACATTGGCAGACTTTGACACCCGGAAACTAACCTTTGCTAGAGCATGATTCATGGTGAAGGTAACCGCACGGGAAGCAGCCGTAGCAGCCAGCGGGGTGGCACGGAGGTAATCCACCTGCTGGGAAGCGTTGAAATTGTCCGCTACCACCTGAACAGGTACGGAATGATTACCGACAGAAGAATTTGTGACCGATAGATCCGACGGAGCAAAGGCATACAAACGATTGGGAGTACTCGTATTCGTCACCGTTATATCGGGAGGAGTAGTTGAACTCCATGTTCCATTCGCCAATTCGTACACGGATTTGGCATTCTTTGACAGTGCTGCATGCGCGTTATCGGTGACATATACACCGATTTTAGTCAACTGGGTGGCTCCCAGCGCACGAGTGACCGAAGGATCGGACAACTCCACCGAACGTAACTGCAAAGCATTTCCCTCAGTGTCCGGTTCCGGTACACCATCTCCATCACAGCCCAAGAATACGAGAGCTGCTACGGAAGCCAACAAGATATCTGTATATTTCATTTTCATCATTTTTTCTCGTTCTACTTTGTTACACCGGTCAGGTTGCATTGCCGGCATCTTCTTCACCATCAGTACCACTGAAACCCGGAAGAAACTCCGTCACGACCACACTAGTAAGGTTCAACTCATTCGTTCCGGTAAACGTGTATTGATATTCGTATCCCGCATGAAAGGTCAAGCCACTGCCTTTCTCCTGATAAGTACGGGTCCCAAAGGGGCTTGCCGTCACCGAAATGGTATAGGAAGTGGCAGCTTTGGGTGAAAAGATACCTGAATAGGTATGGCGTCTCACGGCTTCGGAGGTTTTCAATAAGGTGATGGTTTCCTCGGTAGCGTTTCCACTACAGAGTCCCTTTCCGGTAACCTTAGCACTTCCACTACTATTATCAACCTGAAAACTTACAATAATCGTAATTTTACAGGCAGCCAGTGCAAAACTGAAACTGACACGGTTTCCGGTGGCAGCGGCGGTAGCAGTCAGCCGATTGCTTTTCCAGAAATTAGTAGGCGTGCTTTGATTCGCCAATATACTTGAAAAATCATTGGGAAAAGTGGCTGTAAAAGTCTCCCCGCTGCCCGTTGTAGTCATCGGAGTAGTGGACACAGACGGGGTCCAATTTCCGGCTGCCGTCCGTTTATAATTGACGTCTGTTGATCCTGTTTTTGATATTTTAATCACATCATCGGTCACAAATTTCTTTTTATCATAGTCCGATAGATGCGGGTCGTCCGCACGCGTCTGGGGATTGCCGATTTCGGCAGATATTTCCAACGGCGTAGCGACGCCTGCACCGTCCTGTGTACACGATGCGAATACACCTGCCATCAATAACAGTAGTAACCGGAATTGCGACCGGATACCCGTGTAGTTAGTATATATATGAGTCTTATTCATCATGCTTACTTTTAAATAGAGGGATCAAAGTCCCCATTATGCCTGCTTGATACCGTCCAGTCCTTTATTTCGGCCTGACCTACCGGGACGAGAATATTATTCTGCAATTTCAGTGTATATGTATAGCTGGTTCCTTTTGCCATGGCACATTTGACAATAGCCTTATAGGTGAGGCCATACGCATCTGTTATTGTTATTGAAATCTCCGTATTCTTGGCCCGCGGATAAATCACCGTGCACCAGATGTATTCGGAATCGACAGGGCGCAGCATATTGATACTTTCAATAGCCGTACTGCTGCCCGTCCTCAATCCGATTGCCTGTATGGTCATCCGGCTGAAAACAGGCAATGTATTCACACCGGTGAACTTCAGTGTCCGTTTCGCATTTTCATGATTGAAAGCATTGTCGCCTGTAAATTTCACTTCAGCACCCGAAACAGGGACTTCGGGTGTACGGAGGTAGTTACTTTTCAGGAAATCTGCTTTCTTCTCCTGGCTTGCCTGGATGCCATCGTAACCGACCGGGAAAGAAGCACGATACATCACGGCAGGAAGAAAACCCAATTCACTACCTGCGGATGCTTTCTAATTACCGGTTGCATTCAGGGTATATCCGGAGGATGCCAGCAGGACGGAGTTACGTGTACAGGTTACATTGATCTGGGCGCCGATTCTGAATTTACTCAGATCGTAGTCATTGGCAGGTGCAGCATCCCCCAGCCTATCTGTAGATGAAGGGGAAGCGGAAGTGCCGATCTCGGCAGTAATGGTGAGTGGAGTGCCTGACGCTACCGGAATACCCGATTGCTCGTCGGTGCAACCGGATGCCAGTAACAGGAAGCCGGAAGCGATATAAGGCAGTATATTTAAAATCTGTTTCTTCATTGCTTCGTTTCTCCTTTCGTCGGTTTATTCTATAATGGGCGGCACGTCCTGCGAGCCTCCATCCTTTTCTGTCCAAGCTTTTATTTCAACACTTTTCAGGGTGATATCATTCTTGTCGAGTTGCAGGTTGTAGGTGTAACGATGTCCTTTCTTCCACTCACCGTTGAACAGGGCGGCGTTGGCAGCGGTCAGGGTGCGGTCGTTGGTTGATGCAGACTTTTGCCCCAATACGAGGTTCAGGGATATCGGGTTGGTACTGGTTTCGTCTTTAGCTTTCGGGGCAACCAATCCGTAAGCTACCGGTTTCGGGGCACCGATATTACCCGGAAGTTGGGAAGTTCCTGCGGTTGCGGTAAAAGTGATGGTGGCTGTTGTGGCAAGAGTGATCGTACCGTCATTCAGTGCCAAGGTGCCAGCTGCATTTGCAGCACGGAAAACGGCTGTGCCCGTGCCAGTGGTAAGACTGATACTTTTCACATAGTTCCGTACCCGTCTTCTGGCGATGGCAAGTCAGCAAAGTATCATTCAGGTCCGCTTTATGCAGATGCGCCAAGTCAGTATAAGGCATCCCTTGCAACAGTACCATCAATGAAAGAACGTCTTGCGCTTGACGAACCTTCAGCGGTAGCTGTCGGTTTCGGGGCGTATGCACCAGCTTCTGCATCTGTGAAGCTGTAACTGCCAGCTTTTTTTCCGAAACCACTCCTGTCTTCAGGTTTGCAAACAGACGGAATTCACCCGCCACCAATCCACGGTCCACTGCTCTATTGTAAACCGCACGCAGCGCACGGATATAAGTAGAGATAGTGTTGTAACTCTTCTGCAAATCTTCCAGATAAGTCTGGAAGCGATGCAAAGCTCCCCTGTTCAGACCTCCCCAGAAGATTTCACCACCTCCCACGGATTGGGTAAATGCCCGCAGGGCATACTTGTAGATATTAGCAGTGGCGAAACGCCCCTCCTGCTGCAACTCTACAATGACTTCATTTATGAAGTCGGTTAAACTGTTTTGTTTCATAATCAATTGTATTAAAAATAAAAAACACCACACGAACAATGTCGTGCAGTGCTATGTTTAAAATGATAGGATTTATCTGTCGATTCTTATGATTTTCTCTTAAAATGTTATTTTATGATCCATTGTTCTATGTTCCTGGTACGATTACTAAAGTTCACCCCAATTTTAAATAACTTACGGGAATCGGATTCAAAAGGTAGAGCATATCGTTTTTCTTCTATTTGCCGCAATGCTTCTTCGGCAGTACCTTCGAGCTTGAATTCCATAACATAGATATACTTATCTGTTTTCAGCACCAAGTCTATACGTCCCTCAGATGTATGATACTCTGCTTCCGTATAGAAGCCTACCAACTTGAAGATTATAAACACCACATTCTGATAATGAAGTTCCAGATCACTGACAAGCTCATAAGGAGTATCGGCAAAGAAACTTTGCAAACGACGGAAGAAAGCATCGGGTTGCCCACTCTCTACTTCACGAACAAACTTTTGTATCTCAAACGGAGCTTCCGCTTTGTTAACCCGAGCATAGAATGGCATTAAAAACCTCATAAACCCTTCTTCTACTTCTCTATTCGGGACCCCCAAACAGTAGGTGCCGAAACGAGAATTGTATCCCTTAATCGTCAAATATCCGCTTTGATAAATCACAGGTATGGGACTATCATCATCATAGATACTATTCAAGACATCCACACTGGTTTCTTCGTGAGTCATCTGCTCCAGATCATAATGATTATGCTTCAGCAATTCTACGAGATAAGTAGGTGTCCCGGTCTCAAACCAATAACTACCAAACTTCATTTTATAAAAGGTATTCAGTACACTGAAAGGGTTGTAGATCCCTTCAGAATCTTCTACAAAATGGTAGCCATCGTAACACTCCTTCAACTCGGCACAAACTTATTCATACGTCATCTTTTGTACCGTTGCCAGTTCATGCAAATCTTCTTCCAGATTATTATGTACTTCTTTCTCCGTTAATCCGCAAATAGAAACGAACGGCTCATCCATAGAGATGTCATTCAGATTATTCAAGTCACTAAAGACACTGATTTTACCAAATTTAGTAACTCCCGTCAACAGAGCAAACCGGATACATCTGTCCATCGTCTTGAGTACACCATAAAAAGGTTTCAGGGTATTACGAAATTCGGTCTGAAGCTCTTTGTCTCCAATAGCCTGCAACATAGGCTTGTCATACTCGTCAACAAGGATAACAACACCTTCGCCGGTTTGCTTGTAAGCCCGCTCCACTACACCTGCAAAGCGCAGAGCAAGAGTTACCTCACCGACACCGGTACCATAAATGGCTTCCCACTCTAACAATGCCTTATTCAGAATATCGTCAAGGCTGTGGGGCGCATCATATTTCCCGATATTGAGGTCCAGATGCAAAATCGGATGTTTTTTCCATTCTTTCTCCAACTGTTCCAAAGCAAGTCCTTCAAAAAGTTCGCGTGCACCCGAGAAGTAAGCCTCTAAAGTAGACAAAAGCAGACTCTTGCCAAAACGTCGCGGCCGACTCAAAAAGTAATAGCTACCAGTCTACACTAATCTGTAGATCAGTGCCGTCTTATCAACATAAAAGTAACCGTTTTTACGAATCTTCTCAAAACGTTGTATGCCGATCGGATAGATTTTATTACCCATGATTTGTTCTCCTTTTAACGTTAAACGACACAAAGATAATAATGTTTTGTGATAGACAGTGTGACAAAATGAAAAACCTTGCGACAGATAGGGTAAATATCAATTCAATTATTTATCTTTGTTAGCTTTTATAAGTTAGCATACAAAAAACAATAACTACAATGAAAGATTTTTTTAAATTTACGCTTGCCACCATCACAGGTATTATCGTGTCATGCGTTGTGTTGTTTTTCGTCAGCATCCTGATACTGTTTAGTATGCTGTCTTCGTCGGAGTCTGAAACACAAGTACGCAAGAACTCTGTGATGATGCTCGACATGAGAGGCATGCTCTCTGAACGCAGTCAGGACAACCCATTCGACATGTTCCTGAGTGAAGATGAAACCACTTATGGTTTGGATGACATTCTGTCGTCTATCCAGAAGGCTAAGGATAACGAAAACATCAAAGGTATTTATCTGCAGGCCGGTTCAATGGGTGCAGGTTTTGCTTCCATAGAAGAAATACGCAAAGCACTGGCTGACTTCAAGACCAGCGGTAAATTCGTAGTAGCTTACGGCGACCAATATTCACAGCGTCTGTATTACTTGGCAAGTGTAGCCGACAAGGTGATTCTGAATCCACAAGGTTCAATCGGCTGGTATGGTCTGGCTTCTACTCCGGTTTTCTACAAGGATTTGTTGTCTAAGATTGGTGTGGAAATGCAGGTATTCAAGGTAGGTACTTACAAATCGGCTGTAGAACCGTTTATCTCTACCGAAATGAGCCCGGCCAACCGCGAACAGGTAACTGTATTCCTGGATGGCATCTGGGGACAAATGTTGGGTGACATCTCCGAATCAAGAGGCGTAAGCAAAGAGAAACTGAACGAGGCTGCCGACAAGATGCTGATGTTCTACCCTGCAGAAGACTGCGTGGAATATGGACTTGCAGACACCTTAATATATAAGAATGATGTACGCAACTATCTGAAAACTCTGATAGGCATAGATGAAGATGACCGTATGCCGATACTGACTCTGAAAGATATGGTAAACGTAAAGAAAAACGTTCCGAAGGATAAGAGTGGAAACATTGTTGCCGTGTACTATGCGTATGGTGCCATTGATAGCGGAAGTTCATATGCTGATAGCGAAAATGGAATCAACTCTGAAAAGGTGATCCGCGACTTGCGCAAACTGAAAGAAAATGAAGACGTGAAAGCGGTAGTGCTGCGTGTGAACTCTCCGGGTGGTAGCGCTTTCGGTTCGGAACAAATATGGTATGCAGTGACCGAGTTGAAGAAAGAAAAACCGGTAATTGTATCTATGGGTGACTATGCTGCATCAGGCGGATACTATATTTCTTGTAACGCAGACAGCATCGTAGCTGACCCGACCACGCTGACGGGTTCCATCGGTATCTTCGGTATGTTCCCCAACGTGAAGGGATTGACAGACAAGATCGGTCTTTCATTTGACGTTGTGAAGACAAATACATATTCTGACTTCGGAATGATGGGACGTGCACTGAATGATGGTGAAAAGGCTTTGATGCAAAATATGGTGAACGAGGGTTATGAACTGTTCGTGAAACGTTGCGCAGAAGGTCGCGGCATGACTACAGACGAAATCAAGAAGATTGCCGAAGGTCGTGTGTGGACAGGTGCCAAAGCCAAAGAACTGGGCTTGGTAGACGAACTGGGCGGACTGGACAAAGCATTGGAAATGGCTATCGCAAAGGCCGGACTGGATGCTTACACCGTAATGTCTTACCCCGGCAAGAAGAGTTTCTTCGAAACGCTGATGGATACGAATCCGGGTGGATATATCCAATCTCGTATGCTGAAAGGCAAAGTAGGTGAACTTTACAATCAGTTCGATTGGCTGAATAACTTTGAGAATTACGATAAGATTCAAGCACGCGTTCCGTTCGAGTTGAACATCAATTAAAGAAAGGAGTGGATGGAAGAACCGCTGGTTAAGATACACTATTGGCTATACCCCGTCTCGTGGATTTACGGGATGGGAGTATACCTGAGAAATAAACTCTTTGATTGGGGATATTACCAGTCAAAGAGTTTTGACGTACCTGTAGTATGCGTTGGAAACCTCGCTGTAGGCGGAACAGGCAAGACGCCACACACGGAGTATCTTATCAAGCTGTTGCAACAGACAGGAGCGAACGTTGCCATGCTGAGCCGCGGTTATAAACGGAAAAGCAAGGGATATGTGCTAGCTACGGAGAAAACAGACGTAAAGCGCATCGGTGACGAACCATATCAGATAAAAATCAAATTCCCGGGTATCCGGGTGGCTGTAGACGAGAATCGTTGTCATGGCATCGAACAACTGATGAAGTTGGACAATCCCAAAGTGGATGTGGTGTTACTGGACGACGCTTACCAGCACCGGCATGTAAAGGCCGGACTGAATATCCTGCTGACTGATTTTCACAGGTTGTTCTCAGATGACACCCTGCTTCCGGCAGGACGATTGCGTGAACCGGAAGACGGTAAAAACCGGGCGCATATCGTAATCGTAACCAAATGCCCGGAGGATATCAAACCAATAGATTTCAATATCATCACGAAAAGGCTAAAACTGTACCCATACCAACAACTTTATTTCTCCTCATTCCGATACGGAGCACTGACACCGCTTTTCGGCAAGAAGCGGAGAACACTCACATCACTGGAAAAAGACGAACAGGTGTTGCTAGTTACAGGAATCGCTTCGCCCGCACCCTTGGTGGAAAAACTGGAAGCATATACACCGCATGTGAACATATGCCAGTTTGACGATCACCATGATTTCAGTAGCAAGGATCTGCAAATGATCAAGGAACGCTTCGAGCGTATGGAAGGAAATAAGAAGCTGATAATCACAACAGATAAGGATGCGACAAGGCTGCAACATCATCCGGCATTGGCCGAAGCATTGAAACCGTATCTATACGTTTTGCCTATTGAGATAGAATTTTTACAAAATCAACAACATATATTTAACCAAAATATTATTGGCTATGTTAGAGCTCATTCAAGAAACAGCAGCTTACCTAAAAGGTAAAATGCACACACAACCAGAGACAGCAATTATCCTCGGAACCGGTTTAGGCAGTCTCGCCACCGAAATCACTGAGAAGTATGAAATAAAATATGAGGAAATCCCGAACTTCCCTGTATCGACGGTAGAAGGACACAGCGGAAAACTGATATTCGGAAAGTTAGGCAACAAAGATATCATGGCAATGCAGGGACGCTTCCATTACTATGAGGGTTACTCTATGAAAGAAGTAACATTCCCCGTACGTGTGATGCGTGAACTGGGAATCAAAACCCTGTTCGTTTCAAATGCCAGCGGTGGTACGAATCCTGATTTTGAAATCGGCGACCTGATGATTATTACGGATCATATCAATTACTTCCCGGAACATCCGTTGCGTGGCAAGAACATTCCGTATGGCCCGCGTTTCCCGGATATGAGTGAGGCGTATGACAAAGAGCTGATCCGTAAGGCGAATGCTATTGCAGCAGAAAAAGGAATTAAGGTGCAACACGGCGTATATGTCGGTACGCAAGGCCCGACGTTTGAGACACCGTCCGAATATAAATTGTTCCATATTCTCGGTGCAGATGCAGTAGGTATGTCTACAGTGCCGGAAGTGATTGTTGCCAATCATTGTGGCATCAAAGTGTTCGGTATCTCCGTGATTACCGACCTCGGTGTGGAAGGCAAGATTGTGGAAGTAACGCACGAGGAAGTACAGAAAGCTGCCGATGCTGCACAACCAAAGATGACGGAAATTATGAGAGAATTGATAAACAGAGCGTAATCATGAGAACAGAAATATCAAGCCTCGGTGAGTTCGGTCTTATCCGCCGCCTTACCGAAGGCATTGAACTGAAGAATGAATCGAGCAAGTACGGTGTAGGCGACGATGCCGCCGTACTCTCCTATCCTACCGAAAAGCAGGTTTTGATTACTACCGACTTGCTGATGGAAGGTGTGCATTTCGATTTGATTTATGTCCCACTGAAACATTTAGGCTATAAGGCGGCTGTCGTGAACTTCTCCGACATCTATGCCATGAACGGTACCCCGAAGCAGATAACCGTTTCCCTGGCTCTTTCCAAACGCTTCTCCGTAGAAGATATGGAGGAGCTATATGCAGGTATCCGCCTGGCATGTGAGGAGTACGATGTGGATATCGTAGGTGGTGACACTTCTTCCTCGCTTACAGGACTGGCAATCAGCATCACTTGTATTGGTGAGGCAGATAAGGATAAGGTTATCTACCGGAATGGTGCCAAAGAGACTGATCTAGTTTGTGTGACCGGTGACTTGGGTGCGGCATATATGGGTTTACAGCTATTGGAACGAGAGAAGGTGGCATTAAAAGGGAAGACTGATGTGCAGCCTGATTTCTCTGGAAAAGAGTATCTTCTGGAACGTCAGCTAAAACCGGAGGCACGTCGCGATATCATCAAGAAATTAGCGGAAGAAGGGATTCAGCCCACTTCCATGATGGATATCTCGGACGGTTTATCTTCTGAATTGCTGCATATCTGTACGCAAAGTAAAGTAGGTTGCCGTGTTTACGAAGAGCATATTCCTATTGACTACCAGACAGCTGTCATGGCAGAGGAGTTCAACATGAACCTGACTACATGTGCACTGAACGGTGGCGAGGATTATGAATTGCTATTCACCGTCCCCATCTCTGACCACGAAAGGATTTCTGAAATGGAGGGTGTGAAACTGATCGGTCATATCACGAAACCGGAACTGGGTTGTGTTTTAATTACTCGCGACGGCCAGGAATTTGAGTTAAAAGCCCAAGGATGGAACCCACTGAAAGACGAAACGACCGAAAATGCAGAAGAATAAAAGGGAGAAGAATAAAAAAACACTTTTTTTATTAAATTATAAACGCTGATACTTAGCCACATAGGCAATTATCAGCGTTTTTTATCCCCAAAGCCCTTGCACAGTCCAAAAGTTTCACTACCTTTGCAACCGCAAAAGAGAAACAATGGTGCCATAGCTCAGTTGGTAGAGCAAAGGACTGAAAATCCTTGTGTCCCCGGTTCGATTCCTGGTGGCACCACTTTCAAGAAAAAGAGGTTGTGTCAGAACGCTGGCACAACCTCTTTTTTTATAGTTTATAGTCCTGTTATCTTTTCTTTTGCCTATGCGACTTTTTTCTCATTGATTTGGTAACAAGTTGTTATTTTCCAATTGTACCGGGGTATAAATAGTCCAATACACATAGATTTAGCAACAGTAATGCCCTCTTTTCTTGCTTTTAGCATTTTTGCACACATCTTTTTGATATTAAAAGTATTCAATCGCTTCTCCAAGTTTGACACTTTTATGCCCGGCAATAGACTGGGATTGTATCTCTGCCGGCTCATCACAAAACGGCTTGCTGGAGAGATAAAAATATATCCTGCATATAAGGAAGGTACACGAATGATTGTTACTCTACCCATCAAATAGAGATATTGATCTTTATCGATGCTGCTTCATTTTCAGGTATATGTAAGATTGTACACCCAAGAGAATCACAAACAGATACTCAGCCATCAGATATACCGGAAGGGTAGCAATGAAACTATAACTCAACAGATATAGGTAAACCAGATAGAAAGCTATAGTGGATATCTGAAAAATAAATGCAATCCGGGTATTGCCTGTACCTGTTACTGCATGCATAAAAACATAACCGGGCAGAGCAAATGTATAATTCAGTAACATTACAATAAACGGATAATAAGCAAACTCTATCAATGCAGGATTATCTGTATAAAATCCGACAACTTGCTTATTTAATAACAGAGCAATAATTATTAGGGGAAAGCCAACTACATATCCTAATCTGAGGATTTTACCACAAAGCCGGAACATGCTTTTCCCCTCTCCCGCACCAATCAGGTTACTGACCAGCGAACCGGTAGTGGCTGCAAAAGAATTGACTATCACAAAGAAAACAGTAGAAATACTTCTGATTATATTGGATACAGCCAATTGTACTTCCCCCAACCGTGCAATAGCCACAAAAAAGAGAAACCACGGAATAACACTAATGAAAGCATGCATCATGCTCCATACAGATAAATGAAAAAGTGACTTTAATAGTTTCCCATCGTAAACAAGTCTTAACCCCCAATTCTCTTTGTTCATTTGCAAGAAGACGTAGATAACCAATATCAATAAAGAACTGGCTTCAGCCAGTAAAGAAGCTATTGCCGCCCCTGAAATCCCCCAATTAAAACTGAAAATAAACAAGTAATCACATGGGATGTTGATAAGAACTGCGAGAGTAGCTGCCCACGACAATATTCTCGTTTTCGTAATCCCAACAAAGAAAGCGCGAAATGCAAGAAACGGAAAAGAGAATAACAGGCCGAAACATCTCCACTCCAGATAGTCGACCGCAGTTTTATAAATCTCTGGAGAATGAATAAAAAACTTCAAGATAACAGGTGACAACACATAGGAAGTAAAACTTAAGAATACGGCCAACCCGCTCAAAAAGAATAGACCTTGGAAAAAGTTTTTTTCCGTTTCTTTGTATCTTTGCTCCCCGTTCCTGCGAGCAATCATGACCTGCAAACCGAGACTGAAACCAAATCCCAGCATATAAATGGCCAGATAATAAACACTTGCAAGTGCAGAAGCTCCTAACTCCACTTCGCCCACATGTCCCAGAAAAATAGCATCAGTAATATTGATTAATTGCTCCATCAGCATGCTCATCATTACAGGAAAATTGATGAGCCATATTTGTTTATAGGTATAATTCATTATTCCACTAGAATAAGCGCATGCCACACAACTATATACATAGCCGCATGCCACTCGATATAAATAAATCAGGTATGAAAACTCTGTGACGAACTACAGAAATCCGTCAAATAGCAGAATAGCTTTTATTGGAAGGTGCTATTCGTGGAGCGTAGCTATATACAGAGTTGGTGCTTCATAAGTTGAACAATCGTTTTATTTGAATTTCACACGCCAAATATAGCAAAAATAATCAAATAGAGCTATTTTTAGACAAATGACTACTATTCCATTTCCCAAATTTCCCCTTACATTTGCTTTCAGATTAAATAATACATAATGACAATATAAAAAAATCTTTCTCTTCTTATTTTTATCGGATCACTTACCGGATGGCCAATATCGATGAAAGGACAGAATCATGAAACAGCCACTTTTAAGAATCCTATCGTCTCCGGACTTCATCCCGATCCCAGTATCTGCCGGGTAGGAAACGACTATTACTTGGTAGCTTCCAGCTTCGAATGGTTCCCCGGAATTCCTGTCTTTCACAGTAAAGACCTGATGTATTGGCAGCAAATAGGATATGTATTAAATCGTCCTTCCCAACTACAAATGAAAGACAGATTGAAGCATTCAAACAGTAGGACGTGTACTTGCTACTGAAAAAGCTACCGGATTAACCCCTGTAGTATTTAAGAAAGAACCGGTAAGAGACGAATTTGATGAGGATTCATTGCGTTTCTGTTGGAACTTTCTACGAACACCTTTTGAAAAATGGTATCAACTAGAAAATGGCAAGCTGATTATTAATGTACGTCCTAATTCCGTCAGTGAAGACTGACTTCTTTGAATATCAAAGTAATGAATAATTACATATAACCTTTAAATATAGGGAAAATAACAAAAAAACAGGATAGACATGCAAGGATAAACAGTTACTTGTTATACTTTTGCAATCAAAGAACTATCCTGTATGAAACCAACCGACATTACAAGAGAGGAAATGTGGGCCAGACAGAATTTATCTGCTGCCGATATTGACTATAGCATCTGGGAGCGTGATAAATTAATGCTCCACCAGATGTCTTGCCTTAACCAGAGCTGTACCTTTGTGGTGGATGTATATAAGTTCAGATATGCCTTTGCCTCCTCTAACTTTGTGGACTTACTGGGGTATGACAGCCGTAAGATAGCTACATTGGAGAGGCAGGGAGATTATCTGGAGTCTCGCATCCACCCCGATGACCAACAACAATTACAAACCTTGCAGATTCGGTTAAGTCAATTCATTTATAGTCTGCCTCCGGAGCAGAGGAATGATTATTCCAATATCTACAGTTACCGGGTACGAAATACCAGGCAGCAGTATGTACGGGTTATCAGCAGGCTACAAGTTTTAGAAAAAGACAGTACCGGGAAAGCATGGCTCATACTCGGGAGCATGGATATCGCACCGAATCAAAAAGATTCGGATCAGGTAGATTGTACTGTATTAAATCTAAAGAATGGACAGACTTTCTCCCCTACCTTACTTACGAATCCACGAATCCATTTGACACAGCGTGAACTGGAGATTTTACAGCTTATCCAAAAAGGGTTGTTGAGTAAAGAAATAGCTTATAATCTCCGCATAAGTATTCATACGGTTCATATTCACCGACAAAACCTTCTGCATAAATTAGGAGTACAAAATTCGATAGAGGCTATCAATGCAGGATTGGAATTGGGGGTACTAAGCTAACCCAGAAGAAATACCTTATTTACGGCATCCAGGTCATAACGCCTGTAACCGGATGTTGGATTCTCCATTCCATGAATTCCTCATAACTGCGTATGCCATCCCGAATAACAGCTACGTAGTATTCCACTCCCATAATCTTTTCCGACTCAGGAGTCTCATATTTCAGTTTTAAAATAGCATACTTTGTTTCCTCAGTCAGAACAGCAGAAAGCCGTTCAGCAAACTTTTCAAAATAGCCATCATACCGGGAACCTTCCAGAATATGGATCATATCAATCTGCCAAAGCTCATTATCCGCATCCCGATACCAGGCATGCCACTCCACACATTCCGCCTCAGTATCCAACAGATTCTTATGTTTCATCTTCATAAAAGATTTATTCTCTGTCAATTTTACCATTGCCTGAAAACTGTCAGACAAACTAAACTGTGGGGTATAAATATGAAAATCAATATCCAAGTGTTTCATCAATAACCCCGTATTCAAAGAACCTACGAGATTCACTCTGGCACCCACACTTTCCCAAGCCGGGATGATTTTTGTGTCTTCTATTATTTTCCAAGCTTTCTGCTGATTTCGCCTGGCAAGATCAAGGATATCCATATTTTTTCTTTTGAAATGACTTGCAAATGTAGAAAAAAGGATGGATATATAGCTATAAATAGCTATTTAATAATCTGACAATTTGGACTAACTTTGCCACCCTTTCTAAACTTTTCAGCTAAAAAATTAAAAGAACTATGACATTTTATCAAACAGAGCAACAAGAAAAAGTACACTTGCAACAACTCATCAGTATCATAAATGATACGATTCATAACACTGATACTTCGGTCAAAGAACATGTAGAAACCTTACAGGAATATAAAGATTATATCTGGTCGAACAAAGATATCGATCCTCATGAAATCCGTTCTATGCGCGAGAGTATCCTCAATCATTTTGCACTGGGTGAAAGTGTGATTGATAAACGCAGGCGGCTGGGCAGGATACTGGACATTCCTTATTTCGGAAGGATAGATTTTAAAGAAAAGAAAAACGGTGCCAACATTCTACCTATTTATATAGGTATACACACATTTTACGATTCTCAAAACAAGATGAATCTGATATACGACTGGCGTGCTCCCATCTCCAGTATGTTCTACGATTATGAACTGGGAGAAGCAACTTACACCTCTCCCGCCGGTGAAATCAGTGGAGATGTTTCGCTCAAACGTCAGTATCGCATCCGCAAAGGAAAAATGGAGTACATGATAGAAAGTTCGTTGACGGTTCATGATGAAATTCTCCAAAAAGAACTCAGTAGTAATGCAAACGATAAAATGAGGAATATTGTTACCACCATCCAGCGGGAGCAGAACCGGATTATTCGCAATGAGGAAGCCCATATATTGATTATCCAAGGAGTTGCCGGATCGGGCAAAACGTCTATTGCTTTACATCGCATCGCTTACCTGCTCTATACACTGAAAGGGAATATATCTTCAAAAGACATACTGATAATCTCGCCTAATAAGGTTTTTGGCGATTACATCTCGAATGTCCTTCCCGAGTTAGGAGAAGAAAGTGTGCCTGAAACCAGTATGGAACAGATTCTTTCGGGAGTTCTTGAAAACAAATACAAATACCAGAGCTTCTTTGAACAGGTAACGGAATTACTAGGGAAAACAACTCAGAGTTTTATAGAACGGATAAAATATAAATCCTCTTTCGAGTTCATTTCACAGCTTGACAAGTTTATTCTCTATATGGAAAATAACTGTTTCAAAGCTACAGATGTAAAACTCACCAAGCACATCACTATTCCGGCTGAATATATTGAAGAGCAATTCAGACGCTTCAACCGTTATCCCATGCGTCAACGATTCGAGGCAATGACGGATTATATCCTGGAAATGATGAAAGTACAATACTACTTTACGGTTACCACCGCCGACAGGAATCTGTTGAAGAAAGAAATAAAGAAAATGTTTGCAGGTAACAATGATCTTCAGGTTTATAAAGAGTTCTTTGAATGGATTGGGAAACCCGAATTATTCAAATTACGGAAAAACAGAATACTGGAATATACTGACCTGGCCCCTTTAACCTATTTACATCTGGCTTTAGATGGGAATATTACCCAATGCCGTGTCAAGCATCTTTTGATAGACGAGATGCAGGATTACTCTCCGATTCAGTACAAAGTTATCCAGAAACTTTATCCCTGCCGGAAAACAATTCTTGGAGATGCCTTCCAGTCTGTCAATCCTTATAGTTCGTCAACTGCCGGAATGATCAGAAAAGCATTCATTATGGGCGAAGTAATGAAGCTCTGCAAAAGTTACCGTTCTACATTTGAGATTACGGATTTTGCACAAAAAATTCAAACGAATAATGAGTTAGAACCCGTCATGCGACATGGTGAATTCCCTTCAGTCCTACAATTTGAGAATACAGAAAAAGAAAACTCCGGTATTATCGACCTGATTTCATCCTTCAAGAAATCCGGTTATAAGTCACTCGGAATAGTATGTAAAACTGAAGCACAAGCGAAAGAACTGGCAGAAAGTCTACAGACATATACTGCCGAAGTTTATTTTCTATCCAATCAAAGCTCCGCTTTTGTGAAGGGTATCATCGTTACCTCATCTCATATGGCAAAAGGATTGGAATTTGATGAAGTTATCATTCCTTACGTCAATGACAAAAACTATAACTCAGCTATTGATAAAAGTATGCTCTATGTGGCCGTAACAAGGGCAATGCATAAATTGACACTAACTTACAATGGGAAACTGAGTGAATTCGTTCCTGCTTTTAAACTTTAAAAAAGAAATTTATTCCAGTTTCTTTCCAGATTCTCCTTCTATATTTGCAATATCATAATAAACCAAAGTATTAATTATTAAAAATAGAAGAATATGAAAAAGTTAGTTTTGTTATTAGTATGTATGTTCACGATGCACACAATGATTATGGCGGATAATGATAAACCCATCCAAGTCAATCAACTCCCAGCAAAGGCTCAGACTTTCCTCAACACTTATTTTAAAGATCACAAAGTAGCATTGGCGAAACAGGAAACGGAATTGTTCTACAAGAGTTACGATGTAGTCTTCACCAATGGAGAAAAAGTTGAATTCGATAAGGCGGGAGAATGGACAGAAGTTAAATGCCAGCAGAGTGAAGTTCCTGCACAAATCATCCCGGAAGCTATCCGCACTTATATAAAGACTAACTATCCGGATGCTAAGATCGTACAAATAGAGAAAGATAAGAAAGAATATGAAGTGAAGCTGTCTAACCGTTGGGAAATCAAGTTCGATTCGAAGATGCGGGTAATTGATATCGATGACTAAATAAAACAGAGTTATCTGCGAGAAGTCGCACAAACGAAAATATTTTTGTTACATTTGCAGCCGATTAACAAAAATAATACCGGCTATCGGTTCAATACCGATAGCCCAATATCATGAGGAAAAGACGACTTTATAGAACGACTATACGCTTCCGGAAATGGAGCCGGAAAGCCTATGCTGCATTTGCCAGTCTGGGCCGTTGTGTCACTATTGGTTGTCTGCCAAAAAATGTGGCAGATTGTTCTCTTTCCAAACAAAATTCCGGAACATCGGCCGGCTACAAAACCGGCGGACAAAACCTGGAAGATACAGATAACGATAAAGGACAGGAAACGGATATAGGCATACCGCTGGGATGTGAAAACGGATTGGGAACAATGCTTGAAATCTTCGGTTTCAAGGGATTGCTGCCTGTATTGTGTCCGACTACCATCGGTCCTGAAGGGAAAAAAGATATAAACACTATTATAAAAAAGAGTGGAATACAAATGACGCGGATCATGCAAATGCTGTTTTCAGATTTGCACGCCCCGCGTCATTTGTGTTTTGTATTCTCCTAAAACCAACGTAAGAATATGACAGTAGAAGAATTGAAAAACAAAGTACTGCAAGATGTACCCATCACACAGGCAGAAGCAGAATGGTTGGCTACACAGCCGGATAAGGAAAGCCTTTATGAAGCGGCACACGAGATTACGACCGCACGGGCATCACAGGAATTTGATATGTGTTCTATCATCAATGCAAAATCCGGCCGATGCCCTGAGAATTGCAAATGGTGCGCCCAATCATCACACTATAAGACGAAAGCAGATGTTTACGATCTGGTGGATAAGGAGGAATGCCTGCGTCATGCACTACACAACGAATCACAAGGCGTGGCACGCTTCTCATTGGTAACCAGTGGACGGAAACCTTCAGGAAAGAATATGGAGAAACTGTGTGAAGCAGCACGCTATATGAGGCAAAAAAGTTCCATTCAACTCTGTGCTTCACTGGGATTACTGAACGAAGACGAACTACGTGCTTTGTATACAGCAGGTGTGACGCGCTACCATTGTAATTTGGAAACTGCCCCAAGCCACTTCCCTACCCTGTGCAGCACACATACGCAGGAAGAAAAACTACAGACACTGGCAGCCGCCCGCCGCGTAGGAATGGATATCTGTTGCGGAGGTATCATCGGTATGGGAGAGACAGCTGAACAACGAATTGAATTTGCCTTTACATTGAGAGATTTGGAAGTATCTTCCATTCCCCTGAATCTGTTGCAACCCATCCCGGGAACACCGCTGGAAAACCAAACTCAACTGACAGAAGAAGAAGTGCTGACCACCATTGCTTTGTTCCGTTTCATCAATCCGACAGCTTATCTGCGATTTGCCGGCGGACGTTCTCAGTTAACAAAAGAAGCTGTGAAAAAATCCTTGTACATAGGTGTAAACTCCGCCATCGTGGGAGATTTGCTGACTACTCTCGGATCTAAAGTTTCGGAAGACAAAGTGCTGATAGAAGATGCGGGATATCGTTTCAGCGACTCACAATTCGACAAGGAGCATTTATGGCATCCTTATACATCGACCACCAACCCACTCCCTGTATATAAAGTGAGACGTGGAGACGGGGCAACCATTACACTGGAAAACGGACAGGTGCTCATAGAAGGTATGTCTTCCTGGTGGTGCATGGTACACGGATACAATAACCCGGTACTGAATCAGGCTCTCCGGGAGCAAACGGAAAAAATGTCGCACGTCATGTTCGGTGGACTGACACATGACCCGGCCATAGAACTGGGTAAATTACTGTTGCCACTTGTACCGCCATCCATGCAAAAGATATTTTATGCAGACTCAGGTTCGGTAGCTGTAGAGGTAGCTATGAAGATGGCTGTACAGTATTGGTATGCCATGAGTCAGTCGGCACCGGATTGGGCACATCTGGCTAAAAAAAGTAATTTTGTAACCATTCGACGCGGTTATCACGGAGATACCTGGAATGCAATGTCCGTATGCGATCCCGTAACTGGAATGCATTCCCTATTCGGTTCGGCATTGCCGGTACGGTACTTTTCATCCCGTCCGCAATCACGGTTCGATGGCGATTGGGATGCGGATGATGCACTGGAACTGCTGGATATTATAGAAAAACATCATGAGGAACTGGCAGCACTGATTCTGGAACCCATCGTTCAGGGTGCAGGCGGCATGTGGTTCTATCATCCGCAATTCTTACGGGAAGCGGCCAGAATATGCAAGGAATATGATATATTACTGATTTTTGATGAAATAGCCACTGGATTCGGGCGTACGGGCAAGATGTTTGCTTGGGAATATGCAGGCGTGGAACCAGACATTATGTGCATAGGCAAGGCATTGACAGGAGGATACATGACCCTGTCTGCAGTGCTGACCACAAATAAAGTAGCGGATGCGATTTCCAATCACGCACCGGGTGCTTTCATGCATGGCCCCACATTTATGGGAAACCCACTGGCATGTGCAGTGGCATGCGCCTCCATACGCTTGCTGACTTCCCCCGAATATGACTGGCAAGGAAAAGTGAGCCGCATTGAAGAACAGTTGTGGCGTGAACTGGAACCAGCACTACTACTTCCGCAGGTAGCAGATGTCCGTGTATTGGGTGCCATCGGAGTAATTGAAGTACAAGATCCGGTAGACATGGCCTGGATGCAGAAACGATTTGTGGAAGAAGGCATTTGGGTACGCCCCTTTGGAAAACTGGTATACATCATGCCACCGTTTATCATAGAACCGGAGCAATTGACGAAGCTGACAAGCGGATTGTTGAAGATTATAGGAGAAATGGAATGAGTATAATAGAGCAAATGCAGCAGGAGCTGCAAGAACTGAAAGAGAGCAGTAATCTGCGGACATTACCCGACCTGATCCATGAAGGACGGGATGTCATCGCAAACGGACAGCGAATGCTAAATCTTTCCTCTAATGATTATCTGGGACTGGCTACAGACCGGACCTTGCGGGAGGAGTTTCTGAAAGAACTGACAGCCGACAGTTTTTTGCCAACATCTTCCTCATCACGTCTATTAACAGGTAACTTCACCATCTATGAGGAACTGGAACAGACGCTCGCAGAACTCTTTGGAACTGAAGCAGCACTGGTATTCAACAGTGGTTATCACGCTAATACAGGTATTCTACCTGCCGTGAGCGACGCACAGACCCTGATACTGGCAGATAAACTGGTACACGCAAGCCTGATTGACGGCATTCGACTTTCGACAGCAAAATGTATCCGTTACCGGCACAATGATCTGAAACAACTGAAACGATTATTAGCTGAAAATCATGCGTTATACAGACAGGTGATTATTGTCACCGAAAGCATTTTCAGTATGGACGGAGATATAGCCGATCTGAAAGAACTGGTACGACTGAAACGTATGTATGAGAATGTGTTACTCTACGTGGATGAAGCACACGCTTTCGGAGCGCGGGGTGAACAAGGACTGGGGTGTGCAGAAGAAGCCGGATGTATTCGGGAGATTGATTTTCTGGTAGGGACTTTTGGCAAAGCAGCCGCATCAGCCGGAGCATATATCGTTTGTCAGCGCACCATCCGGAAGTATCTGGTGAACAGGATGCGGACACTTATTTTTACAACAGCTCTTCCTCCGATAAATATCGCATGGACTTTGTTTGTTGTGCGGCGATTGGCCGGATTCAGGGAGCGAAGAATACATTTAAAAAATATCAGCAATATTCTTCGCAGAGCTTTAAAAGAAAAAGGATATACTTGTCCGAGTGACAGCTATATAGTACCGATGATTGTAGGGAAAAGCTCAGACACGATTCTAAAGGCGGAAGAGTTACAACGGCATGGGTTTTATGCCTTGCCGGTACGGCCTCCTACGGTTCCGGAAGGAACATCGCGCATTCGTTTTTCGTTGACAGCGGAGATAAGGGAAGAAGAAATCAGGAAACTGATAAAGATAATTATATAGATATACAGGATTATGAAACAAGTTTATATAATAAAAGACAGGCATCCCCGGCTATTGCTATTCTTTGCCGGATGGGGAGCCGACGAAACACCATTCAAAGATTATCAACCTGCGGACAGTGACTATATGCTCTGTTATGATTACCGGACACTGGATTTTGATGCTTCATTGCTGAAAACATATCAGGAAATCAATGTAATCGGTTGGTCAATGGGTGTATGGGCTGCATCTCGGGTAATGGATAAATTACAGGAAGCAGATACATCTCTCATAATCAAAAATAGCATAGCCATTAACGGTACTCCCTATCCTATTGATGATACGTGTGGCATTCCATCCGTTATTTATCACGGAACCCTGGAAGGCTTGACAGGTTCTTCCCTAAATAAGTTTCTAAGAAGGATGTGCTTCAACGGAGAGGCATTCAAAGAGTTTCTGAATATTACTCCCAGACGACCATTGGAAGAATTGAAAGAAGAACTGGCTGAAATAGAACGCATGTATCTCGCACAACCTACCACTTCATTCCATTGGCAACAAGTAGTAGTGGGAAGTAACGACCGTATCATTCCACCCGATAATCAACTGAATGCCTGGCGTAAAGAAGAAGAGAATAACCGGAAAAAGATACGGGTACATTATACGGAAGATGCTCATTATCAAGTTGAACTGTTCCGATACTATTTGCAGGATATATGGACAAAAGATTGATTGCAGAACGATTTGCCCGTGCACGGGATACCTACTCACGCGAAGCACGGGTACAGCAACAAGTAGCCGAGAAAATGTTACGGTTACTGGCAGAGCATACTTCCCTCTTTCATCGTATCGTAGAATTTGGATGTGGTACAGGCAGTTATTCCAGGTTATTGTTGGACAAGCTACAACCGGAAAGTTTGCTGCTGAATGATTTATGTCCGGAAATGAGAGAATGTCTTACTGATTTGCTTTCACAAAATATGGTGCAATTCATTCCGGGGGATGCCGAAGCCTTGGACTTTCCCGAAGGAACGGATTTAATCACTTCCTGTTCTACCTTGCAATGGTTCAATGATCCAGAGGCGTTCTTCGCCCGTTGTCATCGTTTCCTGTCGGAAGAGGGTTATCTGGCTTTTAGTACCTTTGGCGCTGAAAATATGCGCGAAATCCACACACTCACAGGCCATGGACTTGAGTATCTGTCGATAGAAACCTTAAAAGAACTGCTTGCTCCTCATTTTGAAACTGTATACGCAGAAGAGGAAATAGTTTCTCTCCCCTTTAATACTCCACTTCAGGTATTGCAACATCTGAAAGAAACCGGAGTAACAGGAACGGAAAAGAAAGTATGGACACGAGGACGGTTACAGACCTTCTGCAACGGATATACCGAGCAGTTCAGCCGGGAAGATGGAAACGTCACTCTGACGTACCATCCTATTTATATTGTCACACGAAAGAAAAACAAATAAAGCAATGGAAAACAATGTCTATTTTATCAGTGGTATTGACACGGATGCCGGAAAATCTTATTGTACAGCTTATTATGCCTGCCAACTGATTGGCAGCGGTAAACGTGTTATCACGCAAAAATTCATCCAGACAGGTAACGTCGGGCATTCCGAGGATATAGACCTGCACCGCCGCCTCATGGGTATTGGTATAACAGAGGAGGATCGTGAGGGATTGACCATGCCTGAGATATTCTCTTATCCCTGCTCCCCTCATTTGGCTGCACGCATCGACAACCGCCCGATTGACTTCGGAAAGATAGAACGTGCCACGCAAGAACTTGCCCGACGCTACGATGTAGTGCTTGTGGAAGGTGCAGGCGGACTAATGGTTCCGCTTACCGAAGATTACCTGACGATTGATTACATTGCAGAAAAACAATATCCACTGATATTCGTGACTTCCGGCAAGCTGGGAAGTATCAACCATACATTGCTCAGTTTCGAGGCAATCCGAAGCAGAGGAATACAGCTGGATACGGTGCTGTATAATCTCTATCCTACCGTAGAAGATACTACAATACAAGAAGATACGATGCTGTATATCCGCCGGTATCTGAATAAGTATTTCCCGGAAAGCAAGTTTGTGGTGGTACCTGTCGTATAATCATATTTTTTGTGTACATTTGCAACACAAAAAACGTCATACGACCACATGGAAACATTAACATTCAATACTACAGAACAAGCATTACTTGCCGCTGTCGGTATCCTTTTCCTGATCCAACTCCTTTATTACTTTTGTCTTTATAATCGTATACATACCCGTAGCCGTGCCGTAAAGCGAAGTGACATACATTTTTCACAGGAGTTGCCACCTTTATCGGTCATCATCTATGCCCGTGAGGAAGTGGAAAACCTGCGCCGCAATCTGCCTGCTGTGCTGGAGCAAGATTACCCGCAATTCGAAGTGATCGTCATCAACGATGGCAACACGGACGAAAGCGAAGACTACCTGACCCTGCAAGGGGAAAAGTACCCGAACCTGTATCATAGCTTCGTTCCAAGTTCTTCACGCTACATCAGCCGTAAGAAGCTGGCCATCACTCTCGGAATAAAGGCAAGTAAATATGACTGGCTTGTGTTTACCGACGCAAACTGTCTGCCCGAAAGCAACCAATGGCTGCGCACCATGGCACGTAACTTTACCTCCCGTGCACAAATCGTACTGGGATACAGCGGATACGAACGTGGAAAAGGCTGGCTGCACAAACGGGTGTCTTTTGATAATCTGTTCACTTCCATGCGCTATCTGGGCTATGCACTGGCAGGAAAGCCTTATATGGGTATCGGACGCAACATGGCATACCGGAAAGAGTTATTCTATGCCCAAAAAGGGTTCTCAGCACACTTGAACCTGCAACGCGGAGATGACGATTTATTCATCAACAGGACAGCTACAGCCGAAAATACGAGGATAGAGACCGATGCCAACGCAGTGGTACGCGTACAACCCGTTTACCGCGCCAAAGACTGGCGGGAAGAGAAAATCAGCTATATGGGTACAGCACACTTCTACCAGGGTATCCAACGCTATTTATCGGGCTTTGAAACTACAACACGGTTATTATTCCATACAGCATGGATAGCAGCCCTGGTGATTGGAATACTGAATTTTCACTGGCTGACAGCCGGCATTGCATTTCTGATGTTCGCCCTGCGATACACTATGCAAGCTTTGATTATCAATAAGACGGCAAAGGACCTCGGAGAAGAACGGCGTTACTTCTTTACCCTTCCGGTATTCGATATTTTACAGCCGATGCAATCACTCCGCTGGAAGCTTTATTGCCAGTTCAGAAAGAGAAGTGATTTCTTAAGAAGATGACTATTTTCCAATGCCGCAAGGTTAGCATTTCAAATGCCACATCTCATCGTCCCAAATGCCACAACTCAATAGAACAAATGCCACACTTTATCACCCACGAAGTGTGACATTTCACTTGTTGAGGTGTGGCATTTAGGACGATGAAATGCGGCATTTCTATTCGTATCTCATAGAATTGGCAGGATGGATGCGTGTAATCAGGAAAGAAGGTCCTAAAAGCATCAGAACGGATGCCAGTAAAGTGCCAATATTCAGTAATAAGAACAACAGGATACTGAAAGATACAGGAACAGTATCCATATAATACGTTTCAGGGTCAAGCTTGAAGATTCCAAACCACTTTTGCAGGAAATAGAATGCCAATCCGATAGCATTGCCCCATAGCATACCTTTTCCGATAAGAAAAACTGAAAACCAAAGGAATACTTTGCGTATGGTGGTATTGTTAGCGCCAAGAGACTTCAGCACACCAATCATGGAAGTACGCTCAATGATGATAATCAATAAACCGGATACCATGGTAAAACCTGCTACGCCAGCCATCAATATCAATATTACCCAGATATTCACATCCAGAATACTGAGCCAAGAAAATATCTGGGGATTCAGTTGCTCCACGTTGCGCACGCAATAGTCTTCTCCGTACTTATCCTCTATTCCGTTCAGGTCGGCAGCAATCTGATAGGTAGTTTCCTCAAGACGATCATAATCGCGTACCTGTAGTTCTGCACCGCTCACCTGCCCCGGCTCCCAGTTATTAAGACGATTTACAAGATATAAATCTGTAAGAAGAAAGAGGTTGTCGTATTCTGAGAAATTAGTCTGATAGATTCCCACAACCTGCAACCGGCGGGCACGGATATCATCCTGTATATAATAGGTATCTATCTTATCTCCGAGTTTCAATCTTAACTTTGTGGCAAGTGCCTTAGAAATGACGACCCGATTGGAAGAAACTGTATCACTGAACTGTGGTAACTCTCCTTCCACCAGATGTTCACGGAAAAAGGCAGGATCAAACTCTGGTCCTACCCCTTTCAGAACCATACCCTGAAAATCGTCGGCAGTCTTCACCATGCCCGGTTTAGTGGAATAACGTTGTACATGCTTTACCTCAGGATATTCGGAAAGAATGGAGATAACGCTATCATTCACCACCACAGGACGCGTTTCATAGGAACGTGCAGCATCCGAATTCGTAATCTGAATGTCCGAACCGAAACCTATGACTTTACCACGCACTTCGCTCTTGAACCCCACAATCACCGACACCGTAATAATCATCACCGCCAGACCGATAGCAACACCTATCAGGGCAATGAGCACGGCAGGACGTGAAACTTGCTTTCCAGCATCTCTGTCGCGGTAAATACGTCGGGCCAAAAACAACGGCAGGCTCATAGGGTTAATTAATTAAATAATAAAGCGATAGAGTAATAGGGGGTGATAGAGCAATAGAGTGATAGGGTGATAAGATGGTAAAATGATATAACTTTATTACTTTACCACCTTATCACTCTATCACCTTATCACTTTATTCCGTTCTTCCCGGATATGCCTCCAATGCCTTTGAAAGCACAAAGAGCGCACGGGTCAGGTCTTCCTTCTTCAGTACATAAGCTATACGCACTTCATTCCGACCAGAACCGGGAGTAGTATAGAAGCCGGAAGCGGGTGCCATGAATACGGTCTGCCCTTCATACTCAAAGTCGGAAAGACACCAGGCACAGAACTTATCGGAATCATCTACCGGAAGTTTGGCTACTGTATAGAATGCCCCCATAGGAATAGGCGAATACACACCGGGAATGCGATTTAGTCCGTCTATCAGGCATTTACGGCGCTCTACATATTCATCATACGTATCACGCAAGTAATCTTCATCAGCATCCAAAGAAGCTTCAGCAGCAATCTGGCCAATCAACGGAGGACTGAGACGTGCCTGACAGAACTTCATTACAGCACTACGAATTTCCGCATTCTTCGTAATCAAAGCTCCGATACGGATACCACACTCCGAGTAACGTTTGGATACGGAGTCTATTAATACTACGTTATCTTCGATACCTTCCAGATGGCAGGCAGAGATATAAGGAGAACCCGTATAAATAAACTCACGATACACCTCATCGGAGAAGAGGAACAAATCGTACTTCTTCACAAGGTCACGTATCTGATTCATTTCGCGACGGGTATACAGGTAACCAGTCGGATTATTAGGATTACAGATCAGGATAGCCCTGGTGCGCTCATTAATCAGTTCTTCAAACTTTTCTACTTTAGGAAGTGAGAAACCTTCTTCTATCGTAGTGGCTATAGTACGAATCTTGGCACCGGCAGAGATAGCAAACGCCATATAATTGGCATAAGCCGGTTCGGGAACAATAATCTCGTCACCCGGATTAAGGCACGCTAAGAAAGAAAACAATACAGCTTCCGAACCACCGGACGTAATGATGATATCATCTGCCGTCAGTTTGATGTTGAACTTATCATAATAGCCCACCAGTTTTTCACGGTAACTACGATATCCGGCACTGGGGCTATATTCCAGAACTTTCCGGTCGATATTGCGTATAGCATCAATCGCGACTTGCGGTGTAGGCAGGTCGGGTTGTCCGATGTTCAGATGGAATACGTGCACTCCCCTTTGCTTGGCTGCGTCAGCCAGAGGAGCCAGTTTTCTGATAGGAGACGCGGGCATCTCCGTTCCGCGAATAGATATTGCTGGCATGTCTAAGTATTTACAATTTGACAAATAAATGTTAACGATTGGCGATACACTTTCATATATATGCAATCGAAGATGCAAAAGTAACACTTTATTTGAAATGACGGGAAAGCATTGGCAAAAAAGTTTAAAAACACTAGCTATGACTTAAAAGATAGTGATGGTTTCAAAAGAAATTGTACCTTTGATTATCAAATCGTAAATCATATACAATGCCATGGTATTAAACCTGATAACATTTGCATCGTTGCTTCATAAACAAGCATCCATTCTCGGCTCACACGAACTTATATTAAACGAACTGGAGAAATATTTCACTGTAAATATTGTAGAATATCAAAACATCAACAAACTCACAAAAGACGATTTCAGCCTGCTTTTCATTGCTACCGGCGGTGTAGAACGGTTGGTTATCCAGCACTTTGAGTCTCTGCCCCGCCCTGCAATCTTACTGGCGGACGGTATGCAAAACTCACTGGCTGCCGCGCTTGAAATCTCGTCCTGGCTACGTGGCAGGGGTATGAAAAGTGAAATCCTCCACGGAGAACTACCTGAAATCATCAAACGTATCTTCGTACTTCATAGTAACTTCAAAGCTCAACGGGCGCTCTCCGGATCGCGTATCGGCGTAATAGGTTCCCCCTCTTCCTGGCTTGTTGCCAGCAATGTAGATTACCTGCTCTCCAAACGTCGTTGGGGAATTGAATACACCGACATTTCACTGGAACGCGTTTATGAGTATTACAATCAGATCACAGATGATGAAGTGGGCGAAGCCTGCGCCGCTTTTGCCGGTAAAGCGCTTGCCTGCCGTGAAGCAACACCGGAGGATCTGATAAAAGCCATGCGCCTGTATCGTACCATTAAGCGGATTGTGGAAGAAGAAAAACTGAGCGCACTCACTCTGAGCTGCTTCAAGCTGATAGAACAAACCGGAACCACCGGATGCCTCGCTCTCTCCCTATTGAACGATGATGGTATCATTGCCGGCTGCGAAGGTGACCTGCAATCTGTCTTTACCCAGCTTGCCGTAAAAGTGCTGACCGGCAAGGCTTCTTTCATGGCAAACCCTTCGATGATCAATGCACGCACCAACGAAATCGTACTTGCACACTGCACCGTGGGTATTGCACAAACCGAACAATACATTATCCGCAACCACTTTGAAACAGAGACGGGTATCGGTATTCAGGGAATCCTGCCTACAGGACACGTAACTTTGGTAAAATGTGGCGGAGAATGTCTGGACGAGTATTACCTGAGTACAGGTACACTAACCGAGAATACTAACTACATCAATATGTGTCGCACACAGGTACGCATTAAAATGGATACACCCGCAGAGTATTTCCTCAAAAATCCATTGGGAAACCACCATATCCTGATACAGGGGAATTACGAAATATTGCTGGATGAATTCCTACAAGCCAACGGATGCAAAAGAGTTGAATAATACTATTCATGCAAATCAGTGGTTGAAACTGATTCGTATTATTCATTAAAATCGGGTACACGTACTGTAAAGCGTGTACCTTTTCCTAATTCAGAAGATACGTTTATCTCCCCTCTGAAACGCTCTACAATGGTTTGGCAGATACTTAGTCCCAGACCAGCACCCTGCGTAAAGCTATCCACTTTATAGAAACGCTCAAATATGCGTCGCTGGTTTTCTTCCGAAATACCGCTTCCGGTATCTTCTACAAAGAAAACGGTGTAGCCTGGGTCTTCTGTCTGGAAACCGAAAGTGATAGAACCCTGAGTCGTGAACTTCTTGGCATTGTTAATGAAGTTATTGATTACCTGTTTCAGGCGGATAGAATCCGTTACTATGGATTTACTTTCTTCGGGCAATTTCATGACCAGCTCTACACCCGGAGGCATACTCAGACGCTGAGAATCATAGATCTGCTGCATTACAAACATAAGGTTGTATCCGGCAAAACGGAAGTCCATTGAACCGGACTCAATGCGAGACAGATCAAGAATGTCATTAATCAATGCCAACAATAAAGTACAGTTCGTATTGATTGTATCTACAAACTGTTTTACTTCTTCAGGACTGAATGCATCAATATCTTTCAATAAATCGGAGAAACCGACAATAGAATTCAATGGAGTACGAATTTCATGACTCATATTGGCCAAGAAAGCCGATTTCAGAGTATCAGCCTGCAAAGCTTTGTCACGGGCTGCAATCAATTCTTCTTCGGTAGTTTTATAGCGCTGTATACTTTGACAAACACCCAATACCATATAAGGCGCCTCAGAATCCAGACCGTTATAAGAGGCACTACGGAATTCCCACCATTCATATTTACCTTCTCCGCTACGCATACGGAAACTCATACGGGTATCCATTTCCTCACCTTTGAAAATGGCCGTGAAATGTCGGTGAGCCTCTTCCAAATCATCCGCATGGATAAAAAGCTCCAATTCTTTCCGCAAGATAGTCTGCTTGCCGGGAAGACCGAAGTAATCAAGCAAAGCACCTGAAAAATGGAAACTATGCGTACGTATGTCATATTGCCAGGGATATACGGAACTTGCATCCACAGCCAGATTGAAGAAACGCTTATGCATTTCTTCCTCCGAAATATTGCGGCAACAAATAGCCATACCCGTCATCTTATTCTTGGAATAAATCGGTACAATCTCACCAGAAACAGGGAAATAAGTTCCTTTATGAACTTCCTGCATAAAAGCCTTCTCCGGAATAGGTATTACACGACGCTCAGCTCTCACCTGTTTCAGTAAAGCCTGTAGAATATCCTCCCCATTCGAATAGATATGGAAAATGGAACCAGCCATCTGACCTTCGTAATAACGTGCCGTATGAGTATCAGGATCCAGTTCGAGCATCAACATCAAAGCACGATTAACAAAATGTATACGGAAATCCGTATCATACGTAATCAACCCGTCGCGAATAGAGCAGAAAATATTATCAAATTCATCACGTTGCTCCACCAAACGATTCTGTATCAGTAAACGTGTTTGAGCATGCATACGACGGCGTGATTCATGACGATTCAAACGATAAAGCCAGATTACGAGGAAAACTAATGCACCTACAACAATAGAGTAGAACAACACGAACCAGATGCGGTAACGTTCCATCAAAGGTGCATTCATGATAACACCACTATCACTCACTTTATCCGCATTTACTCTGAAATATTCCAACTGCTTAAAGTCGTAAAGCAATTTGCCTGGAAGATCCGTAACTCCAACCACAGAAGGTGTGGCACCTTGCAAAACTTGCGCAGCACATTTACCTGCTGCACTGGCCCCTTCATAAGGCTCCATATCGTGCACACAGAATACTCCATTTGTCAAAGCCAGACTCTGTCCGGCAAAAACCGGTGCCTTAGAGTTTTTTCCGATAAAAGAGAGAAAAGGAGTCCATTTGGGAGCAATGACAATACGGTTATATGCGTTATAATCATAACAGATGGAAGCAATAACAGGATTGGGAGCCTGTGCCTGCACATTCATTACTTTCAACTTATATTCAGGATGAAGCTGCTGATAATCAGGCCACGCACGTTCTAATTCAGCAACTCCTCTAAGTCCTAAAAGACTGCTATCTGAAACACAAACTACTTCTGTACGATTAGGGAATACACGACGTGCATTTTCAAGCAAATGTATGAAATCGATCTTAGATGTATACCCACAGACATTGGGTAACTTCGACATCAGTTTTTCATTAGGATATTTAATACCCGATACTACAACCGGTAGTTTATAAGGCAGAGAATCCCCACAATGCATCAATGTATAGAAAGCCTCGTCACTGCTTGTTATAATAATATCCGTGTTTTTCTGACGTGCCCGTTCACAAATACGCCGCATAATGACACACTCAGATGCGAAAGTCCAGTAATCGGCATCCAGATATTCTGTTGTAACTTTCGCTTTTATACCTCCACGTGACAGACCATCACGCACTCCTTCCGTCAAACGTTCATTCCAGGGAGTACGATGAGTATATGACTGGATGAAAAGCACGTTGTATGTACGTTCTGCAGCATAAAGGTGTCCGGCAAATACAATGCAAGGAAACAGGCCTATCAGCATCACGAGGAGAATGCGTCTCTTCATATCTCGATTTCTTCTGTTTTTGAATAAATGTGCTAAGAATTTTCCTCGCAAATATACGGATTATATTGAAATACAGAATAGAATGCACCTTTTCTTTTACCTTATGCAAAAGAAAAGGTGCACATATAGAAGAAAAACTGACTATTCGTTGTGTAAGGCATCCGCCGGTTTCACCCGCATCGCCTGTGCAGCAGGGAACCAGATACCGGCAATTACCATCAAGGTCATAAGAAAGAAAGTGAATAATGAGACTAACACAAAGCGAAGTCCGGTAGCGTCAGCCTGTTCCGTCATTACAGCTTCCGCCATAACCAGATTACCACAAATAATCAAAGCCGGAATAGCTGCCAGTATCAACAATAACAAACCTTCTCCCAACAATTGGGAACGTATCCTGGAACGACTGCTTCCCATCGCCATACGCAAAGCAATTTCACTACGGCGATGGCGGGTACGGAACCAGAAAGTCCCCATCAACCCGATAAAAACATTGAAGCTAAAGAATATAGCAATAAGCCGTGCACTGCGAATATACGGAGTAATCCCTTCGGATGCATCACGCTCCGCTTTCTGTTCATCATAGCTACGGACTTCAAACAGATAGAACGGTGCAACCTGCAACCGTGAAGTCATTTCACGGGAGAAGCGGGTAGCAAAATCATTCGTATCAGCTTCGGGGCGCACGCGAATGGAAATAAAAGGAATAGCTTGCATTCTGTAAAACCAATTCGGAAGAGGGGTTAAAATGAAAGATTCATAGCGGGCATAATCATCTGTCTTCTGATGCTCGCATACGGCAGTCACCCGGTAACGGAGACTGCTACCTGTATAATAATCGAAAAATTCCTTCCCCAATACTCCGTTATGAGCGTGAAAAAGGCTGTCAGCCAGCTCTAATGTAATGACAGCTGGCAATGGAGTGACAGCAGGATTCCACTCGGCTGAAGCAAATGACAGCGAAGAGCCGGAAGTACTTTCAAAGGCATTCATATCAGCAGAAAACATTCCTGTGCCTTCTTGTATTGGAATACGCATTACATCAAAGTATTCAGGAGATACATAACGAATATTAGCATCCTTCACACTTATGCTATCTGTGGTGTATCCCTGAAATACAGTGTTTCGAGTATAAGCATCAGAACCAAGCCAGATACTGGCACTCTCCACATCCGGATTTTGTTTGATCCGGCGGAATACTTCCTCCATAGGCTTAAACCAGAAATTTTGCAAACTATCTTCGGAAGAACAAAGTACCAACTGCATGGGGTTCGTGGAAATACTGACTTTATATACATGTTCCAAATCATACCCTTTAGGCTGACGTTCTGCATAAGCAAAAGCATAGAGCATATCAAGACAATACCATAACAATACGAAAACAATCAGAAGTTCTGCAAAGAGCCAACTGTTCGAACGGCGCTGGTTCCAGATTTGGGTCAGGATAGACTTTATCATAATGGTTTCTCTTTAGTTTTTAAACAATTATTCTCCACTGATAACTTCTGCTATCGGACGGCGAGTAGCATTCCATGCCGGAATAAATACGGACAGAAAATTAAAAAGCAGGCATACGCCCAATACCGTCAGAAATACGGTGGGTCGTAGGAAAAGCCAGATACTTACCTCGAAGTTCGTATCGGTATATCCACCTGCGAGCATCCAATCTTTCCCCAACCATAACAGCAGGCATGAAAGCAGAAATCCCAGCAATGCACCAATGAATGCCATCAGCAAGTTCTCAATTAGCAGCTGTGTCATCAAGGTCAGACGACTTGCACCATAAGCTTTACGCACCGCAAGTTCCGACAGACGACGAGACATTTGAGAGGAGATAAGTCCACTAACATTGATTGCCGGCACAATGAGTAGGATAAGCCCCAAAATGATACAGGTAGCCATAGGGTTAAGGAAATCATCACGGAAGAACTGGCGCTCAGCATAGGTGCTCAAATCAGGAAGTACCAATTCATATTCGGTAAGTGATGCATTCAGACTATCCAGCGAACTCTCTATCTGTTGTTTCATTTCATTGGGACTGACATCTGGTTTACACAACACCATCGCTTCAAAACCACCACGTAATCCTTCACTCCCCCATGCAGGGTCTTTAGTATAGTAAGGCACCCACACCTCGCCATAAGCAAAGGTGAAAAGAGAACTTACATCTTCCGTAACCCCTACTACACGTTTGGGACGAAAATCAACAAAATAACTCTTGCCAATAGCTTCTTCAGCCGAACCGAAAGCTTCGCGTGCCAACCGCTCGGCAATGACTACAACATCTGCACAAGCATCAAACTCTTGTTGATCGAACGAACGACCTGCTACGAAACGAATATCATAAAGACGCCAGAAGTTCAGATCGACACGACGCTTCTGGCGGCGACTACCTTTCTCCGGTGAAACCCCACAATACTCCATGGTGAAATAACTGGTATAAGTAACAAGTTCCGCACCAGGCAAATTTTCAAAAACACGGCTGGCAGCCTGATAAGACATACCCGTGTTCGCATTACTATGATCTGCCTTACGATAACTATAGCCATAAGAAGAATAAACCATCCGATCACGATGCGATTCGGGACGAATATTGGCAGTCTGAATGTCATAAACCATGTAGACTACCATAGCAAAAGCAATACTTACCGCCGTACCGATAATGGAAACGACGCTGAAAAACGGATTTTGTCGCAAAAGTGTAAATGCCTGTCTGATTATCATAGTTCTATTTTTTCTGATAAAACAATACTATTCGTCATGAAGTGCCTCAGCAGGTTGTAACCGCATGGCCTTGTAAGCCGGATACCAAATGCCGACAACAATCATCAATGCCATAAGCAACCACGTAAACACAGCCGCAATCAAGAAGCGCTCAAATGTAAACTGTATCTTGCTGATGTCTACCAACTCGGCAATACCCACATTGAAAGCAATCAGCAGAGCAGGAACGGCAGCGACCGATAATAGCAACAACCCCTCACCCATCAGGCGTAAGAACACACCTCGACGACTGGATCCCATTGCCATACGCAACGCCACTTCACGGCACCGGTGCTGTGTACGAAACCAGAAAGTACCGATAACCCCCAGAAATATATTCAGCATCAGGAAGAAGAGGATGCAAAGTTGTGTCTTCACCTCATTCACATCTTCAAGTTCCCGGACGTAGCGAATGTCACTGAAAGGAAGCGCATCAAGCAAGTAAACATTGCCTACCCGATAAAGACGGTCCACATCCTCCATAAGCGCATCCACAAAGTCATGGTCCGCATCGGGTGAAACGCGCAGGCTGACCTGGGCATAACGCACATTGCCCAAATCATTGATAAGGGCATCCCTATTTAGATTATGACCGATAAATGCTCCACCCCACTCATTTGATGTTTCAAAATGAGAACTGCGCACAGGGGCGGCAATGGCGGCAATACGCCGATGATAACCACGGTCGGGATAAGTCAAAGAAACTTCCTTGTTCAGCAAAGAACGGGCATCGGACATATTCAGTTGGGGATACCTGTCGGTGACATTGGAAGTAACAACTAAAGTTTGGTCGGAAATAGCAGCAGCGAGTTTATCCGGACCACCACCATCAACAGTGTGGTAACGAAAAACGCGATAGAAATCCGGATCGGACCAAATCTGATGAGCAGTGACACAGATAGTATCCTGTAAATAAAAAAATGCTCCACTACTCCCCTCATTATATGGGTAACAATTCTGTGAAACAGTAACACCCTCCACGCCGGGACGGTGACGTAAACGTTCAGCAATCTCAAGCAGGGCATCCACATCGTCTTCGGCTGTAAAAGCCGGATTATATAATGCAGATTTGGGAGGCAGGCTATTAAAAGACAAATTGTAGCAATGCTCTGTATCGAACCCCATCGGAGTATGATAAACACGTGCAGTAACCGTAACCCAGTCAACGATATACCACAACACAGCGAAAACCAACAATAACTCCACGAGCAGGAAAAGGTTGCTCCGCCATTCATTCTTTATTTGTGTTAGCAGGTTCTTCATATCTATCTTTGATTAATAGCATCAGTAATATTCATCCGTGAAGCACGCCATGCAGGAATACCTGCGGAAAGTATGTTCATCAGGAGACAGAATGCAAATGCTGCAATAAATGCCCACGGTGACAGCAACATCCCCGGTGTCAATGCAGTCTCACCACTCAGAGAAGCATTCATCGAATTGCTGAAAAGAAAACCGTTCAGCGCAAAAGTAGCAACGTAGCTTAAAGCCAAACCAACGATACCTGCCAGCAACGTCAACACCAGATTCTCGAAAAAGACTTGCCGCATCAATTCACCGCCCGTAGCACCGAAAGCCTTGCGTACCCCAATTTCAGCCATACGGCGACGCATACGCGAAAGGGTCATGCCGGACAGGTTAACCGCCGGAACAAGAAGTAATATGATGACAACAATAGCATAGCGCAACATCACTCCCGGGACATCAGGTTCTGCATACCAGCGGCGATAAAGATAAGCCAGTTGCGTATCGGGCTGACCGCGATAAAAGACTTCTACATCCTGCAACCCGTCATTATACTTTTTGCGGAGCAGCTCAGTTTCCTCACGAATGGCATCGAAGTCCGCAGACGAGCGTGCAAGGATAATAGCATGCATAGGCCCCATCGTGTCATTCTGCCAGGACATAGCTTCTGCGCCCGCAGCAGTATAAGGCACCCATATCTGTGCATAAGCAGCCGTAGCAAGCATAGAGACATCAGCAACCACTCCGGCAACGGTATAATCAACATAATCCAGTTGCACTGTATGTCCCACAGCATCCGTAGTGCCAAACAGCCTGCGGGCTGTAGTAGCATCCAGCACCGCACGCGTTAATCCGGCATCACAGTCAGCCTTGGTAAATGCCTCGCCACTCAGAAAATGAAAACTGAAAATTGTCCAGAATGCTTCGTCGGTTTGCACCATATCCGCCGTCGCTTTCGATCTGGAAGGAACAGAAGCACGAACTCTATAGACACCACTGGCTAACGTTACAGCTTCGGGCATACTCAATGCACGGAAACACTCTCTCCCAGTACGCACGGACATGGAAGCATTGGCGGACTCATTGTCTGAATTTCCTTTTTGCTTTACAGACATATAAGGGACATAAAGTGTACGCGAGCGATTCACTTCAGGTTCACAATCCACGAGTCGCACTTGGAAAGTAATAACAAGCACCATAATCATGCAGATTGCCATTGCCGTACCTAATATGGACACCCAGGTAATGATTGGGTTCTCGCGCAAATGGTAAAATGCCTGAAGAAAGTAGAGTCGTATCATAATATTTCGTTTTATCTTAAAAACTTATTCGTCATGCAAGGCTTCAGCCGGCTGTACCTTCATTGCCTTACGTGCCGGAATACCGATACCAATGGCAATCATCAACGCCATCAATACAAAACTAATACCCGCACAGAGTAATAATCTATCCCATTCCAGCGTTGTACCGTTACGCCATGAATTCAGTTCCAGATGCGCCAGGTTCCAGTCAATGACCAGTGCAATAGGTGTAACAACCGCCAGCAGCAACAAGCCTTCACTGAGTAATCGGCGGAAAATAGCACCGTCTGTTGCCCCATGTGCTTTATGCAATGCAATCTCCGAACGGCGTTGCTGCGTACGGAACCAGAATGTTCCAAGCAGTCCAAGGAAGATATTCAGCAGCAGAAATCCCATACCCATCACATAGTTACGGATATCATTGGTCCATGCCTGCTGGAAGTTGCGGCGTATATCGTGGAACGAGCGAATCTCCGAGATAAAGAGGTTGCCTATACGGAACTGGCTTTCACTGTCCTCCTTCAATTTTGTAATAAAATTATTATCCTGCCCTTCGCGGACGCGGACACAGAGTTCCAGACCTACATAATAGAAAGATTGTTTGGCCAGGAAACAATACGAAGAACGAGCCTGGTCGTAGTCATGATAGCGTACATTCTGCAAGGCTGCTCCCAGTTGATACGTCTTGGTCGTGTCACCGAAAAGTTGGAAACGTTTGCCTACAAACTCCGTCAACTTATGGTCGTACTTTCTATAAAGATTATCAGAAGCCAGAAATTCACCGCGTTCCAGCATCTCCGCCAATTGTTCGGGCGTTTCCCCCCGTGTACCCTGATAGCGGAAGACACGCACAAAGTCCGGAGTAACCATTCTACGGATAGTCCATTCGGGTGACTGAAGCGTATCATAACGCACCTCCCCGCTACTATTGCTTCCATTATAAGGATACGAATTTTGCGAAAGGCTGACAGCCTCCACCTCCGGACGGCGACGTAAGCGCTCTACCAATTCAGCAATATCCGCATGTGTGTCGTCCCTACTCTTATCAGGCATATAATCTGGACTCTTGGGTGTCAGTTCTCCCAATTCAATGAGATAGCAGTGCTCTATGTTGAAGCCTCGCGGTTCCAGGTAAGTGGCAGCACGGGTATAGAGGTAGTCCACCACATACCACATCACTACGCTCACCACCAGCAACTCCAACGCCAACCATAGGTTTGAGAGCCATTCATTCTTTATCTGTGTAAGAAGTTTCTTAGTCATTTCTTTCAGTAATTAATGTTTAGTGATAAGTGATTAATGCAGACGTCCGCCCAATGCATTTACAATTCCTACTCTCGATGCACGCCATGCCGGAATACCGGAACTCAATAAATTCAATATGAAGCAGAACAACAATGCCCAGCCAAAGGTAGAAGCATGCAACAATATGCTAGTATTCACTGCCGGAGGGCTTAGAGTCTGACTGAACTCCTGTGCAAACAATAATGTATTACCTAAATAAGCAAATGCCACACTGAACAATAGTCCCAGTACACCAGCCATCAGGGTCACTACAAAATTCTCGGCAATGATTTGTCCCATCAGTTCCAACCGTGTACTGCCGAATGCACGTCGCACGCCTATTTCGGCCACACGCTGACGAAGGCGGCTCTGCGTCATACTACTTAGATTGATAGCAGGCACTATCAGCAGGATAACAAAGATTATCAGTCTCTGCCTGCGTGCCTGATCCACGTCCGGTTCCAGATTGGCAGCAAAGGCTATTGCACTTTTCTCCTGGTCGTAGGGGCGATTACGGTAAATCAACTCGTAACCATCGGCACCAATCAACACATTATACTCCTGTCTGCGCCTCTCGGCTTCCTCACGGATCGCATCGAAGTCATCGCGGTCGTGTGCTAGGATGGTACAACTCATCATGCCCATGTGGTCATCACTCCATGTATCCTTTGTTATCTCTGTTGAAGTATAAGGCACCCATACTTGTCCATACGCAGATGTGGCCAACGTAGAAACATCTTGCACTATTCCCACCACCTTATAAGGTGCATGATTTAGCAGGAACTCACGTCCTTCAACATCCGTACTTTGAAACAGTTTCTTTGCCACACTTTCCGTAATAACCGCCACCGGTAGCCCAGCATCGAACGTTGCCTTATCATAAGGCTTCCCGCCGATAAACGAGAAATCGAACACACGCCAGAAAATATCATCCGTCTGCAACAGGTCGATACCTATGGAAGGTTGTCCCGGAAGGTTGACCGGAGTAGAGATTACCATACAAGTATAAATAGTCACTGCCTCAGGTGTCTTCAGCGTCTGGAAACACTCTCGTGCAGTCTTTGCGCTCATAGGGCCGTTACTGCTTCCGCCACCCCAATTTTGATTTGTAATACTCATATAGTGCGCATGCAGAAAGCGGTCACGATTACTTTCGGGAGCAAAAGGCGCCACTTTTACTTGCTGCATCATCACCACCAACATAATGAGGAAGATGGCAAGTGCCGTACCGGCTATGCTGACAGCACTGATTATCGGCTGTTGGCGTAGTTGCGCCCACGCTTGCGTAAAATATTGTTTAATCATATCATTTACTTACGGTTTATAATGACAATAGTCACTCTCCTACTTTCAGGTTACGTGTATTCACACCACCGATGCCTCCTTTTGAAATGTCGGCTTGCCCCGCACGTCCGCTCAGCGTAACGCTACCTACACCTTCCATACTGGCACGCAAACGGTCACAATTCACATGGATATCCGCCTTGCCCACGCCTTCCATCTTCACTACCAATGAATTGCACGTCAGGTCTTCCACATTTACCTTGCCCACGCCTTCTATTTCAAACTTCACATCGCTCAGTTTCAACGCTTCATTGCAATTGAATGAGCCGACACCACTGAATTCCACGTTCTTCAGGTCGGGAGCGGTCAAGTAGATAGTCACACCTTTGTTGCGGTTGTTGTTGCCATCCTTCTTATTCTTGAAGCCGATGATGAGACGGTCGTTCTTCACTTCGGTAGTCGTGGTAGTCACATATTCTTCCCTGCCTTCTATTTTCAGAGAGTAGTTGTTGCTCTGCGTGAAGTACACTGTCGCTACGGACGTCACCTCAACGGAGGAGAAAGCCTCAACTTTACGAATTTCGCTAACCTGCGGGTCTTTTTCGTTAGCTGCATATACTGTGCCGGCTACTGCGGCAAATAATAAACTCAGGGTTATAAATAAAGCTTTCATAGAATTTTCTCCTTTAATTTCGTTTCTATTAATATTTGATATTTATTCATTACAATAAAATAAGATTCCGATTCAGGCCGTCATTGAACCTAATTCAGTCCGACACTGAATAGGGTTCACTCGTATACTGAATAGGATTCAGTCGTATACTGATTATAGCACACCTTATCACCACTGATTATCAAGTAATTACAAAACGAGGCAGCTATAGTAAATAAGACTGACAAATCTACAATTTCCCGTTCTTTATACAAACACTTTTTATTCTTCATGCAGCGCTTCAGCCGGCTGTATCTTCATCGCTTGCCGGGCCGGAAACCAAATGCCCACCATTACCATCAATGCTATCAGCAGCCAAGCTCCCAAAGAACCGAGCAGAAAGCGCAGAAAACTCCACTCTACAGGCCATGTGGAAATCAGTTCCGACCGTCCGACGGTAAACTCCGCTATACCTATATTATAGCAAATAATCATTGCGGGCAACGTCACCAGTGCAAGCAGCAACAGTCCCTCGCCTGTCAGGAGGCGGAATACCTGATTCTTTGTGCTACCCATAGCCAAGCGCAAAGCTATCTCACCACGGCGGCGACGGGTACGGAACCAAAACGTTCCGATCAATCCCAGGAATACATTTACCAACAGGAAAAGCACTACAATTGCCTGACTGTTCACCTTGTCCGTATCTCCGTTCATGACTTCAAACTGCAACTGCTGTTCAGTATAAGGCACAGCATCAGCTACAAACAAATCGTCTACGTCCAGTCGAGGTGCAATCTCACGGACAAACTTTGCACGGTAATCCGGGCCATCGGCAGCAGCTTTCACACGAAAAACGATTTGCGCCCAATTGTCGGCAAACCGCGTTTTAATCAGGTTTTCGTCCAGACGAAAGAAAAACCACGAGGCATCGCTTCCGTAACGATAGCTGCGGAAGGCTTCTATCTTTCCGCCTTGCGTAACGACCGACGTGGTATCGCCATAGTAACTCAGCGGTGTATCCAGTGAGAAGGTCGGCATTCTCTTCTTGAAACGGTCCACAGCTGCCTGGCTCAGCATCACGTTGTTCTCCCCCGCAGGAGTCTTGGCAAAGGGGCGTTGCGGGTCGTCACTCATGCGGAAGACGTCAATATATCCGCCGGTAGTCAGGATAATGCGTGCATTCACTCCGATGGTGTCCTGCGCGGCCAGTGAGTTGTCGCTGTTGTTTCCGCTCATCGGCAGGCTCCAATAACACAGGGCAGCCGCCTCAACGCTGGGTTCCTGCTCCAATTTCCGCAATGCACGCAGGTATCTGTCGGCATTCGTCAAGGTGGTGTCACTGGTGACACCTCCTATAATTGTGTTTAGCTGGTAAACGTGGTCTATGCTATAGCCCAAAGGGCGGTAGAAAGTATACTTGAGACAGCCCAGAGAATCGCAAAGGAACCACATCACGATGAATACCAGGAAGAGTTCAGCCAACACCCATCCATTACTGCGCAGGCGCGACCAAATCATGTGTAAATTATGTAATATAAATTTCATAAGATCTCCTTTTCTTATTTATCGTTCAATGAGTCCACAATCGTGCGGCGAGTGGCAAGCCAGGCAGGCAGTCCTGCACTCAGCAGATTTATCAACAGGCAAAAGACAAAGGCCAGCACAAACACCGCCGGACTGAACAATGCACCCATACTCAGACTGAAATCGCCCGCCGTACCAATGTTATCGCTGTTGGTAAACAACCACGTACGCATGGCGTAAACAGCAAGGTAGCTGAATATCAAGCCTACCACACCTCCTATCAATGTCAATACCAGATTTTCATTCAATATCTGACGGACAAGTGTACCATCCGTAGCTCCAAAAGCTTTGCGCACACCCAACTCACTGACACGTTGTTGCATGCGGCTATTACTCAGCCCGCACAGATTGAGCGAGGGTACCAGCAGGATAATGAACAAGGCAATTCCATATTGCAGATAAAGCATCGGCAAGTTGGGTCCTATATTAGACCATACGTGGTTTACGTGTGCTACAATGTTATCGGGTTGTTCCATAATATCTATCTGCCTCTGTTCCAAACCGGCATTGACGTCTTTCACCCGTTTCTCGACTCCTTGTTTGATAGCAGGGAAATCATCAGGAGTACGCGCCAATACGGCAATAGTCCTATTTCCATTATAGCTCCACCAACCGGTCACGTTCAATTCATTGGAATGGTACATGCTCCATACTTGTGCATAAGCGTCCTTAGCTGTAACCGAAATATCTTTCACAACTCCAATGATCCGTACCACCTCCCTGTTCAACAACATCTGCCGTCCCGCAGCCTCCGTCGTTCCAAATAGCTTACGGGCAACAGAAGCGGAAATAACCACTGACTGCATATCTCCTCCCCGTTCCGCCTCCGTGAAACTTTTTCCATCAAGAAACTGCAGTTTGAAGATTTTCCAGAAATCGGGATCAGTACTCATGGCATCCACTTTTAAACGGTTGTTCCCATCAGTCAGAGATACCAGCGCCACATCTGCTGTACTGAAAGCCGTACAGGCTTCCACTTCCGGAAGCGGCTGTATACACTCCTTCATAAATGCAGCCGAAGGCTTGCCAAAGTTGTTCCAATCCTTATTCTCCTTTCCCTGTACATGCATAGCAGAGAAATAAAGACAACGGCTCCGGTTCACTTCCGGTTCCAGATCGGCATATTTCGTTTGCCAGGTAATCACGATAGCCATAATCATGGTAATGGCGAAAGCCGTACCCAGTATGGATATAGTGCTCAATAATGGATTCTGCTTCAGAATCGTAAAGGCCTGACGAATAGTTTGCATCATTATATCCTTCCTTTCATTCCTTCATTTTTTCATTTGCCCCGTCATTCCACCTGGCGACCATCGAAGAAGCGTACCGTGCGACTTGTCTGTTTTGCCTGTTCTTCATTGTGGGTTACCATCACGATGGTACGTCCGTCCTCCTTATTCAACTGATGCAGTAGTTCCATTACCTCAGCACCCATCTTAGAGTCCAGGTTACCGGTCGGCTCATCGGCGAGGATTATCTCAGGATTACCAATAATGGCACGGGCCACAGCCACGCGCTGGCACTGACCACCGGAAAGCTGTGTCGGCATGTGGCGCATACGATGACTCAAACCCACCTTTGCCAATACCTCTTCTGCCAAACGGCGGCGTTCTTTTGCGGACACCTTTCTATATAATAAAGGAAGTTCTACATTATCGAGCACATTCAATGAGTTAATCAAGTGGAAAGACTGGAATACAAAACCCAACTTCTTGTTACGGAAAGCGGCCAGTTCCTTATCCTTCATACCATCCGTACGGGTACCGTCGATCTCAATAATACCACTTGTAGGGGCATCCAGCAAGCCTATAATATTCAGCAACGTAGATTTTCCGCAACCGGAAGGTCCCATAATACTGAGGAACTCACCTTTCTCTACTTCGAGGTTTACATTTTCCAATGCCACGGTTTCAATCTCATTCGTACGATAAATCTTGTTTATCTCAGTCAATTTAATCATAATGGTAAGTATTTAATTGTTATTAATTGATTCAATTCGCTATTTATTTGTTCTTCACATATATTAATCAAATGATATGCCAAAAAAGACATATACTCATTATCAGCCAATTAAGTTCACAAGCATGTGTCCGAAAATGAACACCCTGTTCGTTTTCAATTGTCCGCTTCTGTCCTATTCATCACGCAAAGCCTCAGCAGGCAATATCTTCGCTGCCCGGGTGACGGGTGCATAAGTACCCAATAAAGCAATTATGAGCAATACCACATAAGTCAGCAGGCTGACAATAAAGAAATGCGTATACGGCTGATTTTGCCAGTAATCGGGGTTTCCATCCATAGTAGGATTGGCAAAACCGGATGCATAGACACGGTGTATTGTCAATGGCAGGGAAACAACAAATGCCACCGTCACCAGCAGCCATGCCTCCGTGAGGAACTGATTGCAGATTCCTTTCCGGGTAGCTCCCATACTTCGCATCAGCCCGATGTCTTGCCTCCGTGCATTGCAACGTATCCAGAACGTGCCCACCATACCGAGAAACACGCACAGCAAGGCAAATCCCGCCAATGAATATTGCAGACGTAAAGTATTCGTCACCCCACTCTCATTTTCATATTGACGACGAATATCAGCGAAGCGTCCCAACTTCGTGAAATAGAAATTACCGACATTGAGTTGTGGAACCACTTCCGCCTTGAAGCGCTTCTCAAAAACAGCAACATCCACATTCTGCTTTAACCGGAAAGTGACCATATACATCCGTTGAATCCAGTTATGGTTTGGAATCTTGCCATTCACTTGTATCAACAGGTTACCCGGCTGTTCATTAATCCGATGTTTATAGTCCTGCAACACCCCCATCACCTCATGGAAAGTACTGTCGCCATATCGCACCCTCTTGCCCACTGCATCTGCAGTGCCAAAAAGCTCCTTTGCCATACGTTCGGATACAAACACTCCCTCACGGGCAGCACAGTCTTCGGGCAAAGACATGATCTGCCCACTCTTGGCATCTTTCATGCCGAATGTACGGAATACATCGCCACCCTCTGCCTGCACAAACTGGTAATACTGCGAATGCACCTTCAGTGTGTCATTGAAGTATTGTCCGCCATTCCACGAATTACAATTTGGGAAACTAGCATTAGTCACCAAGGCAAAACTTTCCACTTCGGGACAATTCTTTACCAAACGGGTAATGCGATAAAGATTTTCCTGCCTGATGGCAACACTATCTTGTGCCTTGTCAAACTTACCATGCAGTTCATCATAATAATCCATATAAAGCGCGTATGCCCGTTCTTCATCATAACCGGGGTCAAGGGCAAGATTGGAAGTCAGCACATAAATAGGATCAATTACCGTCCAGAGGAAAAAGCTCACGATGACTAATTCCACAAATATCCACCCATTTTGCCGGCGCTGATTCCATAACTGGTGTCTTATTATCTTTATCATAGCATCTTAACGTTTAGAGTTCAACGATTGAATAATGTTGCGGCGCAATGCCCATATTGCAGGAATAAGTGCAGAAATGAGGTTCAACAGCACACAAAGTCCGAATGCCGTACAGAAAACCATCGGATTAAATAGCATCTCAAACGAGAGGAAAGGAGTCTTCCCGGCATCCGTATAACTGTCGAACAGGGTCAGTATCCAATCGCTTGCCGTCAGCACTATCAGATAAGAAATTAGCAAGCCAAGCAAACCACCGATACAGGTGAGCAGAAGATTCTCCCACAACACTTGCCTTATGAGGCTTCCGTTGGTAGCACCGTATGTTTTGCGTACTCCCAACTCGGAAAGGCGTTCGTCCATGCGCGAAGACATCATGCCGCTCAGATTCATGGCAGGGATGAAAAGCAGAGCAAGCAACATATAAAGATATCCCCTCAACTCGGATGCCAGGTCAGGGGCTCCGCAAGAATTTACACGGAATGTGCTGGCCCAGTAGTCATCGGGTTGTCCCATAAGGTCATTCATATATTTAGGAGCAGCAAGATTAAATTTCCGAAAAACCTCACGCACTTCTTCCTTCAAAGCTTCTTTGTCGGTAGCAGTGGGAGCCGTCATATATATATCCGCACTACCAACCAACTTTTCGGAATTGTCCGACTTAATCCAAGAGTTAAGCGTTATTGGCATCCATAAATCTCCCACGGTAGAAGGCGTAGCAGCAGAAACATCCTCTACCACACCGCAAACCCGGTATTCCTGCGCATCCATCTTAAAGCGTCTGCCCACCACATCATCTGCAGCAAACAGCCTCCTTGCCAGACTTACCGGAACTACCACTTCCCTGCGTTTCGCATCGATATCCGCTTGTGTGAAAGGCTTTCCATACAGAAAACGAAAGGTAAAGACCTGCCAAAATCCTGCATCGGCATAAAGCGGAGTAATGCCAATAGGCTCATTATTGTCAGAAACTTCCACGTAATATTCTCGATAGCTGCCTGACGCGGTACCGATAGCGTCCAAGTGCGGCAATTCTTGTAACATTTTCACCACATCGTAACTGACGCTGGAGCAATTCCAACTCTTATCATCATCCTTAGGATAAGATTTCATCATTTTCAATACGATCATCCGATTGCGATTATATTCGGGATATATAGGCGCAAACTTCACATAAAAGATGATGAACATTGTCATGACAAGAGCTATTGAAAGCCCTGTACCCACCACATAGATGCCGGTAAAGAGACGATGCTGCTTTATCAGCGTCCAAGCTTGTTTCAGATAAAGTTTAATCATAATATTGTGTTTTATTTATTCATCACGTAATGCTTCTGTCGGTGGAATACGACTAATCTTACGAGCAGGAATATAGATCCCGATCAATACCACCGCCAACAGGATAAAGAAAACGATGAATGACACGATAAGAAAATGCTGCGTGAAATCCGTGATCCAACATTCATCAATAATCTGCCTCCAGTTGTTACCTCTCTCCAATCCTTCTTTGACAGCATATTGCAAATAAAGCAAGCAGCCCGCCAGTGCAGCTACAAACGTCAACACCGCTCCTTCACCCATCAACAAGCGGACAATATATCCCGGCGTACCGCCAAAGGAAAGCATCACTCCCACTTCTTCGCGGCGAGTACGTGTCTGTAACCAAAAAGTACCGATAACACCCAAGCAAAGATTAATTAAAAAGAATGCCGCCATTGCCAGATTACGCCGATACATCGGCGTAACATCATAAGACTCATTTTTCGTTATCAATGCTTCATAAGACCGGACGTTACGGGCAAAAAGATTACCGGCCCGCAACTCTTTCACCATCCACGGTTGAAAATCATGCAAGAAACGCTTCATACTCACATTTTCTTTCAGACGAAGCAATATCCGCATATCATCGTAAGCATCTTCCATATCGATAGATATCAAAGGACGAAAAATGACAGGAGCCGGACGAGAATCACTGGTTGCCTTAAAGTTTCCCACTACACCAATAACCGGCGAATAAATTGTATCATTCCCCTCTCTGGACCAACAACGCTTATTACCCGCATTTTTAGTGTGGAACAAATGTTCAGCCGTATTTTCAGTCATTACGATGTCATTTTCCGTATAGTCATAGTCCGATAATTCGGCCGGTGTCCTGCCTCGTCCGGAACGAAAACCATAAGTTTCGAAGAAATTCGTATGAGGTATAAATTCCATAATCATTACCGGCAAATCCAATGTGTCACCTTCCGCACGAATAGATGTATTGGCATTCCCCGTAGAATTGGGATAAGCGAAACCCAATACCGGAGTAGCCGATTCTACGCCGGGATAGTCCTTAACCAGTCGCGTCAGATTGAAGTAAGATTTCATAATCATGGCCGAATCCTCAGCCTCTTCATCATAACCGGGCGCTTGTGGCTGCAAGGTACTGAGAGTAACAAGACAAAGGCGGTCGGTGTCATAGCCTAAAGGAATACTGCGGTCATACGTCGTCACGATAACCGGGTCAAGGATAATCCACGTAACAATACTGACCAGAATCAATTCCGCCAGTAACCAGCCATTACGGCGACGGCGTGCCCACAGGTTCTTTAATATAAGTTTCAGCATATTCTTTATCTTTTTTCATTCAATGAATACACAATCGGCTTCCGCAGTGCATACCATGCCGGAATCAATGCTGATAATAAATTCAGCAAGATACAGAACAAAAGAGCAACAACAAATACCGCCGGGGCAAACAGCACCTCACCGGAAACCAGCACATTCACTCCTTCCGGAACCGGTTCGGCCCAATCTTCCAATATCATAAATACCCACTCACGACAAGTATACAGGGCGAACCACGCCAACAATAATCCCAATACACCACCCAACAATGTCAATAAGAGGTTCTCCCACATCACTTGTGAAAGTAATCCGCCACGGTCGGCACCGAATGACTTACGCACTCCCATCTCCGACAAGCGGCTTTCCATACGGCTCGCTATCATTCCGCTCAAATTCAAGGCAGGAACCAGCAGGAGCACCAGCAATATTAAAAGGAGATAACGTATCTGTGCCCATGCACCTGTAGTCATACTAGGATAAGGTTTAAACAATCGCTGCAAATGGGAAGTAGGTTGTTCCCAAAGATTCACCTGCCATTCATCCGCATGCAACAGATTTTCCTTACGGACAATTTCCTGAATTTCGGCACGCAACGCTTCGGCTTGCGCATCGTCTTTTACAAGAAAAGTAACGCCAAATGCACCTAAATAAGGTATTCCATAATTGGAGTCACGATATTTAGGAATTACACTATAAGGAATATAGACTTGAGCGTATGAATCCGAAGTCAGATAACTTGCACTACGCACAACACCACAAACGCGATAATTGACATAATCCAAACTGAATGAGCGTCCCACCACACCTTCGGCCGTGTCAAACAGACGACGAGCCAATTCTTCTGTTATGACAGCCGTACAGATACCGCTTTCAAGGTCGAACGTAGTAAAAGGCTTACCTTCCGAAAAATTAAATGGATAGATGCGAAAGAAATTCGGGTCAACCAACTTTAAACTTACTGTAAAATCCCCACTGCGGTCGACCGGTTGAATATAATTGTCATCTGACCTGTTATTCATGAACCCCGAAACGACCTCAGCATTCTTCAACGGATAAAACCACTCTTGTAATGCCTGATAGGAAACGGCACATTGAAAAGTCTGTTTATTCTGCTCCGTTCCTTTTTGAAATCTTGCAGAAGTCAGATAAAGCGTTTGCATGCGATTCACCTCCGGATAAACCGGAGCTACTTTAACATAGTAAATCACAGCAACAATCATGGTCATAGCAATAGCCAGCCCTGTACCGACTATATAAAGGGTACTGAAAAGCGGATTCTGCTTCAACAAGACCCATGCTTGCTTCAAATAGATTTTTACCATCCCTGAATATATTAAGTTATTTGTCTACTCGTGATGCAATGCTTCCGCCGGTTGCTCTTTCATAATCCAGCGTGCCGGCACCGCAATGCCCAATACAATCATCATTGCGAGAGTTCCCAATGAAATAGCAAAATCTACAATCCAGCGACCTGCCGTATAAGGAACTTTAGTACTCAATAAATCCATGTGATGGAAATTGAACACGATAATAATGATAGGAATCAACGCCAGTAACAGAATTAATAATCCCTCCGTATTGAGCCAGAATACAACCCGCCCCTTCGACGCACCGACAGCCATACGCAATCCCGTTTCCGAACGGCGTGCCTGTGTACGCATCCAGAAAGTCCCGGTAACGCCGAAAAACACATTCAGCAACAAGAAGGCGACAATGAGTTGTACCATTTGCCAATCCGTTATCACATAATCTATACGATCGGCACGCATTTCTTTAAAACCTGTTACAGCATTTACATAGATATTGCCGGACGTCAACCGTTCACCCAAAGAAGCAAGCCATTCTTCCATCTCAGTCTGTGTCATGTCACGCTTCATGCGTAGCGAATATTCCAATGAAGAAGGACGATACCACTCGAAAAGCTCCTCCATCGTAGAACCGGAAGCTTTGATATAAAACGTGGGAGTAGCCGGTTCAAAATCATTCTCACGAATAGTAGGGGCAACAGCCAGTACAGGCGTCCCGTCCAATTCGCCGGTATTTACCAACCGCCCGCGCGGTTCCTTCCCACCGAAAAATTTCTGCGCTACCTTCTCCGTCAGGATAACCTCATCTTTTGCCGGATTTTCCAGTTCGCGGATATGTTTTCCATTCACGTCATGAATGCCGAAAACTTCAAAGAAACCGACATCACCCAGTTGGCGGTGCAAAGATTCCGAATAAGCATTGACGCTATCCGCACCTGCCGGTTCAACGCTCGTCCACGAATTTCCCTGACTGTAGGGGCAACTGTAAAAGCTGCATCCCACAGCCTCCACCTCACCGGTATTCATCAGTCGTCGAGTCAATTCCGTGATACGTTCCCAACATTTGGCTCCACGCTCGTCCTCGCCTGTATAACCTTCGTTATCAGATTCCATTTCCTCCAGATGAAGCCGCCAGCAACGATCGATGTTATAACCTAAAGGCTCATTATAAAGAGTGTATTTACTATACCCGCCATCCGTAATCATAAAGACAGCCAGTAAAACCAATGCCAGTTCGGCAAATATCCAGCCATTCTGTTTGCGCTGGTTCCATATCAGAGTGATAAGATGACGTATCATGGTTTATTCTTGATTGTTCAACGATTTGACAATGTTATACTTTCCGGCACGCCAGGCAGGAATGCCGGCACATAGCAGGTTCAGCAGGAAGATGAAAAGCAAAGTCACCAGAAATGTTTCCGGACGTATCAGCATCTCCGCGTTGAATTCCGTACCTGACGGAAAGAAGATGTCACGTGTCAGTAACAAGACACCGATGGAGAACATCAGTCCGAATATACCACCGATGAAAGTAATTATGAGATTCTCATCGAGGACCTGACGGAAAACATTACCTGCACTCGCTCCAAACGCTTTACGAACACCTATCTCTGCACGCCGTTTACGAAAGTTAGCCAGTGTAATGCCAATCATATTGAGCGCCGGAAGCAGCAATAGGAAAAACATGAAACTGCCTTGTTGCAAAACCCAATTGCTATAGGGAATTTCATTAACAAAACCGCTATTATTGGTAACCAACAGATCCAGATTAGTCATCGGTCCGTTAAAGAAACTGACAGCATATTCCGACGTATTCGTATTCAGTTGTTTGGTAACCTTATCCACCTCTGTACGGATAGCAGTAAAATCATCGGTGTCATGTGCCAGCATCACAACATTAAAAGGACCTACCAGCCCCTCATACACATTGGCAGCCGTCTCCATAGCAGCACTCGAATTATAGGGCAACCATACATCCGAATAGGCGTAACGGGCAGTACGAGGTACATCTTTCACCACACCACATACCGTGTATTCTGTCCGATTAACAAGTAATCTCTGTCCCTTTACCTCCGTCTTACCGAAGAGGCGGCGTGCCAGTTTCTCACTGATAACTGCCTTACGAATGCCACTTTCATTGTCTTCGCATGTAAAAGGAGCGCCATTCAGAAATGTGTAATCGAATATTTTCCAAAAACGTTCGTCTGTATAGGTAGCCCGGTATTTTGTAAAGGTACGTTTGGCAACGGAACTAACGGATACCGTGTTACGGGTATAGCCACTCACCTCCTGCGGGGTTTTCAGATTATAGAAAAGCTCACGTACCACACGTTTTCCCATTCCTCCATTATTCCAGTTCCCATCATTACTTTTCATGAAAGAACGGGTTGCAATTATGTGCAACATACGACTGCGCTCTGTCTCCGGTGCATACTCTGCCAGGCGCACCTGTATCACAAGAATAATCATCATTACAGCAGTTATAGCCAATGCTGTTCCGGCAATAGAAAGTCCGCTAACCAACGGATTTTCTTTCAGCAGACTCCACGCTTGCTTCAAATATATCCTCAACATATCTTTCTTATTTTCAAGCTATAAGTTACAAGCTACGAGTTGCTGCAACCCTCACCCCAAAAGGTACTTGTAACTCGTAGCTTGTAGCTAATTCAACTTCAGTTTATTCTTATTTTTATACTGGCTCATGTCGCTCACCACCACCTGGTCACCCGGCTGCAAGCCACTGATAACTTCAACAAACTCAAAGTTGCTATCACCCAGTTGCACTTTACGTTTCACGATTTCTTTATCAGAGTCACACACAAAGAGATCATACTCGCCACGTCCTACATAATAAGAAGCATTGGCGATACGCATCACATCTTCTTTCACGGCATTCATCACATATACATCCGTCTTCAATCCCGAACGCAAACGACGGTTATTATCCTCATTCAGTTGTACAGTGAAAGAAATCACTCCGTTTTTTGACAACGGCGTCACACTGCTGACCGTACCTTCCAGTTTCTCACTGCCAATCTTCACAATCGCTTTGCCACCGGCGGCCACACGGTCACCATACGTATCTGCTATTTCACCTTCCACCTTGAAATGGCTAAGATCAGAAATCACGGCAAGCTGGCTTCCCTGAGAAACCTGTGCACCGATCTGGTTATTAATATAGGTAAGGATAGCTTTGCGCGGAGAACGAACCTGTGCATCATCCAGCGTTCGCTTCATCTCGGCAAGACCTTTGCGGAAGATGCTGAAATCCAACTCCTGAACTTTATATTCGGCAGCAAGCACTTCTTTCTCATTATCATATTGTTGTTTCAGTTGTTCGTATTCCAACTGGGCTACGTTATAGCTAAGTTCTGCTTGGCGCACTTTATCCGTAGTTCCCGAACCCAGGCTATCAAGATATTGCTCATTACGCAACTCCACTTTCTTGCGATTCAACTGCATGGCGGAAACCTTAATCTTCATAGACAGGTCGTTCAGTTTTGTCTGGTTGTTCACGCGCAACTGATCCAATTTGTAGCTGCGCATCTGCTCTTCGTCTAACAATTTTTTATAGTCTGTCTCTACACTCTGCAAGTCAAGTTTCAAGATCGGCGTACCTACATCCACACTATCGCCACCTTTCTTATATATCTCGACGATACGGGTATTGATAGGAGAATTGATAATCTCTTCGAAAGCCGGCACCACTTTTCCGGATGCACTTACACTGACTTCAATCGTGCCTTTATCTACTGTGGAAAGTACCAGGTCTTTTGCTTTCACTCCCGTACGCATCAATGAAATGAGTACGCTGATAACGACTATACTTGCCACGCCGATGCCTCCGTAACGGATAATTTTCTTGTTGCGTTCTTTGTTACGCACTGCTTTTGGTATTTCTCTGTCCATGTTGAATATTGAGTTATTTATTATTTTATAAGTTTTCAGCCTTCGCCCGCTTTCAAAAACGAACAGGCATATTATTCACATTATTTATATATACTAAATGCGTGCCAAAAACGTAAATAGCTGAAAACAAGAAGATAGAGAAAAAAGAAGGGTGTCCGATATCGAACACCCTGTACATTTTCGGATAAATCAATAAGCCTTTGAATGGCAACGAAGCAAGCTAATTTCAAAGATACTAAAAGCTAATTTCGAAGATACTAGAAACTAATATCGGAGTGCCTACAAACTAATATCACGGATACTAAAAACTATTCTTACCACAAATATTTTTCTTTCTTACAACAGATATAAAAGTATCATACAATAATTATATAAGTTTCTTACAACAGATATTGTAAGAATAATAATTAGGAAATTAATTATTAGTTGGATGCGGTACGGAGATTAATAATTAGTGGAATAGAATCTAATCCGTAGCAAGTAGATTCTATTCCCCTTTTATGCCAATCAGAAATGCCTGTTATCTCAGCCTCAACCTATCTCCCACTTCAGGAATATATTCATCATCTTTCCGGTTCATCTTATACAGGTTCTTCAACCGTATACCGTACTTTTGCGAGATGGTATGCATGGAGTCGCCATCTTTCACGATGTAAACAGTATGCCGCTTAGAAGCTTTCTTTTTCTTACCTTTCAGATAGATGATATCACCCGCCTCCAACGTATAATCCTTATGCAGGTCATTGTACTTCACAAGCTTCTTCCAACTGATATCGAACTCCTTGCCCAATAAGCGGAAAGTATCACCGTCACGAGCTACGATATAGGCTATATCATTAGCTATATATACCTGATGCGGATTAGCCAGCCAGGGTTTCTTCTTCAGTTCTTTCTCCCAATTACGGTTTTCACGATTACTCATACCGCGACTATCATACTTATAAAGTTCATAATCCTCTATAATCGTTATCAAACGGTTCGCATAAGAGGGATCAGTAGCATATCCGGCTTTCTTCAAACCACGTGCCCAACCTTTATAGTCCGTAACCTTCAAATCGAACAGGAATGCATAACGTGCACCCCGCTTCAGAAAAGCAGAATGATCTTCATAAGAATCTCTGGGATTACTGTAAGCCCGAAAACATTCATTGCGGGCATCGTCATCATGACGCACTGTGCGTCCACGCCAGTTACTACCGCACTTAATACCGAAATGGTTATTACTTTTGCGTGCCAATGCACTTTGTCCGGCACCACTTTCAAGAAGTCCCTGAGCCAGAGTAATACTGGCAGGTATCTTGTGTTCCTTCATTTGTTGTACGGCAAGCGGAGCATACTTCTCTATATATTCCACGTAACGGGCATTCTTGCGCTGCGCCTGAGCGGCAATGGTACAAACCAGAAGTGCCAGGATTGCAGTGAGTCTGATAGCGTTCATTCTATTCATAGCAATATAAGTTGAGGTACAAAAATCTTAAAAAGAATTGGAATTACCAATCTCTTTTCTAACTTTGTAACATTAATTACAATATACATCACTGCCTTATGAAAGATTTGACCTTACAAATTGACATTAAAATATACGATTATAGTGAATTAAATGATGCCGACCGCCAACTCATAGATTCAGCGCGCGAGGCTACCCGGCGTAGCTATGCCCCCTATTCACACTTTTCAGTAGGCGCCGCTGCACGGTTGGCAGACGGTACAGTTGTCACAGGTACCAATCAGGAGAATGCAGCTTACCCGTCAGGACTTTGTGCCGAACGTACCACTTTATTTTATGCAAACTCCCAATATCCTGACCAGGCAGTAGAAACTCTTGCCATTGCCGCATGCAATGAACGGGATTTCCTGGATGATCCGATTCCTCCCTGTGGTGCATGCCGCCAGGTAATGCTTGAAACGGAAAAACGCTTCAAGCATCCCATGCGCATTTTACTTTTCGGGAAAAAAGGTATCTATGAAATGAAGAATGTAGGTGCTTTGTTACCTCTATCATTCGACGCATCTTCCATGGAGTAATCCTTCTGATTTATTTAGTTTCTTTCTCTATCCATTTACTGACCATCCTGCGTAACTCAAGTGGCGAAACAGGTTTGGTCAAAAAGTCATTGCAACCCACATTGAGTGCCAATGCCCTATCATCGTCATAAGCAAATGCCGTAAGTGCAATGATGGGTACCCGGGCACCGCCTTCCCTTAACATAACGACTGTATCTATTCCGTTCATACCCGGCATCTTCATATCCATAAATATAAGATCAGGAGATTGAGTATTGAAAAGCTCTATAGCCTCATTACCATCATGTGCTCTCAGCAAACGATAATCCTTTCTGAGAAGTGCCTCGATCAATAAATAGTTGCTGTCTATATCCTCGGCCACCAGAATCAGAGGTTTATAATTTCTTGAGATGATCTTTATAACCTGGTCACCACCCTTTATTACAGTATCCAAGTCCAATGAGGCATCAAGTGTATATGGATGTGTGAACCAGAAACACGAACCTTCTCCCTCACGGGAGTCTACTCCAATCTCTCCTCCCATTCGCTCTACCAAACTCTGGCATATAGACAATCCAAGACCAGCACCTTGCGAAAATGAGTCGAGTTTTACAAAACGATTGAAAATCTCATGCTGCTGTTCAGCAGGAATACCCTTACCGGTATCCGTCACACAGAAACGCACCTGAGTGTCATTTTCCAATCTATAGGAAAGAGTAACCGATCCCTTGATCGTAAATTTCAAGGCATTCGTTACGAAATTAGAGAGTACTTGCATGATTCGGTTCTTGTCGGCATCAATCATTATCTGTGGCGAGCTTTCGTCAAAACGCAGTACAACCGCTTCCTCATGTTTTTTGTGTGAACAAGTGAAAATTACTTCACGACAAAGTCGGGGCAAATCCACCCTTGTTATAATGAGTTCCACCGTACCGGCCTCTATTTTAGAAATATCCAATATGTCAGAAATAAGGTTGAGCAACAGCTCGTTGTTCTCCTCTACTAAAGACATATACGATTCACGCTCATCATCATCGGCTTCGGCAAGCAAGCTTGAGAAGCCCACAATAGCATTCAGAGGAGTACGTATTTCGTGGCTCATATTAGCAAGGAATGCCGATTTTAGCCTATCTGATTCTTCTGCTTTTTCCTTAGCCTGAATCAACTCCAATTCTACCTGCTTACGGGTGGTGATATCAGTAGCCAATTCCATGATTGCCCATCGTCCGTCGAGCCACTTAATCGCCATACTCTGAATGGTATACCAGCGTTCGGTAACGGGATTGTAGTCTTCCCAGAAATGAACACCTGTGAACTTACGGTTGGCATCAAGCAACTGTGGTTTCGGGCAATGCGCACACAAACCGTTCAATCCTGCATTCAGCATTTTCCAGCATTCAGCATTTTCCGAAACCTGTCCGGCTTCTTCGCGGAAAGGTTTGTTTGCAAAGAGTACCTTCTGTGTATCATAATCGCAAACAAAAATATTGGCATTGATGTTATCCAATACTTTTTGCATAGTTCGTTGAGACAATTGCAGAGACGTTTCTACCTGCCAGCGTTTTGTAGCAGTGGATACAATTTGCGATATTTGACTCATTAACTCCACGTCCTTTTCATCCCACTGCTTATTCCAGCAGAAGTTAAATGACAGGAAACCGAAATGCACCCCTAACTGCGACAGAGGAAAAACGGCTATAGCTTTTACGCCTTGTACCTCGAGCATCTGGGTAATAAAGGGGTCGAGCGAATAGATATCGGACGTACAGATGATATGATTCTTTTCAAGCATGTCAAACCACGGCTTTCCCGCTTCAATGGTCATACTCCGCAGATAATCTATGGCCGGCTCGATACCATCGTTGCACCATTCGTTGGTGCAACCGTATGTGACCCCGTCAAGATGGTTTTCCCATGTTGCCAACCGGTCAACACCGGTATAACGGCCTATTTCAGCAAGTGCCATATTCATGGCTGTAGGTATGTCCGGTTCCAGTTGTAATATTTGCAACACTTTTATGAATAATGCCTGCCGCCGGTTGGTTGCTTCCAGATTTTCTTGAATGGCAATCAGGTCCTTAGATTTTTCTTCGACCATTTGTTCAAGCCGGTTACGGTACTGTTCCAGTTCCATGCCGACTCCTTCTTGTTCGGAATCAGTAGATTTCATACGAGATTTATTGAGATAAATTAAATATAATGATTGATTGTTCTCTGACGAGATTACATCCTATATTTTGCAAATATATGGTTTTATTTGGCAAACATGTGGTTTTATTCTACAATTTAAAGAAATCTTCTTAAAAACGGCATTCTACCTTAAAGTCTAATAATCGAAGGCTTATCGAAATACTCATAATATCCCCTTTTGGATAGTAATATTGCAATATCCCAAAGAAATACTTATCTTTGCGCCCACTAACTAATAATTACTACGATGAGAATTTCCAAGTAAAGACAAACATTTCGGTAAACATCACTTTTTACATGCTTTATAATTCAGAACGCTGAGCATCACAAACGTGAATGTTTAGCCAATACTGTGTTTGTCTATTCCCCTCCACAATTGAGATTTTATTGTATCCAAAGCACTTTTGGGTACAGTGTATTCACCTCTTTAAACACAGTATTTACCATGAGTATTATTATCAGAGACCTTAGCTATGTCCATTCCGACAAAGAAATCTTATTCCAACATTTGAACCTTGTTATCAACCCGGGAGACAAAATGGCACTGACCGGAAACAACGGTTGCGGAAAATCCACTTTAATGCGGATTATTGCAGGTGATTTATCTGCTACAACCGGAACGGTCAGCCACCCGGAACATCTCTATTATGTACCTCAACATTTCGGGCAATATGATGACCGAACCATTGCACAGGCTTTAAGGATAGATGACAAACTGGAAGCCTTACATGCCATTCTGAACGGAGATGTATCTGAAAAACATTTCACCACACTGAATGATGACTGGAATATTGAAGAACGTGCCCAAGCTGCCTTGTCGGCCTGGGGAATGGATGGCATTCCCCTCTCCCGTCTGATGGACGGATTAAGCGGGGGAGAAAAAACGCGTATCTTCCTCGCCGGCATGGAATTACATTCACCTGTCGCTATTCTGCTGGATGAGCCAACAAACCATCTGGACGCAATGGGGCGGCAACGGTTATATGACTTTGTACGGCGCACTCCGGCCATTGTACTCGTCATCAGCCATGACCGCGCCTTACTAAACCGGTTACCTGCCATTTGTGAATTATCCTCTAACGGACTAACTTTCTATGGCGGCAATTACGATTTCTTTAAGGAGCAAAAGGGAATCCAACTGAATGCCCTGCAAGAGCAACTGGAAGAAAAACAAAAAGCCCTGCGGCTTGCCCGGAAAACTGCCCGTGAATTGGCGGAACAAAAGGCAAAACAGAATGTACGGGGCGAAAAGGCCGCCATCAAAAAAGGCATCCCCCGCATTATGATGGGTGCCATGAAAAACAGAGCAGAAGTAAGTACCAATAAACTGAAAAGTGTACATACCGAGAAAGCTGAAAAATTACAGCAGGATATGCAAAACATAAAAAGTAATCTTCCCCTTGCAGATAAATTAAAAACAAATTTCAATGCCTCCACTCTGCATGAAGGTAAGATATTGGCTACTGCAAAAGAAATAAACTTTCAATATCCGGATGCTCCCCAATCCATGTGGACAACACCATTAAGCTTTCAGTTACGGAGTGGCGACCGCTTCTATATTGAAGGCAATAACGGCAGTGGTAAATCTACATTGCTAAGGCTGATTTGCGGCGAACTCGCTACCGTCAGCGGAACACTTGATCGCATTGATTTCAGCACTGTTTATCTGGATCAGGAATACTCTCTTATCCATAATGAATATAGTATTCTGGAACAGGCGGACCATTTCAACCATCGTCATCTACCGGAGCATGAACTGAAAACGATTTTGAACCGTTACCTTTTTCCAGTAGCTACATGGAACAAGCCTTGCAAATTGCTTAGTGGTGGAGAAAAGATGCGTCTCTCTTTTTGTTGTCTGATGATTGCAGATAATACCCCGGATGTTTTCATACTGGACGAACCGACCAATAATCTGGATATTGAAAGCATCGAGATTATTACGGCAACCATCCGGGACTATACAGGAACGGTGATTGCCATATCACATGACAAGAAATTCCTGAAAGAAATAAACTGTAAATCATGGATCAGATTATAGAATAACCCGGTCAAGCCCATAAAAAAGAAATGATTCTAAAAGAGAATTTCTAATGAAAGGAAAAAGAAAAGAGTGATAAAGTGGTGAGGTGATAGAGTGATAAATTATCATTTATCAAAATAATCATGTACTTTTGTATTCCGGAATAAGTAACTTAACAGGTTTACAGATATGATACAAATTCGCCCCAGCCAGCTTTCAGATTTAGACTGCCTGATGGAGATATTCAATCATGCCCGCAAATTTATGGCATCTGTAGGAAACGGAAACCAGTGGATCAATGGCTACCCACAACGCGAGTTGATTGCCAAAGAAATCACCGACGGACATTGCTATGCATGTGAAGATGAGCATGGGAAAATCGTCGGCACATTCTGTTTTGTTCCGAGTCCCGATCCCTTTTATGCCATTATCGAAGACGGAGCCTGGTTGAATGATGATTCCTATTATGTGATTCACCGCATCGCCTCCGACGGAAGTTACAAAGGTATCGGCGATATCTGTTTAAACTGGTGCGCCAAGCAACATCCTAATTTACGTGCGGACACACATAAAGACAATATTATCATGCAAAATCTGCTCACAAGAAATGGCTTTATCCGCTGCGGAATCGTGTATGTATCTAATGGAACAGCAAGAATCGCATATCAAAAGATAGTCTGAACAATAATTGCTTTCACATAAATCTGTTATACACAGAATAAATAATCAAAAAACAGAAAAATCATAGAATAATGGAAGATACGGAGAAACAAAAACCTACGCAGTGGTTCGTCTTTTTTAAAGACCAACTGCTGCTAAAAAAGGAAAAAACAGAAAAAGGAGAAATAAAATACAGAGTACCTTACGGTACAGAACTACCGTTGAATCCCGGTACAGGTAGTACGATTCACGAAGTATTTCTACCTACGGATGAAATGGTACGCACATTCGCCATCGAACAATTCGTTGTGGAAACGGAAGAATGGGTTATGGTCAATCTCCGGGGTTCCTATGAATATATCACCTTGGATGAATATAAAGCTGCCGGAAAAGCATATCAGATATTGTATTGGGACCAACACAGCCGTTTTTGTCCTGCATGTGGTATGCCTACGGAACACAAGACACCTATCATGAAGAAGTGCCCTTCGTGTGCCTATGAAATATATCCGCCTATTTCTACAGCTATCATCGTATTGATACGTCGCGGAGAAGAAATCTTACTGGTACATGCCCATAACTTCCGCGGAACATTCTATGGCTTGGTAGCCGGTTTTCTTGAGGTAGGGGAAACTCTGGAACAATGTGTACAACGTGAAGTAATGGAAGAAACCGGATTGCGAGTGAAGAATATCACTTATTTCGGCAACCAGCCCTGGCCCTATCCCAGCGGGCTAATGGTAGGTTTTATTGCCGATTATGAAAGTGGAGAAATCAAGTTGCAAAAAGACGAACTCAGTGCCGGAGCATTCTATTCGAAAGAAAATATGCCGGAAATTCCACGGAAATTGAGCATAGCACGAAAGATGATAGACTGGTGGCTAAGCAATAATTAAAAGACAAAAAACATTCAAATAAAAACAGATTGCGGAGGACATGCATTCAACAAACGAACAACTACGAATGAAACGACTCTCATTCACATCAACCAATTAGCATGCAACCGCAATCTGTATATCTTCTCATCTCCCGGTCATCCGACCTTCATCAAATCATTCTAAATATATCCATCAGAAACAAAAGAGGATAATGGCAATTTATATCAACTGGTGCTTTCACTATTGAAAACGTTCTTACGCCACTAATTGCCAAAATCCCCTTTTACCATCCTGATGGCTATTAACTAAGGTTTAGGTTAGGTTTATACGTTGCATATAAAACGGCATTTAACAGAGAATGATTTCAGAGTTGACTTAAAGAAAGCAAAAGAACCTTAAAGCAAAAAGAATGTCCACACCAACGGATAAAAAACAGGAAAGGTGTAACCCTTCGCAGGATTACACCTTTCCTTCTGCTTATCAGCAGTTTATCTTTCTCAAATACCGAGTGACTTGCGTACTGCTACCACCTTCTCTTCTGCTTCCGCATCAGCACTGGCATAGCATTTCGGGCAACCCATTTCACCCTTCACCTCAATATAGAACTTAATTTTCGGTTCAGTACCCGACGGACGAACAGAAATCTTTGTACCGTCTTCTGTGAAGTATTGAAGCACATTTGAAGCTTCCGGCATATCCAGTTCACTGACCTTTCCCTGGGCATCAGTAATCTTCAACGTCTTATAATCCTTGATCAATTTGACGGGTGAACCACCGATTTCCTTCGGCGGATTGGCACGGAAATTATCCATCATGGCTTTGATTTCATCTGCACCGCTCTTACCGGGTTTCACTACGTTTACAGTCGTTTCTTTAGAGAAACCATACTCTACGTAGATATCCATCAGCACGTCATACAATGTCTTGCCCTGGTCCTTAGCCCATGCACAGATCTCAGCAAGCAGTGAGCAAGCAGAAACGGCATCTTTATCACGAACAAAGTCTTCTGCCAGGAAGCCATAGCTCTCTTCACCACCACCGATGTATTGCTGCTTACCTTCGCTCAAACGGATTTCACGTGCGATCCACTTAAAACCAGTGTAGCAATCACGCATTTCAATCTTATTCTTATCAGCTACAGCCTTAATCAATTCAGTAGTTACAATGGTCTTCACAATGAAGTCATTCGGCTGCATCTTACCCATTGCAATACGGTTCTTGATGATATAATACAGGAAGATCAGACAAGTCTGGTTACCATTAATAAGTACCCACTCACCCTTATCATCTTTACAAGCCATACCTACACGGTCAGCATCGGGGTCGCTGGCCATTACGATATCAGCATCGATCTTCTTCGCCAAAGCGATAGCCATAGAAAGTGCCTCAGCATTTTCCGGATTTGGAGATACCACTGTCGGGAAATTACCATCCTTCACCATCTGCTCAGGTACACAATTTACATTTTCAAATCCCCATTCTTTCAGAGAGGCAGGAATCAAAACACGACCTGCACCATGCAGCGGAGTATAAACAATGCTGAGATCTTTCTGACGCTTGATCACTTCCGGATCGATAGAAATGGAATGAACCATATCCAGATAGATCTTATCCACATCAGCACCGATAGTCTGAATCAGGTCTTTGTTACCTTTAAACTTAATGTCGGCAACAGTCACCTTATTTACTTCATCGATGATAGCGGTATCGTGCGGAGCAAGTACCTGTGCACCATCATCCCAATAAGCCTTATAACCGTTGTACTCTCTCGGATTGTGGCTTGCAGTGATATTAATACCACTTTGGCAACCGAAGTGACGGATAGCAAAAGAAACTTCCGGTGTAGGACGCAAATCATCGAAGAGATATACTTTGATACCGTTTGCCGAGAAGATATCTGCAGAAATCTGAGCAAACTTGTCGCTGTTGTTGCGGCAGTCATAACCTACCACCACAGAAATCTGCTCTTTATCCTTGAAGCACTTGTTCAGATAGTTAGAAAGTCCCTGTGTAGCAGCACCTACCGTGTAAATATTCATACGATTGGTTCCTGCGCCCATGATGCCGCGCAAACCACCCGTTCCGAATTCCAAATCCTTATAAAAGCAATCTATCAGTTCGGTTTTATCTTCGTTCTCCAACATGCGTTTCACTTCCGCCTGAGTTTCGGCATCGTATGCCGGGGTGAGCCATCTCTGGGCTTTCTCAGTTACCTGTTTGATAAGTTCCTGATTCTCCATATAATTATTGTTATTTTAGAGGTTAAAATATATCTGTTATTTGTAAGACACAAATGTAGGCGAATAAGTTCAAATATCCTACATTTTCATGAAAGATTTACACTGTATTGTACAGATTTCACAGGAGAAATGAAGTTCCTGTGAAATCTGCAACAGGGCATTATTCCGGCATTTTATAGCGGTCACCGGTTTGTTTAACATACTCTTCCAGGAATTCTTTCGGGTATCCGGGACGTATCACACCTGCCGGCTGACCGATGGAATTACGTTCGAACTTACCATCTTTCATACGCTTCACTACACCATCATTGTATTTTACGATAAGGAATTCGCCCAAACGTTTCCAGGTATCAAGAGTGCTTTGTGCAGTCATATTTGTATAGTTAGTCAGGAATACTTTTGCTTGGGCAGGATCTTTGGCATATAGTTTGGAAGCTGCTGATTCAATGCCTTCCTGCGCATCATTGAAAGTAGTTTCCATCTCCGACTGGCTTGCACGTACATCCTCAATCATCAGATCATAGCGAGGATAAACCATATTCGCCACCCAATTGAAAATCCAGAAAGAAGAATTCCATGAGAAAGTGATATAGTCGGCGCCATCTACGCGTGAGTAGCATACAGGCACTTTATCCGTGCAGCAATATACAGGTGTGAACACCGTCATATTGGCATCATCCGTACCGAACCAAAGTACACCACCGATAGCGTCGGGCATAGAAGAACGCATCTGAGATACAAAAACAAAACCGGATTGCTGGGTAGAAATAGGACGTTCATTAAAATATTCCTGGTCGTTCACCTTGAAAGAAAGTGGAGAAAGACGATAAGGTGTGTGGTAAGGGCCTGCACCGAAATCCTTGCTAATATCCAGCGGAGTACCTTCATAATGGTCGCGCATGGCATTCTTCACATCCTGTACGGAGATTTTGCGGTTTGCTTTCAGATAAAGCGGCATTGGCTGATCGGTTTTACCTTCTATATACGGAAGAAATTCTTCTCCACGGTCGGTAAACATATTGAAATAGCTCCATACACGGGCTTCACAGTAGCGACGTGCACCGAAATCCAGAGGAGCGTATGCATCTGCAAAACTGAAATCCTTATTCACGCCGGTAAAGTAACCTTTTTCGCGGGCAAAAGAAATCACATCGGAAGAATAAAGGCAATTATTCTTGTCGTTCATATCGAACTGATGGATACGGGACTGGTTGGCATGAGCAGAGATGCAATCATCCGGGATACGTACAGCTACCCATACGGCACCACGCACACCAGGGCCTTTACCTATCATTTCCATAATCCAGATCTCATTAGGATCGGCAATAGTGAAAGACTCACCACTGCTGTAATAGCCGTATTCCTGTACAAGATCGGTCATCACCTTAATGGCTTCACGGGCAGTACGGGCACGTTGCAATCCCAGGTAAATCAGACTACCGTAATCAATAATACCAGTAGTATCCACCAATTCCGGACGACCTCCAAAAGTAGTCTCGGCAATGGTAAGCTGGAATTCGTTGATGTTACCAATAACATTGTAAGTCTGGCGAGCTTGCTCTATCCGGCCCAGATATTTGCCGGTATCCCACTCATGCACATCCATCAGAGTGCCTTTCTTATGTACACCGGCAGGATAATGATATAACTCACCGAACAACCCGTAGGAGTCGGCAGAATAAGAAACGATGGTAGAACCGTCTGTAGAGGCATTTTTACCTACAATAAGATTGGTACAAGCCAATGCATTTGCCACGGCTACTACCATACCTAAGACGGAAAGAGTCAGTCTTTTACTTTTCATACTTCAGTTATATTAATTATTAAATCAAATGTCGCATACAAGCAGCTACCTACCAAGTCCGTATCAACTCCGTACCAACTCCGTGTCAAGTCCGTAGTTATAGACACGGAGATGGTACGGAGATGACAAAGTTCAGACACAGGGTTATTTACCAGACAAACTCAAACTTTTCTGTTGTCTGATTCCCGCATCCATCCGTTACAGTCATTTCCACAACATGCTTGCCTCCCTTTTTTACATGATTCGGGTCGAGCTTGCACACCAGATTCCCACTGATAGAATTGGGTTTACCAAACAAGGCATACTTGCCATCTATGGTTCCGCGGTAACTGCTGATACCAGTCTCTTCATCTTTTGCTTTGAATACGATACGCCCTGTACTTCCCCATTGTTTCGGATTAAGCGGAGTAATTTTAGGCGGTATGGTATCAATGGCAACAGTGTAAGTACCCAATTCACGGATAGTAGTTTTCATAAAACCATCTTCATATCTGCCACCGATATTATACTTCTTGCCACGGCTGCTCACACCTGCCACGTAATATTTCGTCGTATCTTCTAACGGACGATGACGCAGTCCGATACTCAATTCGCAACGGCCATGCAGAGGTATGCGTGTATCATTCAACTGATAGGTGAAAGCGATATCCCCACTATCAGCCCGTACAGTATAATTCAGGTATGCGTCGTCATAGAGCATACCTCGGGGGATGATCAGATTCAAGCCAGGTTCTTGCAGAATATTCACCTTATCCCAGCGAAAAACATATTTCTCCCGGTATTCCACAGGTTTTATTTCCGTACGCTTTCCATGTACGGTGAAACGCACTCTTGAAGTGTTTCCCAATGCATCTTTCAGCGTATAAACAAAGTGATAGGGACGTTCTTCATTGATCTCAATCAACCCCCGGTTGCCATTGGGAGCATGCAGCATGCGCAATGTATTTCCAGGCTCGATGAAAGACTTCATATACTGCCCATACGTCCACGAATTTATCATCCGGTTTTCGTTTTCCGAGAAACGGTCTACCACACTACGGAATACTTCCACACTATCTACTTCCAGAATAACAGTATGCACTCCGTAACGATTGCTCACTCCGTCCATATAATCATAGGCACGAATAGCTGATCCTATCAGTCCCCAGGCAGTAATCGGCTGTTTGGGATTAAGTGGAAAAGCCTGATGCCTCTGATTTCCTCCCACTACTCCCCTGCCCGGCTGTGGAAAGAGCATAATGCCTTCGGCACGAGGAGCCGTATTGTCTTTCACTTTCTTCTTAAAGAAGGGCAACGGGTCGATATAATCGTCCGTATCCGCCTCAAACACATCCAAGTGCAGGTGTGGACCGAAAGAATAACCGGTGTTACCACTCAGAGCGATAACTTGCCCTGCCTTTACAGGATATTCACCCGGTTCGGGTGTAATCTCCACTTCCCATGACTCCTTTTCATATTGCAAGTCTTCTACCCTACGGGCTACATCGCCCACAAAAGTACTAAGGTGTCGGTTGATGGTTTTATATCCGTTATTATAGGCTACATCAAGCACATAACCCGAACCATGTGTGACACGGATACACGAAATATATCCTTCGGCCAAGGCATGCACCGGCTTACCGATAGTGCCTCCTGTTTTAAAATCCAGTCCGCCATGAAAGTGATTGGCACGTATTTCACCGAAGTTCCCGGAAAAAGTAATGGGGAAATCGAAAGGCGGAGTAAAGGTAGCATCCTGTGCATGAACAGCGGCAGGAATCTGCACCCCACCGAACAAAAATAAAAAAGATAAATATATAGTAGATTTGGTATATCTATTCATAGGTGTAATCTTTGTTTTTAAACGCAGGCAAAGATAAAAAATATCCCCATCTTTGCCGCAATAAATATCATAATTGTACTTGCATAATTCCCCAAAAGACATATCTTTGCAACGCAAACTATATAATAAACACTTATATAAACATCAATGACCCATACAACTTTCACCTACACATGCCTTGTTTTAGCAATACTTATTGCCATAGGCTTTATAATAATGATTATCACCATACGTCGTTTACACAAGGCACAAAAGCAACTGCAAAAAGAGAATAAAACAGATGACCAGGAAAAAAAATATGACTGGTACAGGCACTAATCATTTCATATTCATACATGAACAACCTCCTGAGCAAAATATTGAAACTCAGCGGGCATCCGATTATTTCAGATTAAAACCTGTATAAAAATACTGTTGTAAAACACCTACTCTCAAAGTACATCGAAACACGGAAATCGCTACATTGCGACATGTTTAACCCCCAATTAAAATTGTAAGGTTATGATTATCGGAGTACCTAAGGAAATCAAAAACAACGAGAACCGTGTAGGAATGACCCCTGCCGGAGTAGCCGAGTTGGTGAAAAGAGGTCATACAGTGTATGTACAGGCGTCTGCCGGTACAAACAGCGGTTTTCCTGATGAAGAGTACACTGCAGTGGGTGCGAAAATGCTGCCAACCATCGAAGCTACGTATGCCGCAGCTGAAATGATTGTAAAGGTGAAAGAACCTATCGCCCCCGAGTACAAACTGATTAAAAAGGGGCAAGTGGTATTTACCTATTTCCACTTCGCCGCCGATAAGATACTTACCGAAGCCATGATAGAGAGCGGTGGCATCTGCATCGCTTACGAAACCGTAGAGAAGGAAGACCACTCTCTCCCATTGCTCACTCCCATGAGTGAAGTAGCCGGACGTATGGCTACACAGGAAGGTGCCCGTTTCCTGGAAAAGCCGCAAGGCGGAAAAGGGAAATTACTGGGTGGTGTACCCGGCGTTCGTCCTGCACGTGTATTAATTCTGGGGGGCGGTGTAGTAGGAACCAATGCTGCACAGATGGCTGCCGGAATGGGTGCGGAAGTACTGATCACCGATATTAATCTGACACGCCTGCGCTACCTTAGCGAAGTGTTACCAAAGAATGTAAAAACTCTATATTCTTCTATGCATAACATCAGGATGGAACTGCCTAACATAGACCTCGTGATTGGTTCCGTACTGATTCCGGGAGATAAAGCTCCACATCTGATTACCAAAGATATGCTGAAGCTGATGAAACCGGGGACCGTTCTCGTGGATGTTGCCATAGATCAGGGCGGATGCTTTGAAACCTCTCATCCTACCACCCACAGTGAACCAACGTATGTAGTGGATGGCATCGTACACTATGCGGTAGCTAATATTCCGGGAGCAGTGCCATTCACTTCAACTATGGCACTGACGAACTCCACACTACCTTATACCGTGGCATTGGCAGACAAAGGCTGGCAAAAAGCATGTAAAGGCGATCCCGCTCTGGCACTAGGACTGAACGTAGTAGAAGGTAAAGTTACTTATAAAGCTGTAGCGGATGTATTCGGACTGGAATATGAACCGATAGAGTGGTAATAGATACGAGCTACAAGTTACGAACTACGAGTGGCTACGCTATCACGCTGCAAAGTACTTGTAACTTGTAGCTTGTAGCTCATGTAACGTCGGTTGAATTGATTGGCACATTATTTTATGTCCTTTTTCTCCCTGTAATTCTTCACGACATGCTCAATGTGTTTTGGAAAACCAATCCTTAAACTCCTGCACACGTGCCTTGCTTACCAGCACTTTTTCATCCGATACCTTACAACGAAGATTAATAGACAGACGGTTGTTGAACCATAAATCAATATCCTTGATAGCCTCACGGGAAATCAGAAATTGCCGGTTGACACGGAAGAACAGGGATGGATCGATACACTCTGTTATTTCATCCAGTGTTTGTGGAAATGTATATTCCTTACCATCGGCAAGAACCACCTTCACTTTGCAGTCCTGAATATAAAACAGCAGAATCATATCCACCGAAACCGGTAGCAACTTGTCACCCTTCGCCGGAATGAGAAAATGCGTTTTATAACTTTCCTGCTTTTTCAGCGAATGAATTAATTGCAACAAAGCATTGTCAGGGGATTTCCCTTGTTCCGAACCATGCAACTGCTCCAACTTATGGAAAGCCTTCTCAATATCACTCTTTCCAATAGGCTTCAATAAATAATCCACACTGTTCACTTTGAATGCACGAAGAGCATATTCATCATAGGCCGTAGTGAAAACAATAGGGCAGGTAATATCTACATGATCGAAGATTTCAAAGGCTGATCCGTCAGCTAAATGAATATCCATAAAGATCATGTCCGGCATAGAGTGCATGGCAAACCAATCCAATACAGCCGCAATACTGTCCAAAGTAGCCTCTACTTCCACTTCCGGCTTCACTTCCTGTAACAAAGCTTTCAGGTTGCGAACTGCCGCTTTCTCATCTTCTATAATAATTACTTTCATGAAACACTCGGTATTAAAGGAATACGTATGGTAAACTGCTCGTTCTCGCTGATTTGTATCTCCCGCTTGTAAAGCAAATAATAGCGTTTTGCAAGATTTGCCAGTCCTATGCCAGTTCCGGTAGTAACAGTCAGTTTAGGCTGCACCGGATTGGTAACGATTAATTCTTCCCCTTCGGTATAAATACGGATATTCAATGGATGCCTGTCGCTTATTTCATTATGTTTCACTGCATTCTCTATCAGCATCTGGACTGCCATAGGAGGCAAATAATAATTGGCATATTTATTATCAATACAAATATCAAAAGAGAGATTATCTTCAAAACGCATCTTCAACAAAAAGATATAAGCCGACACAAATTCTATTTCATCCTTCACACACACACTTTTCGAATCATTTCCCTGCAAGGTGTAGCGCAAAACACGGGAAAGTTCCTGAATGTATTCCTGTGCTTTATCCTGGTCTTCGCGTACCAGTGACCGGAGAGTATTCAGAGAGTTAAAAAGCATGTGCGGATTCAATTGATTCTTCAAAGCCTCATACTGGTTCAGGATGTTCTCGGCCTGCAACTGCTGGTTTTCTATAACGACTTCCTGCTGGCGCCGGATAAGGTAGGATATATAACAACTTCCCGATACGGTACAGGTTATTATAAAATCACGCAGAGGATGCAGATAATGATGTACCATGGCATCAATGGCCGGAATATCGAAAGTGTGATGCAGGAATACAAAACATTTCCCTAACAAACTGCTTAAAATCCAAGTCAGTATCAATGACAATATCATCTTCTGCCAGGTAATTTTTACAGCCGGCTGGTTAAAGTGGAACAGCAAAATGTTCACCTCAAACAGAATCACAAGAGAGATGAAAGTGAAAAACACTTCACTTGCCACATCAGCAGGCCTCATGCCCGGAAACAGTGTCTGGCTCTCGAAGACATCAAAGAGAGAAACCAATTCCGGAAAATGAATCAATGTTGCCACGGAAATGGAAACGATGAGTATGAACAGAGTATACCGGTTTTTCATGCTTGCAGTATTTTACATACAAAGATACATTTTATTCCATCACATCCTTACTTTTTCAAAGATAAGGAACCTTATTGTTCAGCCGAAGCCTGCTCTTTCATAATCCTTGCTGTGACGTACATACCGGGACGGAATTGATTGTCCACAGTATCTACCCTGGCATAGACTTCAACAGAGCGTGTATCTTCATCCACTTTCTGCCCGATAGATATCAAAGTAGCCTTAAATACTGTTTTTCCCATTCCGTTTACACGAAATTGTACCGGATTTCCCACTTTCATATCTGCCAGATCCTTTTCATAGGTTGTCAATCTGAGTAAAGTCCGACTTTTATCTACTATTTCACAAAGGGCATCTCCTACATTCATATATTTACCAACATTCATTTTCACATCTGCCACATAGCCACTGATCGGAGCTTTAATCTGCAAAAAAGGTTGAATACCCTCCTTCAGTAAGACTTCAGGTTCCACTTCCAGTAATTTCAACTGTGCAGCCGCCGCCTCCACACGGCTTTTCATTGAAAGGTAATCTGCCTTGCTTTGCTGAAGTTTCTTTTGGGAGGCTGCTTGTTCGGCAGAAAGAGCTTGCTGGCGAAGGTATTCCGCTTCCAGAAATTCAGTCTGTGCATGACTGTCCAGATATGTCTGTTGTAAAGTTATAAAGTCGGGATTTTCCAGAGTAGCCAATACACTCCCTTGCCGTACAGGTTCACCGGGCAACAAAGAAGTACTTTTAATAACCCCACCCATCGTAAGCGAAACCGTCGCCATCCGTTGTGGAGGAATAACCATTGTACCGTTAAATGATACCTGATTGGGTTTAGAAGTAGCTGAAGTGATAGCATCTACCTGAATGCTATCTGTCACGTTTTCTGCTACGGCAACAGTAGTAGCCTCTTCTGCCGGTTGTACTTCTTTGTTCTCGCCGCATGCTGTCAGCACCAGCAGAATTAAGGGGAAAGTTATCTTTTTCATCGTCATCATTCTATTTAAAAAGTTCGTATTCAAGGGCTGCTATATTGTATTGATATACCGTTTCGAGGTATCCGCGACGAATGTCACGCGCCACATTAACGGCTTGTATAAATTCAGTTATATTAGTTTCGCTATGTTGCAACTGCAGGTTGGCCACCTTCAACAGTTCATCCGCTTCTTTCAATGCCGATGTTGTATAATAGCGCAGACTTTCAGACTGGCGGCGCAAGCTGGCAACAGCTTCCGAAACTTTGTTATATAGATTCTGTGTATTAGCCTCAGCTTCAGTTCTTGCTATGACGGCAGCCACTTTCGCTTGCTTTATCTTGCTATGCCGCGGCAAGAAATAAACCGGAAAGGAAACTCCAACCATCCACGAATTCAATCCTTTCAGTGGAAGTATATCCTGACGTACGTAACCGAAGGAAAGTTCAGGGAAAAATCGGCTTCGCTCCACATTCAATTGTGCTTTAGCCTCATTAGCCTGACTCTGAAAATAATTCAGATGGACTTCCGAAAAAGACGGCACCTGATAATCTACCGGAAATTGTACCAATGCCGTATCTGCCGGAATCAATGGCCGGTCTGCATAACAGACCCAATTCAGGCGTGACAAAGCCAGTTTTTCCTCTTCTTGTGCCTGAAAAAGGCGATTCTTCATATCCACAGCCATACTGGTGGTCATGTTTTTCTCCAGCAAAGTTATTTCTCCCTGCTGATAACGCAACTCACCCATACGCTGTAATTGCCCGGCCAATTTGTTCTGGTCACTGTATAAGGCACGAAGATTGCAAGCATACAGATAATATGCCCATGCCCGCTTCACTTCCGCCACCACTTCTTTTTCAGCGATCTGCCGGTAGAAAGTCCCCGTTTCAACCTGCCTGTTCACCAAAGCATTCTTATAAAAAGGAGTCAACAAAGAGCCTAAGCCTTGGGTTACTTCCCACTGCTTGTCTTTTCTAAGTTCACCATTCAGTTGTCCCCATGAATAGTTCATCTCGGTAGGAGACAATTCCAAAACTTCTCCCCTGCCCGCCTTTACCTGGCGGATTGCCGCAGAAGCTATTTTCAACCGGGGATGGTTCTGCTTTGCCAGTTCTATAGCCTGCTCCATCGTCACTTTCTCCTGAGCTTTCGCCGTAAAGGGCAACATAACAGCCAACAACAGAAAGAAGAACAAGAACTTTTTGGCAGAGAAACGGCGTTTCCATACCACTGTATAGCTTACAATCTGATAGAAAACAGGAATAATAAGCAGTGTCAATACAGTAGATACAATCAGCCCGCCAATAACTACAGTAGCCAACGGACGCTGCACTTCGGCGCCGGCCGAGGTGGCAATGGCCATAGGAACAAATCCCAAGGAAGCAACCAGTCCTGTCAAGAAAACAGGCCGCAACAGATGAGCGGTTCCACGGGCAATCACCCGTCTGGTGGAAAGAGCATACATAGTTTCTTTTCTTATGTCATTAAAGTGATTAATCATTAAAATACCATTGAGAACCGCTACACCGAAGAGGGCAATGAAGCCTACTCCCGCCGAAATGCTGAATGGAAGATCGCGTAGCCATAGTGCCAGAATACCGCCAATCAATGAAAGAGGCACGGTAGAGAACACCACCAATGTATAAGTAACATTCTTGAAAGCGAAAAACAATAGTAACAGAATCAGCATCAGAGCTACCGGTACAACAACCAGCAAAGTGTTGATGGCATTCTGCAAATTCTCAAATTGTCCGCCATATTCGAAATAATATCCGGGCTTTAATTGAATATTCTTGTCCAGCGTCTTCTGTATATCCTGCACCACCTGCTGAATATCCGCTCCACGCACATTGACCCCGATTACAATACGACGTTTGGTTGCATCCCGGTTAATCTGTAACGGACCATTCACCAAATCAATAGTAGCTACCTCACTGACCGGTATCTGAATGCCTTCATTGGAACGGACAAAGAGTTTATCCAGATTCAAATCAGCCACTTTATCCTGATCCAGGCGAACCACCAAGTCAAAGCGACGCTCATTCTCAAAGACTACTCCACTAGCCTCTCCGGCATAGGCTGTACGAATAATAGTATTCAATTCTTCTATATTGATACCATAGCGGGCAATCTTTCCACGATTATACTTTACTACCAACTGAGGTAACCCCATTGTCTGTTCTACAATCACATCCGATGCCCCAGGTACCTTTTCTACAAAAGCAGCAGCTTCTTTTGCCTTCTGATAGAGTTCATGTGTATCTTCTCCATAAAGTTTAACAGCAATATCAGCTTTGGCTCCTGTCATCAACTCATTAAAACGAAGTTGAATAGGTTGGGAGAAATTAAACTCTGCACGGTTAGCTAACGGTTCAAGAGCCTCTTTCATCTTCTCTACCATTTCGGCACGACTGGCAGCACTGGTCCACTCCTTAAAAGGCTTCATGACAATCATTACGTCGGCATCTTCCACTGCCATCGGGTCTGTCGGAACTTCCGCCGTACCTATTTTGGCTACCACATGTTTTATTTCCGGGAGTTTATCCATCAGGAGTTTCTCCGCTTCATTGGATACTTCGATGCTTTCGCTCAACGAACTGCCGGCCGGAAGCGTCATCTGCATGGCAAAATCCCCTTCATCCAACGTAGGAATAAACTCCGCTCCCAGACGGGTGAAAAGAAAGAGAGAAATAACCAGAGCCACAAACGCAGTTGCAACAGTTTGCCACTTAAAGCGCAAGCAGAATGACAAGGCACGGGCATAGAGTTTATTCAGTGCTTCAAAGAATTTATCAGCAAAAGTCGGTTTTGTCACAATATGATGTTTCAGGAACAGGGAAGCCATCATCGGAACGTAAGTCAATGATAAGAACAGAGCGCCGATAATGCAAAATACCAGGGTTTTAGCCATCGGCGTGAAATACTTCCCCTCTATTCCTGTCAACGTCAGTATAGGGAAAAAGACGATCAGAATGATGAATACAGCAAATGTCGCAGACCGTACCACACTTGAAGCACCTTTCTCTACTTCCGCATCCATTTCTTTTGCCGATAAAGTACGTCCTTTAAACTTCTTACTGTAAATATGCGCCAATATACCTTCCAATATAACAATGGAGCCATCGACAACAATACCGAAATCTATCGCCCCCAAGCTCATAAGGTTGGCAGAAACATTAAAGATACGCATCAGAATGAATGCAAATAACATTGCTAATGGAATGACGGAAGCCACAATCAGTCCGGCACGTACATTGCCCAGAAAAACAATCAATACCAGAAATACGATGATCGCGCCTTCTATCAGATTGTAGATAACAGTAGAAATGTTGCGGTTCACTAATTCAGAGCGGTTCAGATAAGGCTCGATAGTAACACCTTCCGGCAATATCTTCTGTATCTTTTCCACCCTTTTCTCCAGTTCTCCGGTTACGACATTGGCATTGGCTCCTTTCAGCATCATGGCAATGCCACCCACACATTCGCCCTTGCCGTCCATTGTCATGGCTCCGAAACGTTTGGGTGCTCCGAAGCGTACTGTACCAATGTCACTGATACGGATAGGAATACCATTACGATTAGCTACTACTATCTGTTCCACATCTTTAATGCGGCTTATCATTCCTTCGGAACGAATATAATAAGCACGATTTACTTTCTCGATATAGCTGCCACCCGTATTCTGATTATTCTTATTTAAAGCTTCGAACACCTCTCCGATGGTGATATTGAGAGAGAAAAGTACATCCGGATCAACCGCTACTTCATATTGTTTCAGATAGCCTCCGAAACTGTTTATCTCAACAATTCCTGGAATACCTGACAATTGCCGTTTCACAATCCAATCCTGAATGGTACGAAGCTCCATAGCATCATATTTATCTTCATAATCCGGCTCCACTTTCAATACATATTGGTATATCTCGCCCAGCCCGGTGGTGATAGGCATCATTTCGGGCATACCCAACTCGGAAGGAATCTCACCAGCCACACTCTGTATTTGCTCGTTCACCAGCTGGCGGGCATCCAGAGTAGGTACACTCTCTTTAAAGACTACCGTCACCACCGACAGCCCGAAACGGGAGACGGAACGGATTTCAGTGACATTCATGATATTGCTCATGGCGATTTCCACGGGCATTGTGATAAGTTGCTCCACCTCTTGTGGAGCCAAAGTTGGTGATACAGTTACAATCTGTACCTGATTGTTTGTAATATCCGGAACAGCATCTATAGGAAGTGTCAACATGGAATAAATTCCACCAATCAAAAGAAACAAAGTGGTAAGCCCCACAAAAAGTTTCTTCTTTACTGAGAATCGAAGGATAGCGTCGAACATGTTTTATACTTTTGGTTTTTGCACAAAAGTAAACTATCCGAATTATACACAGAGTGACTATATGCTGAACCGGCTATTTTAGCTATTCAACCGTCAATATCAGTCATTGAAGTGAAACTAGCGATTTACAGCTTATCCCCAAACAGAAAATCTTTCTTTCTCCTATATGCCCATATCAATGCAAGTATCGTAATACAAAGGTTAAAGATAAATGGAAACTCCTGCGAACGTACATGAAACAATGATTGGAAGAAATCTACGATAAACGGACAAAGCAGCACGGCCAGATAATTCATTGCCATCACAAAAGCCAATGCCAGCGTGGTTTTCTGGGGAACAGCCGTATCCACCGTTTTATCATAAATCAACGGTTGGATAACCCCATAGCCCAATCCTACCAGTATGCAGCCCGGTATAATCAGCCATTCTTTGGGAGAAATCCATATCAGTGCCAACCCCAGTGCAATACACAGCAGACTGTAAAACTTAGTCTTTTCCTTCAGATACTTTACAACATGCCCCAGAAAGAAACCGGGTGCCATGATAGCAAGGAAGAAGAGAGAAATCATCATCCCCGAGTTCCCACTGGAAAAGTGATGTGCCTCCATCAGGAACGGAAGGTTGAACGTCACGATCAATACGATATAAGTGGTAAGCCCGTAGAAAAGCATCAGTTGCAGCAGATGACGGACATGAATACCATACTTACCGGGGATAGCGGGAGCAGCCGTTTCTACCGATGAAGAAGTATCGGCAGGAGATTTATCCGATGACGTGACTTGTGCTTCACCACCCATATTTTCGTCTTTCAGATGGATAGTGAGTATGATGGCTACCAAAGGTAGTAAATAGACCAGGAAAGGCAGATGCCAATTCACTTCTGCCAGATAGCCGGTAACAGCGGTTGCCACCACCAGCGTAACATTTGTAATGGCGGAACTGTATCCAAACTGCTTTACCCGATAGGTTCCTGTAAAATAACGGGATATCAATCCGGTAGAAAGCGGAATAATCAGTCCCGCACCAATTCCCAGCAGGGCGCTGACAGCTATTAATTGCCACATTTTTGTGGAAAACAGGTACAGCACCCCGCTCGCGGCGAACATCCAGAGCCCCGCGCGTAACAGACGGACAAAGTCGCGTTTCTCAGCCAACTTGCCCGCCAACAAAATAAAAGGTATAATCAATAACGACGGCAAGGAACTAAGCATCTGAATATCCAGTTCCGAAGCATCCGGAAAAGTAGTGGAAAGCTGTCCCAAAATAGGAGAAACAGCCAATCCCGGCAAAGAGGTCAATGCAGAAATAGACCAGATGCCGATCAATGTAATAAGAGGAATGGTTCCCCGGCCGGTATTGATTTTCATATACACATATATATTATAGGGTTTGAAATAGTGCAAGAGAAACAATTATGGTTATAGAAAGTTCAAATAGCTCGTAGCCCGTAACTGTTTAATAAACGCCAAAATATGTAAAACCCCGGAACTTTCCTCTGCAAACGCCGTTGTTCTGGGAAATTCGACGGGGAAAATCCTCGCCGCCTAAACCTAAACTAAAATATTAGTAAAATGGAAGATGTAAATTTCAGAAAAGGTGATGCCAAAACAGAAGTGTTTGGATCAAACAGAATGTTGCAACCCTCTCCGGTAGAGAAGATCCCTGACGGACCTACTACTCCCGAGATTGCTTATCAGATGGTAAAAGACGAAACTTTCGCTCAAACTCAACCCCGTCTGAATCTGGCTACATTCGTTACCACTTATATGGACGACTATGCCACCAAGCTGATGAACGAGGCGATCAACATTAACTACATTGACGAAACGGAATATCCCCGTATCGCCGTGATGAACGGAAAATGTATCAACATCGTAGCAAACTTGTGGAACTCTCCTGAAAAGGATACTTGGAAAACAGGTGCGCTGGCCATTGGTTCAAGTGAAGCATGTATGTTGGGTGGCGTGGCAGCTTGGCTGCGTTGGCGCAAGAAACGCCAGACTCAGGGCAAACCGTTCGATAAACCTAATTTCGTTATCTCAACCGGTTTCCAGGTAGTATGGGAAAAGTTCGCCCAGCTCTGGCAGATTGAAATGCGTGAAGTGCCTTTGACCCTTGACAAGACTACTCTTGATCCGGAAGAAGCCTTGAAGATGTGTGATGAAAACACCATTTGTATCGTACCTATTCAGGGTGTGACATGGACCGGACTGAACGATGACGTAGAAGCACTGGACAAAGCTCTCGATGCTTACAACGCCAAGACCGGTTACGATATCCCTATCCATGTAGATGCTGCCAGTGGTGGTTTCATCCTGCCGTTCCTCTATCCTGAAACGAAATGGGACTTCCGTTTGAAGTGGGTTCTCTCTATCAGCGTCAGCGGACATAAGTTCGGTCTCGTTTATCCGGGTCTGGGTTGGGTTTGCTGGAAAGGCAAAGAATATCTGCCCGAAGAAATGTCATTCAGCGTAAACTATCTGGGTGCAAACATTACTCAGGTCGGCTTGAACTTCTCCCGTCCTGCTGCTCAAATCCTGGGTCAGTACTACCAATTCATTCGCTTAGGATTCCAGGGATACAAAGAAGTGCAGTATAATTCGCTGACCATTGCGAAGTATATCCATGACGAAATCGCCAAGATGGAACCGTTCGTCAACTATTCAGAAGAAGTGGTGAACCCGTTGTTCATCTGGTACATGAAACCGGAGTACACCAAGAATGCTAAATGGACGTTGTACGACCTTCAGGATAAACTGTCGCAACATGGTTGGATGGTACCGGCTTATACCCTGCCTTCTAAACTGGACGACTACGTCGTAATGCGTGTGGTAGTACGCCAGGGCTTCAGCCGCGACATGGCAGACATGTTGCTGGGCGACATCAAGAATGCTATCACTGAACTGGAGAAATTGGATTATCCTACTCCTACCCGCATGGCTCAGGAAAAGAACTTGCCGGTAGAAGCTAAAGTGTTCAATCACGGTTGTAAAGCTCACAAAGCAGCAAAATAATTAAGGGAACCAATCAACAAGGGGACAAGCCAACTCGTCCCCTTGTCAATTCTAAAAAGAAAACTTATGGATAAAAAGATTTCAATCTCTCAACTAAAAGAGGTTGCCCAGGAAGCCTATGAACAGGTAAAGGGTAACACCGGGGGAAAAAATGCCGATTACATCCCCTACCTTGCCAACATCGACAAGAATCTGTTCGGTATCAGCATCTGTCTGATGAACGGACAAACCATTAATATAGGTGACACTGACTACCGCTTCGGTATAGAATCTGTTTCCAAAGTACATACAGCCATCCTTATCCTCCGTCAATACGGAGCACAGAAGGTGCTGGATATGATTGGTGCAGATGCTACAGGATTACCTTTCAACTCAATCATCGCCATTTTGCTGGAGAATGATCACCCTTCTACCCCATTGGTAAATGCGGGTGCCATCTCAGCATGTTCCATGGTTGAGCCTGTGGGCAATTCGGATAAGAAATGGGAAGCTATCGTTCAGAATATTACTGATTTGTGCGGTTCAGCTCCACAATTGATTGATGAGCTGTATAAGTCGGAAACGGCTACGAACTTCAACAACCGCTCTATTGCATGGTTACTGAAGAACTACAACCGTATCTACGATAATCCGGATATGGCACTCGACTTGTACACTCGTCAATGTTCATTAGGTATCACTGCCGGACAACTGGCGATTGCTGCTGGAACCATCGCCAACAGTGGTGTAAACCCTGTCACCAAGAAAGAAGTGTTTGAAGCTTCATTAGCTCCGAAGATTACTTCCATGATTTCTACCGTAGGTTTCTACGAACATTCAGGTGACTGGATGTACACTGCCGGCATACCTGCCAAGAGCGGTGTAGGTGGTGGAGTTATGTCTGTACTGCCCGGAGTATTCGGCGCAGCTGCATTCGCACCTCCTTTGGATGAAGCGGGGAATTCTGTTAAATCACAACTCGCCATCAAGTATATCATGAACAAATTGGGTTTGGGCGTGTTCAATGGTGACCGTGTGACTATTGTAGAATAAAGAACAATCTCTCTTTTTCATAAATAAAAGGCGTCGTCAGTCCGGAGAGGATAGGCGGCGCTTGTACTTTTCTTTTGTCTTGAGACAAAAGAAAAGATACCAAAAGAAAAACTCAAGGCTGCACTTCCGGTGCTACTCCGGTACTGCCATCCGCAGACGGGGCTCGAACTCGCTTCGCTCAAACAGATCGCCCCTTACCTGCGTCTGACAGCACCTACGCTTACGCACCTACAGTGAGGCCGGGAGACCATGCGGCGTAAAGTAAGTCACTTCCTATTATGGAAATTCTGTTTACCCCAAATGGTAACTTTGTTAACCCCACACAGTAACTCCATTTACATGCCGAGGTAAAGGTCGTTACATACCGAGGTAAAGAGCGTTACAATAAGTGGTAAAGGTCGTTACATACGGCAGTAAATGCTTTTACATTAGGCAGTAAACAATCGGTAAATCTTATCTATTGATTATCAACAAACTAACAAAACCTCATCAGTAATCTATCATCCATTTCTGTACAAACACAAACTAATCCCCCACCGCGCAGCCCTCCGGCATAGGCGTAGGTGCGTAAGCGTAGGCACTGTCAGGCGCAGGTAAGGGGCGATCTGTTTGAGCGAAGCGAGTTCGAGCCCCGTCTGCGAATGGCAGTGTCGGAGTAGCACCGGAGACGTAGCCGGGGTCCCTTTCTTTTTGGTATCTTTTTCTTTCGGGACAAGCCGAAAGAAAAAGTACACACACACAACATTACTTTATATCCCCTCCCTGCAACTCCTTATAATACTCTTGTTTCTTCTGGTTCCTCCTCTGCACCAGACTCGTCACATACACCGTAAATATCGGAAACATCATCATCCCCAATGCTGCCAGCAGAACTGACAGTACACGCCCCGTCACCGTCACAGCAATAATATTGGAACCAACAGTCGTTACATCCATAAACGCCCACCACAAGGCATCCCCATAGCCTGTAACCAATGTATTCACCCCATGCTCCATAACATAAAAAGCCAGACTGGAGAAATAAACCGTAGCAAGCAAAGTCGTCAGGTAGGTAACAAACAGACCGGATGCCTTATTATACGTCAACCACCCCACAACAATGGCCAATGCATAACCACCGCGCACTAAAGGAATAAAACGCAATAGGTAAGTGATTTCTTCGGAAAACGTCCATCCGGCCCAGGAAATAATGCTCTGGTAAGGGATAGCTACCAGAAGAAAAACGAAGTGAGTGGCAAAATAACGTCCTTTATGCTTTGCTAAAAACCACTCCAAAATGAAGTCCAGCAAAAACAATACGCACACCGCAAACTGAACCTTCATAAATACCGTCTGAGTATAGAAAGGAATACCCTTAAATGTATCTACTGAAATACTAACCACTAAAAACAACGAAAGTAACAGAATCACAATGTGTAAGACACCATAAATTCCCTTCTCTCGTAATGCAAATTCTGAAAGAGCCATTTTCATAATAATACCTATTATTTATTCTGATTTAATATATTACTGATTTCTGCCTGATTGCCCTAAAACGTCTTGCACAAGGCATTTGTTTAAGTGTTAATTTACCAACTTTCACTTTATCCCCGAAAACAACTCTACCGGGTTGTTGTTATAGAGACTGATTTTAAAACATATTTTTCACCTAAAACCTTAACTTATGGCAAATATTAAACAAACAGTGAAGCTGGGTGTGTTCACCCTCGCAATCATGAATGTAACGGCAGTAGTATCCCTACGTGGACTACCTGCCGAGGCCGTGTACGGAATGAGTTCGGCCTTTTACTATTTATTTGCAGCTATCGTATTCCTTATACCGACATCACTTGTCGCTGCGGAATTGGCTGCGATGTTCCAGGACAAACAAGGTGGTGTGTTCCGCTGGGTAGGCGAAGCCTACGGTAAGCGGCTCGGTTTCCTTGCCATCTGGGTGCAATGGATTGAAAGTACCATCTGGTACCCCACCGTATTGACATTCGGTGCCGTATCCATCGCCTTCATCGGAATGAACGACGCGCACGATATGTCGTTGGCAAGTAACAAGTACTACACACTCGCCGTAGTGCTCATCATCTATTGGCTCGCCACTTTCATCTCATTGAAAGGTATGGGATGGGTAGGTAAAGTTGCCAAAGTCGGTGGTATGGTTGGTACCATTATCCCGGCAGCCTTGCTGATTATCCTAGGTATCATTTATCTGGCTACAGGCGGACACTCCAATTTGGACTTTCACAGCAGCTTCTTCCCCGATCTGACGAACTTCGACAACGTCGTACTCGCCGCAAGTATCTTCCTCTTTTATGCCGGTATGGAAATGGGCGGTATCCACGTTAAGGATATAGAAAATCCCTCCAAGAATTATCCGAAAGCAGTATTTATCGGTGCAGCTATCACAGTTATCATTTTCGTACTGGGTACTTTCGCACTGGGTGTTATCATTCCGGCCAAAGACATCAGTCTGACACAAAGCTTGCTGGTTGGTTTCGACAATTACTTCAAGTACATCCATGCTTCCTGGTTATCACCGATCATCGCTATTGCTCTTGCATTCGGTGTGCTGGCAGGTGTATTGACTTGGGTTGCCGGTCCGTCCAAAGGTATTTTTGCCGTAGGTAAGGCAGGTTACATGCCCCCGTTCTTCCAGAAGACAAACAAACTGGGTGTACAGAAGAACATCCTGTTCGTACAAGGTGGTGCTGTAACAGTATTGAGCCTCTTGTTCGTAGTAATGCCTTCCGTACAGAGTTTCTATCAGATCCTGTCACAGTTGACAGTAGTTCTTTACCTTATCATGTATATGTTGATGTTTACAGGAGCTATCGTATTGCGTTACAAGATGAAGAAGTTGAACCGTCCGTTCCGTATCGGTAAGGGTGGTAACGGTTTGATGTGGTTCATCGGCGGACTCGGTTTCTGTGGTTCTCTGTTGGCATTCATCCTGAGCTTTATCCCGCCCAGTCAGATTTCAACGGGTAGCAATACAGTTTGGTTCTCCGTATTGATTATCGGTGCCATTGTTGTAGTGGCAGCTCCATTCATCATTTACGCTTGCAAGAAACCGACTTGGGTTGATCCGAACACTAACTTCGAGCCCTTCCATTGGGAAGAACAACCAAAAGTTGCAGCAAGCGCAGCAACAACCACTGCAACAGCAGCAGGCACAACAAGCACAGCTACGGCAACACCAACTGCAAATCCTACCGTAAATACAACTAGTACAACAAATAATTCCGGTACACCTAAATCATAGGGTCGTAATCGGAAAACATGAAAATGGGACTGTACAGATTGACGTACAGCCCCATTTTTTTCATTTTGGGCGGTAAGAAAGTGAAATGACTCCATTTCATTCCCTCTATTCAAAAAAAAATTCGTCCCATGAGATGAGTCTTTTCGCCTCACGAGACATTTATTTTTGCCTCATGGTACGGATTTTTTCATCTCATGGGACGAATTTCGTCGTCTCATGAAGCTAAATTCTTATTCCTTTAGCGCATCCCACGCTCTTTTATATCCTTCCGTCAGTTCCTGCATCACTTCAGCAACCGTCTCTATCTGTTTACCGTAAAGCAGTGCAGAAGCCTGACCAATCTCTAGTTCTCCTTCTTCCAAGTCTCCATAGAAAATCCCTTTCTTGGCACGTCCATGAGCCAGAAGGATACGAAGTTCATCTTGTGTAGCCCCCACTGCTTCGGCCGCCTCTACAGCGTCACGGAAATTATTCCGTACCAAACGTACCGGAGCGAGCTTCTTCAACAACAGGCGGGTATCCCCTTCCTGCAAACGCAGGCAATATTCCTTAAAATATTCATGAGCAGAACTTTCTTGAGTCAATGCAAAACGCGTACCTATTTGCACCCCTTCTGCTCCCAGCACCCGGGCAGCAAGCATAGCCTCGCCTGTAGCAATTCCTCCGGCAGCAATCAATGGTAAAGTAGTAGCAGCACGTACGGCAGGTATCAGGCACAAAGTGGTAGTCTCTTCCCTTCCGTTATGCCCGCCGGCTTCGAAGCCTTCGGCAACAACAGCATCCACACCCGCCTCTTCGGCTTTCATCGCAAAGCGGGAAGAACTGACCACATGTACCACTGTCACTCCCCGCTCTTTCAGCCATCCCGTCCATTTGGCAGGGCTTCCGGCGGAAGTGAAAACTATATTGACTCCTTCCTCTACCACTATCTGCATGATTTCTTCAATCTGCGGATACATCAATGGAATATTGACTCCAAAAGGATTATGTGTAGCAGCATGACATTTACGGATATGCTCACGCAACGTCTCTGGATGCATGGAACCTGCACCAAGCAAGCCCAATCCACCCGCATTACTCACTGCCGACGCCAAGCGCCAGCCACTGCACCAAACCATACCACCTTGGATTATTGGATATCGAATCCCGAAAAGGGAAGTTATTCTGTTCATAGTCTCCTACATTTAGGTATTATTAAGGAAGAAACAAGAAAAAAGGGCGAAAGGTTCGGAGGAAAAGGCGATATGTCATAAAAACTACACCCGGAAATACGAATATACAATATACGCAAACCGAGTGCACAAATTATACAAATGAAGATTTAGACAATTATCCCTATCACAAATCTTTTCCTTAATTTTTAATCGCCTTGACAGGCTCTTTAATCAGCACTGTAGTCGAGTCCCCGTATGCACGGAGCACTTCCAGAGTACGGGCACGGCGCTTACGTCCTTTGACATTCCAGAATTCTTTTGTAAAAGGTGTCATAAAATCACCGGAGAATCCCGAACCGCCACTGGCACCCTGCCAGCTACCCACGGCCATATTATTTGCACGTTCCGTCACTCGATAACGCAATCCGGTTGCTTCTATCTCATCTATGCTTTTACGGATACCCTTTTCTAAAGGAGTCTTCGCCCAATCAGAATAAATACGAAGCATTTTAAGTTCGTAAAAAGGATCTCCTCTCCACGTGTTCTTATCTATTTTAATTTTCTTCTGATACACCGGATCCCAGTTATACTTCGTATTTGCTGTATATGGACGCAAGGTAAGAATAACTTTCTTCTTCGGTGTATTTGGTATTTCGGGAAGTGTTGTATTGAAATCCAGCCATTGTCTTTCCAGCGACATCTGTTGTTTGCCCAGAGGCTCCTGTACTCCCATTTCTTTCAGTACTTCCGGATTCAGCTTAATCTCTCCTTCTCCGTCCAATAGACGGCGCAATCGCAGAGAGTCCTGAGGTGTCCAGTTCTGGGCGCAAACGGGAAGGACTACTACTAAAAGCAGTCCGATTATAGTGCAATATATTCTCATTTATTTATTTTCTTACCACCACATATATCCGCTTCCACAAAGCGGTTCATCATAACAAGGATCTATGGTCCACATCGTACGAGGGTATTTGCGGTTTTCCCACCAGCGGCGATAACGGGCAGAAGCATCCAAAACTTCATCATCCGACAAGAAGTAAATGCCTTCATAATTCTCTGCATCCGCATGTACCATTTTGCATCCCATCGAAGCATTCTGCCCCAGACGGATTGTTTCTACTGTCCACAAGATACATTCACCTAAACGAAGCTTACCACCTGCGGAATAAGAAACCGGAGCCAGCGGAAAAGAAGGAATTACCGTCAAATCTTCGGCATACTTCAACAAGTCCCCTATGTCATCAACAGTAAACCGAGGGATAGTGTTCAGCCCTTCCGGACTTTCAACAGAATATTTTCCGGCCTTCAGTTGCTTAACGAATAAATCCACGTCAGGATTATTGTAGTCCAACGTCTCTTCCGTGCATGACACAAAAGAAAGAGAAAAGAAGAATATCAAAATGGCCATTACGGCACGTATATTAGAAATTGCTTTCATTGTTGCATTGTATTAAGGTTAATATGTCATACGAACACCGCAAAGTAGATTAAGGTTCGTTGGACGTTCCGTTCGCAGCGTTTTTGTTTGCGAATCCGTATCAAAATGATGAGATACCGTAGGCTCTGCAAACAGAGCAATCCGGTCGTTCAACTTATAACGGACTCCCAGACCTGCCGCAACGGAAAGTTGTACAGGCTCTGCTTCAAAACCATTGTCCCTGGCTCCGGATATGCATTTCTCGGCAGCACCACCCAATGTAGCGTAAAAATCTACTCTAGAGTTGCTTGCCAGTATTGCATTCAGTTTCACCGGAACAGCCAGTGTATGTATCGTATGATCTCCGTCAAGACGGTTGTATTGCAAACCTGCCTCCAGAGAAAAATGTTTGCTCAAACGACGCTCGGCAGAAACTCCTGCGGTGAACGGCATTCCGAAATCTCCCTTTGGCAACGATGTACCTATGCCTGCTTTGAAAGCCCATTTTTTAGCAGAACCACCCGCATTGGTAACGGGGAGTACTTTATCGGAATCTGAGCCAAATTCTGTATTGGAATTTGTAGCAGTAGGATCAGTAGTTGTGGCATGATGATTATTTTCATTCCTTGATGAAGCTGTTTGACCATACATTCCATTACCTTGGTGGTGATTGCCATATACGCGTTGGGAAATTGTAATGGAAACAGTAACAGATACAGTCTCTTCATCATCACCATTCGCAACAAGTATGGTACCGGATGACGCTGGTGCCAGATGTTTATGTCCCGGAGTCTGCGCTGTAGGTTTAGGCTCATGAATAGAGGGGAATTTTTCCTGTACCACATCTCCGTTCAGGTTACCTTCCGGTGTCAGCGTAGCCACCTTGGTGAATGCTTCCTGAATCTCATCTTTCGGAGAGAAATACCAGAATGCAGCGGAAGCAGCTCCAAGCACTAATACTACAGAAGCAGCCGCAGCCACCCGGTAGAAGCGTGGAGTAAGGACGGAACGTTTCTGCTTCTGTCCGAAAGCAACAGCTGCAGAAGTATTGGTTGCATCGGTTTCAACTCTTGACAGGTCGCTTTTCAGCTCCTCCCAAAAGCCATCCCGCACCGTCATCTCTGCACCAGAGAGGCGATTACGGAACAAACCGGTTATTTCATCATTTCCTTTCATACTCTGTATATTCTTTAATTCTTTTTGCTAACAAATTCTTGGCGCGATGCAGTTGCGAAGTGGATGAATGTACCTTAATCCCAAGCATTTCCGCTATTTCCTTGTGTGATTTCTCTTCAAACACATACAAGTTGAAAACGGTTCGGCATCCATCAGGTAATTCTGCCACAAATGCCATCAACTGCTGTTCAGAGAGGCGGCTACCGCTATCTGCTATACTTGCTTCGTCGGGTATGTCAGGCAATTGTTCTTCGTTTACCACCAGTTGGGTGATACGCTTCTGCTTTCGCAGATAATCTATTGCCTGTGTCACCATTACTCTTGTTACCCACGTTGCCAACGCACATTCGCCCCGGAAAGTGAAATGGGTAAAGATCTTGATGAACCCATCGTGCAATACGTCATGAGCGGCATCTTCATCGCCCGTATAGCGGTAGCATACCGCAAGCATCTGCTTGGAATAAAGGGTATACAGCTCCTTACGTGCGGAATCCTTTCCTGCCCGGCAGCCCTCTATCAGTTCTATTTCATTTTCCAATGTCAGTGCTATTTTTTACGGACGCCTCTTCGCGTCGTTTGTTAGTTAGACGCAGCTTTCCGTAGAATGCTGCAATGTAATATCTAAAAAGAAGTTAAAGAACGGAGATTATTTATATTTTGCTTTCAAAGTCTGTATCTGCTTGTCAAGCATTTCATCCAGTGCATCAAACTCACTCCAATCTAAGATACCGGGAACCATAACGACGAAGTTAATAAAATTATCATGTTCCAAAAGATAGGAGACTTCATCCTTAAAAGTGCGGTCATCACTCAAGATATTCTTTCTTCCCGCAGACAAGGCAAGCCCCATCAGCACATCGGTCTTTATCTTATAATAATCACCCACATCTTTCTTTTTCCTTCCCAACTCAAAATAGGCCTGCATCACATCCTGCAACATACGTTTCTCAGGGATATACTGCATTAATGAGGAACCTTTCAACACGTCCAATGCATCGGTTCTATAAGAGAACTCATCAAAATTATTAAAAAGCTTGCCATACTTCCATAAAGTATCTCCAGGTATCTTAGATACATCCATATTGTGGTTCGACAACACAGTGCTCATGTGTACATCAATATCCAGCAACCGCTTTATTTTACGCAATTCCTCCTTATTGTACTCCAGTTCTTCCGCTACCAGTTGCATCGTCGCTCGCACTTCTTTCTGCCTACTGTGCTCCGCTATCTTGTCACTTCCCCAGAAAGTAACAATGATACCTGCCGCCACAATGCTAAACTGACGAAAATAGTCTCCCAGTTCCCAGCTTTTGAGCACGTTCTTTATCTTATCCCAACCGTTCTGTCCCATAACTCTGATTATTCTAAATGATATTTTTCTTCAATAGCCTGTATTGCCCTATCAATTCTTTTCCCTACACGCTCTATATAGTCGGGAGTAAAATATCTATGAGCAACCCTAACAAAGTTTCGCACCGATATATTCGAAAGGTAGATGTCCCATACCTCATATCCCCCCTCATACAAACAATGCATCTGTTCATCGGTCAGTGTAAGATTGAAAGGTGTCATAACCTGGTCTTTCATATCATAATAGCCGTTCATAGTCGCCTTAAACCCATCCAATACTTCATAAATCTCAGTCAACTGCAACAGCTATTCTTTATCCGAAATTTTCTGCATCAACATGGAACTTTTAAGTATATCCAGTGCATTCTGGGTATAAGTGAAACTACGTATATGCCCCATTAGAAGGGCAAACTGCCTCAACGAATCTTCAGGTATGATACGAATCTTCAAGTCGTGCTCTGCCAATAAGGCAGAAAGACGTTCGTCTTCCTGAAACTCAGCCACAATATCTTCATATTTCTCCCGGTTACTTTTCAGTTCTTCCTTAATCAGCAACATGGTGGCCCGGATATCCTTCTTCTCCGAATTTCGGGTTACCAAATCACTGCCCATAAAGGTAATCAGCACACCAATCACGACAATGGATATTTGTCGTACGTAGTCTCCCAGCTTCCATCCTTTGACTATCGTTTTTACTCTTTTCCAATCTATCTTTTCCATATCTTCCGAATGCATCATCTATTCACTTGAAACGCATCATCTGTTTGACCTCAACAAACCATGCGTTCACCCCTAACAGACCGCCTGTTTCTCAGTGTTCCGTAATATACTGATTATTAACAGAAAAGCCTCTCATAAAGATTGCAATATGATGGCAAACTTATGAGAGGCTTCCCTTTTTATTCCCTAATACGACCTTCCGCCTTTGTCAACATGCTTTAAAACTCATATCCAATCCTTTTACAGAATGGGTCAGAGCACCTACAGAGATAAAGTCTACACCACATTCGGCATAATCGCGCAGCGTATCAAAAGTGATACCACCCGAAGACTCGGTTTCATAACGACCGCCTACCATATCCACAGCCTTCTTTGTCATTTCAGGCGTGAAGTTATCAAACATGATACGGTCTATGCCACCAAGATCAAGCACTTGTTGCAACTCATCGAAGTTACGTACTTCAATCTCTATCTTGAGGTCTTTACCTTTTTCCTTGCAATATTCTTTAGCACGATTGATAGCCTTGTCGATGCCTCCGGCAAAATCCACGTGATTGTCTTTCAGCAAAATCATGTCGAACAATCCGATACGATGATTTACACCACCGCCAATCTTCACAGCCATTTTCTCAAGGATACGCATACCGGGAGTAGTCTTACGGGTATCGAGCACACGTGTATTCGTACCTTTCAGTTTCTCTGCATATTTATGCGTCATGGTAGCAATACCACTCATGCGTTGCATAATGTTCAGCATCAGGCGTTCTGTCTGCAACAAAGATTGCACCTTGCCTTCCACTATCATTGCTATATCGCCCGGCTTCACCTCAGCCCCATCATTGATGAAGACTTCTACCTTCATAGTAGGGTCGAAACGACGAAACACTTCTTTGGCAACTTCGATACCAGCCAGAATGCCCGGCTCTTTAATCAAAAGTTTGGATTTACCCATCGCCGTAGCGGGGATGCACGAAAGGGTTGTATGGTCTCCGTCACCTATATCTTCTGCAAAGGCGAGGTCTATCAACCTGTCAATCAGTTCTTCTTCCTTATTCATTCGTTTTATCTATTCTTATTTGATGTATAACATATTTGTTTTGTACTTTTCTAAAGAAACAATTCACCCGAAAGTTTCCATTTGCGGTCCCCAAAGTACCGATGATGAAACTTGATTCATCCCTCTTTCCTTCGTGATTCACATTGAAGCTACTGACTTTGTTCTCGGCAAAAAAATTAGCCATTGCTCTTTCTGCAGTTCGCTTGTCAGCATTGGTCGTACGATTGTGGATAATCAGATCCACCTTATCACCCAGATACCCGTTTAGTTCCTGAGAGTTTCCCTTTTTGAAGGCCGTAACCACCCCCACAGGTACGTCTTGAGCAAAGATCAAGGATACCCATAAGAAGAGGCTGGTCAACAATAAAACTACTCGTTTTTTCATAATCACAAGTATTAATGATACGCAAAGGTAAGCATTTATTGTAAAATACAATAAAAAAGCACTAATTTTGTGCACGAATCAGAATGTAAGCAACATGAAAACAACTTTGCTCGTCGTAGGAAGAACCGTAGAACAACACTTTATAACTGCCATCAATGACTATGTGCAGCGTACCAAACGCTACCTGTCTTTCGAAATGGAAGTTATCCCGGAATTGAAGAATACCAAGAGCCTTTCCATGGAAGTGCAGAAAGAAAAAGAGGGTGAATTGATATGTAAGGCATTCCAACCGGGTGATGTGATTGTATTGCTGGATGAAGGGGGAAAAGAAATGCGCTCCATAGAGTTTGCAGACTATATGAAGCGCAAGATGAATACCGTAAATAAACGGCTTATATTTGTCATCGGCGGACCGTATGGTTTCTCACAAAAAGTATATCAGGCGGCACATGAGAAAATGTCCCTTTCTAAAATGACGTTCTCGCATCAGATGGTGCGGCTGATTTTCGTGGAACAGTTGTACCGGGCCATGAATATACTCAACGGCGGCCCTTATCACCACGAATAACTGTCTCTTCAAGACCTTGAAATTTGGAACCCTGTTCCTGATAACGCCATCTCTACAAATCGTGCGCGAGGATTCGGTACATCCTGCGTCAGTATCTCCCGGATGCGCAATGCTGCCTGTGGGTCTTTCGCCACCATATACAAGTAGCCTCCCCCACCTGCACCCGGCAACTTATACCCCAGTGCATAGTCCTTAATCTTATTGATAATTTTTTCCACTGCCGGAGGGTTAGTACCGCAATCCAGAGCTTTATTCTGCATCCACGTTTTGCCAACCAATGCACCATAGGCCTCAAAGTCGTTCCTCTGAATAGCTTCTGCCATATCCAATGCATGCGCCTTCATATCTTCCAATATTGCCAAATGGATAGATGAATTAAGGAACATGGAACGCACAATCTCTGCCAGGATACCTTTAGCAGTACGTGTAATTCCCGTATAATATAATAGGTGGCAATCACGATATTCAGGATGCGTAAAGAGATGTTCAGGCAACCAGTGTATTAACGGATTCTGTACAAACCCGGGTTCTGTTTGCAACAGTTTGATGCCTTGTAACACTCCACCATACTGATCTTGCCAACCACCACCCGTTGTCAACAACTGTTCCAGAGCAAGTGTACGACGGCATATTTCATTCTTATCCCACATCAAGCCGCAGAAATCACTTAAAGAGCCTAAAACCGTAGAAGCCAGTATAGAACTGGTTCCCAGACCTGAGCCTGCCGGAATAGCAGATAATAAAGTAATCTCTATACCTGTACCGAATGCCTGCAACTGTTTCTCCAACGAGGGATAACCCACTTCTGAAAACGCCGGGCCAAAACCTGCCAACGTCAGCGCCGCTTTCGGAATAGAGAAAGGAGACCCAATCTTACAGTAATCCTGCAATTCCCCGAAAGTATTCACAACTTCCATCGCTCCCATATCAATAGAACGCAAAACAATGCGATACTCTTTACAAGGCTTCACATAAACTTGCAAAGGAGGTTGCCCATTCAATTCAATGGCCAGATTCACTACATTTCCACCCGCAAAAAGAGAATATGGCGGAGTATCTGTCCAGCCACCCGCAACATCAATACGCACAGGACTACGGCCCCAAACAATCTGATCGCTATATACATTAAGGTGAGGACGGCTTTTCTTCTCATACAAATCAGAAAGGAGCCCTTCGCGCAGCAGCCCGAAAGCCTCTCTTTCATCATTCTGAAAGTCTTTTCCATTCAGCTTGTCTATCTGCGCCCGAAGCATCCGGTTATGGATACGCTGCATCTGAGGTGCATCAGCCGGTAACACATCCGGTTTATCTATCTTCAAACAATGAAAATCTTCGGCAACATCAGCCAAATCCAATTGATAGAAGACACTCTTCTCATAATTGCGTGCCAGCAATTCCCAATTGCCTTTCCGGAAACTCTCGCGCTGTGCATATAATTGACGTAAATCTGCTTTCGCTGAAATTTCATCGGCAGAGAGACGTTGACTGTTCAACCAGATTTTCTTACCTTCCGCCAATTCCGGTTCCGAAGTCATCCAGCGAAGTACCATGCCCATCTGTTCTATATCTTCTACTACTGGAAAGATTCCGGCAGCCTGTAAGTCGTCTTTCCTTCCGATTACATCATCCGGAGTCAATCCACGTTTCGCCAACCAACCAATGAAGGGCATTCCCAGGAACAAAGTCTTTTCACCCCGAATATCTCCTTTAGATACATCATCAAAGCCATACGGACGAACCACCCAACGCTTCTCCGCAAGAGGCACAATGTCTACACACACTCCATCCGGCAGTGCCAACGTCCAGTCATTTCTCGGTACGCCTGTGATAATTTGCCGGGAACCAATCTTCCACGATGCACCAACAAAGCTGTTTTCAATCCAAAGATTATCATTATTAGAAGAAAGAGTTACCCCTATTTCTGCATTCTGCACAAAGATTGCAGGATTTGGTTTTACTTTCCGGTGCATAATCTGACGCTGATCATACACTTTATTCTGTAAAGTGACAGTTGAGGAAAGTAATTCACGGCTCGTTCCATAGTGGTAGAATTCACCACCCGGTAAAGGTAAAATAGCCACAGACAGCTTATTCAACTCATCATCAATAATGCGCGGGTGGTTACCCAGAGACAAACCGAAGTCTGAATATAAATCATAGTACTTCAAATCAGAATACGAAGCATCTTTCTGCGAACGTTTCATCAATAATTCCACCGCCCGATCGCTCAGCAACCAGATACCTATGTCCATCAGAAAGAGATGAGTCTTGGAAAGATTTTCCAACTCTTGCAATGAGGGCTTCTGCAACATAAAATCCAATGCTTCCGGCTGTTTACGGTCAGAAACAAACACCCCATGATGTGTTGCTAATACCGGATCTACCCAGAGTCCATAACATACCACATCTGCATCCGGTATATCCTGCAAAGGTTTCTCGGCACGAATATAGACATCACCACTCGCAATCAGCGTACGCAACTTTTCCGGTGCCCGCTCCATGATTTTCTCATAAAGTGGAACTTGCAAGGATAATAAGTTTTGTCCCAGCTTCTGCCCGCGTGCCCAGCGAAATACCGGTATCGGGGTTAATATCTTTCCGGAGGGAGCATATCCCGGCAGGCGGCGGCTTTGTCCACCGGCATGCAACAGGATACGTTTCTCTGTTGAGTGTTCTGTTTGTTGATTCCTATACCATTCGCGCAAGAGCCAAGTTGTTCCCCCACCCGATCCCAGTTTCATCCCTACAGGATCAGAGGTACAAAACCATTCCGTACGGTCTACATTTTCCAATTCATAGAATGCCGACACAAGATTAGGCGGCAAGGATAATAATTTTTGCATATCCGATTGCTATAATGCTTAATATATTAGCTGCAAATTAAAGCAATCTTAAGCAAAATCCACGAAAAATTTTAATGATTTTGAAGATGAAGATAGAAATATCCCCGCACGAAGAAAATAGAAGCGAAACTTAAGTGTAAAGCCTATACAAAGATTCTCCTATATCTGTTCAATTAAAGAAGGATGGATAAAAGCTGTGGCCACAGCCATAAGACCCTGAATAACAACAACTACACGACGATCATCTTTTATACGAACAAATTCACCTTCTACACCTTCAAAAACGCCACCGGTAATGCGAACACGCTGTCCTCTCTTCAGATTAATAGTAGTGGGGTCTAAGTAGACAACCTGCTGATCGCAATTACCCGCAACAGCTATGAAACTCCGCATTTGTACATCCGGAATCGTAATAGGTTGTTGAGTTTCGCAATCCATGATGTACCGAATTGGAAGAATAGCTCCTTTAGCCTCTTTTATCTCTTCAAGTTGCTTTCGGGTGGAGCGAACAAAGACCAGATTATGAATAGCAGGAACAAGCTTGCGGATTTTACATTCATTCCTCACAATATACTCATAACGCATTGGAATAAAATTCTCTATTTGCTTGCTGTCCAGATAATTTTTCAAGGCCAACTCGCGGCTATAAGTAATACGCAGGGGATACCAATTCAGATCGGCGGAGCTTGTATTCACAATAGGATTTTTTATATAGCATTTAGACTTTTACTATGTATGAACTAATAAATTAGCCACAATAATGCAGACTTAATCGTTCATCCAACGGACGCAAAGTTAAAGCGTAACAATGAGAATACAAAATATTACGATAAAGAAAAAGCAGTTCCGAGTAGAAGCTTTTCCATGAAATACAAAAAGTAGACTTCCCGTTGACAAGAAGTTAAGAGTTTGTCAACAGGAAGTTAACCCTTTTTCTATTTTTCCAGCATATCTACTACTTGCTGTAATAATGCAGGCATTTTATGGTTGGAATTCTTAATCGTATGAATCTGCTCTTTTCCTTCCGCAGTCAGTGAGAAATACATTTGGCGTTTATCGACTTTACCGATAATGCGGGCAATCAACTTCTTCTCCTCCACAGAGCGTATTAGCTTGGAAGTATTAGAATGAGTAAGTCCTAATGCTTCTGCTATTTCTCCGGAAGTGAGCCGGGGATTATCCAGAAGTGCACAGAGCAACATCCCCTCATTCAACGAGAGGTTGTATTGCTGGATAAATTGGGTTTCAAACTCGGCTATCGCCCGATAAACATCACGAATTTTACATAAATCCTCCATATATTCTCTTTTTTATTTGTTAAATAACAAATTACTAGATGAAAAGGTTGACATTGGCTTTATCTGCCCGCTCCATGTAAGTAGCAACACCACCGATAGTTACCTCATCCAACAGTTCTTCACGACTGATTCCCATCATATCCATTGACATCTGGCAAGCTATAAATTCTACACCCTGTGCGAGAGCCTGAGAACGGAGTGATTCCAAAGAATCCACACCTTTTTGTTTCATAAGGAAACGCATCATCCGGCTACCCATGCCAAACATATTCATTTTGGATAACTTCAATTTCAAAGAACTGGAAGGAAGCATCATGCCAAACATCTTACCAAAAATATCTTTCTTAACTTTCGGCTTCTGCACTTTCTTCAGAACATTCAATCCCCAGAAAGTGAAAAAGACCGTAACCTTCTGTCCTGTTGCCGCAGCACCATTTGCCAATACAAAGATAGCCAAAGCTTTGTCTAAATCATCACTGAAAAGGATCAAAGTTTTTCCCCTACCCGCTATTGCTCCGGCAGACGATGGACAAACAGCAGCCGGATCACCTTTCTCTATAGTTACTGTATAACGGCCTTTTTCTTCATGACTTCCTATCAGACGGTTTCCTGTCGTATCACACCATGCCGAAGCATCACGTGCAAATCCGGCATCAGTTGCCACAATCTCCACTTGTTCTCCCGGAGCAAGAGTATCCATTGCCTTTTTAACTTGCATGATAGGCCCCGGACATTGCAGGCCACAGGCATTAATTTTCAATGGCTCTTTAGAAGAACTCACCGTAGATTCTATTGAATTAACCTGCGGTATGGCAACTTTATCGGGTACAGGCGCTACTGCAGCAGAATAGAGTTTATATCCTCCTGAGAGGTTACGCACATTCCGATACCCATTTCCCATCAGGATGCGTTGTGCCAGATACCCACGCAACCCTACCGCACAAAACAAGACAATCGGCTTGCTTGTAGGAACTTCCGACATACGATCTCTTAAATCATCCAAGGGAATATTAATTGCTCCCGGAATAGAACCGAAAGAAAATTCCTCGGGAGTACGGGTATCTATCAACATGACTTCATTCTTCTGCTGTACCAGTTCGCGCCAGGTAATAATGGGCATTGCACCGCTTATTATATTAGAAGCCACATATCCTGCAATGGCAATAGGATCTTTAGCCGAAGAGAACGGAGGTGCATAAGTGTGCTCTGTTTCCATCAGATCGTAAACCGTCCCGCCTCGCTTAATAAGTCCGGCAATCTGGTCGATACGTTTGTCCACTCCTTCATAACCAATGCACTGTGCACCATATAATTTTCCCGTAACAGGATGGAAAGTTAATTTTAAAGTCAGTGGCAATGCATCCGGATAATAGCCCGCATGAGAAGCAGAATGGGTTACAGAACTCTGATATTCCATCTCCCATTGCTTCAAGCGCTTAGCAGCAAGTCCTGTAGAGGCAACAGTCATATCAAAGACCTTGGCAATAGAAGTACCAATAGCACCTTCATAAGAAACTTTATTGCCAAATACCATATTATCAGCCACAATACGTCCTTGACGATTGGCTGGATTAGCCAGATAATTAAGCCATGGTTTTCCGGTCAGCGGATGCGGATATTCAATTGCATCCCCTACGGCATAGATATCTTTCTCAGAAGTTTCCAGATACTCATTCACCCAGATACCTCCGGCTTCTCCTATTTTTAATCCGGCATCTCTGGCCAAAGCAGTTGCCGGACGTACACCGATAGAAAGCAATACCATATCTGCCGGAATTGTCTTCCCACTTTTCAAGAAAACTGTAATACCTTGCTCTGTGCGCTGAAAATGGGTTACTCCTTCTTCCAAATAAAGTGAAACACCCTTCTGAACCAGATGCTGATGAACAGGAGCAGCCATAGAGAAGTCAATAGGTGCCATTACCTGATTGCCCATTTCCACTACAGATACAGAGACTCCTGCATGATGCAGATTTTCCGCCATTTCCAAGCCGATAAACCCTGCACCAACTACGACTGCACGTTTTACAGCATGTTCTGTGAGATAAGATTTAATACAGTCGGTATCTTCAACATTACGAAGGGTAAAGATTCCCTCTGAATCAATGCCTTCTAACGGTGGCCTGACCGGAGTAGCTCCCGGTGACAACAAAAGCTTATCATAAGTTTCTTCATATTCGCCTCCGTCAACCGTACGAACCGTAATGGTTTTATTCTGCGGATGAATGCCAATCACTTCATTCTCTACACGAACATCCACTCTGAAGCGCTGACCGAAAGAAGCCGGCGTCTGCACCAGTAACTTCTCACGTTCGTCAATCACGCCACCAATATAATAAGGTAGACCGCAATTTGCATACGATATATACTTTCCCTTCTCTAATAAAAGGATATCAGACTTTTCATCTACCCTTCTCAATCGTGCCGCCGCTGTAGCTCCCCCGGCAACACCTCCAATAATTATATACTTCATACTTCTTTATTTTAGTTTTGATGGTGCAAAGAAAATAATATTTTCTTGAATAAAATAGTTTCCGTCGGAAAATAATGTTAAAGCACAGCACAACAGTACAATAACCAAGATAATTACTATCATAAAACATGGAACATAAAGAGAAGAAGAAAGTTCATAAATACAAGATATAAGTTAACAGGAAAGTACACAAACATTTGTTTCAAGGCATATTTATGCCTCGAAAGATCATATAACAACCCTAAAAATTGAGAATTACCAACCGAGTTTTTCGAAACCGGCAGATGTATACCACTCAGTAGAACGGTATGCCTTATCAGTGGCAGTATTAGAAGTCGAAGGAATATAACAGGATACACCGTTAGTTCCTTCCATAGAGAACATACTCTGGGAAAAACCAGAAAAGTTCATAGGAGTAGTAACCCAATATGCTACAGCTGAATTAAAAATCTGTTTCCATGCTTCATAAGCATTATCATCAGTAATCATTCGCATCATGCCCACCAGATCATAATACCCTACATGTCCATCCTGATATCCATCAGAACCACGACGTTTATCATAATCAAATACTGATTTACGAAGTGATGCATTATCAACCGTTCCGGGTAAAATTTGCTTTGTCAAGACAGCCAAATCAACTAATGGCTCGGTTCTCAAAGCACATACAGAAGCACCACCGGTCCAATTAGTATTCAAAATTCCATTACCCTCATCATATTTAGCTGCATAAGGTTCATAATAAGCCTTGGCTATATCTACTGCCGCATCTTCTGAAAAAAACATAGCAGGTACTAATTCATCATACGAAGCGCCAGGACCCGGTATCTCTGTTGGAGAGCCAATACAATAATCCGTGTAGTCACGCAATTCATAAGCGACCTCTACCGATTGCATAAAACAAGCATCAAACAGGATAAAATCAAAATGAGGAGCAGTCTCCAAGATCTCGACAAATTCAGAAATATTCATTCTCTTATCACCGTTACCTATATCTTGCCCCACCCAGCGGGTATTAGCGCCTAACGGATAAGGAAGCCAGCCGTCACCATGCGACCAGTAAACCAGTCCATAACTATCAGCCTGATATTGAGTATTTGAGAAAACAGCTGCAAAGACTTCCTGCGTTTCAGATACACCTACCGAATTACGACTAGAGTAAGTCTTTACTACCTTTTCTACAACTGTCCCATTTTCATTTTTCAATTCAAGCAGCTGAGGAGATCCACCTTTATCTATATAAACCAGGAAATTCACATCAACATCTTCCACTTTTGCCATACCTACCTTCATTTCCTCAAAGTCCGGTAAAGCAAATCCAGAAAGGGTGTTATCTGCAGCAACATATACTAGCACCGTGCGACTACTCTTAAGTGGATCACCCGGTTCAACCGTTACCGTACAAGTAGCAGTTTTCCCGCCATCCTCAGTAATGACAGTAATCGTAGCAGTTCCCAGTTTTAGAGCTCTAATCTTACCATTGGTATCAACCGTAGCAATATCCGGATCACTTGATTTCCATGTTACATTCTGATTGGTAGCATCATCCGGAGTAATGGTAGCAGACAAAGTCACATTCCTCCCCTCTTTTAACGAAAGGGCGCTCTCATTCAATGTAACGCTTGTTACAGCAACGATATCCGGCTCCTGTGGATGATCTTCACAGGCCACAAACAATACAAAAAAACAAATCCACAGAAGAAAATCAAGTTTAGTTCTCATGGTTACAAGTAATAATGGATAGCTCCTTGTTTCAGCAAGGAAGTGAAGCCGACTATTCTTCCGGCTTCTTGAAGCGGAATGCATCAGGGTCGATAGGCATCAACACTATCGATTTATTCTTCTTATATTTACCTTTTACTTTTGCTGACTCTTTCTCCAACTTCTTTTTATTCTCAGAGAAATAAATCATGCAAGTATAATCAGGACATTTCAAATCAAATTCCAAGTAATTCTTTAACTGATACGTATAAAGATCACGTTTAGGCAGGAAACCACCTTTATCCAGCTTGACACTATCCAACACTTGGATATCAGTAAAATACACTACCGTGTCATTGAAAGAGGCAGCAACACCAAATGCATACACAGCCTTTTCCTTGCCTTCTTTTCCTTTTTTGAATGAGAATGCCGAGCATACCATAAAAACCAACGCTACGGCAAAAAGTATACGAACGTATTTCATAATCTGTTTTTTGTTATATGTTGGTGGCAAAGATAATGCAAACCGAGAGCAAAATAAAATGAATTCATTCATTTTTTTATGCTAAAGCGCAGCTCATCTTCACTTTTATGGTAAAAAAACAAAAAAACCGATGATCATAATATGACCACCGGTTTTTAATTCTTTCTATTTGTCGGAAATTGATATTTCTTATTATCCCAAATAAGACTTGAGCAATTTACTACGATTACTTTGTCTTAATCTTCTAATTGCTTTTTCTTTAATCTGGCGTACACGTTCACGGGTCAAACCGAATTTGTCGCCGATTTCTTCCAATGTCATTTCTTGTTGTCCGATACCGAAAAACATCTGTATGATTTCTTTTTCCCTATCGGTTAACGTAGAAAGTGCTCTATCAATTTCCCTCGCAAGAGACTCGTTCACCAAAGAGCGATCCGCCATAGGAGAGTCGTCGTTTACTAACACATCCAGCAAGCTGTTGTCTTCTCCTTCCACGAAAGGTGCGTCTACCGAAATATGGCGTCCAGATACCTTCAATGTATCGGAGATTTTATCAACAGGGATTTCTAGTTCATCTGCCAACTCTTCGGGAGACGGGCGACGTTCATTTTCCTGTTCAAACTTGGAGAATGCTTTGCTGATCTTGTTCAGCGATCCTACCTGGTTCAACGGAAGACGCACAATACGCGACTGCTCTGCCAAAGCCTGCAAAATGGACTGACGTATCCACCATACAGCATAACTAATGAATTTGAAACCACGTGTTTCATCGAACTTTTCAGCGGCCTTGATCAGTCCTAAATTACCCTCGTTAATCAAGTCGGGCAAACTCAAACCTTGGTTCTGGTACTGCTTGGCCACAGATACAACGAAACGCAGATTGGCACGTGTCAACTTCTCCAGTGCGATACGGTCACCCTTACGGATGCGTTGAGCGAGCTCTACCTCTTCTTCGACAGTTATGAGGTCTTCGCGACCGATTTCCTGCAAATACTTGTCAAGAGAAGCGCTCTCTCTGTTAGTGATACTTTTTGTAATCTTAAGTTGTCTCATTCTTCTAAAACAGATTTGGGTTGCAAAGTTACGACATTTAATTTAGTTATAAGCTAACTTGCCCTAACTTTTTTATCTTATTCACTATAGTATTATAAACAAAAAGAATGCCGACAAGTTAGTTGTCGACATTCTTTTTCTTCTTTGTTAGCTAATATTACAATCTTCTTACCTAAAAAACATACCTTTTATTCTTGAGTCAAATCTACCGCATAATTAGCACGTTTACCTGACGGGAACATACCTGTAATAAAGAGTACCTGATCCGGAGACTTCGTAGCTTCCTTCATGACCTTTTCCAAGTCCTCTACAGTTTTCATCTGTACGCCATTGGCTTTTAAGATAATGAAGCCTTTACGAATACCGGCAGCTCCCATCTTGCCACTGTTAACACCTGTTACTTCAAGACCATAACCCAGATTCAGTTGTTTCTTCAATTCATCAGGTATAGGACGGAAGGCTGCACCAAGAATATCCATTCCTGCATCTTTTACTACTTTTGTAGTACCTTGTTCATTTTTCAGCGTCACTTCAACAGTCTTTTCTTTCTTATCACGTATCAATTTCACTTTAACCTTATCACCGGGACGATGTTTTGCCAAAGCTTCCTGTAAATCGGCAAATTTATGAATAGGTTTATCGTCAATACCGATAAGAACGTCGTCAACCTTGATATCGGCACCTGCAGCAGAACTACCTTCTACGATTTCTCCTACTAAAAGGCCATCAACAACACCTGATTTTTCACGAGCCTCTTTTTTAAATTCACTCAATTTCTTGCCACTCTTATCTACCGGACGTTGAGTATCACCCGGTTCTTCTACAAGCGGAGTAACAGCAACACCCAGTTTTACACGTTGAACTGTACCGAATTGTTTCAAGTCAGCAACAACTTTCTTCATGATACTGGTAGGAATGGCAAAACCATAACCCGTATTTGATCCCGTCGGAGAGAAAAGAGCAGCATTGATACCAACCAATTCACCGCGTGCATTTACCAAAGCCCCCCCACTATTACCTTGATTAATAGCAGCATCAGTCTGGATGTACGACTCAATGCTTTCCGTACCAGTCTGCTGCCCCATTCCTAACGAGCGTGCTTTAGCACTAACAATACCTGCAGTCACTGTAGAAGTCAGATTAAACGGATTACCTACAGCAAGCACCCATTCACCAACTTTCAATGCATCGGAGTCACCTACCGGAATAGTAGGAAAATCATCTCCCTCTATTTTAATCAAGGCAAGGTCCGTGACTTCATCCGTACCAATGATACGTCCTTTAAGCTGACGGTTGTCATTCAGCGTTACACTGATTTCATCCGCACCGGCAATTACGTGATTATTCGTTACGATATATCCGTCTTTAGAGATGATGACACCGGAACCAAAACCTGTACGTTCAGGAGTCTGAACCTGTCGTCTTTGTGTACCACCCCGACCACCAAAAAATTCACCGAAGAAATCAGAGAACGGGTCTCTAACTTCTACTTCCTGAACTTTGGAAGCTTGAGTAGAACGAATATGTACCACGGCGTGAACTGAATTTTCTGCTGCTTGCGTCAAATCTACAGGTTGCGCATCAACGGCATTATAAGAGGCCAAACGTACGTTCGGATTCTGCTGGAACATATCACTAAATGCAGCAGTACTATCAGCAGGCATATTTTTTTGCAGCATCTTATAGGCGGTTAAACCTGCTACTCCTGAACTGAGAAGTACAATAGCTGCAACCCCAAGAATGTTTTTTGTTGTCTGTTTCATACTTAATTTCTATTCTTTTAATTGTTAATATTCAAATCTCGTTTAACATTTCGACGTTAAAATAACGACAAAAATCGTTCACTTATTCCGCTTGTCACTCTTTTTTGTTCTCTTTTAACAGTGAACTTTTGGGGCTTAACAGCGGTTAACGGCAAGACCTGACAATTTTACATTTATGCACGTTTACTGACGTGAAAATAAGGCAGATAGACGTTAAAACAAAATACATCCTTAATTATCAAGGTATTCTATATCCATGTGATAATCCCATTTCGGGAAGTAAAGATTGCCTCCCTCCCATTCCACTTCACCACGCTGGAAGTCGACGGTTTCACTGCGGGGATATTTCTTTTCGGGCATCAAAGGCATACCGTAGTCACTATTCACAATCATACGCCAGGAGTCGATGCCCCCCAGGAAGAAATATTCTTCATCTGCATTACGGGCGAAAGTAGGAATACCAAATGATTGATCTACAGGCACCCAACCGATACCTTCAAAATAGATCTCTGCCCAGTCATGCAGATTCCACGCTTTGGGATGCATCATGAAACCGCTTTGGAAATGCGCAGGAATGCCACTGATACGACAAAGTGTAATGAACAACAGACTAACCTGACCGCAATCGCCCTTATTGTTATCCAGAACATATTCGGGGATATTCTCTATTGTAGAGTATTCACGTGCAGAAGCCCAGGGAAAGTTATCATTCACCCAACGAAAGATGCGTTTAGCCTTTAAGAAGGGATTGGTTTCACCCTCTGTCAATTTGGCAGCAAGCTGACGCATACGCGGTGAAAAGATGATATGCTTCTCACGCTCGGCCGTATATTCCTTATATATAGAGGAGGTCGTGTCATAAGGCTGAACATCTTCCGGCTTCAGATTATGCCATTCAGCATTGGCAGTATACTCAAAGCTTTCGGAGAATACGGTCGGCTCATCCTGCACGGCACGTTTCTCCATATAAAGAGTGCTGTGAAGGCAATTCTGCGGAGAAAACGTATATTCCGGTTCGCTGGCAGAAATAAACTTCACATCCTGTTGTCGTGGCTGGTCAGTACGCGGATAAGGAAGCCAGCAACGAATCAACTCTCCGGCAGGAACAGCATTACTGTCTACAGTAAGAGTATAGGTGACACGCATCCGTTTAGGGGTTGTAATCGGATTACCACTCTTCTTCACACTTGCAATAACTTCAGGCAGATTTTCCATATTCACCTTTTCACTTCCACTAAAAGAAACACCGTCTTTCGCAGCTTTTATCTTATAGCAGGCAGAGTCCACGCGGAATAAGTTAGGCCCGGCATTGCGGAAATAACGTTTCTCGCCATCCAGTGTCATACATTCCAAAGCCTTGGAAGCTTCCCATTGACGCATTTGCTCATCAGTAACATCAGGAATATACTTGCGGATGTAGTCTTTCACTTCAGTTTCTGTACGAGAGAAATCGGTAAGGAGACGTTGATGCAGGTCTTCTTCCCAGGTGTAAGGCTTGTTTTCGGATTTCGTAGTACAAGCAGTGGCCAAGAAGAATAGAGCGGCGGCATACAATACTTTTTTCATAATGATTATTTTTATAGATGATGATGGGACAATACCCCTTTATAGTTTCACAACTCCGATACCCGGCAAATCGGGCAATGTAATCTTACCCTTTATCACTTCCATACCTTTGAAACGGTCGTTAGCAATAAGCAGATTGCCATCCAGATCGGCAAAATCAACTGCAGGAGAGAATTGAGCGGCGGCGGAACATGCACACGATGTTTCTGTCATGCATCCCACCATCACTTTCATACCCAAAGCACGCGCCAATGTCACCATCTTCCAGCCCTCGCGCATACCTGTACATTTCATCAACTTAATATTGATGCCATGGAATGCACCTTTCAAACCAGCCACATCGCTCAGCCGTTGCAAAGATTCATCGGCAAAGATAGGCAACGGACTTTGCTGCGTCACCCAAGCTATGTCATCCAACTGGGTCTTAGGCATTGGTTGTTCAATCATTACAATTCCTTTTTCATGAAGCCAATGTATCATGTCGATAGCATAATGTTTATCCGTCCAACCCTGATTAGCATCTACGGCAATAGGAAGACTGGTTACGGAACGAATGGTTTCAATCATCTCCTTGTCATTCTCACGTCCCAGTTTTACTTTGAGGATATTGAACTGATCCGCACATTCCTTCGTTTTCTCACGTACCACCTTGGGTGTATCAATGCCGATAGTGAAAGTAGTAGAAGGGGCTTTGTCCTTATCCAGCCCCCAAATCTTATACCATGGGGCTTGCAGCAATTTTCCCACAAGATCATGCAATGCAATATCTACAGCCGCTTTAGCAGCAGCATCTCCCGGCGAAAGTTTATCCACATAAGCCAGAATATCTTCCAACTGGAAAGGATCAGGAAACTGCCCGATGACATCCTGCACTTTCTTCAGGAAAGCCATTACACTTTCCATTGTACCCAACTCTTTCTGCAGATAGGGCGGCATGGATGCTTCGCCATAACCGGTAATTCCATCATATTCAATCTCCACTTGTACATCAGGAGTTGTGGTGCGTGAGTAAGTAGCCACCGTAAATACATGGCGCAACTTCAACTCATACGGGAAGAAACGCAATTTCATCCTGGCATTCACACCACTTTTATTGATATTGAACAGAGACGGGGTGCTTTCCCCTGCAAATACATTGTTAATAGCCACACTGGAACCTAATGCAGCGAAAGCCGCTGTTTTCAGGAAATCTCTTCTGTTTTGCATATGATTCGTTTTTTAATTATTAGATGATGATGGGAGAATTACGGATTATTCATAATAAGGGTTTGTTGCCGTTGTATTCAGGGATTCTTCCTTATCTATATAAGGTAACACACGCGTAGCAAACAACAGCCGTCCGAGGTTATATTCATCAAAGAGTTCGTCGGCAGGATCAAAACTACTGACATGCACATCTCCCTGTGAATGAATGAACCGTTTATCCCCAATATACATTCCCACATGTACCACACGCTCTTTACGATCTGCCGTAGCTTTACGGCCGAAGAAAATCAAATCCCCCGGTTGCAGGTTACTAAAATCAGGAGCAATATCGATATGCTCGCCCACATAGGCTTGTTGCGAAGCATCACGCGGAATAATAATATCATGTATGAACAGAATGGTACGCATGAAACCGCTACAATCAATTCCTTTGGAAGAAGTACCCGCCCAAAGATATGGAACGCCCATTAATGTGTGTGCCGTATGGATAATACTGGCAGCATCTTGTTTCAAAGAAGCCCGCCATCTACTTTCCGGCATAGAGATGGATTTTGAGATATACCCCGTCCGTCCATCAGGATAAGCAACTTTATAGTAAGCACCTTTGCTTCCCTCCCACTTCAAACGGTTACCTGCAACCACATCAGAAACAGCCTGGGAAGTTTGATTAGGTTCGGAATACACGAAGCCGTAATGAGAAGTCACCACAATTTTCTCTGCCGCATTCCAGGCATGAAGTTCTTCTTTAGTGACCGGATGAATACCTACACGGTGCACCCAGGCAATGTAATTATCCGGTGTCTGAATGCGATACCAGCCGTCGCGTTGCAACACGCGGATGGGCATTCCCATCAATCCCTGCGTCATCATTTCGGATGAGAAATCCGGTTCTACACGAAGATTGGATACTGATACATTAATGATACCATATGTTTTTCCTTCCAGCCCAACCTCATCCGGCAATACCTGCAGACAGTCCATCACCTTATAATTGGCTTTCGACAATCCATTGAGAAGAGCTGCCTTCGCTTCAGGAGAGGTGGTTACACCACGTAACATCACATTTTTACCGGCAAAGGAATAATCTACATCAAAAAGTGCCACTCGTTTGTCCGGGGCATACTGATGTTTCAAACTGTCGGATAATTGTGCCACATCAGCAGGAATAGTCCTGTCCCCGACTTCCGAAGCCGCCGAACATAACGAAGCGAAAAGGAACAGGGAGACGATAGGAATAAGTCTTTTCATTAGCTAAAATGATTTGGGGGTTATTAAGTATTAGCAAAGTTAGAAATAATTTCTATTTTGGTTATATATTTTTAGGAATATTAAGAGAGACAAATATCTCATTCTTCAGAAGAAGTTAAAAAACTCGGCAAGGTTTTGTATCCACTGGCATAAAAGTCGTATCTTTGCCAGACAAAAGCAGTTGGTCGGTCTGTCGCTTGCGTCTCGGCGTATGAGGAAAGTCCGGGCAACACAGAGCATCCCACTTCCTAACAGAAAGCTGTCCGCGAGGGTAGAGTAACGTAGAAGAAAACAACCGCCTGCGTCTTCGGGCGTCGGTAAGGGTGAGAAGGTGGGGTAAGAGCCTACCAGTCTTGTGGCAACACAAGGGCTGTGCGTCTTGGGAGTTGTAAGGTCATGTAAACCGACGCTATGAGAGCTGCTCGCTCCATGTCGGAGGGTAGACCGCTAAAGCTTGTATGGTGACATACGGCTCAGATAAATGATGGACACCTTGATGAATGAAGAATTAAGAATGAATAATGAAGAATTCTTCCTGAAAACAAGGAACAGAACCCGGCTTACAGACCGACTGCTTTTTTTAATGAAGAACTGAGAATGAAGAATGAATAAACGTATTACTGCTCTTTGGAAATTCCTGACATACGACATTTGGCGTATTACGGAGGACGAAGTCACTAAAACGACCTTCTCCCTCTATAATATTATCAAAACAATCTATCTCTGCATTAACCGTTTCACCAAAGACAGACTGGTAAACAAAGCTTCTGCACTGACTTACAGCACACTGCTCGCCATTGTTCCCATTCTTGCCATCCTGTTTGCCATCGCACGCGGATTCGGCTTCGACAATCTTATGGAAAGCCAAGTACGAATGGGATTTGGAGGACACAATCAAACGACGGAAGTAATCCTGCAGTTTGTCAATTCTTACCTGTCGCAAACCAAGAGTGGCATATTCATCGGAGTGGGTTTAATCATGTTGTTATGGACGGTTATCAACCTGATCAGCAGCATTGAAATCACATTCAATCGTATTTGGGAAATAAAAAAAGCGCGGAGTATGTACCGTAAAATCACGGACTACTTCTCCATGTTCTTACTGATGCCTATATTGATTGTAATTTCGGGTGGTCTCTCTATCTTCATGTCTACCAGCTTAAAGTACATAGAAGACTTTGTTCTGCTGGCTCCTATCCTGAAGTTCCTGATACGCCTGATACCTTTCGTACTGACGTGGTTTATGTTCACGGGACTGTACATCTATATGCCGAATACCAAAGTAAGGTTTAAGCCTGCACTCATCTCAGGAATTCTTGCAGGAACGGCACACCAGGCATTCCAGTTTCTCTATATCAGTGGTCAGCTATGGGTATCGCGCTATAATGCCATTTATGGTAGTTTTGCCGCACTCCCTTTATTTCTGCTTTGGCTTCAGATATCATGGACCATTTGCCTGTTTGGCGCAGAGCTGACCTACGCAGGACAAAACATCCGGAATTTCAGCTTTGACAAGGATACCAAAAATATCAGCAGAAGGTTCCGGGACTTTGTTTCCATTCTTATCATGTCTCTTATAGCCAAGCGGTTTGAAGAGAATATTAAGCCGTACACTGCCGAAGAAATGTCCGAAGAATGCCAGATTCCTATCCGCTTGACGCATCAGGTGCTATACGAGCTACAGGAAATCAACCTGCTGCATGAAGTGGTAGATGAAAAAGACGAGGTAATCGGTTATCAGCCTGCAATGGACATCAACAAACTGAATGTCGCACTATTGTTGGACAGACTGGATACGCACGGTTCGGAAGATTTCAAGATCGATAAGGAAAAAGAATTCAGCGATCAATGGGATGTGCTGATGAAAGCACGCGAGGAGTATTATAAGAGTGCGAGCCATGTACTGCTGAAAGACTTGTAAAATTAAAAGTTGAAAATTAAAAATTAAAAGTCGTCTGTGCACTCATCTGCATAGCTTCTTTAATTTTTAATTCTCAATTTTTAATTTATTCAGTATTTATTGTAAGAAACCACCTTTTCTTTCGGCTTTCTTGCTTTCTTCCGCTTCTCTTTCACGGAATAGCCAATGGTGATAACCAACAGCAAGCGCTTGGAAGACGGAATACCGGTCAGCTTCTTGATTTCTTTCTCATCAAACCAACCGAGAATACAAGAGCCCAACCCTTCACTCTCGGCAGCCAATGTGATATGAGCAGTGGCAATGCCAATATCTATTAAAGGGAAATACTTGTCTTTAATCTTTGCACCCAGAAATGAAGTTACGTTCATTGATTCCTCCACCACCAAAATGTGTACAGGAGCATCTTTAGCAAACTTATTCATTCCCAGTCCGGCAGTGGCCTTACCTACTTTGACGGACAACTCCGGATCATTAATTACAACAAACTTCCACGGCTGCGCATTACAAGCCGAAGGTGCCAGACGGGCAGCTTCCAATATCCGTTCCAGCTTCTCAGGCTCAACAGGACGGCTCATATCATAAGCACGGTCGCTCTGCCGAGAAGCAACTAACTTCAGAAAATCTTCCATATCTATTAGTTAAACTGTATCATCCGGCTGATATACTTGCCGATAATATCAAATTCGAGATTCACTACACTACCTGCTTTGATATCGTGGAAGTTCGTATGCTCGAAAGTGTAAGGAATAATAGCTACCTGGAAAGTATCGTCTGTCGGGTTGCACACTGTCAGGCTTACCCCGTTCACAGTTACCGAACCTTTGTCTACCGTGATATATCCACGCTTGGCCATTTCCTTATCGAAAGTATACCGGAAAGTAAAGTAATAACTTCCTTCGGCATCTTCCACATTTATGCAAGTGGCAGTCTGGTCCACATGTCCCTGCACAATATGCCCGTCCAGACGGCCGTTCATCATCATGCTGCGTTCTACGTTCACTACATCCCCGACTTTCAGAAAGCCAAGATTGGAACGTTCCAATGTTTCCTTCATGGCAGTAACCGTATAGGAATCCTCCGTCATGCTGACTACCGTAAGGCACACACCATTGTGAGACACACTTTGGTCTATCTTCAATTCATTTACAAATGAGCACTTGAACGTGAAGTGTACGTTCTCTTGTTCTTTTACCAATGCCACGAGGGTGGCGCATTCTTCTACTATTCCGGAAAACATAAGTCTATTTATAATTTAGTGATTTACAATTCCTCATTCTGGTGGTACAAAGATAATGCAAATTGAGCGCAGAACTTTCATGCTTGCATGAAAAAGTTCTGCCGAGATGCAGTTTATCTTCTCTAAAGATACGAAATAAATGGGACATAGGTACAAAAAAAATGGAGCTTTTCACAAAGCCCCATTTTTCAGTTTTCAATAGGTATTAGTTTTTTTTAAGGTAAAAAGATTGTTTTCAGGATAACGCTGCAAATATAGCGGCTTTTCGAGATACTTACCAAATTTAAAAACATGTCTTATAACATCTTTTTGAAATTTCTTTGGTTTTATTACCACTTATGTAGCCTTTCTACACCCGCAATCGTTTTCAGTGGACAAATATATATCATTTTTCTAACAAACACTAAATTTTATCTAAAAAAGAGCTTATTTCTTAGTTAAAGGGTAATGTTCGTCTGTTTTTCCGCTATGTTTTAACACTTTTGCATCGATAAAGAAGACTATTTCTTCTGCAATGTTAGTGATGTGGTCGCCGGAACGCTCCAACTTACGGAACACACTTACCAGGTTCAAACAGGGCAGTACAGCCTCGGGATGCTGGGCAATGTAGTCTGCTAAAACAGTAGTAGCTTCTGCATTGATTTCATCCAATAAATTATCTTTAGCAAATACCGAAGTCGCCAAATCCTGATTTTCTTCCTGAAGAGCTTTCTTGGCAAGCTCCAGCATAGCAAGTACCTGCCTCTGCATTTCTTCCAGGCGCAATCGTTTCAGAAGTTCCGGATCAAGAACCGGTTCCTTGCAATTCAGAACGAAGCGGGCAATACCCTCGGCAAAGTCACCAAGACGCTCCAGATTCGTATTGATCTTCAGCATGGCAAGCACAAAGCGCAGGTCGATGGCTACAGGATTATACAAAGCAATGATATCTTCAATATCGCTGTCTATCTTCAATTCTAGGGCATTCACACGACGTTCACGTACCAGTACCTGTTGCGCCAGTTCACGGTCAAAGGTCAGCACAGCCTCCCCTGCCCTATCGAGCTGGTTATATACTAAGGTCCACATTTCGTCTATTTCTTTTTTCAGCAAGACGAGTTCCGATTCGATAAACTTTACCATAAATTTCTATTTTAAGATTACTTGTATCATGAATTAAAGGAAGCCCGAGGTTCCTTTTTGTTTCTCCACAGGAAACAAACGCTTACCCGAAGCGTCCCGTAATGTAATTCTGAGTCTCCACCTTATCAGGGTTCGTAAATATTTTCTTGGTATCGTCAAACTCCACCATTTGCCCCAGATAAAAGAACGCTGTTTTATCACTAACGCGAGCAGCCTGCTGCATATTGTGTGTAACGATAACAATCGTATACTGCTCTTTCAGTTCGTGAATAAGTTCTTCTACCTTAGCCGTAGAAATGGGATCGAGTGCAGAAGCCGGTTCGTCCATCAGTAACACGGAGGGAGATACAGCCATGGCACGAGCTATGCAAAGACGCTGCTGCTGTCCGCCGGAAAGTGCATAGGCAGAAACTTTCAGTTTATCCTTTACTTCATCCCACAAAGCTGCCCCTTTCAAGGATTCTTCTACACGCTGGCGGATGAAGCTACTGTCTGTCACGCCATTCACTCGAAGTCCATAGGCCACATTCTCAAAGATGCTTTTCGGAAAAGGATTAGGACGCTGAAATACCATACCTACCTTCTTGCGAAGTTCATCTACCTGAATATCTTTTCCATAGATATTCTCTCCATCGATATGAATCTCACCTGTCAGGCGGGTATTGGGAATAAGATCGTTCATGCGATTGAACAACCGGAGGAAAGTAGATTTGCCACATCCCGAAGGTCCGATAAATGCTACTACCGAACGTTCTTCTATCGACATGCTGATACCTTTCAAAGCATGGAAATCTCCATACCAGAAGTTTACATTATTTGTTTCTATTTTACCAATCATTTTATTTTCTGTTTTATTCCTGTTAGTTCATCTTTACTTTTTTCTCGAAATATTTTCGCAAAGCATTTGCCAGAAGATTTACCAAAAGGATGATTACGATTAAGACCAGAGCCGTGCCATAAGCCAGTGGAAGCTGGGCATCCATATCTGTGCCACTGGTAGAAATAACATACAGATGATAGGGCAATGCCATACACTGGTCGAGTATACTTGTGGGAAGTTGTGGAAGGAAATAGGCGGCACAAGTAAACAGGATAGGTGCAGTCTCGCCGGAGACACGTCCCAGAGCCAGAATCAGCCCCGTAATCACATTAGGCATCGCCATAGGCAGAACAACGTGCCAGATAGTCTGCAACTTGGTGGCCCCTAACGCACGGCTTCCCTCACGTAGAGTATCGGGAATGGCTTTCAACGCTTCCTCTGTGGTACGGATAACTAAAGGTACACACAGCAATCCCAACGTAAGTGAACCGGCCAGGATGCTATCGCCAAATCCCATATAGTTAACAAATAAAGCCATACCGAAAAGACCAAAGACGATGGAAGGTATGCCGCTCAGGTTGTTTGTCATCATTCGGATGAACCGGACTACCCAGCCTTTCGGCGCATACTCATTCATATAGATTCCACTCATCACTCCTACCGGAAAGGCAAACAGGGCACTGCCTATCATCAAATAGAATGTTCCGACAATGGCGGGGAAAATACCTCCTGCCGTCATGCCGTCCGTGGGGGCAGTAGTCAGGAACTCCCAGCTGATAACTCCCACACCTTTATATATAATGAAGCCGAGAATGGCAAAGAGTATCCCCACCACTGTCAGGCTCAGCAAACGGAATGTTCCGAATGCAATACGTTGCGAAAGATGTTTCCTATCTATCATACTTATTTTTCTTTTCTCTATAAGACATTATCTTTTCCGGGCTGACACAGCTTCTACCGTGAAGTTTATCAGCAAACTAATAAAGAACAGCACTACACCCAAAAGAAATAAGGCTTCATAATGTGCTCCCCCGGCAGGTGCTTCTCCCAGTTCCGCTGCAATCGTTGCAGGTATAGTACGCAACGGTTCCAGAATGGTATGCGGTATGACTGCCGCATTACCTGTCACCATCAGTACCGCCATTGTTTCGCCGATAGCACGTCCGATTCCCAATACCACACCGGAAGTGATACCTGATACGGAATAAGGTATCACCACCTTATATATGGTCTGCCATTGTGAAGCCCCCAATGCAAGGCTGGCTTCCCGCATGGCACGGGGACAGTTGCGCATAGCATCTTCCGTCACCGTTATAATCGTAGGCAATGCCATTATAGCCAATACGATGCTTCCCGCCAGTCCACTTTCACCCACAGGCAGATTGAATACTTTCTGGATGAATGGTACAATCACAATCAGTCCGAAGAAACCATAGACCACCGATGGAATGCCACTCAGCAACTCAATGATCGGTTTCAGCAGATTACGTATCCTGGAATTTGCCACTTCGGACATATAGATAGCAACTGAAAGCCCAAAAGGCAATGCTATCAGGATGGCAAATAAACTCACCCACAGTGTACCGGTTATTAAGGGTAGAAAACCGAATTGTGCGGCAGGTGTAGCCGTCGGAAACCATTCCGCCCCCGCAAAGACATCTTTCACCGAAATGGTGTTATCCTGCAATAAGTGGACGGAATCCGGACGAACAATAAACTGTTGCGGTACAAAAGCAATAATGCCTGGCGTACGTTCCACCAGTTCGGTAATCTTTACTCCGGCATGTTCATAAGCTGCCCCCAGTTCTTCCTCGGTATAATACTGAGTGATATCTTCCAAACGGAAAAGCCGGATGGGCATATCCTGCCCCCCGACTTCATTCCAGTTTGTTATCTCCTCATCGAAAACATCTTTTATCTGAGCTGGGGTTAGCTCACTTACCTTATTATCTTTATTCAGTGCCAATACATATCCTTCTTCAATGACCCGACTGTTGAACAGTCCCAACGCCTCGGAAAAGAGAAACAGGATGATGAGCACAATGGTGATGCTTGTTACAAAACCGCTACAAGCTAACACTCCTTCTATTATTTTCTCAAAAAGCTTCTTCATAAATGGCTATTGAATTTCGTATGCAAAGAAACCGCGTCGATGTTAAGAAAGTGTGACTAAGGTTTGAAAGAAATGTTTCAAACCTATTACAAAAGCGTTACAACCTCCAAAAACACAAGTTTTGTAATTAGATTGTAATGCGCAATTGTTTTATTTGCAATCAATAAACAAATAGAATAATATTTGGGTTCTATTATCACCCCATTTCAAGTATAATAAAATTCATTATAAATAGAATCAAAAACAATTTTGAATAAAATGAAAACAATAAGTATCATCCTACTCCTGACATTAGCTGTAAGCAGCCTACAGGCGCAACGCATCAAAGGCAGTGACACCGTACTACCTGTAGCACAACAGACTGCCGAAAGATTTATGGCCCTCAATCCCGACGCCCGTGTTACCGTAACCGGTGGTGGCACCGGAGTGGGTATTTCCGCTCTATTGGACGGAACGACAGATATTGCCATGGCATCCCGCCCCATTAAATTCAGTGAGAAGATGAAAGTAAAGACAGCCGGAAAAGAAGTGGAAGAAGTGATCGTAGCTTACGATGCCCTTGCCGTTGTGGTTCACCCCTCCAATCCCGTAAAGCAACTGACGCGCCAACAACTGGAAGATATCTTCCGAGGTAAGATTACGAATTGGAAGCAAGTGGGTGGAGATGACCGTAAAATCGTGGTGTACTCTCGCGAAACATCTTCGGGTACTTATGAATTCTTCAAAGAAAGTGTTCTCAAAAATGAAAATTATATGAGTAGCAGCCTCTCTATGCCTGCCACCGGTGCCATTATACAATCTGTCAGCCAAACGAAGGGAGCAATAGGATACGTAGGATTGGCTTATCTTTCCCCTCGCGTCAAATCACTGTCCATATCTTACGACGGGACACACTTTGCCCCACCTACTATGGAGAGTGCTACAGATAAGAGTTACCCCATTGTGCGGCCTCTATACTATTATTATAACACAGAAAACTCCGAACAAGCAACCCCTCTCATTCATTTCATCCTTTCACCTGCAGGTCAGGAAATCATTAAAAAGAGTGGATATATTCCCGTGAAATAAGAATATACGAAAAAAAAGCCTTACTTTTGCGACTAAATTGTAGAATATATAATATAGAACCTTAGAATATATACATACCAATTATGGCAGATATTAAGAGCGAAGAAGCAGGCGAAAAAAAGAGCCTCAACTTCATTGAACAAATTGTTGAGAAAGACTTGAAAGAGGGTAAAAATGGTGGTAAAGTGCAAACACGTTTCCCGCCGGAGCCCAACGGATACCTCCACATCGGACATGCCAAGGCAATTTGCCTTGATTTTGGTATTGCAGCCGACCACAATGGCATTTGCAATTTGCGTTTCGATGATACGAATCCGACCAAAGAAGATGTGGAATATGTAGAAGCTATCAAGGAAGATATCCAATGGCTGGGTTATCAGTGGGGTAATGAATACTACGCATCCGATTACTTCCAGCAATTATGGGACTTTGCCATCCGCCTTATTGAAGAAGGTAAAGCATATATCGACGAGCAGACTTCGGAACAAATAGCACAGCAGAAAGGCACTCCTACCCAACCGGGTATAGAAAGCCCTTACCGTAACCGTCCGATAGAGGAAAGCCTCTCCCTGTTCAAGAAAATGAATACGGGTGAAATAGCAGAAGGCGCTATGGTGCTTCGTGCCAAGATTGATATGGCAAACCCGAATATGCACTTCCGCGATCCTATCATCTATCGCGTAGTGAACCATCCGCATCACCGTACTGGTACAACGTGGAAGGCCTATCCGATGTATGACTTCGCTCACGGACAAAGTGACTACTTTGAAGGTGTAACGCACTCTCTCTGTACATTGGAATTTGTTCCCCACCGTCCGCTCTACGATCTCTTTGTAGACTGGGTAAAGGAGGGTAAAGATCTGGATGATAACCGCCCCCATCAGTATGAATTCAACAAGCTGAATCTCAGCTATACCCTGATGAGCAAGCGCAACCTGCTGATTCTGGTAAAAGAAAAACTGGTGAACGGATGGGATGATCCCCGTATGCCGACTATCTGTGGTTTCCGCCGTCGCGGATACTCACCTGAGTCTATCCACAAATTTATTGATAAAATAGGATATACCACATACGATGCACTTAATGAATTCGCTCTACTGGAAAGTGCCGTACGCGAAGACCTTAATACCCGTGCTACGCGTATCTCAGCGGTAGTGAATCCGGTGAAACTGGTTATCACCAACTATCCGGAAGGAAAAGTGGAAGAACTGGAGGCAATCAATAATCCGGAAAAACCGGAAGAAGGCAGCCATTTCATTGAGTTCAGCCGCGAACTGTGGATGGAACGCGAAGACTTCATGGAAAATGCTCCGAAGAAATATTTCCGTATGACTCCGGGCCAGGAAGTACGCTTAAAGAGTGCTTATATCGTGAAATGTACCGGTTGCAAAAAAAATGAAGCCGGAGAAGTAGTTGAAGTATATTGTGAATATGATCCGAACACCAAGAGCGGTATGCCCGAAGCAAACCGTAAGGTGAAAGGTACCCTGCACTGGGTAAGTTGTGATCATTGCCTTGAAGCAGAAGTACGCCTCTACGACCGCCTTTGGAAAGTGGAAAATCCACGTGACGAACTGGCTGCTATCCGCGAAGCTAAAAACTGTGATGCACTGGAAGCGATGAAAGACATCATCAATCCGGACTCACTGAATATATTGCCTCATTGCTACATTGAAAAATACGCCGCCGGCATGAAACCGCTTACTTATTTGCAGTTCCAGCGCATCGGATATTTCAACGTAGATCCAGACTCCACACCTGAGAAAATGGTATTCAACCGCACTGTAGGCTTGAAAGATACCTGGGGCAAAATAAATAAATAAAAATAGGATTATAGGAGTAAACAATTAATGAGCAATAAAAACCTGCTGTCCGGCAGGGATAAAGAGTTACAGGAACTTGCCGAACAATATGAAGCGGCAATGTCCGAAAACAAACCGTTCTATCAGGATGCAGATGAGTTAGCTGATCTTGCCGACTGGTATGGTACAAAGAAAAGATATGATAAGGCTTTTGAGATTGCAGAATATGGATTAAAGCTGCATCCCGATAGCACTGAACTTATGATTGAATACGCTTACCTGCATCTGGATAACGGAAAGAAAGCGAAAGCACGTGAAATCATTGAAAATCTTCCCGATACTTATTCGCCGGAAGCAAAAGTGGTGCGTGCCCATTTGCTATTGAGTGAAGGTAAACTGGATGATGCCGAACAGTTACTCGACACGATTGAAGATAAAGCTGATCTGGCAAATGTGGTAGATGTATCCTATATGTATCTTGACATGGGGTATCCGGATAAAGCCTTGGCATGGCTTGATCCGGTAAAGGAAGAATATTCTGATGAAGAAGCCTATATTGCCGTGGTTGCAGACTGCCTTTATGGCAAAGGCATGACCGAGGAAGCAATTCCTTTGTATAACCGCCTCATAGACATGAATCCATATTCGGCTCCTTACTGGTTCGGATTGGCAAGATGCCACTTCGAAGAGATGAACTTCAACCAAGCTATTGATGCTTGCGATTATGCATTGGTGGGTGACGATGAATTTGCAGACGCCTATGTAATGAAAGGGCATTGCTTCTACCAATTAGGTAACGAAGATGCTGCTCTGGAGTATTATCAGAAAGCGGAGGAGCTTCATGGACTTGCTCCCGAATTTATCTATACATACATTGGATTATGCAAGGTATCCAAAGGAGAATGGAAGGAAGGCTATGAAAACCTGGAAAAAGCAATTCTGGAAAATGAAACAGATGAAATTGCTTCTCCAATACTGCCCAGCTTATATGCCAATGCAGGGCTTTGCCTCTCCAAGATGGGGAAGAAACGTAAAGCACACCAATATTGTAAAAAAGCACATAAACTGTCACCGGAAGAGCCGGAATCTCTTCTGATAGAGGGTCGCATATACATTGAAGAAGGGGACTACGACAAAGGAATAAAGCAGTGGGCAAAGGCCTTGAATTGCTCCCCTACTGCCGACACTTGGAATGAAATAGGTATGCATAGCATGGAAATCGGTTATCTGGATTATGCCAAGATAGCTTTTGAACGTGTCTGCGAATTGGAACCGGACTTTGATGGTATCAACGAGAAGTTGACGGTACTCTACATGACACTGCATGATAAAGAGAACTTCATAAAGTATAATCAGAAATGCCCCCGCCCATTCGATTTAAAAGAATTGGAGAAGATGCAGATGCTTATGGAAAGCGAAGACCGGGAAGACCTGGCCGCTTATATGCAAAACATCATAAAAGCATTGCAATAAAAAAGAATAGAGAGTAAAGGAATCTTTACTCTCTATTTTATATATACCATCAAGATATTTGTTTGTTATCTCTTATTTAGCACTACGAGTAGAAAGCTTTTCCAGAAAATATACCAGGAAGAAACCCACTATCATCAATACTACAGCCTCAACAACATACTGATTGGGCAGAATATTACTTTCAACTAATGGCTTCACTACTCCATGATTATCAGTAAAAGTTTCTATGGTTTCCTTCCAAGGCCACACTTTGTTTAGTGAACCCAACATGAAACCTGTCAATACAGCCAATGTTATATTGCGGAAATGCTTTAATGCATACGAAAGAATCCGTGAAAAAGAAGTTATTCCAATAAAAGCACCCACAAAAAACACTAATAAAACCGTTATATCAAGTGTTTTGACAGCTTCCATTATAAAGAAGTACTTACCTAACAGTACCAGAATAAAACTTCCCGATATACCCGGCAATATCATAGCACAAATGGCAATCGCTCCACAAAGGAATATAAAAAATAAGTTGGAAGGAGTTTCAGCAGGAGTTGCTACCGTAATATAATATGCAACTGCCACACCTATAATAAATGCCGGAATCGTTTTCTTGTTCCATTCCTTTATGTCTTTTCCTACAAACCATGTGGATGCCAGTACCAGTCCGAAAAAGAAAGCCCAAACCATAACCGGATGGTCCGTAAGCAACCATGTGATAATTTTAGCTAATGAAAATACGCTGATTCCAATTCCCGCCAGCAGAGAGATCAGAAAATTACCGTTAATCGCTTTCCAGAATGCTCCCCATTTTCCTGTGAAAAACAACTTTAAACTTTTTCCGTTAATGCTTTTTATCGAATCTATCAATTCGTCATAAATACCTACAATAAAAGCAATTGTTCCCCCCGATACACCGGGAACCACATCGGCTGCTCCCATTCCCACACCTTTCAGCATGAGTAGGGCGTAGTCTTTTAAACCTCGTTCCATCTTTTTCTTTATCAATTAACCATTAATACTTGATTTATGGGACGCAAAGTAAAACAAAAAAAGCCAGTTACTTACTATAAATCAATCAAAAATATCCGAAAAACACATTGGAATTTTATACAATAGTTAGATACAGGTATAAAAAAGAAATGGTGTATAATAATCTCACGACTACTATACACCTGGTCTTTTCTAATTGCTTATTAAAATCTGAGGTTTACTACTTTACAGCCTCTATTGCTTTGTCATAATCCGGCTCCTGGGTAATTTCAGGTACCAGTTCAGTATATGCAACCTTTCCATCCTTACCGACAATAACTACTGCACGTGCCAGCAAGCCCCCCAACGGTCCATCTGCCATACGCACACCGTAACTTTCATCAAAATCAGAGAAACGGAAATCAGACAAAGGAATTACATTTTCAATACCTTCCGTAGTACAGAACCGTGCATGGGCAAAAGGCAAATCTTTGGAAATCGCCAAAACCACTGTATCTGGCAGACTCGCTGCCAGCTTGTTGAACTTGCGCACAGATGTTGCACAAACACTGGTATCCAAACTTGGAAAGATATTCAATATTACATTCTTACCTTTCAAATCTTTCAAAAAGAAAGAAGAAAGATCTGTTTTTACTAACTCGAAGTCGGGAGCAACTGTCCCTACTTTTATAAACTCACCGATAATCTTAACCGGCTGTCCTTTAAATTTTGTTGTAGCCATAGTTTTCTTGTTTTATATGTCTATATAACAAACGAACTGTTGGAAAAGTTCGCCCAAAACTTTTCCAACTGCAAATTGTTACTCTCACAAACATGATTACAATAACCATTTAAAATTAAATTTGCATGAAAACTTTATTTGACGAACTTCAATGCGAAGTAAAAAACTGGTGGATGTCTCTCTTACTTGGTATACTCTATGTAGTAGTTGCTATAAGTCTGATGTTTGCTCCGTTCAGCGGTTATGCAGTTTTGAGTATTCTGTTCAGTATATCGATGCTGTTCAGCGGTTTGTTAGAGATTTCTTTCGCCGTAAGCAACCGGAAGAATGTTTCCAGCTGGGGTTGGTATCTGGCAGGCGGTATCATCGACATGATATTAGGTTTCTATCTGATAGCTTATCCGCTGTTAAGCATGGAAGTAATTCCATTCATCATTGCATTCTGGTTAATGTTCCGCGGCTTTTCTTCCATCGGCTATGCCATGGATCTGAAAAGATATGGTACCAGAGACTGGGGATGGTATATTGCCTTCGGCATATTAGCTGTGATTTGTTCACTCCTCATTCTGTGGCAACCGGCAATAGGTGCCATGTATGCTGTCTACATGATCTCATTTGCATTCCTTATTATCGGATTTTTCCGCATTATGTTGTCTTTTGAGTTGAAGAACCTTCATAAGCGAGGAAGAAGTATGAGAGATAAAAATGAAGAAAAAGAAATTCCAGTAGGATAAGTAGCAATCCAGCCCGGAAAAACGAGTTGACTAAAGAACCTGGCAACAGGAACTCGCCAACTCGCTTTTTCATTAGTTACACCTCAGAAAGCGATGCATAGTGGTTCTGGATACCCCCATCTGACGAGCTAATTCCGAACAAGAAACACCTCGCTTGGATTCACGCATCAAACGTCTTTTATTCTCACGGAGTACTCGCATTGCAGGACAGGTTCCTTTTTTACGTCCTAACTTGACACCTTCCTGTTTTCGTCTTGCCAACGCTTCCTTAGTCCGCATGGAAATCAAATTACGCTCTATCTCCGCCATCAATCCAAATGCAAACCCCAATACTTTACTGTTAATGTCATTTTGAAAAACATATCCCTCTTTCGTGCTGTACAAAATAATTTCTTTCTTTATACACGAATTGAGAATGGTCATGATTTCTAACAAGGTGCGACTCAATCTTGAAATCTCCGTTACAATCAACGCATCCCCCCGCTGCATCCGGTTCAACATCCCCGACAGCTTTCGCTCCTTACTACTCACACTACCGCTCACTGTCTCAGTGTACCACTTGTCAATCTTCAATCCATTTTTCTCTGCAAAGCGCAGAAGTTCTTCACGCTGATTAGCCAGAAACTGCTTTTCTGTACTCACTCTTAAATAAGCTACTACCATAATTTTGTTGTTTTTATAGGTTTAACAGTGCCAAAGAACAGCAATAACAGTGAAAAATCACAATATCATTAAGCTATGAAATACAGCAAGTTCGCGCACTTTACCCCTTTTATTTTACATCACTCATTTCGAAGATGGCAAAGCAAATTATGTAGGAATACACATTTCCATACCGGAAGCTGGTTATAAAAAGAAACAAGAAAAAATCTTCTTTCTTTTCTATAATAGACTATTTTTCCTTTTCAACTTCCCACAAGTCCTATTATTAAGTTCTTGAAACGTTAATTATCTAATTATGAATGCATTGCATTTACCAGCTGTTCACATCATAATGTAAAAGCATTTACCTCAGCATGTAACGGTCTTTACCCCATATTGTAACGACCTTTACCACGGTATGTAACGGTCTTTACCGCGTCATGTAACGGTCTTTACCGCGTCATGTAACGGTCTTTACCGCGACATGTAACGGTCTTTACCGCGACATGTAACGGTCTTTACCGCGACATGCGAACAGGATTAGCATGGGGGATAAAAAGAGTTACCATGAAAGAAAACGACCTCATCTCTGTAAGATTTCAATTCCGCTCTTCCCATAAAAAATGAATAGATTCATTTTATTCTACCCTTCGTTTGCATTATCTTTGTGGTCAGTTTTATAACAAGAATATAAATTCATAATTAAAAAACAAAGAAATTATGGCAATGCATACATGGTTTGAGTGCAAAATCCGTTACGAGAAAGTAATGGAAAACGGAATGAACAAGAAAGTAACCGAACCCTATTTGGTAGACGCACTCAGCTTCACGGAAGCAGAAGCACGTATTATTGAGGAAATGACACCGTTTATTTCAGGAGAGTTTACGGTATCGGACATCAAACGTGCTAACTATAGCGAATTATTCCCAAGCGAAGAAGAAGCCGCAGATCGCTGGTTCAAATGTAAACTGGTCTTCATCACTCTGGATGAAAAGAGTGGAGCTGAAAAGAAAACATCGACTCAGGTATTGGTACAAGCTGCCGACCTCCGTGATGCCGTTAAGAAGCTGGATGAAGGTATGAAGGGTACAATGGCTGATTATCAAATCGCTTTAGTGTCCGAAACACCTCTTATGGATGTATATCCGTACAGTGCAGAACCCAATGATAAACCGGAGGTTTAATATATATATATATTAGTATCATGAATATTGCAGATAATCTTCAACAAGTGCTGAACGAACTACCTGAAGGGGTGCGATTGGTAGCTGTTTCCAAATTTCACCCCAATGAAGCGATAGAAGAAGCTTATCGCTCCGGGCAGCGAGTGTTCGGTGAAAGTAAGGTGCAAGAAATGACTGCCAAGTACGAAAGCCTTCCCAAAGACATTGAATGGCATTTTATCGGGCATCTGCAAACTAATAAAATAAAGTATATTGTACCCTACGTAGCTCTGATTCACGGCATTGATTCATACAAGCTTCTTGTTGAGGTCAATAAACAGGCCGAAAAGGCCGGGAAAGTGGTCAACTGCCTGCTGCAACTACACATTGCAGAGGAAGAGACTAAATTTGGTTTCAGTTTTGAAGAATGTCGGGATATGTTAGCGGAAGGTGAATGGAAAACTCTCAGTAACATACAATTGTGCGGCTTGATGGGCATGGCGACAAATACAGACGACAATGAACAAATAGAGAAGGAATTTTGTTCATTAAGTAGCTTCTTCAAAGAAGTGAAAGACTCATGGTTTGCCGACACAGAGGCTTTTCGGGAGTTGTCCATGGGAATGTCCCACGATTATCACCAAGCTATTGCAGCTGGAAGTACTCTGATACGCGTAGGAAGCAAAATCTTTGGAGACAGAACGTATTAATCATTATTCATTAAACATTATTACCATGGCAACATTAAAAACTACTTTTGCCGGGTTAGAATTAAGAAACCCGATTATCGTCAGCAGTTCAGGCTTAACTGATAGTGCTGAAAAAAATCAGAAATTCTATGAAGCCGGTGTCGGTGCCATTGTTCTGAAATCTCTTTTCGAGGAGCAGATCATGATGGAAGCTGACTGGCTCGGAGATCCGAATATGTACCCGGAAGGCAGTGATTACTTGGTAGAATACGTCCGCCAGCATAAGCTGTCTGAATATCTGGAATTGATAAAAGAGACTAAGAAAGTATGTCCTATTCCTGTTATTGCCAGTATCAACTGCTATCAGGATGCTGAATGGGTAGGCTTTGCACAACAAATGGAAGCTGCAGGTGCTGATGCTATAGAAATTAATATTTTGGCGTTACAAACAGGTGTTCAGTACAATTACGGTTCATTTGAACAACGTCATATTGATATTCTCAGCCACATCAAAAAGACAGTTCGCATTCCGATCATTATGAAGCTGGGCGACAACCTTACTAATCCGATAGCTTTGATAGACCAGTTATATGCCAATGGAGCTGCCGCTGTTGTATTGTTCAATCGTTTCTATCAGCCGGATATCGATATCGAGAAGATGAAGCAAATCTCAGGAAATGTATTCAGTACAGGAGCTGATCTGGTTAAATCTTTACGCTGGATAGGTATTGCCTCAGCAGCAGTAAACAAGCTGGATTACGCAGCATCAGGCGGTATTCATTCTCCCGAAGGAATCGTAAAAGCAATTCTTGCAGGAGCTTCAGCCGTAGAAATCTGTAGCGCATTCTATCAAAACAGTTATGCACTTGTAGCAGAATATACCCGTTTCCTGAATTTATGGATGGATCGTAAAGGAATGGAAACAATCTCTCAATTCAAAGGAATGTTGAATGTTAGCGATTTGAATGGTGTGAATACCTTCGAACGTACTCAGTTCATGAAATATTTCTCCAGTAGAAAATAGCAGGAACCACACAACATATCATTATACGTAATGCCCCTTAACATATATTGTTAGTGTATCTAACGTATATTGTTACGGGACATTACATTTATTTATTACTATTTCCTTACAGGATGACTTAATCCGGTTTCTTGTCCAATGCTTCAAAACATGAATTCTTACTGATAAATTCAGGAACAATATCCTTCATAGCTGACACAATCTTCATCTGATCATAAGTATAACTAACATCTATCAGTTTTTGGATACGCTCTTTTACTTCGTCATAATCATATTCACGGACTGTTGCAATCATGATCTTCTCATGGTAAGTCGGTTTGGTCAACTCTTTTACATTCAGCAACTCTTCATAAAGTTTTTCTCCATGGCGTAGTCCTGTAAACTCAATCTTCACATCCGTACGTCCTGAAAGACTGATCATACGTTTGGCAAGATCTACAATCTTCACCGGCTTACCCATATCAAAGATATAAATCTCACCCCCATTTCCCATACTACCGGCTTCGAGTACCAAGCGGCAAGCTTCAGGAATCGTCATGAAATAACGGATAATTTCAGGATGAGTAACAGTCACCGGACCACCACGTTGTATCTGATCGCGGAAGCGGGGAATTACAGAACCGTTGGAGCCTAATACATTGCCGAAACGTGTCGTAATGAATTGGGTTACATGCCCACCTTTCTGTTGCAGCTTCTTCGCCAAAGACTGTACATAAATCTCACAAATACGTTTAGAACATCCCATCACATTTGTGGGGTTTACAGCTTTATCGGTAGAAATCATTACAAACTTCTCAGCTCCATATTTCACAGCCAAATCAGCAATAGTACGGGTTCCATACACATTAATCTGAATAGACTCTGAAACATTGTCCTCCATCATCGGCACATGCTTGTAAGCAGCCGCATGAAAAATATACTGAGGTTTATATTCTTTAAAGATTTCTTCCATACGCGTAGCATTGGAAATATCTGCAATAATCGTTTCCGCATCAATATCACGCCAACGGTCCTGTAACTCCAGACGAATATCATGCAACGGAGTTTCTGCCTGATCTACCAGAATCAACTTATAAGGATTGAAAGAGGCTACCTGACGCATAATTTCACTACCGATAGAACCGGCAGCACCAGTTATCATCACCCGTTTTCCTTCCAGATGAGAAGCTACCTTATGGATATCGATTTCAATAGGGTTACGTTGCAAGAGGTCTTCAATCTGTATTTCTTTCAGTTGGGTACGGTTCAAAGTCTGCCCACTCCATTCACTCAAAGGAGGCGCAGTCATTAATTTGATATTATGAGCCAAAAGACGGTCAGCCATATCTGATCTTTTCAGTTCCTCCATCTTGGCAGGCGAAATAATAATGGTATGCACATCACGATCGTTCAGTACATCAATCAGCGTCTCGTCATTGGGAAATACTTTCACTCCCATCATCACCTTATTTATCAGCTCCGGCTCATCGGCAATGAAACCACGCAGACGATAGTGATTACGCAAATTTACACGCAATGCTTTAGCAATATTGACTCCTGCCTCCTTAGCACCATAAATAAAGACATTGGCACTATGACTTCCATCGAAATTCAGCAGTTCATAAAACATCTTCACAACAATGCGCGAACAAGACATCATGGCAAAACTAATAATATATGCCATGAAGAATACGCTCACAGGTGCCAGGCGAACATCCATGTAGCTTGATAAAAGCACACTCGAAATCATCAGCAGCGCATAAGACACTGTTAATGAAACGAAGATGCGCATAATATCTATAAACGAAGAAAAGCGCAACACATTGGAATATGTGCGGAATATCCGAAAGAATACCAAGTTGACAATAACTGTACATACAATCGTTTTGTCAATGGTAGAGGATTCCAGGAAAATACTCCGGAAATCATATCGAAGTGCATAAGCCAACAGGCTGGATACAACGATTATCAATACATCGATCAACAGAATAGTCCAAATCGGCAATACCTTTGCTGAGAGGTATCGATGAAAAAATTTATGTTTCATTTCGTTTGACAGTTTTGTTTTAGGCGAGGCAAAGATACATTATTTTTTATCAAATATGGGAAGAAAAAGATAAAAATGTGTGATAAAATTAAATGGCGGCAAAGTTACGTATATAACCTTGCCGCCATATTTATTGCCTATAAAGCTCTGTTACATCAAATTACTAGCTAATTCACTTAGTTGACTACGCTCTCCTTTTAACAAATTCACATGAGCAAAAAGGTTCTGATCTTTCATACGATCAATCATGTAAACCAAGCCATTGGACTGACTGTCCAGATACGGTTGGTCTATCTGCTGAATATCACCGGTAAACACCATTTTGGTTCCTTCGCCAGCACGGGTGATAATAGTTTTTATTTCATGTGGAGTCAAGTTTTGTGCTTCATCAATGATGCAATAAGTTTCACTCAAACTACGTCCGCGAATGAAAGCTAACGCCTCGATTACCAGCTGCTCGCTTTTCTGCATATCTTCCAAACGTTTTACTTCAGTAGAATTAGAAGCAAACTGACGCTTAATGACATTCAGATTATCGAACAAGGGCTGCATGTAAGGTGCCACTTTCTCTTTTGCATCACCCGGTAGGAAGCCAATGTCTTTATTGGATAGAGCAACAATCGGACGTGCCAGCAGAATCTGTTTATAATCATTCATCTGACTAAGGGCAGCTGCTAAAGCTAGCAGAGTCTTTCCTGTACCAGCTTTACCCGTCAGAGCAACCAACTTAATATTAGGATCAGTCAACACTTCGAAAGCAAAACTTTGTTCAGCATTTCTGGGTTCAATACCATAATTCTTTGTTTTATTTACCCGGCAGATTGTATGTGTAAAAGGATTGTAACGTGCAAGAACACTATTCCTGTCACTCTTCAGGATAAAACATTCATTCGGGTGAATAATATCTTTGAAATCAAACTCACTGATATCCAGTCCTTCTCTGGAAGAATAAATTCGGTCTATCAAAGCAGGATCAATTCCTTCGAATACCTCATTTGACTTTTCAAATATATCCACATTTATCACCTTGTCGTTGATATAATCTTCACAAAGCAGACCTATGGAACGTGCTTTCATCCGGAGGTTCACATCCTTAGTCACCAGGATGGTTTTCATGTCCTTCTTCTGGCGCGTCAACCAGTCCACTACAGCCAGAATCTTATGATCGGGAATACGCTCGGGGAATGAATCGAACACATCCGGAGCATCCACCGAACCGGCTATCACAAATAAACTTCCCAGACCTTCGCCCAGAGAGGCACCTTTATTGAAAAGATTGTCATCGGTAACTAAATCGAGTTCACGGAGAAATTCACGGGCATTGAAGTTAATCTGTTCATTCCCTTTCTTGAATTTGTCCAATTCTTCAAGAACTACGATGGGAAGATAAATGTCGTTCTCTTGGAAATTCTTAAGACAGTTATAGTCGTGAAGGATTACATTCGTATCAATCACAAAATTTTTCTTTGTTCCCATACTCTTTTAGATTTAAATTGTTGATATATTTGCCTCCAAGCGAAGATAAGCTACACATCGACATAAAAAATGAACAAGTTCATTTTATTCTGCTCTCAGTTTGCATTATCTTTGCAGCTTCTAAGATAGGAATTAAAAAGAGAGAATGGCTTGCTTTCTCGTTAAATATTTTAAAAGATGGATTATCAGAACACTTTATTATACTTATATAACAGTGTCCCCATGTTTCAACAGGTGGGAAGTTCAGCATATAAGGAAGGTTTAGAGAATACACTGGCACTGGACGAACACTTCGGACATCCGCACCGGAACTTCCACAGCATCCATGTAGGGGGAACTAATGGAAAAGGCTCATGTTCGCACACGCTTGCTGCCATTTTGCAGGAAGCAGGATATCGGGTAGGACTTTACACTTCTCCACACCTTGTAGACTTCCGCGAGCGTATTCGGGTGAATGGACAATCCATCCCGAAAGAGTATGTAGTCCGATTTGTAGAAAAAGAACGAAATTTCTTTGAACCTCTACATCCCTCTTTCTTTGAATTGACTACTGCCATGGCATTCCGTTATTTCGCCAATGAACATGTAGATGTAGCAGTTATTGAAGTAGGACTGGGTGGAAGACTGGATTGTACCAATATTATACATCCTGATTTATGTATTATCACCAATATAAGTTTCGATCATACCCAGTTCCTCGGTAATACATTAGAGAAGATAGCAAGCGAAAAAGCCGGTATTATCAAAAGCGGAATACCCGTTGTGATCGGAGAAACTACTCCCGAAACAAAACCTGTATTTACAAAAAAGGCTCGCGAAGTGGATGCGCCCATTTTCTTTGCAGAAGAAAACCAAAAAGATGAATACCCCGGATTGGAATGTGAACTGAAAGGATTATACCAAACTAAGAATACCCATACTTTACTCACAGCCATCGCACAGCTACAACAAGCCGGATACAATCTGAGTGAGCAAGCTGTCCGTAGTGGTTTTGCCCATGTCTGTGAACTAACCGGACTGATGGGACGTTGGCAGAAATTGCAGGACGCCCCTACTCTGATATGTGATACCGGACACAATGTAGGTGGTATCACCTATATCACAGAGCAGTTGAAACAGCAATCTTACCGAAAGTTGCATTTCATTATAGGTATGGTGAATGACAAAGACATACATGGGGTATTGGCATTGCTGCCCAAAGACGCTGAATATTACTTCACGAAAGCCAGCGTCAAACGTGCATTACCCGAAAATGAACTTTCACGGCTTGCCTCTGAAGCCGGATTACAAGGAAGTTGTTACCCGGATGTCCCTTCCGCCGTGCAGGCGGCACAAGAAAAAAGCCTCCCGGAAGACTTTATCTTCGTAGGAGGCAGTAGCTTTATTGTTGCTGACCTGTTAGCGAACCGCGATACACTCGATCTCCACTAAAGCATCCTTAGGCAGAGCTTTCACTGCAACAGCCGAACGAGCAGGGAAATCACCATCAAAATAGGTGGCATATACTTTATTCATATCTGCAAACAATGACATATCTTGCAGGAAAACAGTAGTCTTGACAATATTTGCCATCGTCAAACCTGCTTCTCCAAGGATATGCTTAACATTCTCCAATGACTGGCGGGCCTGTGCTTCAGCCCCTTCTGCCATCTGTCCGGTAGCTGCATCAATAGGCAACTGACCAGATACAAATATCATTCCATTCGCTTCGATAGCCTGGCTGTAAGGACCGATAGCTCCCGGTGCTTTCTGACTGCAAATTACTTTTTTCATTCCAATAATATTTTAATATTCAACAATTTACGATTTATGCAAGAAAAAAAACAGATATTCTATGCAGTATTCTGCAACTTCATGCATTTACCTAATAGGATTATACACAAAAGAAAAATTCACTTATACCTGTTTTAAAAACCTAGACTTAGCTAATTCTTTTTTGACACGGGAGTTTCCCGATAAAGGCTCGGCTTGTGAAAGCAGAGCCTTTTTTACAGACATATCATCTGTATTGCAACTACTTACAATGCTTCTCAATCAAGGCATCAACGTTCGGATCACCCAGCTCTTTTGCTTTCGCAAAACTAGCACAAGCCTCCTTATTCTGCTTCAACTGCAATTGTGCAACTCCCATCAAACGATAAGCTTCAGCATATTTAGGATCAATTGTCAAGGCATCTTTCAGAACTTTAATAGCTTCTTCATTTCTACCCACGCGAATATTCACCGCAGCAAGTTCCGAACGATAAGTCAACTCTTTCGGATTAAGTTCAATTGCTTTTGCCATATCATCCAACGCACGTTGGAATTGTTTTGCTTGGAAAGCGGCTTGTTCACGGTAATAGTAAAACACATCATTCACATTACCACGCACAGCTTTATAATATTCATCATAATCAAGCATTGCATTACGCCCCTGTCCGGCATTCATGCGTGCTTGGGCACGTTCCAACAGATAAGGGGCAGCATCTTCAGTGTACGGTTGCAGGCAATGTGCTATACAGCTATCCATCAAAGCCAACACTTCTTCCGGAGCTGCTTCCATCAATTCTTTTGTCTTAGCAGCACTAAAGAATGTAGCAGGAGAAACAATATTGGTTTTATTTACTTTCTCATAGCTGGCAAGAGCTGCTGCATAGTCTTTTTTAGCAAACTGAATATCACCTTCCAACTGAACATAAACCGGAAGTTCCTCAATTGCTATTGCTTTACGAACTTCATCCAATGCTTTGTCATATGTCCAATCTTTATAGGTGGTTTCCGGTTTAGTCAACTGATAATTATAAATTAATTTGGCACGATTGAAGTATGCATCATCTTTCTTTTGTGCTACCTCAAGTGCTTTATCTATATCAGCAGCCACCTTATCCATCGAACTTATTTCTTTCGACAAATACATTTGACTGTTGGCACGACGAAAATAACCATCGGCACTATTAGGATACTGGGCAATAAAATCATTCAGCAATTCGGCATATTGCTCCGGAGTTTGCTGTGAAGAAGCCATATAAAGATATACCAACGCTTGTTCTTCTGTATCAGGTAACGCTTTCTTAATGCCAATACTTGATAAAGCATGATCATTAAAAGAAAGAGGACTGATCTTCTGAGACATAGCATAATCAGCGCCTACCGCATAGCAAATGGTAGCTGTATCTTTTCCTGAAGATTTCTGTGCAAGACCGAAAACTTGTCCGTCAGCAGTCATTACCGGACAACTTACCATCTTGTCTTTCAGATGCATATCAAGCGTATAATAATGGTATTGTCCCTCTACCTTAGATTCTTCTTTTACCTGTCCGGCAGTATAAGAACGGTCCTTTTGTGTAGAATAAGGCAACAAGTAGACACTTGTACCTACAGTCGGAGCCGTAGGAGATACCACTAATGCAGGTACTTTTTTCCCTGAGATCGCTACACGGAACTTCACAACATCGTACATATCGTTTGCTCCCATGATAACTTCCACAGGCATTTGTTCGCCCTCTGAATTAATGACTACGGCACGTTGCGCACCTTTAAACAGACTATAATCAGACAGAGCCATTCCATCCTCGGTAACAAAAAATCCGTTTCCCGTATTGAGTATCTTATCACTCTCGTCGTATGTGACTACCGAGAAAACAGCACGCTTGGCTTTTTCCACCCATTTGGGTGCCTGAGCTACACTCCACTGTGCCAGCAAACAGAGGGTGAGTGTCAACAACAAGTTCTTTTTCATATCTTAGTTGGTTCTTTGTTTCACAGCTTCATAAATCAAAATACCTGCCGCAACAGAAACATTGAGCGACTCGATAGTACCCAGCATCGGGATTTTCACCCATTCATCACAAAGAGCCAGGTTCTCATAGGAAACGCCTTTATCCTCAGCTCCCATTATGATACACATCGGTCCTGTATAATCAGCTTTAGTATAATCATAGTCCCCCTTTTCCGTAGCTGCCACAATGCGGAAACCACTATCCTTGAGATATTGCAATGTAGTCTTCAGATTCTGCTCACGACAAACCGGCAGCACATGCAAGGCTCCGGCAGATGTTTTCATTGCATCTGCATTCACCGTTACACTTCCTTTAGCAGGAATAATAACAGCATCTACCGCTGCACACTCACAGGTACGGGCTATAGCACCAAAGTTACGAACATCGGTCACACCATCCAACATGACGAACAACGGATTCTTGCCCTCTTCGAAAAGAAAGGGCACCAAATCTTCTGTCTTCTGATACGTAACGGATGAAATAAAAGCAATCACCCCTTGATGGTTCTTACGGGTAATGCGGTTAATGCGTTCCACCGGAACACGTTGCACCGGAATCAAAGTTCCTTTTAGTGCAGCAAAAAGTTCTTTGGATAAATCGCTCTGAATGTCTTTCTTCACCAGAATCTTATCGATTTCCTTTCCTGCCTGTATTGCTTCTATCACAGCGCGAACGCCGAAAATCATTTCACTCTTATCAACCATCTTTGAGAATTAAAAATTAATAATTTAAAATTAAAGGCTATCTTTTGATACCAAGAAGCGCCTTTGCATTATTCAAAGCAGCTTCTGTCAAAGTAGCCCCACTTAGCATATGGGCTATTTCCTCTACCCTCTCCTCATCTGCCAGACTGCGTATGTGGCTGTTGGTTTCGGTTTCGTTATCTTGCTTATATACTTTATAATGTGCACATCCGCGTGCAGCAATTTGCGGCAAATGAGTAATACTGATTACCTGGCGATCCTGTTCGCCCATTTCCTGCATAATATCCGCCATACGATCGGCAATCTCACCGGATACTCCTGTATCTATTTCATCGAATACAATAGTGGGCAATTTCACCGCACCGGCTATCATGGCCTTGATGGACAGCATGACACGTGCAATTTCACCACCGGAAGCTACCGATGAAATGCTTTGCAATGCGCCGTTCTTATTGGCAGAAAAGAGAAAATTTACAGTATCTTCACCGTGTACGCCAGGTTCTTTTCTCATTCCCATTTCCACCTGAAAACGCACATTAGGCATACCCAACGGAACCAAACGTGAAGCCATCTGCTTCTCCACTTCACGGGCAGCACCGGTACGGGCTTTGGTAAGAACAGCAGCCTGCTTTTTCACCTTATTATATAAGGTATCGCAAAGAGTGGTCAACTCACCGATACGTTCATCATAAGAAGTAATGGCGGCCAACTTTGCTGCATATTCCTCAGTAAGCGCCAACAACTCTTCTACGGTAGTTACTCTATGCTTTTGCTGTAAGGTATAAATCAGATTCAACCGATCATTCACCTCTTCCAGACGCTCAGGGTTAAACTCGACATCCTCTTCCTGAGAAGAAACCTCCTGAGAAACATCTTTCAATTCAATATATGTACTTTCCAGACGTTCAGCAAGTTCTGTAGCCGGAGAATAGACCTTTTGCAGACCAAGCATTGTATTCAGACTTTCCTTCAACCCAGCCAGCAAACCGCCTTCATCAGAGGTCAGCAACTGCCCGACACGGAACAAACCGGCCTTTATTTCTTCTGCATGGCTCAATGTGTCCGTCTCTTGTTCCAGTTCTTCCTGTTCACCTGCAGATAAATTCGCTTCTTCCAACTGTTCCAACTGGAAACGGATATAGTCTTCATCTGCCTTATTCTGCTCAGCACGGGCTATAAGATCAGCCAGATCCTGTTGTGTCTGCTTCCATTCTCTGTACAAAGATTGATAAACGGAAAGTTGTTCATCATTATGAGACAATATATCGAGTACATTCAACTGGAATCCTTCTTTATTCAACAAAAGATTCTGGTGCTGAGAGTGCACGTCAATTAACTGTTCACCCAGTTCTTTCATTTGTACAAGCGAAGCCGGAGTATCATTGATAAATGCACGGCTTTTGCCGGATGCATACACCTCACGACGCAAGATACACTCTTCTTCATATTCCAGTTCATTCTCTTCAAAAAAAGGCTCCATACCATAAGCTGAAATATCAAAACGGGCCTCAATCACACACTTCGATGCACCCTGGCGAATGGCTTTTACTTCGGCACGCTGACCCAGCAACAAGCCGATAGCACCCAGTATGATAGACTTACCGGCACCCGTCTCACCCGTGATAACGGAGAAACCTGCACCAAAGCTAATATCAAGCTTTTCTATAAGCGCGTAATTCTGTATGTAAAGCGAACGTAACATGACTTATTTACAATTTTAAATCTTACCCACTTCCTATTATTGTTTTATCTTTTCCCACTCGGTAGTCAGCGAAGGATTGACAGAAGAAAGCAGCTCACAAACCTCTTCCTTTTCCTTCATTGCAGCACGGGAATAAAGATTAATCAATTCATCTTTTTTTATTTCAGTAAACAAACCGGGCAATGCCGACATAGGTTTATTCTGCTGCGCCTCTTTCAGACCGCTAAGCATAGATGTTATTGTAGCACGGGCACGGGCAGCATTCACTGAAAGTTCATCCATACCTGTACGATGATACCCATACATCAATTTGCGCAAAGGCGTCATACCATCTTCCAGATAATCGGAAACCAACGCATAACGATTCCGACTGCTATCGAACGCTTTCCAACCGGTTTCACCAAGATTCTGTGCAGCTGTTACAATATCTTCAGCCGCCCGAAAAAACTCCGTACCACCTTGTGGAGCCATCGTGTCCATGTCCAGTCCGATAATCATATAAGCATAGTAAGCAATTACTGCCGTCAGATTACTGTCAATAACATTATCCCGCAGTTCCAGCGGATCAAACTCACGATAGTTGAAAGCAACATCCGTATCTTTAAAGCTAAAAACTACCGTCTGATAACCGGATTGCCAGACAGGGCGTGTAGACTGCACTATCAACTCACATTTCCAACGCCCGTCCGCCTCATTATACTCTTTCACTGTCAAGTTCATAGAGCAACGAATCCGTTCATTCATTTCATACTGCGCCTGCGTCCACCGACGGGTATTGATAAACTCCATCAAAGCATTTTCAAGCGTAGTGAAAACCTGCGTACTCGTACCTTGTATCTGAGAATAATTCACCGTAAATTTACAATTCAATTCCTGGGCAGCAGACTTTAACACCACCACAACCAGAAACAGAGTCATATAAAGTGTCTTATTCCTCACTAGCTTATTTACTTATTCTTCAATACTTCCACTAGACGATCTACAATATCCGTAGCTACTTCTGCCTTTGATTTCAACGGAAAGTCCGTCTTACTTTCACGGTCGATGATACTGATTTTATTCGTATCGCACCGGAAACCGGCCCCCTTATCATTCAGGGAATTCAACACGATAAAATCCAGATTCTTCCGTTGCAACTTATCTTCAGCGTTATGCTGTTCGTCATTCGTTTCCAGAGCAAAACCGACCAATACCTGACGTTCTTTCTTCATCTGTCCCAGACAGGCAGCAATGTCTTTCGTAGGTTTCAAACGCAACGTCATTTCCCCTTCCTTTTCCCGCTTTATCTTGGCATCAGCAACTTGTTCCAGTGTAAAATCGGCAACAGCAGCCGAAAGAATAGCAGCATCAGCCTCTACAAAAAAGTTACACGCCGTAGCATACATCTGATCTGCCGATTCCACTGCAAACCAATTTGCCGGATATTTCAATTGCTGTTGCACCGGACCTGATACCATAATAACCTTAGCTCCACGGGCAGCACATTCATCAGCAATAGCAAAACCCATTTTACCGGAAGAATAATTTCCGATGAAACGCACCGGATCAATCTTTTCATAAGTAGGTCCGGCAGTGATCATAATGGTCTTACCTCGCAAATCACCTTCTTTCCCAGCAAAATAATTCGCCAGATGCTGAATAATGACTTCCGGCTCTTCCATACGTCCCTTACCTACCAGATGGCTGGCAAGTTCTCCCGTGCCCGGTTCTATAATATGATTTCCGTAAGAACGAAGCGTATCCAGATTCTTTTGTGTAGAAGGGTGGGCATACATATCGAGATCCATGGCAGGTGCCACAAATACCGGAGCTTTAGCCGACAAATAAGTCGTTATCAGCATATTGTCAGCCACACCGTTGGCCATTTTGCCAATCGTCGAAGCAGTAGCCGGAGCTATAAGCATAGCATCCGCCCATAAACCCAGATCCACATGGCTATTCCATGTGCCGTCACGCTGGGCAAAAAACTCACTGATGACCGGTTTACTCGTCAACGCCGAAAGCGTAATTGGAGTTATAAATTCTTTCCCCGCAGGAGTTATGACAACCTGTACTTCAGCACCTTGTTTTATCAATCCCCGGATTATATAACAAGCTTTATAGGCAGCAATGCTTCCGGTTATACCTAATACTATTTTCTTCCCTTTCAGTGTATTCGCCATGATACTACTTATTAGTTAATTCACGTAGACGTATCTTAGTCAACATTGCCTTAGTATTCAGTGTAAAGTCACTGTTCAGTATCCAGCTATAATAACCCGGATCACGCTTCAATACATCTGTCACCGACATCCCTTTGTATTTTCCAAAGTTGAATACTTCCACGCCATTATCATCATAAACCATACGTCCGGCAAAATCCACATTCTTGTTAAAGCTGGAATATTCAGCCAGGAAAGCGATGTCATTCTGCAATTCCGGATAACGGTCCAGCTGTGCCATCAGCACCTCGTAAGTAGCTTGTGTATCAGCTGCCGCCGTATGTGCATCCTCCAGATTCTTTCCACAATAGAATTTATAAGCAGCAGAAAGTGTACGTTGCTCTAATTTATGGAAAATGACCTGTACATCCACAAACTTGCGGCGGCTCAGGTCAATATCTACACCGGCACGAAGAAATTCTTCGGCCAGCACGGGAATATCAAAACGGTTGGAATTAAATCCTGCCAGGTCACATCCTTCTATATCATTGGCAATGGTACGGGCCACTTCTTTGAAGGTAGGGCAATCTACCACATCCGCATCATAGATACCATGAACGGCAGATGCGCCTTCGGGAATATGCATTTCCGGATTAATACGAAGTGTTTTTGCTTCCTCATTACCATTGGGATGTACTTTGAGATAACAGATTTCAACGATACGGTCTACATTGATACTCGTTCCGGTCGTCTCTAAATCAAAAAAAACAATCGGGTTTTTGAGGTTTAATTTCATTATTATTATAAGTATAAGCTACAAGCTACGAGCTACAAGCTACAAGTGGCTACGCTATATCCCCAAAGGCACTCGTAACCTGTAGCTTGTAGCTCGTAGCTATAGCAATTATTAATCATTCAGCATCATCGGCATCAGCAGCATCAACAAATCCTCATTTTCTTCTTGTTCAACGGGGATAATAACACCTGCACGTGACGGGTCTGCCAGTTCAATTATCACTTCATCAGCAGCAATATTATTCAAAATATCAATCAGGAAAGTCGATTTAAAACCAATACTCATCGGATTACCATCATACTGGCAAGCCAATGTTTCTTCAGCAGAAGTAGAGAAATCGATGTCCTGGGCTGAAATCACAATCTGATTGGTCTGCATACGCAACTTGATAAGACTACTTGCTTGTGACGAGAAAATAGAGACACGACGCAGTGCACCTACCAACTGCATACGGTCCACAGTCACTTTATAAGGATTATTCTGCGGTATTACCGAATTATAATTAGGATAACGTCCTTCAATCAGACGACATACCATGCGGTATTTCTCCAATGTAAATACAGCATTACGCTCATCGAACTCAATAACAACCTGTCCTTGTTCTTTAGGCAACAGGTTCTTAATCAATGAAGCCGGTTTTTTAGGCAGAATAAATGCTGCACGTTCATTACCTTTGGCCGCTAATGTTTTGCAACGTACCAGTTTGTGACCATCAGATGCCACCATTGTAATATCTTCTGTAGTGATATCAAAATAGATACCATTCATCACCGGACGAAGTTCATCATCAGCCGTAGCAAATACGGCACGATTAATGCCACCCAACAATACGGATGCTTCCATCTCTACACGTACGGCATTATCGCCCAGCATAGCCGATTGAGGAAATTCATCGGCATTTTGCCCCATCAGACTATACTTACCGTTTTGATACTGTACTGTGATTTCCAAGGAATCAGTATTCACTTCAAACGACAGCGGTTGCTCGGGGATTTCCTTCAAAGCATCCAGAATTGTTTTAGCAGCCACGGCAAAACGTCCGTCAGCATCACTTTCATTCACTTCAACTGATGTTACCATCGTCGTTTCACTATCAGAAACAGTAACCGACAATGTTCCATCTTTCAGTTCAAAGAGGAAACAATCCAAAATGGGCAACGCATTCTTCGAATTAATCACACGGCTGATAGCCTGTAAATGGCTGGAGAGCGCAGTACTCGAAACGATAAATCTCATATGTTCTGTGTATTTAAGTTTTATATTATTCCCTATTCGTACTATAACTTCATAGTATCGGACAAAGTTACAAAAAAAGATCTTCCCACAACAAAGAAAATTAAGAAAAAACGCCCGGAACTTCTCCGGATTTCCCTAAAAAATTGTAACTTCGCCGCATCATTTAAAAAGAATGCAATGGAATTTACAGGAAAAATTATCGCTATACTCCAGCCAAGAGGCGGAGTGGCAAAGTCGGGCAATGAGTGGAAAGCACAAGAATATGTGATTGAAGACCACGGCCAATATCCCCGCAAAATGTGTTTCGATGTTTTCGGAGCAGACAAAATAGAACAGTTTAACATCCAGATGGGTGAAGAACTGACCGTATCATTTGATGTAGATGCACGCCAATGGCAAGACCGTTGGTTCAATAGTATCCGCGCTTGGAAAGTAGAGCGTGTCAGCGCTGCAGCTCCTGCCAGTGTACCGGGTGCACCTGTTCCGCCACCGGCACCGACTGCCGCACCGGAATTCCTGGCAGGTGATGCTAAAGACGATCTGCCGTTCTAAAGTATATAAAGTTTAAGCATAATAAAAAAGAGGAGAATAATTCTCCTCTTTTTTATTATATAATTACAAGTATTTAGAACCTCACGTTTACCCTTTGTATAAAAGCACCAAATTCGGATATACCACCTCTTCTACACAAGTAAACTGTATAGAAAGTATAAAATGGCGGAAAAACTTCGCCTGACGAAAGAAGAAGTTAGGTATCAGACGTACATATGTTTCCGGTTGCTCTACCATCCTTTCCATATCCACCATCATCACAAAGCTATACGATGGTGAAAGACTTCCTATCCCTTCCTCGTAAAGTGCCGTACCATCCAGCACCTCTCCATTCTCCATAGAATCTATATATGCAGTAAGACTAACCACATCCGGCGCCATCAACAAATGTCCACGATAAAAACAGACATATGTATAAAGAGCCGATTCCGTGATACCTGTCAACTGGGTCAGTAAAGTATTTCGAGGCAATACATAATAACGGTGTCCCCATGCTTTGGGATAAAGATGATAATCAGGACATTCCTGCGGAACAGGAGGTGCATCCACTTCCTTAGGAGAAGTATAAAGCAATGATTGCAAACGACGCTCAGCCTGTGACATATTCTTCACCGGAACGCTCATCACTGCACATGGATACTCACTTAATGTATCTTTCGGTTCAAAGAGACAAGAAATCACCTGATCTCCCGCATAAGTTTTCAGAAAGTCCATCCACTCCTCATCCCTCTCTTTGATATAATCGGAATAAGTAGCTTTGGCATATTCCTGCTCTGCCGTAAAACTACACATGGCATCCATATCTGAAATAGCCCAACAGTCATAAAAAAAAGTAGAGAGTGGAAGCTGTTCTCCCGGAAACCCCTCCACCGGCTGCTGATGACGTAAAGCATTAATAAAAGTGCGTGTAGTGTCCGAGCCATGGCTGATACCTGAACAATAAATGGCAGTTTCATTCAGCTTCAAATCAAACTCCGCCCAACTTCCCAAATAGGTTTGCGAACGAATACCATCCGTATTTTTCCCCATATCTACTGACTTGATGCGCACATACATCGTAGCTTCCACATTCGTATTCTTTCCCGCATGCATCAGTTTGAATGAGGGCATATCTATTAACGATTTCTTAGAAAGCCGTGCATCAATCACTTGTTCTACCAACCGTTTCTGAAAACTAATTGCCAGGAAGTCCGGTGTAAAATACGCAGCCAGAAAGCGCCCCTCAGGCATAGGATAAATACTAATCTCTTCACCCCTGTAATCAAAGAATTTAGAGGGAAATGCACTGGAACTATATTTCCTGATAAACGACTCCACCAACTCATAATCTCCCGAACCCAGACTGCAATACAACACTTGATTCAATGGGTTATCCGGTTCATGGAAACTGATAAGCATTTTATTCATCTGCTTACTAAGGCCATGCGGAGTATCATCGAGCAAGGTATGCAGATAGTTTTTCAGATAGACAAAGAGTTCGGAAGCATAAAGGAAGTGATTATCTTTGCTACAACTTAGTTGATTGATACCATCAACCAGCTCAGCCATGCGATCTGTCTCCAACACAGCCATTGCACTTTGAGGGACTAAAGTATAAAGATTAAAATCTTTCTGACTCTCCACCTCATTCAACCTGAAGAATGAATACACCCCAAACCCCGTACATAGCAATACTATGGACACAATCACGGCAATTCTTATGATAAGACGTAACTTCATGGTTTTTCAGGCATCAAGTTTCGGCAAAAATAATTATTTCTACTAATAAAACAAAACAAATGTTTCAAAAACTTTAGTAGATATAAAAAAAGTTTTTGAATGCCTGCACCTTAAAACTCAATTTCCATACCGTCAAAGGTCAAATGTACATCAGGCGGAAGCTGTTTTTCAAGCTCGGCATGCAATCCGGCATGATGACTCATATGGATAAAATAAGTTTCCCGTGCACCAATACGCTTCGCCGTTTCCAATGCTTCGGAAATACTCTGATGCGTAGGATGCGGTTTTACACGTAAGGCATTCACGACCAGAACATCCAAGCCATGTAATTGTTCATAGGATTCTTCGGGCATAGTCAGCATATCTGTAATATACGCCATACGTCTACCGATACGATACCCCAGAATAGGCAGACGTCCGTGCATCACCTGCAAAGGGGTAACCTCCGTATTATTGATGAAGAACGTTTTTCCGGCTTCCACTTCCTGCAAGAAAATTTGGGGAACACCCGGGTATTTATGTTCCAGAAAACAATAAGGCATCCGTGTCCGCAGGTGAGTTGCCGTATACTCATCAGAGTGTATAGGTATTTCACCGAAACGGCAGAAAGGACGAAGATCATCCAGCCCACCTACATGGTCATAATGTTCATGGGTAATCAGCACTCCATCTATTTTTTCAAATGAGGCTGCACGCAACATCTGTTCCCGAAAATCCGGTCCACAATCAATCAATATCACCGCATCATCCGTATGCAACAAAGACGATGCACGTAAACGGTTATCACGCAGATCGGTAGAAGTACAAACTTCACACTTACAACCTATTTCAGGCACTCCTGTCGATGTTCCGCTCCCTAATATTCTTAGTTTCACGTCTATTACCAATTAATTATCAATCTTTCAAATAAAATTCACTTCGGGATGAATGTCAATACCAAACTTCTCACGAACTGATGCCCGTACAGCATCCGAAAGTGCTACAATGTCAGCTCCCGTTGCCCCACCCCGGTTTACTAATACCAACGCCTGCCTATCATGCACAGCGGCAGGTCCCAGCGCTTTACCTTTCCAACCACACTGGTCTATCATCCAGCCTGCAGGAATTTTGATCCGGTCAGTCCCCATCTCATAAAAGGGCATTTGAGGATATTCTTCCCTCAAAGCCTCAAAGACCTCACGAGAGACGACAGGATTCATAAAAAAACTCCCGGCATTACCTAGTAGTTTCGGATCAGGCAATTTACTTTCACGAATATCAATGATCACCCGGCGCAATGTTTTCAAATCTACTTTCGGATATTTTTCAAGCTCCTGGCGGATCGTACCGTAATCCAGCGTATAATGCTCTTTCTTACTCAAAGAAAAACAAACATACGTGACAAATACCTGCTTCATTTCCGGATTTTTAAAAATACTGTTCCGATATGAGTAATTACATTCATCCACTTGGTAAACATGTTTCATTCCTTGTATGTTCACCGTTTCCACGGAAGAAATCAGGCCTTTCACCTCTACACCATAGGCACCAATATTCTGTACAGCTGCCGCTCCTACCTCACCAGGTATAAGAGACAGGTTCTCAGTCCCGTACCAACCACGTTCCGTGCAATAGGCCACGAAATCATCCCATACCACACTGGCACCTACACGCACCAAAACCTTTTCTTCATTTTCAGCCATTACTTCAACGCCACCAATGCGCGAATGCAATATCACTCCTTCATAATTTCCAGTAAACAGCAGATTACTCCCTCCGCCAATATGCAGATAAGGAGAAGTGATACGCCCGTCAGCAATCAACTTCTCCAATTCTTCTACCGAACCGTATTCCAGAAACACGGCAGCTTCCACATCAAGTCCGAATGTATTGGGTATTTTTCTCATTTACAAATCTTAAATGCTCGTATCCTCATATTTATGTAACTCCCACTCTCCGCGATGTCTGCGGAAATAGAAGATATTGGTATATCCATTTCCAATCCCGTTCACTTTCAGGATTTTCGTATTTGAGTTATCACTATTCTTCTGTCCATAATTGATATTGGATAGTTTATCCACAGGCAATACAGGGCGGAAAGCATACCACTGGTTCAAATCAAGCGTAGTCTCCAGAATAGAAAACTCATCATCCGGATCTATTGTGATATACTTCAAAGGTTCCCGGATATGTCGACTCTGATAAATGCTGTCAGTTACAAAGCGAGAGTAAAACGCAACGAAGTCTTCATTTTCCCCCTGCTCTATCTGGCGAAGATTGATAGCTTCCAACATCCATACCCCCTTAGTACGTTCAAAATAGTATTTCTTCACCATACGGTTTTCTAGAAAAATCCATTCCACCTGTACAGAAGTAAGTGCAGTATCTCCCACCAATTCCAGATCATCTTCATCATCAAAGAGCAATGTATAATAACTCTGCTGGGTAAACAAATAATCATGCTCCCAGTCCTCCTTCTCTATTTTCGAAGATGTATCGACGTTGTAAAAAGGCAATGGAAATTTGGTCCGCTGCCGTTGCAGGGCGTCATCCGAAGCATAACTATAGATAAAATCATCAAATGATTCATCCGCTTCTATGGGCTTAGGGTCGTTATCCTCTTCAACCTCCGGCACAGTATCAGCCTTATGTGAAGCTGAATCCACCAAATTGGTGATTGTCGTAAAAGGGTCCATCTTCGTTTTCTTGTTGCCGCATGACATCAAGAAAACGAGAAGAAAGAACCCCAATCCTATTTTTCTCATTCTTTACCGAGACCTCATCAGGTCACTTATTTAGTTTAGCTCTTAACTTTTCAAGCATGTCCACTGTCATGGACTCTAAATCATACTGCGGTTTCCAATCCCACTCTTCACGAGCACAGGTATCATCCAGACTATCAGGCCAACTGTCGGCAATAGATTGTTTCAATGGATCAATTTCATATACCATTTCAAAGTCGGGCACATGCTTCTTGATAGCCTGGCAGATCTCTTCCGGATCAAAGCTCATAGCAGCGATATTGAAAGCATTCCGATGCTTCAGACGTGCCGGAGCAGCCTCCATCAATGAAATAGCTGCATTCAGCGCATCAGGCATATACATCATATCCATATAAGTACCAGGTCTCAAAGGACATACAAATCTTTCACCTTTCACTGCGGAGTAAAATATATCGACTGCATAGTCGGTAGTACCTCCACCCGGAGGGGTCACATTGGAGATAATACCCGGAAAACGAACCGCACGGGTATCTACACCATATTTAGTATAATAATAATCACTCAATAATTCGGTAGTTACTTTGGTTACACCATACATTGTACGGGGACGCTGAATCGTATCTTGCGGCGTCTTCACATGAGGTGTAGCTTCTCCGAACGAACCGATAGAACTCGGGGTAAAGACTGCACAACCATACTCGCGCGCTACTTCCAGCACATTCCATAATCCATCGATACCGATTTTCCAGGCCATGGCCGGACGGCTTTCAGCAACAACTGAAAGCAAAGCTGCCAGATTATAAATCGTATCAATCTTGAATTGGCGTGCCACCACTTCAATAGACTGACGGTCGGTCACGTCGGCAATAGCTGAAGGACCTGATGCCTTTAATTCCCCTTTAGGCATAGCACTCGGAATGTATCCAGCGATAACATGGTCATCCCCATAACGTTTACGCAACTCCAATGTGAGTTCCGAACCTATCTGTCCGGTTGCTCCAATTACCAAAATATTCTTCATACGACTTATTTATAAGGTACTCCATACTTAGAGACGCGCAAATATACATACTTTTTTTTCATTATTCTATCATTTTGCTATTGTTTGTATGCCTCAAGCCCCATAAAATTGCTAAACAACTGAACTTCAAGCAGTCTTATTAGTATAGAATACTAAGAAAAGGTCAAAAATGACCCTTTTTAATTGTCGAAAAATTGTCGAAACCCATTTTTTATTTCCATTTTATTGTCGAAAAATATGGCAAGTATTAGTACAGTTATTGTGCCTGCAAAAGTCCTCAAAGGAGGAAAGCACAAAGTAAGAATTGCAATAGCGCATAATTCAGAAACGCGCTACATAATTACTGATGTTAAAATTGACTCTGAAAAGGAGTTTAAAAACGGTCAGGTAGTTAAGCGAGACGATGCAGCTTTCTTAAATACAAAGCTGAGAAAGAGCGTGAACGAAATTCAAAGGCTGATAGACGAAATTAGCAACATGGAGTGCCTTACCTGTTCTGAACTAATCGACCTCATACAAAATACCAAGAAGAGGAAGAAACGTACAATATCTTCTGTATTCAAAGAGTACATCGAAGTTACAGATCTCAAACCAAGAACAATCGCTTTATACAATGTGATATATAGGTCTATTGAAGCTTATACAGGCCCAAATATGTTAGTTGAGCATATAACACCAAGGACTGTAATAGGGTTTGATAAATGGCTTCGTGATCGCAAACTAAAAGGTGACTCGATAAGAACAAATATGATTCTGTTGGTGGCCTTGGTTAAATATTCTCAAAGGTGCCAATATGCAGAATTTACGATTAGCCCATTTACAGGTTATAAGATGCCTGAACGTACAGTGCGCCAGTCATGGATTACTGTCGAGCAAGTTAAAACTATTAGAGATTTGCAGACAAAGAAGAAAAGCATTGAAAAATGCCGTGACATATTCATGCTATCATACTATCTGGGTGGAATTAACATGATCGACTTACTAAAAATAAACTTCGATGAATGTACACCGTTACTAAGCTACATACGAACCAAAACGGAGAAACAAGCAAAATTAAATAAGTATGTTGAATTTGAGATACCGGAAGAAGCGATTCCCATAATACTGAAGTATAAAAACAAAGATGGGAAATTACAACTTGGTGGCACTTTTCAAGAGTTAACATCAATGCATCAATTCCTCGGTTATAATATCCACAGGTTAGCAGAAGCAACAGGAATCAAAAATTTAGTATTCTACTCCGCACGGAAATCTTTTAGCCAACATGCATTTATGCTTGGCGTGAATACGAGTGTGATTGATTATATTCTCGGACATAAAATTGATAATGTAGCTAAAAGCTTATACTCATACATCAAGGTCACACCAGAAATGGCGACACAAGCTATAAGAAAAGTACTTGATAATCTAAAATAACTTACTACCTTTGTGGTATCAAGGACTCGGCCATAATTCGAGTTTTTGGTTTGACTTTGAGTGAGGGGGTGGTTCCCCTCACTTTTTTTGTGTCCGGACTAAACTATTTCAAAGCTCATTAGTAACTACATCAGAATACCAAAACGGGATTGTTGAAATGTGCTGATGAACTTGGTATTCTGGAAGGCAGTCTTTGGGCTGCCTTCTTTCATAAAAAACAAATATAGACAACTAATCACTAAACGTCTTCATATAAATATTATGTCAACAAGCATAAACCCCAATATTCTAAAATCAAGAGATGATATTTTTAGATTAAAATTCTTTCTTGCAGTATGCAAATTGTGAATCAATGGCGTTTGCATTCTGTGCAGCGGTAATGGTAATGATCCGTTGTTTTACCACAAATGGAACAATTAGTTCCACCGGAATTATGATACGGTGCCATGCTTGAACCAGCAGCATAAGTATATGATTCCGGTCTATATCCCTTACCACCACATTTGGGACACGTTCCTGAGCTTGAAGATGACGACGAAAAGCTACTTGACGATGAAGAGTTGTCGACTACTTCACTTTTGGCTGCCTGATAAGCTTCTGCTTCACCAGGAGCCCATAACTTACTCATTGTTTGGTTACCTGCACCTTGGCAATACTTACACCTCCCGCTTCCTAGACATCCAACGCACTGCCGGTAGCTTTTGAAATACGAATTATATACTTTACCTTGCCCATTACAGATGGTGCATATCTTTTTTCCGTAACAGCCCACACACGTTGACACCGAGTATACAAAACAATATCCGTCCTCGTACCATGTATAGTGCGCTTGTCCATAAGTACAAGGAGCCGTAAGTTCATTTTTGATGATACGCCCGTTAAAATCCTGCTGCCCTTTACGTTGCTCACCACTGTATTGAAACGACTGTAGCATTGCGGCATTGGCTGTGTTGCTTGATAAAGATTGGGGCAATGCAGACATTACATTTTGTCCACCGGCAATTGAACTCGCAACATCAAGGGCACGTCCAATTACTGAAAGCCAGTTCCGTTTGCGCTTTTGAGTGCTTGCTTTCGTTTCTGCGTACGTTGCCGAAGGTATTGTACTGTTCGTAAACGATTCATTACCGACAGAAGTTGTCGTCATGCGTTTGTGTGTACGACAAGCTATCCTAAAATCTTCTGCCCGCGTTTTTAATAAATCAACTGCAAAAATTGCCACATCATTGATACTGTCTTCATTTTGCGTTGATATACGAGGAACAGGCAAGTATGTAGGTTCAGCCAGACGTTCCCAGTCTGCTTTTGAATAACCAGCCTTTACAAGCTCCTTATAATCCAAATATGCTTCTACAGGCCATCCTTTCTTGGCTGCTCCTATACAAAAACGCGCATACCATGCCAAAGCAAACACAGTATCTTTTTCCACACCTTTCTCATAAGTATAACAAAAAGCAACATTTGTTGCTGCACTTGGGTTTCCCGCTTCAAGTGAGCAAAGTGACCAATATAAGTTTTTCAGTCCGTCTTGATATTTGTCTCCATAAGAACCGGCATAATATTCCGCCAGATTATCCATCGCTTTTGCATCACCTCGATCAGCATAGATTTTGAAATCTTTAAATGCCTTTTCATGCCACATTTCTGCAGCAGTTTTCGCATCTACGTCTTCCAGTTTCCCTGCTCCATACATACGGGCTATCTCCCATGCTCCCCATGGATAACCGTAATCGGAAATTTTTTTGTAACATTCCAATGCTTTATTATAATCAATAACCCCTTTATATGTAGCATCATACCGTTTTCCATAATTATAACAATCCCCCAAAGCCTTTATAGCCACAACATTTCCTTTGGCAGCTTCGGCTTCTATCACATCCAAAGAATAATTAATGTTTTTATTCTCATACATTTGTTGTGCTTTTGCTGACAACATTATCACGCTGAGTAATAAAGTAATAAATACATTTTTCATCATGAATATCTTTAAAGAAACACATATAAACTGTTATTTGAGTGCAAAGATAATAAAAGAAATAACACAAATTTATTTTGTGCCCTTTTTATTTCAATTATGAAAATGAACTATATTTTTACATTTTCAGAAAGATAAGTCTTTTTGATTCCAAGGATATAGAGAATCCTCGGTATGCTCGAATATCGAGGTAGGTTATCATAAGAAACAGCACTAAATTATAATGATGATGAAAGGGTAGAAATAAGGGACGGCTTATTCTGCCGCCCCTTCTACAAATTCTTTTAACCGATACAACCTGTCAATTGCAGGATTATAGAAAGCATCCGGATAGTGCTGTTTAATGTCGTTGATATTAGCACGAACATAAATTTTAGCATCTGTGATATGTTCAGCCTCACTCAAAGTTACCTCTTGGGGTAATTGCGCGGTCTCAGCCCAGTTAATTAAGGCGTTCACGCTTTCTTCGTCATAATTGTATTCCATTTTATTTAACTTTATTCCAAACAGGAAGGCGCCCAAATTCTATCTCATATTCAATTAATAGTTGGTGTTCTACAACTACAGGATCATCATTCTCGGTATCATACCATAATACAAGAAGATGATCTATTGCATTTTTCTTCATTTCTAATGGCCATGATCTCTTTCTTGCGATTTTACCAAACTGATGTCCATTAACAATACGGTCTTTTATGCCACCCAAGCCAGCTTTACGGTGTACAATAACACCTTTTTTCTTATCTTTTTTGCCAGAGCGGCCGATATAGATCAACTCCTGTTCACCATCAATGAAAGCAATCACGATGTAAATTCCACTTTTGTTCGTCGGAGCATTACAAACATCATTAAGTGAATCCGTACTTTTGAACTTAAAACTGCCATTATTGGGGTATTCATTAAGTAGGTCAAACATAGTATTATAATTTAAAGTTTCAACAAACATACAAATATATAAAGAGAAGTCAAAGAAATCTCAATAAAATGATCCGAACCAAATGAGGCAAAGAAAAAAAGGCAGCTTATTCGGCTGCCTTAAAATTCCTTCTTAAACTCATTATTATTCTATAAAAAGTTTAAAAACTCTCTCAATTCCATCCGTTTGGAATCTAATTTTATAAATACCTGGAAGATTGAACTGTAACTGAGTAAATGAAAATATCAAATTAGAATATCCTATCTTCCCCTTTTCAACTTGCACCAATACTTTCCAATTTGCAGGTGGAACAATATCATTACCATTAGGATCCTTAAATTCTAGTTTGTAATCCTTCTCACCACATTCCGTGTCATCATATGCAAATCGCCCAACTATTGACAATGCCGGATGTACAGCAGGAAAACTTTCAACCTTAATAAAACTAAAAGTTCCTGTCACAATTAACTTATCACCATAATTCTGAGCAAAATCACATACGGTAAAAATTTCTATTTGCATATTATTCTAGAATTTTATTAGGTTCATTATTACTCAATCCCAATTTCTTCATCATATTTGCCAATGGCATCTTTATTGTCGCAATAGTATGATAAGGGATTGATATTAATTGGGCACCATGACGATGACTTTCTCCCTCTTTTACCTTAGACCTTATTGCTCTCTTACAAGAAACAAATACGCTTAAAGCATCTGCCGTCAATTTATCTCCAACTTCTCGATGAAAATGTGATGTGGCTGCAGCGATATTATGATCACTAGGTACATCTATTGAACTGACTACTGTAGCATGACTATTTTTATCAGTCCGATATAGATACATTATCTCTTGAGTAATGGGATGCCGTTTTAAAGCAACTGGATCCCATGCCCTTGCATTACAATGTGCTGTTTTTGCTTCAATAGTATCACCTATATTGTGGAATGTAGCCATATTTATTCTATTAATAATTTATCAACCCCAATTGAGTTATATGAAAAAAGAGATGCTAAATCTTCCGAATTTTCTACGCCATGTATTTCTTTCACTAGATCCAAAGCCAAACACAATTCTTCCTTTGTTGGTATTACATCAGAAGACAATACATATTTTTCAGGATTGTTTTCTATCTTTTTATCATATTCTTCATCAGTAATAATCCCCTCTAGTAAATCACAATATAACTTAAAATAATCGCGCTCTACAGTTCGGTTATTTACGGCTTGAATCAACATTCTATATATTTTCTCAGATTTCTGTCCCATTAATCTATCAAAGATAGCATCATTCTGAGATAACCCACAAAAAGCCGTCTGTCCATTAATATTTACCCCTTTAACAATTGTATCAGGTGAGTTAAAATGAGTAAAAACCACGGTTTGCCCTTCCTCTGTTTTTTTTAATAAACTTTCCATAGAATACATAGTTTATATATCTGCAAATATAACGTATTTATCAGTTATTTAGCCTTACCAACCTTAAATACTTAACATCTTTAAACCAAATATTGCTATGTACACATGAAAACACAAGTTAATTACCACATAAACAAGCTCCAGTTAATACCTATACCTACATATATCCCACCCGGATATCCATAACCGGTCTGCAAGCCAAATCCCCAACGCTTCTTCTTCGGCGTGATGGTATGATAGATATCATTCGTCACTGTCTGATACACCGTCTTAGGGAACACCATCAAACTATCCAATCTCGGCCGATATCCGCTTACCCATGCCCGGTAAAGACTATCCTCATAATAAGCCTGCTCACAATAAACAACAGTGTCACCAATGCGAATAGTATCTGTTAGCTGGAAAACTAACAGAGGCGCCATAGGCGACGAGATAAGTAACGTATCAACCTTTACAACAGTCTTTACCTTTGTCTCGGTACGTATTTCTGCCGGGAGAGGCTCGTGTGGATGGAACCAAGCCGCCACACAAGCCACAGCCAGCAATATGACTAATATCCAAAGCAGCTTTTTCATAACGCAAGAACCTGATTACGGTTAGCCCCTTCCCGATAAGACACATGCACCCATGAGAAGTGCTTCTCATCAATCAGTTGGTCGAAGGGTAGTTCAAGCTCCTGAATCATATAGAACAACTTCTTATTCTCAGCCGGGCTTCCTCCGGTAATGTCCGCCGCCCGTCCTGTCATGTGGTCGCTGGTGGCAGAACCTTTCACCGCCTTGTTGAGTGCCGGGCAACGGAAACCACTGTTAACCCGTATAGGCTTGCCGTATGCTTCCCGCAATGGGTCAAGCACATTATCTACTAATGCAGTCATATTGGCTACATGTTCTTTCTTACACCGATTATCAATACCCAGCCAGTCGGCTGTATCTGATTTGCAGAGTTCAGCGATTGTAAAATACTTCATATTTCTTCCTCCTTATCAATTTCGTTTTCGATTCTTTCAATTACTCCCTGAACGTGCGAGGGCATCGCACGTTTGAACTCAAACCTAATCAGATGGTAGATTATCCGGAAAGCCTTGTTCTTCGGGTATGCTACAATCAAGTTCTTGAATGCGTTCTGTAAATACACGTATGAGAAGACGTACGTAATAGTCTTTATCACAATGAGAGCACTTTCGCCATCACCTATTGAATCCATGAAAACGAACACCACCTCAATAATAACCAGATACAAAAGCAGCTCTGCCAAGGCGTTTTTGAATTTGCCCCACTTGAAGTTTTTACACCTCACTATACTCACGCCATCGGCACGCATACCGCACCAGATATTAAAGGCAAACATGATTGCCAAAGCTATCAGAAAGCCCTTAGTCGGCGTCAGATAAGCCAGTATTGAGCTAAACAGCGACACGCATATCACGCGAATCTGGTCTAATGTAAATAATCTGTCCATTCCTTTTTTCTATCTAAATATTAATACTACTCATGATACTGCAAGAATCGAATGAATTCCATCCAAGACCTTGTGTCGTAACCCCCTATATAGAATAGACATATCTTCTTCTTTGGCTGCAAGTGCCGCCCCTTCCTCTATTATATCCAGTAATACAGAAGGATAAAACACGTTATCAATGGTGTATTCATACACCTCTTCGAAGTCAGAAGCTATCGGATTATCACCTAATAAGATCAACAATTCCTGCATTTTTTTCCTAATCGTAAATCCATCTATTGTTTTCATATGCAATACGCTTACCTACACAGCATTAGGTCACTTATCTATATCTTTTCAATCTCTATTATATTCACCGGATACCGATGCGTACCAGTTTTTCCCTCCATTCTTCCCCAACGCAATAAGAATGAATCATCCACTGTTACTTCCTTCTCTATCCATTGCGTTAAGTTATTTCTGATATCATAACCTGCGGGGAATGTAAAATCTGTAGCAATATCTCCAACAACTATTTGATATTTGGCAGTAGACGTCAATGAGGCATCAATACTTTTCAGATTATTATACAGCCGTATCTTATACTTTCCAGCAGATAAGCCGCTTATCAATGCTTCACAATAAGTCGTAAAATCTTCTTCTGTGCCGGTACGCATGATTAAAACATTTTTTTCGAGAACAGCATCGGGATATATGCCACTGTCATCCCCTGTCGTAGCTCCGGGCATACCTCCGGAAGCGGATGTTGCAATGCCATTGGCATTATTCTTCAATATCGTACCTCCGTCCGTTCCGTCACTCCACTTCCATGTACTTGCCACGGTCGAGTAGTTCACCTTGTTAATCTTCAACTCTTCATCAAAGATTATGGACTGGTTGTTTATTTCTGATTTTATCCAACCTATCGAAATAACAGCTTTATGAGCAGCTTCTTCAGCTATTGTGATGATGGCACTCTTTATCGCTGTTATATTCCCTTCTACATCTTGTAGCTGTCCATATAGTACTTTATCACCTGTAGATGCAAATGTATAAGTGATATTACCAGAGTAATCTTTCCAATCTATACCTGGAAGATTTGCTACTTCGCCAACGCGATACTTTATCGGAGAATATGATCCTGAATAATTGAAAGTCACCGCTACAGTCTTGTTATTAGCCGCCGAAAGTGTAATGCTATCAAGGGTAAGTGGAACTGATTCGTCGGAGATGCTTGTGTCTTTATATATCCCCATCAGTGGGCCGCTATGATGTACCAGATTGTACCATCTCTTATATCCTCTCATATCATAATCAGAAAGAGCATTATTCCCAGCAGACACAAGCATTGAGTTATAGTTAGGTTGATAGTCATAGTTAGCACTATCTGCTACTTTCAGGTAATTATCCAATACGTCGTATTCTTCATTGTTTTGTATAAACACATTCCCAGAACCAGTAAAGTAGCCCGGTAATTCAGTGTCTCCCTCGGACGTAATAAAGACATTATCATTCATTGAGAAATTCGTGTAGGAGATATTACCAGCAATCGTAGCAATAATTCTTCCCTTAATTATATTATTGTAAATACTGAACACAAGATCATTATCCATTTGAACCGTGTTATCATCACTCCACTTTGTCCACGAAAATGCAAGACTATCCTTGCCAGCAATTAGAATGTTGTTGTACATTTCCAGCTTAGACATAAACGGAAAGATAATACCGATAGACGAATAATTGTCCCACACTTTACAGTTATAAACCTTACCATCCATTGTACAAGAGAAAGTATTTGCCTGGTTAACTTCCTGCTTGAAGCAGCATTGTTCAATATCAAGATAGCAGACTTCCGTTGAAACGGAATTATTGATCTGAACCGGGTCAAATCCTGTATGGAAGAACTTACATCTGTATAGCCGCAAACCACGCAGTAAGTGAGGCTGATAACCACCAGCAAGTGTTCCAGTACCGTAATAGCCGATGTATACACCTTCACCGGCTGTATTCTGAAAAGTACAGTGATGGATTTTTAGGTTTGTCATTTCCCAACCATTTTCCCGCCAGAACCACGGATTACCGGCATTCGGGTCAGTCTTGGCGGATATTCCAGCAAAACCAGCATCATCCACATCACAACCGAACATTTCCCAATCGGAGGTTCCGCCAACGAGAAATATACAAGTATTATATACACTGCCTGAAAGCGGGGTAAACTTAATGCTCGTATTGTGATAGCCACGACCGTCAAACACTATATTTCTCAGATTATTGGATATACTCAACGCTCCATAATATCTCCAAACCCAATTCCAAACCTCTTTATTATCATGCGTGATGATAAGAGGCTGCTCGTAAGTAAAGTTAGGAGAACCGTTTTCGTTAGTAACATTTGCCTCCGTTATGCCCGTCGGAAGAAACCGACAAGCGTATGGCTCCGGTTCTTCCGGATCAAGTTTTAGGCACAACGTTGTGCCTGCCGGAAGAAGACCTATCTTCATACGCTCATAAGACGCAATGGCATCACCATGCGGCAATATAGCCTCCGCATAATTTAAGCCTGTGTCATTAACATTACGCCAAAGTCTAATTTCAAAAACTTTCTTTCCAGAATAGGTTGTCATAGAATCGTATGTTGATGACACTTCATATCCAGTACTTGTATCATCCGGCTTCGGACATAGTTTAGGAGTAATAGTAACAAGCTTATTTATTCTCTTTGTAAACGTAATGCCTGATGTTATATCTTTCACATCCACTTCTATATCATAGATACCACGGTCTGACGCTTCGGAAAAAGTTGTACTGTAACCATATTTATAGTCAATAGAAGGTCTACCAATTGAACTAAATGTCCTATTTATAACCGCTTCATTCTCTTTATAAGCTTTCACTGTTATCTCACAATCACCCGTATAGCCGTTTTTCAGAGCCACAGTCACCGTGCTTATATCTCCAACCCGAACTATTTCGTTGGAAGTCACATCGAAATATGGTAATACTTGCGGAATCATTGCATAAATCATCTTAGTTACCGCTGTTTCCGTAAGATAATTCCGTGCAATAAACTTCTGTTGCAATTCTCCGGCCGCACTAATCATTATCTCTTTGCTATCTTTCTGCAAGGTGAGTTTTCCGGCAGTGGTAACCGTATTGCCACCGCCATCTTGCGTTTGCCATTCAGAACTTTGCCCCCATTTAGTCGACGCATCAATCTTCACAGTCTGCCCCACCACCGGAAAGTAATTATCCGATATGGCAGACGCCTGTACCCGTCCTATTTGAACTTTCAATTTGCCTGTATATACCTCTTTTGCCATATTAGTCTACATTTATCGTGTATAACTCATCTTCTTGATATTCACCGTTAGCATCCAGCACAGGAGAAGTGTGCATAATACCGCTCTTGCCGAGAATTAAATCGGAATGCTGGCTACCAATAACAGAAAATACAACCAATTTCAACCTGTCCGGTGTATTGTGTTTCAATCGGAGAACACTATCCGCCAATGTCGAATACTGTGCTGTACTACCGAACACTTTTACTTCGCTATAATCTTCACCTGTATACCCTGTGACTTCCTGTGTCTCGTCGATGGCGATACCTGCAAGATTATAGCATCCGCGGGTATTCCCTGTACTTGCTTTCGCCTTATACTCAATGTCAGCATCTGGAAAATAAGACATATTAGAGTAGTATTCCAGACCTTCAATCAACTTATAAGAATCGCCTCCATTTTGCTTCTCAAGAAGTTTGGTTCCATCTTCAACCTTAATAGAATTAGCTTCGTATCCGGCTACTTGTAACTTAGCTACGTCGCGTCCGGTTGTCCAGTCAACAGTTATATAATCGCTCTCACCATCAGCATTTGGAGATACAACCAGACCTCGCATTGATTCATACAAGTTATTACCGGTATGCAGACTTTTAACCCGATTTATGATAAATCCATTGATACTATTAGTGCTCGTTCCGGTAGCATTGATAGCAATATTATTGTAGATGTACGCATCTTCTACTGTACCACCTTTTGTTATGTACTGCTCATAGAACTTTCCGCTCATGTAGCAAGTATTATTATTCATGCACAACCTGTCAATCTTGGCTGTACCCAAATTGATATACTCCTTCATCCAGCCACCGGCAGGCCCGTTCAACATCCCGACAAACAGGTTGCTATCAACAACGACTTCTTTCATACTTCCTAAAGAAGACATTGTGATAGCACGCCCTCCACCTCCCGACACCTCATTGCGAAGGAAATAAAATCTATCTACATTACTCAATTCAAAATAATTCTCCCGAACATCTCCTGACATCTTGTTATCCTCGACATTCAACGTATAACAATTTTTGAGAGTCATAATCGAAGGATGAGCCACAACACCCAGAGAGTAATCTACACTGATCGTGTTCTTGATAAGGGAAACATACTGGCAATTGGTAAGTTTCATACAATTGCCATAATCATTGCTAATATCACAGCCCAACAGTGTAAGGTTCTCACTGTATTTACTTCCTATTGTTCTCCATGCTTTTTTTGTCAAGTCAGACGGATATACTCCATTGAAATTACATTTATAAACCAGCAGGTTTCGGGCATTGCGGCTTGCACTTCCAACAAAATTCAAGGCGTACAACTCACTGGGAGAATAGGCACCTGCATAATTCGCACAATTCACAAAGGAGATATTGCGCAACAACACATTATTCACCTCTTTAAATTGTAATCCGCCAAGCGACTTTCCGTCATACACAAGCCTGTCCGCACCATCAATGATAAGGCAACAGATAGATTTCTCATTCCACTTTGACAGTTCGGCAATCCACGTTCCACTCAAACGTTTTTCAGTGGCGGGTTTAATGCAGGTTAAAGTTATATTCTGCGTCAGACCGTTCGGATATGCGGTTTTAATCGCATCAACCGCAGATTGGGTTGAAGAGTAATAAACGTTAGGCAAATCGTTACGGACAAGAAAATTAGTCGGATTTTCTTCTACTATTTCCATGACAACAGACATTGTATGCCCTTCCTGCACATTCTCAAAAGTAAAGCTACTCAAAGCCCCTTGAGATGCACCATCAACCGTGAGTTCCTTAACCTGATATCCATCTTCCGGTAAAATATTAACGGTTGCGGTACCGTATTTCTCCACTGTAATAGTATAGTTGCTTTTATCGACAGATTCTATAACATTTATCACGTTTCCCGTAGCTGTAACCGTGCACTGACCGATATCAGAAGAATTTATTGAGACGATGATGATGAAAATGTCTGAAGTTCCTTTAGAACTTACTTCACCAATCTGCTGAAGCGACTGTTTAAAAACATAGCTTTTAAGTCCTTCAATAAGCAAATTCTGTTCTGGAACATTACTATCCTTTCTCGCATACCTAACATTATCAAAATAGACATAAGAACAACATAAAATACGGTTTAGCATGGCCGCATACCATATTGGACATCCCATAGCATTACCCAATGTAAATACCTTTTGCGTTGTTTCTTGACTATACAGTTCGACAATATCACCACTGGGAGCCAAGAACTGTTCATTATCAACAGCGAATCTCCAGTTATCATCACAGAAACCACCAGGCGCACGGAACTCAAAGAAAAACTGTAGCCCATTAATAAAGAAAACACTATCTGTTCGTTGCCTATTATCTCGCATTGAATACCGTATCAGTGTAGTTTCATCAAGCTCTCGTGAATTATCAGTTACCTTAAATACATCGCTTGATAGTCCTAAAAGATTAATTCTATAGAAACCACTGCTTAACCCAGTTGGAAAATCCAGTGTAAGCTGCCCCCTAAAACCAAGCGATTCTGCCCCCTTGTGCTAAAATAATCCTACCCCCTTGA